>Ga0118677_10005055_pt1 | contig 23450 bp, 14 predicted proteins | sample AliMusrvi5mmetaG_FD_86154 | JGI IMG/M metagenome (GOLD analysis project Ga0118677, IMG submission 86154)
GCCTTGGACAGTTCCGTCAAGCCTCTTTGGAGGGCCAGCGGCCTCGCTGGCCTGGTCGCCGAGGCCGGCGACCCTCCAGAGGAATCAAGGGCGGAGTCCGCCTCGGGCAAGTACCGCCGGGCAACGGACTCGGCCTCGTCCAGAAATTGCATCATCTCCTGATAAGCCGCGTCCACGTGCGTGCCCGTGATGGCGTCGTGGAACTGGGCAAAGGCCACCTGTTGCCAAGCCTTGGCAAAGTCGGATGGCGGAGCGATTGGGGCGCCGGCCCGCCACGATTGGTTGGCCAAGCGCGATTCCGCCTCAACCATCCGATAGGCAACGGCGCGGGTGCGCGCCTTGGTCAGGCGGCGCGTGACCATGCAGCCGGGCATGGCCGGATTTAGCTCCGGCGTCGGCTTGCCATCGCTGGCGCTTGCCTTGGCCAGCAACCGCTCCCGATGCTTCAGCCACAGGTCGCCCCAGGTGGCCCAGCGCAGAGATACGCCTTCCGGACAATCGCAGGAAACAGCCTCCACGGCGTCGAGAACGCATGGCTCGGGCAACACCTCCTCGCCGCCGACGCCGACGATCGGCGGTTCGCTGCCGGCGGTCACAGCCGCATCCCACCCCTGGAAAGCGCTATCCATTGGCCGCGCCCCGCTCACGGCATCGCGCAGGATCCGCTCAAACTCCACACGGTCAAGCAGGGGTAGCAGTCGCAGTCCTGACCCATTGCAGTCGGCACATCCTTTACCGGCGCAGGCGGGGCACGGGGGATATTTCACCACCGAGCCGTGGTAGCGCTGCGGCACGTGGTCGAGAACCGGCAGAGCGGTGCCGTCAATACCGACCCACACCTCGTCCGGGCAGGCGCGATAACTGAGCTTGGCCGCCACCCGGCAGCCGACGCCGCGCAGCACCTGCGGATAGTTCGCGCTGTTGCCGAACGCATCCTCCAGCCAGGCAATCTCCAGCCCGGGCGTATCTTCAACCCCCAGTTCGCGCCACAACGGCTGCGCGACCAGAAAATTACGCACCAGCCCCTCGGCGCTCGGCAGGTTGCTGTCCTGCACGGCTTCACCGGCCTGCATCACGCCGAAACGACCGCGGGCGATCTCGGCCTTGAGCTGGTCCCGCCGCCGGGGATCGCGGCGCAGCCACTCGCGGAGCACCAGGGCCTGGCCTTCGCTGAAGGTGTAGCCGCGCGGCGCCAGCGCCAGCCAGCCGGAGAGCACCCGTTCTTCGATATCCGCGTAGGGCTTCACCGTCACCTCGTTGTAGACGGCGTCGACCAGAAAGCAGCGCCGCCACATCGGGTCGAAATGGTTGTGGCCGAGGACGAGGATTTCGCGGGGCTGTTGGATAGAAGTGGGATTCATCGTTCACTCACCAGGCTCTTGAGTCCGGCACATCGAGCCAGCGACCGCCTTCCTGAATCGATTGTTGACTGACCAACCCCGGCAAGGTCATGTCCATGGCTTCGTGGATGCCGATGGGGTTCGGGCGTTGGCCATCGATCGCGTCGATAAAGTCGAGGATCTCGAAGAAATCGCCGCCGCCGTGACCGGCGGCCTGACCGCGTTCCAGGTTTTCCTTCCAGAACGCTGGCAGAAATTCGTCGTGCAACTCGGCCAGATTCAGCCAGGTGTTCTTGTCCGGACAACGCGCGCGCAGCCAGACCCGATCCGTCTCGCCGTGCGCACGGGCGGATTCATAGCAGCCGTCCGTACCCTGGAGCTGGTAATTGGTCATGGAATGGGGCCGGTCGGAGAGCATGTCGACGCGGATCTTGATCAGGCCGCCGGAAGCCAGCTTGCAGAGCATCAGGCAGGAATCCTCGTTCTCGTAGGCCGCGCCGCGCGGGTCGCGGTAATGGTGACCGGAGCCGACGCCACTGACGGACACCACGCGGTCGCCCGGCATCCACTGCAGGATGGGGCCGAGGCTGTGGGTGCCGTAAGTCACGCCGTTGATTCCGGTCTGCCATCGGCGCCGCCACAGGGTGACCTCGTTCAACTCCTTGAGCTCGTGGATGTACTCCCCTTCGGCGTAATAGGGCGTACCGAACAGACCGCGGCGCACCAGTTCGCGCACGATGACATTGGGGCGCATGTAGGTGTAGTTCTCGGCCATCATGTAGATGCCGCGGCTCCGTTTGCAGGCGTCCACCAGTTGCCGGCACTCCTCTACCGAGACGCCGGCGGTAACCTCCGAGAGGACATGCAGGTTGTGCTCCAGCGCGGCGACCGCCATCGGCGCGTGGCAGTGCATCGGCGTGCCGATGATCACGGCATCGAGTTCCGACTTCTCCAACATCTCCCCGTAGTCCGTGTACTGCTCACGGGCACCGAGCCGCTCGCGGGCGGCGGTCAGCTCCTGGGCATTGGCATCGCACACGGCATGAATTTTCGCCTGCCGCACAGCGTCGCACGAATCCTTGAAGTTCGCACCGCGACCACAGGCGCCGACAATCCCGATCTTTATGATTTTATTTTCCGTCATTCTGTTTTCTCCTATCGGAACTCTTCCCGACCAGTTGGATGAGCCTTTCCACGCCCGCCTGCACGCCTTTCAGGTCGCTGGCGGCAACAACCAACTGCGGCGGCATGGGCTTCTCCTTCACCAGCGGCACCGGGGCGGGCTTGGGCGCGGCAGGATCCTTGGGCGCCGGCGGATCGGCAGGCCATTGGCCGGGCGTCCAGTCCTTGATGTAGGGCCGGGTCAGCTCGATGATCGATTGCCCCGCACCGGGGAAGCTGGCGCTGACCATCACCGGCAGCCGCAACGTGTGCCCGCTCCAGCCGGTGTGGACGGCGTACTGCGCGATCGTGGCGCTGGTGTCGCGGTTGCCGAGAACAATATCGGTTTCTTCGAGTTTGAGGAACTGCCGGCCCGCGTCCCAGAGCGGTTGCTGGCTGCTGACGATCCGCGGACTGTTACGGCTGATGCGGGCGGGTTTGCCCAGGGCCTTGCCAAGCGCCTCGGCCAGCCGCTCGGCTGCCGACAGATACTCCGGCGCCTCGGCGGAGATGATCACTTCCTTGCCACTGCGATTTCTTAGGAAATCGAGGACCACCGCCTCGTCGAGAGTGATCTGGTCGGCACCGCTGGCCTGGACGGCCGCCAGCTTCTTCGTGTTGGCGCGCAACTGCTCATCGGTCCAACCGCCGCGGGTGCGGGCGCCCTCGTAGCGGTTGACTTTGCCATCGGCGCTGACCGCCAGCATCCGCGCACACGACGGCTCGATCATCGTCGCCAGGCTCGTGACCTTGCGATTGCCCAGCGACTTGACTTCAAAGGGAACCGGGCAGCCCAGCGACAAATCGTAGACCGCCTTGACGTCCGCGCGGGCCAGCTCCAGCCACACCTGTTTGCTGCTGGATTCAAACTCAGCCGCCCCGGGATCGAAACCGTACGAGCCCTCGCGATTGAAAACTGTCACGTACGTGGTGGGATTGTCGTCGGCCTTGCGGACAATGGTCTCGACCGACCGCGGGCGACTACCGTACGCGAGGCCGTAGTTCTGGGGCGGGGCCGAACTGTTGTCCTGACGGGCGGTCGTCCAGAGCCAGTCGCGGTAGTACGGCATGGCGCGCGGCCAATTATGGCTGGGCCAACTCGAATCCAGCGCCACGCTCCGGGCAGCGATTTCTTCCACGATGGCGGCCTCCTTCAGCATCCCCAGCTTGGGAAGCTGAAGTTCCAACCAGTTGCACAGCCCCTGCTGCATCCGCGACCCGTGCGGCAAATTGGGCCAATTGTTGCCGTAGTGCTGGTGGTAGACGTCGCTCAGGAAACTCTCCCGGCCGATGGGGTAGCCGATGACCATCGCCTTGCCCTGGCCGAAGCTATTGAGAATAACCGCCGGCTGGCCGGTCGTGAACGACTCGATCACCTGGCCCCCCGGCCGGGGCGCAAACGTGCAGTACAGCGTCCGCAGCAGATCGGTCTTACTGAAAGCGCGGTTGCCGTTGGGCCCCCAAACCGAGCTGGAGGAGTCGATCACCGGAGCGGTCATCGGCGTGTTGGCCACCAGGGTCGGCGGCAGGAACTCGGCGAAGTCCGCCCCGAAGACATCGGCCAGTTGGCCGTGAGGCTTCAGTTCCATGTCGTCGCCCGCAACGGCCGGAGCGCTCGTGGCAACGACGCTGCCGCCGGCGCTGACGAACTGCCGGATCTTCTCCGCCACGTCCGCGGGCAACGCCTGCACGGAGGGCATCACCAGCAGTTGGTAGCGGGACAGTCCGCCCTCGAGTATCTGCCGCTCGGTGATCATGTCCTGGCTGAGGTTCATCGAATCGAGCAACCGGTTCCAGCCCACGCAACCAATCTTGTTGTAGTTGGCGGGGCCGATCCCGAATCCGTAGGTGCCCCCGGCCCAGTCCTTGATGAACGCCTGGTACTTGGCCGACGTGTCCGACCAGAGCATCGCCACCTGCGCCGCCGGACGCGTGGCCAGCACTTCCGGGGCCATGCCGGCCGCCCGTTCCTGGAACCGCCGCCAGCCCAGGAGCGCTGTCCACGGGAAGCGGTAATCGGGATAGATAATCAGGTCGCCCCACGTGCCCCCACGCAACTCCGGCAGGGAGTACAGCCCCAGAGTCTCATGCACGTAGCCGCTGAAAGCGTACTGGGAATACGCATCGCCCGAGCCCGAGTGCGTGACCGCCATGCTGTAGCCCGCCGGCGAGAAGCAGCGCCGCAGGTTGTCCCAGATGTTCTCCTGGCTGAACCCGCCCGGCAACACGTTCAATTCGCGGCAGAGCCGCTCGCTGTCGCGCCCGGAGAGCGACTCATTCGCCTCGCCGTCGTCGGACGGGCCGATGCTGATCGGCAATGCCGCGTCGGCCGCCCGGATGGCCTGCACCTGCGGCCGCATGTAATCAATGTACTCCTGCTCGCGCCAGCGCGAGAAGTCCACCAGCATCCGCCGCGTGCCGGCATCGGCGTCGCTCAGATTCGCCGGACGCCGCTGGCCGACCTGGACCCCGAAATACTCCACCGGCATGGGGGCGTCAGCCGCGTCGAAACCGGCGCCCCACCGCTGGCGGGGGTCGACGCCGGTCGTCTTGATCCACACCCGCCAGCGGGCCGTCGCGTCGTCCCCGCCGTACACCGGCAGATTGCCGACCAGATCGACCATGACCACCTGCGTGCCGTGCTGATGCACCCGAGCCAGCATGGCCTGGAGGAACCGGGTGAAGCCTTCTCGCACTTTGGGCTCGAACAGATTGATCGGATACTTCACGGGCTGCTCGTCGCGCACGCCGAAATGATGGCTATCGCCCCCGAGACCCTGATTCTGGATGCGTTTGCCGTTGGGATCCAGCAGCACGGCCTTGTTGCCCAGGTCGGCGATCATCCATTCCGGCGGACTGGCTTGGGCCGATGGGACGATCAGCCAAAGACCCAGTTTTGCCGTCGCCAGGCGTTTGCACACTTCGTCCAGACGCGACCAGTCGTACTGGCCGGGCTGCTTTTCCACGCTGGCCCAGTCGAAAGTGTTGACGTCCCAGGCGGCGATGAAGTCCAATCCCGCTTCCTGGGCCCGGCGGACCATCATGTCGTTGGACTGGCCGAGGATGTCCTGATAGTCGCTGAACCGACCGCGGGGACACACGGGCATGCCCCAGCCGAGACGGAAGCCCTCGCCGACGGCAGCCGCTGCCCCGGCTCGCGGCCCCGCGGCTGAGGCTTTGAGCGCCACCAATTCCATGGGCGCCTGTTGTCGCCCGGCCGCGTTCACCTGCTCCCTGGCCGTTGCCAGTGCCGCGGCGGTGCGGTCATAATAGGCCAGCGTCCGCGCGGCCGCCTGTGGCAGGCAGGAACGGAACAGCGCCAGTTCCTGGCTGAGATTCGGGTGTTGATCGGCGGTCGCGTACGACAGGAGCGAGATGCTGGTCACGTCCATGGCATGCAGGTACTCCAGCAGCCACTGGCCCTCGACGAGCATGTCCTCCGCCCGCGCCTCGGACAGGTCGAGGCCGAATCCGCGGCCGTAGAGGTGCGCGGTTTTCAGATCCTGCGCCTGCCGCAGACCCCGCATGGCCAGAGCCCGCACCTGGTCGAACTCCGCCAGGGACGCGTTGACGTCCGCGATGCCAACCGAGCCGCCGACGGCTGCAGCCGGCGAAGAATACACGGACGGACAGACGGTCAGCGTCGCTGCGACCGACAGCAACATTAGAAGAGAGAATCCGCGCATTATGTATCCTTTCATAAGTACGATCATTCCTTTGTCCAGTCAATCTTGTCGTAGGCGGGATAGACGACTTGCCGGCCGTCATCATAGTGCCAGATGACGTCCTTCCACGTCCAGGGGCTGACGACGATGGTCTCGGTCCGGTTGGTTTCAGCAACATAGGCGTGGGCGACCGGCGAGTCGCCCCGGCGGGAGATCACTTCCACCGGCTGGCCCTGGGCCAGGTCGAGGAACTCGATCCAGTCGGGCGGGCCGTTGGTCTGGTAGAACCGCTGCGCGAACCGCTGGACGGGCTCGCAGCCCGGGATGACGCCCATGGCGTTGTAAAGCTGATAGAGCTTGTGCACAGGCTCGGGCGTGCGCAGGCCCATCCCATGGAGGTAGGCCAGATTGACCATCCACAAAAAGTACTCGTCGCTGCTGCCCACATTGCAGACGTCCGCCCCCTTCCAGCCGCAGTTGCATTCCCCGACGAGGTCGATGCCGACCAAGTGCATGCTGCGGTACATCCGCCACCAGAAGGGCTGGCAGGGCAGCGCGTGGTCCGTCTTGCCCATCAGCATGGGAGCGTAGTCCACACCCTGGAGACCGCCGAAGCCACCGTCGTGGAGAACCCAGCGGTAGCCGATCGCAGCGCTGGTTTTAACCGCCGGCCACATGACGCGGTCCCACCACTCGCTGGCCAGACTCATCGGCACCCACTGGTAATGGGTCTGGTAGGGCCACCCGCCGTTGGTGAGCCGCCGGGCCCACTGGGAATTTTGGCGGAACACCTCGATGCCCTGCCGGGCAAGGATCGCCGTCCCGTCCGGATAGTCCGTCGCCTGCCCGATCACGGTGGTGTAGATGTGCTCGCCGAGAGCCGACGTGACGCTCGACTTCACCACATCCGGGCGGAACCAGAATCCCGGCAGATATCCCTGGGCCAGGAGTGAGCGGCACATGGCAGCCAGGGCGGGATTGCAGTCGTGGTTGAGATCCAGGCGATAGGCGTCATCGACGATGTCCGGGGACGCCTGCCAGGTGTCCAGAAAGTTCCCGAGCAGGTCGCACCCGGTGTTGGCGTACCGCTTGCCGAATTTCTCGGCAAAAGCGACAGGCCCCCCGGCGGACTTGATCTGCGCGTGCGGGCAAGTCATCGCCGTGCCGGCGAGGCGGTCTTGCACGCCCATGCGCCGGGAGACGCCACCATAGACCTCGAACCGGGCGTTGGCGTACCGCTGCGGCAGCGGCTGGCGCATGTCCGACGTGTAAAGGTACTCCACGGTATCCACGGCAACGCGCTTGCCCGCCTCGCCGATGTCCCACGCCAGGTTCGGCCAGACGCCGTCGGCGCCCTGCTCGACGTAGCTGCAAGACTTGTTGGCGCAGTGATAGTACAGGCTGCGGGCGGAGAGGGTCAGACTGCCGGCGCCCCAGTCATAGAAGATCAAGGGGCTGGCCTGGAGGCTGTCATGGTTGGGGTGGTAACCGTACCCCTGTCGCGGCCGCAGCCCCAGGTGCTGAAAGCCCACCTGCTCGTTGCGATCTCCGGAGTAGTCGAGCACCTCGTGCGTCGGGCCGCGGAACCGGCTGTTGTAGCTGACCACGCCCTTGCGTGAGCCGGCCGGCCCGAACCCGTCGTTGAGCATCACCTGGTAACCGTGCTTGATCGAACCGGGCAGTTCCACCTCGACCAGCCGAGCCAGGCCCTTGTAGAGGCAGCCGTGCCGGTCGCGATGGACCGGCCACCACGTCTCCCACACGCGGGCATAGGTCATCGCGCGGTAGCCAAACGCGGCGATGGGAATCATGTACTGCAGCGTCACCCGATCGCCCTCGATGGTTGGCTCCAGCCAGTGCGGTCCGGCATCGGGATTGTCGCGACTGAGCGGTAGCGTCATGGGGTCCGTGATATACGGGTGCGCCGTACCCCACTGGTAGTCCTTGTAGCCGATGTTCACAACCTTGAGCGGCGTCTGCGCGCCGTCCGTGAGCCACGGATCCTGCTTGAGCGGCTCGTCGGGCGGGCTGTGGCCGGTGGCGGCGGGAATCACCAGCGGCAAGCCGCGGTCGTCGAACATCCCGATGTCCATCCCGTTGCCGAACTGCCGCGGGTACAGGAGGTGTGCGCCGTCGGCGGTTTTCCAGTCCACCGGGCGGAAACTGTCGTAGACGAGTTCCTGTCCGTCGGGAAATACGATCCGCCACGCGTTCTGCCCCAGGGGAATCTGAGTAAACTCCCCGAAGGACAGGGGGCTGCCGCCCCCGACGCGAACCACCTTGGCCTTGCCGACGGGGCGTGGCGCGACCTCGGCCGTGTTGCCGGGCGGCGTCAGTCCGCCGCCTGCCAGCACCCCAACCACACGGAAGGTGTACGCGCTGCCGTTGGTGAGGGAGTCCACGACACACCAAGGCTCGCGGAGGATGCCGCGCTCATCCACGGTCCCTTTGACGTGGCCGGTCAGGTCAACCGGCTCCTGCCGGGCAGCGGCGCCGGGTTCGGCTTGACGATTGACGGTTGCCAGCACCCGCCACCCGATAACGCGCTCGTCCTCCAGTTGGAGGTTCCAGCGGAGGAAGGCCCGGCCGCCCCCGGCGTCGCCACAGAGCGCCGTCGGCGGAAGAACGGGCAGCGGCGGGAAGGCCGAAGATTCCGACGCGGTGGTGCGGGCAGGTGCGGCACACCCGCACCACAGGAGGGGCAATGCGACAGCAATCAAGAGCCAGTGTAGGACGCGGCGGCAGAGAATCTGAGACCTAGAGACATGCGAATGCGTTTTCATCCTGTCCCTCTTTAACTGCGCCCATGCTGGCGATAGTGCGCGAATCCCTCAATCAGAGTCTTCATATTCTCCAGCGGCACGCCGGGCGCGACAGAACTGGAACAGCCGAGCATCAGGCCAACCTTCGGGCCTTTCTCGACGAGCCAGTCCATCTGCCGTTTGACATCCGCCGGCTTGCCCAACGGCAACGTGGTGGTGACCGAGACGCCGGCAATGATGAAGAGGTCGCCGCCGTCACGGGTCTTCATTTTGCAGATCTTCTCGTAATCCATGCCGTCCTCGTACTGAAACCCCTGGAACCCGCCAAGGCCGCATTCCAGCAGGCGCGGCACCAGGTCCATCAGGTTGCCGTCGCAGTGCCAGATCAGGCGGATGCCGGCATCGAGCAGCGGCTGGATCGAACGGGCGAAGTGCGGAAACCAGAGCGTGTCGAGCGTCTTGACATCCACCAGCATGCCGCGCGAATCGGCCATGTCGGAATCGAGCCGCAAGAGGCGCGGCAGGCCGCCCTCAATGATGGCGCGGGCGGCGATGCGGTTGAACACCACCGAGGCGTCAGCGTGGATCTTGAACCCGCGCTCGATCACCTCCGGGTAGAGCGCGTAGGCCATGAAATAGTTGGTGTAACCGTAGTGGCCGTAGAGGAAGCCGGGGAAACTGAAGTAGTAGGGACCCTTGAGCATGTTCAGGCCGAAGAGCTGTTGCACCTCGAGCTCGCCGGCGATGAGCTTCCGGACCTCCGCGTCCGGATTGGCCTCGAGGTCGCGCTGCCACTGCTCCCAATACGGAAAGAGCTGCTTCTCCATGTGCTCGACGGCTGCCTCGGGCGAATCGATCCGGATGCCGTCGCAGACGATCTCCTCGGCGCCGGTGGTGGCGCCGCGCGCGGTGCCCGTCTCATACCCCTGGTCCCTCATGCTCAGCGGATTGTTCGGGATCCACTGGTCAATGAAACAGACCCCGGATTTCAACGAGAACTCGCGGTAAACCCGGACCGGTTCCTTCTCGTAGCTCCCCGGCGGATTGCCGGAGAGGGTCTCCAGGTGCGACCATTGCATGTCGTTCAGGAGCCACGCGGGAATCCCGCGCGTCGGGCGCAGGGCGATGGTGTTCAGCGCGAGTTGGGCGTTGGCTTGCCATTGATCCTGGAAAGCGTTGAATCCGGTTGTCTGACTCATGGTGTTTCTCCACTTGTGATTAGTTCCGCACGATTTTCAGGCAAGCGGGTGCCTCTGTGATTTTCACGGCCGGGATCGTCAGCACGCCGTGTGCGTCGGCCGTGACGTTTCCGGACTGCAACACCTTTTCTCCCGACATCAGGCGCCACGGGTATTCGGCCTGGGGGGCGACCACAAACTTCTGCACTCGGCGGAGCGTGACATCGGCGACTGATTCCCGCGGAGTTTCGATCGATCGCCGGAGTTCATCCTGCCGGACCAGGCGTAATTCCATCGTGAAGGCCGCGGCCGTGTCCTCGATATTCTTCCACCGGAAATAGCCGTTGATCTGCCCGTCCTGATCAGGGTCCGTGCAGTTATGGAATCCGGGATAGCGGTGGTCGGTGGTCGCATGGGTGAATACCGGATAGGCCTCGTTCTTCCGGATCGTGAGCCACGGAAACTCATACACGGCCGGATTCGCCGCGTTCACATCGGCAGTGTGCCCGAACGGTCCCCACGCAAACGTCAGCGCATATTTGTTGTCCCGGCAAAAGGCCAGGAGTTCTTCCTGACCCAAGGCCCAGTCATCAAGCTGCGAGGAGATGTCGAACAGCGGCGGAGGGTCGGGAAACTTGCCATTGGCCGTCCGATGTTTCATGTGGTCCACATGCGCGGGCACCACGACCGAGATGGCGGCAAACAGGTCGCCGCGGATCAGGCCAATCCCCAGGCTGCCGCTGCCGCCCATCGAAATGCCGTTGAGGTAGACACGCTCCCGGTCAATATCGAACGAGCGGAGCGCCCACTCAATGGTGGCCAGGACCCGCAGTTCCGTCGGGCAGAGCTGGTTGTTGCAGGCCGTGGAATTTCGGGCGATCTCTTCGCCTCCCCACCACCAGTCCTGCTTCTGGTTGGTGGCGCAATCCAGGCACAAGACGTAATAGGTGTCGTCGCCGTAGAACCCCCTGTCGTGGGGGTTGCAGATCGACGGAAGCGCCTCGTCGCCAGTCCCGCCGGCCGAGTGCAGCACCACGCAAAGGGGGGCTTGCGGGCCGGGCTTGGCGGGCGGCAGCAGATTAAACCAGTCGGTTTGCGGCTGCGCATACCCCCATTGCGGCAGGCTGTCGTGCGCATACCGGATCACCTTCCGGCCGTCGACAACCCGGTCGTCGGCCACTCGTATGTTCCATGTGTTATTCATGCTCGTTGTTTGCGCTTCAGCGCCGCGTAACGCTTCTGCAGCGCAGTCTTGAAGGCTGCCGACATAACAATCTTCTCTTCGCCGAGCGCCAGCATCTCCGACAGCGCGCGGGCGCCGTCCGAGCCGGGACAAGCCCGGATGATCTTGCGGGCTGTGGCGTAGGTCGCGCGCAGGTCGTCGTAGCCGAGCTTCAGACGTTCAACAACGGCAAAATAGTCGGCCGGCTGCGCCAGGTTATGCGCGACCTTGCCCCAGTCGGCGTAGGCGCGGTAGTTGGTGGCATGCCCGATCAGGTCGGCCATGGTCTTGGAAAACTCCTGCGTGATCGCCGCCTTGCACGACGCCGGGAAGACAGCCTTGGGGTCGTAGCGCTTCTGATCCCAGTTGTCGCTGCGCCAGGCGTTGCGCTCCTTCTTGTTCCGGAAATCGGGCACGTCATACGGCTTGCCGCCCTCGGTCGAGGAACGGTAGGCCAGGATGCCGGGGATGGTTACATCGCTGGCCGTATAGATGTCGAACGGCGCCAGCTCGCCCGTCAGAATCTGCCGGGCAAAGTAGTAGACCATCCAGAAATCGCCGCCGCCATGTCCGCTGGCCGCCGCCAGTTTGTCGAGTTCGTCCATGTCGGGCTTGACCTCGAACTTGGGCGAACTGCCGCTGCCGCCCAGGCGCAGGGCCAGTTCCCGGCCGACGTTCAGTTCCGCCGCGCCCAGCGTCCCCCACAAACGCTGGACATGCGTGTCGTTGGTGGTGGAGCCCATCAGGTTGCGGACCACCGCGCCGTTGGACATGTTGATCAGCGATGGCGTAACCCCGCCCATCCCCTCCTCGTTGGTCACCAGATAGCCGGCCAGCGTCTGCTTGGCCGGCAGCGCGACCACCCGCGTGGGGCGTTCGCCCGTGATGACCATGACCGGGCCCAGCGAATGCGTGCAGTAGTAATGAAACTGCAGCCAACTGCGCCAGCTGTGGACCCTGTTGCCCGGCTGCACCGGCTTGCCGTCAGCGTAGGTGTAGGCCAGCGACCGGCACTCATGGACATACTCGAACTCGGCGTACATCAGTTCGCCGAACAGCCCCTCGCGCCATTTCCGGGCCAGGTACCGGTTGGCCGGGGAGAACGGATAATTCTCCGCCAGGTTGTAGACCTTGCCGCTCGCCTCCACCGCCTCCACCAGCCGCACACCTTCGGCCATGGTGTGGAACGCCGTGACTTCCGACAGCACATGCTTGCCGGCGCGCAGGCACTTGATGGCATCGTCGGCGTGCGCCGGGCAGTAGGTCGCCAGCAACACCGCATCGATGTCCTGATTCAGGAACTCCTCCACATCGGCGGTGACAAAGGCGCCGGGGTTGTTCTTGATGAACCAGTCGCGCATGTGCTCGTTGTAGTCGCACCCCGCGACCACATCCACATTGCAACTGGCGCAGCTCGAGTAGAAGTTCATCCCGCGCCCGAGCCCCCAGATGCCGAGGCGGATGCGCTTGTTGGTGTCAAAGATGCGGGGCGTGGTTGTTTTCGTTTTGTTTTTCATAAGTCTCATTATTTGAGTTTGGTTATCGGATAAATTGGACAGATCGAACGGATCGACATTGGCAGTCCTACAGGCATACGACCTCCAGCCCGCTCAGCCGGCCGAAGGCGGCAATGGCCTCAGCGCGGTCGCCGAGGACCAGCGCACTGTGGTGGGTGCCACCGGCACGCGAGTAGGCTTCGAGGAACTCCGCCACCTTGCCCTGCGGGCGGATCCAGGTGCGCACCACGTCGCGCATGGCCGGGTCAAGCGAGGCGTCCTCGGCGAGCACCTCGACCGGGGCGACGATCAGCGCAAAAGTGTCGTCCGGGCCCGGCGCCAGATTCACAAAAACCGCCGGCCCCGGCTTCACCGCACAGGTCAGCACGGCCGGGTCGAGTGAACCACCGCTGAAGAACGGCTTGGAGAACACCCGCGGTTTGTCGCCGGCCACTGACGGGCTGATCTCGCCCATGTGCGAGAGAAACAGAGCGTCGCCGGCCCAGTCGGCACAGAATATTTCGGTGAAGGTCACGGTGCCAAAGGCGCGCGCCAGCGCGCCGACCAGCGCCGCGGTCAGGACGTCGCCTTCGCCGGCGTAGCCAATCCCCCGCCCCATGGCCTTGGAGATTTCCAGGAACGGCATGGTGTTGGCCGGTCGATCGGCCCGGTCGAACGCCTGAAAGTTGACGCTGAACCCGCTGTAGCCGCCATCTGCGAGAATCTGGCGCAGCCCGAGCCCGACCCGCACGGAGCGGGCATGTGCCTCGGCCGGGAGTTCACAGGCGAAACGGGCGTGATCCTCGACGATCTCTTGTGCTACGGCGGCGTCCGGCACCTTGCCAATGGCGGCATCCAGTGCATCGAGGCCGACCTGCTTGACCGCAATTCCAAGTTTGGCGGCCAGCACGTCCTCGGCCACGGCAAAGTCGCCCATGCCGGAGAAGGCCTCGTAGATACGCAGGATCCTGCTGCCGCGCAGGGATTTCGCCCCCACGGCGGCGCGCACCAGATCCGCCGTCCGATCCAGCAGCGCCGGGTCGGCGTCGTGCCCGGCGACGATTTCGAAATCGCGGCGGTGCCGGCGCAACATGGAGGCAAAGTCCATCACCCCATGCACGCCGTGGTTGTACATGATGCGGTCGGCATGGGCGCCCACCCCGAAATCGGCGTCCATGGTGGTGTCGAGGATGACGATGGGGAGTTTCGTCTTCAGGCAGGCATCAATCGCTTCCAGCGAGGGCGAATAGGCGAGGTGTACCGTGACGATGCACTCCACCCCGGCGGTCTCGAACTGGCCGATCGCGGCCTTGAATTCGCCGGCGACGCGGCAAACCGGCGCGGTTTGCACCGTGATGCCGCGCGCTTCCAGAGCGGCCGCGATCCGGGCGATAAAACCGTCAAACCCGGCCCGATATTGCGGTAGCAGGTCGTCGTAGAGTTTCAGATAGAAGGGCAGGAGTCCGGCTTGGGGACGGGATTGGGGTGTCATGGGGAGTCCTTTTGGTTTCCGTAGTTGCTCGCCGCCACCGCCCGGAAGAGGCGGCTGGCGTTGTTGAAAAAGAGGCCCTCAATCTCGCTCCGGGTCAGGCCGGCCCGCTCCGCCGCCAGTTTGATGCCGCGGAGTTGTTCGTAGAAGAACGTGGTGAAGGCCACCGCCTGGTGCGCGTCGTAGATCGACGTACCGACCTCGTAGTCCTCGCCCATCAGATAGGCATACTGGTTATTGATTTCCACCGATTTTCCGCGCAAGCCGGCGACCGGCGCATCGGAGCCGAACAGGATGCGGTCGCGCGGGAAGTTCCGGAAGGCGTACTCCAGCACGCCCTCGTGGTTGACCATGGCGGTATCGACATAGGCGTTCGGACAGGCGGCTATGCCGTCGAGCATGCCGATGACATTCTGGAGATAGTAGGCGCGGCCGATGTGGGCGAAGATGATCCGCGTGCGCGGGTAGCGCCTGCATATTTCCACCATCTGTGACTGATTGAGCGGATCGGCCAGCCGTTCCGAACGCGGAATGTGCAGCGTCACGGCCAATCCGCGTTCGTCGGCGGCCTCCATCTGGGCCGCGGGCAGCATGTCGTGAATGGTGATCGCGCGCGATTCCTTCCAGTCCACAAACGCAAGATACGGCTTATACCCAATGAGTCGGTTGCGTTCCACGCGCCGGATGACGGCCTCGGCGGTGTCATACGGCGCGACCATGGCCATACCGAAAAAGCGGGCATTGTCCGAGATGCGCCCGGTGTAATCCGCCGAGGCGTCCAGGTCGGATTCCTGTGACGGGTGGCCGAAACCGTTCAGATGGAACTCCTGCTCCGGCAGGAAGGCCTTCGCCCAGGCCAGGCATTGTTCCAGCGTGAACATACCGCCGAATTTCTGATAGAAGCTTTTGGGCGGTAACTGCACGCCCGGACGCAGGCAGGTGCGATCCAGTAGATGGACATGGGCATCAAAGATTCGTGCGGGCAGAAAGTCCCGCAGCTCCCGCTCGTAGATCTGTCGGTCGGCTTCGTTGAAATCAATGTTCATTTTCGAATGCTCCTCATGGCCAAGGCATCCTTTTCGTTCCGGTAGAGTCCCGCTCCAAGCCCGGCCAGGATGGCGGCGCCCTGAGCGCCGGCGGAGCGGCCGCCGATGGCCACCTCCAGGCCCGTGATATCCGCGACGATCCCCGGCCAGACCGGACTCCTCGCAGGTCCCCCGACCAACACCGCGCGGTCATACCGGAACCCATGTTCCTTCAACGCGACGATCTTCTCGTTCAGAAGCCGGGCGGCGCCTTCCATGACGGCCCGGCTTGCATTCCGGCGGTCAGCCTTGACCGCCCGGGGCGGCAGGCGCAGATCAATCTCCAGGCCGCCGGCGCCTGGCGCGGCTTCCGCCGCCGCTTCATCGAAAATGCGCATCCGGTCGGACGCGCCGGGAGCGATGACATTGTCAACATACCAGTCAATGGTCCGGCCGATGTACGGCACCGAGAAGATGCCGCCCCACGGGCCGCCGGACGCGGAGAGGAACGGATCGCAGAGCATCTGCGCGTCGAGAATACCTTGACGGTCGAGGAAAGGGGTGAATCCCACCCAGGAGGTGCCGCACGAAAGCAGAAGTTGCCCCGGCGCCAGCACGCCAACGGCACGGGCCGCGGCCGGATGATCGAAGCAACCGGTGACGACCGTGGTTCGCGGGGAAAGACCGGTATCACGCAACGCGGGCCCGGTCAGCGGGCCGACCGCCATTCCGGAAGGCGCCAGTGCCGACAACTTTGCCCGCGGGATGTCCAACATCTCCAGGAACGGCTCGTAGTAGGCCCCGGATGCTTGCTCCTGCAAGTGGAACGTCGTGGCGGTGGAATGATCCATCAACCACTTGCCGGTCAGGCGGTACAACAGCCAGTCAGTATCCATGCCGTAGTGGCCTGCAGACCGGTAGAGATCCGGAAGGTGTTCCCGCAGCCACGCCAGGTGAGCCAGCGGAAAACTGCTGACACACGGCCAGCCGGTAATCTGCGTGACCTCCGCGGTGGTAAGTCCGGCGATGGCGGCGGGCGGTTTCTGCTCCGCCCGGCGATCCATCCAGTTGATGATGTTCGTCAAGGGCATGCCGGCCGCATCGGTCAGCAGCGTATTGCCTGAAGCCGCGGCCATGGCCATGGCGGTCACCTCGCCGGGCGCGGCTGCCGCCAGTTCGCGGATGACGCGGCAAAGATTCTGGTAATGCGGTTGCGGCTCGACTTCCACCCAGCCGTCCTGCGGGTGGAGCAAACGGTTGTCCGCTCCGGCCTCGGCCAACACCGCACCGTGCGCATCCGTCAGCACACCCTTGATGGCGCTGGTGCCGAGGTCAAGTCCGATCAGGCAGGTATTGTTCGCGATAAGCATGGGTGTACGTTATAATTCGGGAGTTCCGGATTCCACCTGCACAACACGGCGTGTGCTGTAAGATTCAAGGGCGGCGGTAAACAACCGGTGCGACCAAGCGGCCTCCTCCGGTTTGACGCAGCCGGCAAACCGGCGGATCGGCGCGCCATGCTCAAGTTCGTAGAGGAAGGCCGCCCACATCTGTAGAATGGAATCCGAGAAGCCGGCCTCGAAAATGCCGCCGGTGAGCGATGTGTACGCCATCTCGTGCCCTATGTCGATGGTCTGCCAGGCCTGTTCGCCGCCGCGATACTCCATGAACTCCAACGTATTGATTTGACGGCTGCTCCACCGGGCTGAGACGCGCGTGCCGAGGATTTCCAGATACCAGGTATTGGTGTTTCCCGGGGCGATGCGCTGGGTCTTGATCGTCAGCGGAAATTCGTTTCCGGCGCTATCGGCCGAGGTGCACAGCAGCGTGGCATTATCCCAAGTCTCGCAGGGCGCCCTGCCGCCTTTGCCATCCGGACGTTCCGCGACGATTTTGGACAGAATGGCGCGCACATCCCGGGGAAGCCAGCCCGCGCGGAAGGGCATGTGGCAGGCATGCATTCCCAGATCGCCCATGCAGCCATATTCGCCATTGAATCTGAGAATCCGTTTCCAGTTGAGCGGCTTGTTCGGGTCCAGATCGCTTGAATGCAGGAAACCGCTGTTGACCTCGATGATACGGCCCAAGGCGTCGGTTTCGATCATCCGGCCGATGCGCTGGACCGCCGGGAAAAAGGGTGACTCCGAACTGCAACGCACGAATACGTCCGGGTGCTTTTCGATACAGTCCATAATCCGGCGGTTCGCGGAAAGATCAATACCAAAGGGCTTTTCACCCATCAGGTGCTTGCCTGCGGCAATCGCCGCACAGTAAAACTCCGCGTGCAGGTTGTGCGGCACAGCAATGTAAACTGCTTCCACATCCGGATTGGCCAGCAGTTCGCGATAATCTGCGGTCACCTGCCGGATGGAAGGAACATGCACAGCAAACCAGCCGGAGAGATCAGGGTTGGTGTCGCAAACCGCCACGATTTCCGGACGGACGTCCATAGCCGTCAGATGACACCAGCGCGCCGCCGCGCTGGCAAACTCCCGCCCCATCAATCCGCATCCGATCACACCGAAACGCATAGTACGCATGCTTGCTCCTGGTTCTGTCCCAAACTCCGCATCGTCTTTTTCGCCCATCGCCGGGCATCAGCCGGCAATTCATCATCCGTCACCCAACCATCCACCGCCTCCCATGCCGCGATGCGAATGAAGGCAATGCTGCCAAATTTGCTGCTGTCGGCCACGAGGATCGTGCGCTGCGCGTTGGCGATTATCGCCCGCGAAACGCGGGCAATCCCCTGGTTGCGGGTATAGAGACCCTGCTTGTCCATTGCGTCCGCGCCGATAAATGCCAGATCGGCACGGAAGGCGGCCAGATTGTCCTCGGTCAGTGTTCCGGAAAGGTCAGGACTGCCCTGGCTGACCGTACCACCCAACAGCACCAGCTCGAGGTTGTCATGGGTTAACAGCTCCGAGGCGATGGCTAGCGAACTGGTCAATACCTTGAGCTGCGGAATGCCACTCAGGGCGCGGGCCACTTCCAGGGTGGTCGTACCCGTATCCAGAATCACAGTCATACCCGGTTTCACCATTTGAGCCGCGGCCCGGCCGATGGCGGCCTTTTCCGCCAGGCGGCATTGTTGCCGCGCATGGAAGGCGAAGGCCGCCACCACGGGCGCGCTCAACAGGGCGCCGCCATGCGTGCGGGTGATTCGTTTCGCATGTTCCAGCACCTCCAGGTCGCGCCAGATCGTCATGGAGGTGACGCGGAACTGCCGGGCCAGCGCCACCGCACTGACCTCCTCGCGGCCCGCCAGCGCCTGCAGGATCTGCTGCTGCCGCAATCGTGAGCTTTGTTTCTTCATGATTCGCTAAATGGCACGGGCGCACACGGCAGGCCCAGCGCTTCCGCCACGGCCGGGCAGGCCAACTGCCCCTGCCAGGTGTTCAGCCCCTTGCGCAGTTCCGGAATGCGGCGCAGGGCGTTTTCATGACCGAGGTCCGCGATCTTGAGCGCATAGGGGAGCGTGGCGTTGGTCAGCGCCTGCGTGGCGGTCCGGGCATAGGCGCCGGGCATGTTGGCCACGCAGTAGTGGATGACGCCCTGCTCGACAAAGACCGGATCATCATGCGTGGTGGGGCGCGAGGTTTCCGCGCACCCGCCCTGGTCAATGGCGATATCCACAAACACCGAGCCCGGCTTCATGACCTGCAGCATGTCGCGGCGCAGCAGCTTCGGCGCCCGCGCGCCCGGCACCAGCACCGCCCCGATCAGCAGGTCCACCTCGGCGAGCATGGATAGCAGATTCTGCTCGTTGCTGTAGAGCGTGCGGGCGCTGTGATGCATGGAGATGTCCAGGAAGCGCATCTTCTCCAGGTCGACCTCCAGGATCGTGAGGCTGGCGCCCAACCCGGCGGCCATGCGCCCGGCATTGATCCCGGCCGTGCCGCCGCCCAACACCAGCACATTGCCCGGCAGCACACCGGGCACACCGCCCAGGAGCACACCGTTGCCGCCTTGCGCCCGGCTCAAATAGTGGGAGCCGACGATCGCACTCATGCGTCCGGCAATTTCGCTCATCGGCTCCAACAACGGCAGGCGCCGGCCAACCTCGATGGTTTCATAGGCGACCCCCGTCACACCGCTGGAGAGCAGCGCACGCGTCAGCTCCGGCGCCGCCGCCAAATGCAGATAGGTGAAGAGCACCAGGTCCGGACGCAGATAGCGGTATTCGGCGGCCAGCGGCTCCTTGACCTTGATGACCATCTCAGCGGACCACGCTTCGGCCGCGGTCGAAACCAGCGTGGCGCCGACCTCCGCGTACAATTCGTCGGGATAGCCGCTGCCGACGCCGGCGCCCTGCTCAACCAGCACGGTGTGTCCATGCCGGACCAGTTCACGCACGCTTCCCGGCGTGCACGACACGCGGTTTTCCTTGACCTTGATCTCTTTGGGTATGCCGATTTTCATGATGGTTTACCTACTTCTGTTGATCCAGCGCCTGTCGCATGGCTTGAATCACAAACTCCATGACCGCCTGATCCGCAATCAGCGGCAGCTTGGTCAGCACCACCGGCGGGCAATCCGCCTTGTAGGTCTGCGCGCTGATATCCAGGCCGCGCGCATTGAGCGCCGCCGCGAACCCCCGCGCCTGCTCCAACCGGGCAAACCGGACGGTCGTCATATGGCGCCAGCCGTCAATCCCCGCGATAATCTGCGGGAATTCCCGCGCCAGTTCCCGTAGGCGCCCTTCGTAGTATTCACCCAGCGCGGCGGTGGTCTGCGCGTTGGCCTGCGCCCACGCCATGGTCACCAGATAGGCCAGCGAGGCCAGTTCCTCCTGCCCGTTGGTCACCAGCGCGCCGAACTGGGGCATGACATCCATGGCCGCGCTGAACAGGATCCGCGAGGCCGGATATTCGCCGCCGGGAAACCCCTTGCCGATCGCCACGAAGGTCGGCTGCAAGCCGTATTCACGGAACAGGTAGAGCTGCGGCGCCCACATGCAGGACTGGATCTCGTCCACCACGGTCGGCACATCGTGCTGCGCGCAAAGCGCGTGGGCATGGCGCAGAAACTCCGGCGTGAGCCGGCGGCCGCCGTAGTTCATCATGATGATTTCATGGAAAAACCCGGCGATCTTGAAATTCCCGCGCTCGTAGGCGGCAAACGCCCGGTCCAGATCCTCGCGGCAGTTCGGCCGGATCGGGACCACCTTCCAGGCGCCGGCCGCCTCCAGGATGGACTGCAGCTCCGGCCACATGCCCCGCAGCATCTGCGTCAGCACCGTGGTGCCGTGGTAGTTGGCCTGCAAGCCGCCATCCTCGTTGCCCATCACGAGGATCACCGGCCGCCGGCCCTGGTACGGCGGCTGAGGCAGATCCGGCTGCATGCGGTAGAATCGGGCCAGGATCATCTTCAGCGCCGCCTCCACGGCCAGGCTGCCGGTCTCCAGGTTCAGCACCCGGTTCAGCATCCGCGGATCATCCCGGCGCGCCAGCACGGCCGCGAGTCCGGCGCGATCGCCGCAGGCCAGGCCATTGGCCGTGCGGATCAGTTCCTCCTCCAGCAGGCGTGTGATCTGTCCGCGCGTGTTGTTGTGTGTGGCATTGGGGATCCCCAGCGCGCGGGCGCGATCGACCAGCGCATAGCCGGGAAAGGCATGACCCAGCGGCGCATGGTAGTGCTCGCTCTTGGTGATCAGATACAGCCGCCCATCCTCGCCAATCCGGTAATATCCGCAGGCGCTCAAGGGCGCGGCCGCGGTCTTGGTCGCCGCGCAGAACTGCGCCGACCCCGCGCCCGCAACCCGGCTGCCCTGCGGCGCGGTCATCACCTGCGTGCCGACCAGCGCCAGCATCCCGGCCAGGCGCGTTTGCAGCGCCGCCGGGTAGAAATCCACCGGCGCCGCCGCGGCCGCCAGCAGGTCCGCCTCCGGCTCCGCGGCCAGCCAGGCCTGCGCCGCACAGACGGCTGACACCGGCCCTGGCCCCAGCAAGTCGGCCAGGGATCGTTTCACCGGAACAAAGTGGCGCGGGAGTGGTTGCTGCGGTTTCATGGGTGACCTACCTGATGTTGCTTTGTGTTACAAACTAACATACTGGATCGGCGCGCGGTTGTCCAGCGAATCCTTGGATCTTTGCGTGTCACCCGTTAAGAAGGAATAGCGCCGCCCAAGCCACCTCACGATCTTCCGGCCAGATCATCTGCAACTGTACAGCCATGTTCTGCAGGAAGCCGCTGAATTCCGGCTGCCCACCGGGGAAATCCTGAAACCAGTCGGATCGCTCCTCGATGGGGGTCCCGACATCGTCCGTCCTGGCACCGACGCAGTCGACGCCGTGCGACCAGAAGAGTTTTCCGTCCGGATCGATGAGCCACCACTGCTCTTCCTGTTCGCTACGCGGAAAAACCCTGTTGCCGGGAGCGTCGGCCCGTTCTTCCAACCGCCCCACACATCCCAACCCTCCGGCTCCGGCCGGGCCGCCAGATCCTTTTCTTCCTCGGCCACCCGCCCTTGCAGTTCCGCGAGGGAATGGATCTTTCCCGGCCAGTCGCGGTGGATGTACTGCCCGAAAGTATCAATGAAGGGGAAGATTTTCCGAGCCTCGATTCCGTCTTCCGGCGGCGCAGAATTGGTTCCGCCGGCGCGAATATGGTCGATCTCGAACTCGTGATCTTCCACCGGCTTGACCACATAGACAAACAACTGGGTGACCTGGGTGGCATCCAGGGTGTCCAGGCGCAGGCGATGATGGCGGACGCCGGGAGGGTAGCCGCGCATGCCAAAGAGTTCGACACCGAATTGAACCCCGCGGCGGATTTTCAACTCGACCTGCAGCACGCCCGCGGCGCCGGGCTGGAGCGCGAGCGAACCCGTGCAGCAGTGGTTCACTCCATCGGCGCCTGCATTGTCGACACGGCAGTGGACCGTGACCGCGTTCTGGCCGGTATTCTTCACGTTCATGGAGACAAAGCCGCAGGCTGACAGGTCCCACGACCCAGCGGGCGCAGGCAGGACGATCCCCGGCCAGTCCTGATCGTGTTTCACGCATAGGTGCAGCCCCCGCCCCGTCTCGCACCGGGCCGGGCTGACGGTCACACTGCGCGCCTCGATCCGGGGGAAATCGCAGCCGGCGGAAAAGTCAAAAAGCACGGCCTGACGGCACTCGAGACTCACAGCGCCACCTCAATCCTGTTTTCACCTGGCAACACATCCGCCAGCAGAACCCGGCAATGGGCGGTTGCCAGCGCAGCCGGTATTTCCGACTTGCCCCACCAGATCAACGGGAGGCGCGAGAAGGCGCAGTCGGCCGTGAAGGTTACCCGGAACACCGTTTTGCCGTCCACCGTTCGCCGGGTCTCTCGCCAGTCGCTGATGCGGGGCAGGTGCGCCTTGGGACTGGTGCCGGTCTCGGTGAAGGTGTTTGCCGCGGTGTAGTCGATGTATTGCCGCGGGATGCGCTCCCCTTGCACCGCAAACCAGCGGCAGGTCGCGTCATAGTAGCAGAGCACGGCTGGATTGTGCCCATCAACCGTTTTCCAGTGGGCCGGCGGAGCGTATTCCTTGATCCAGGGATTGGCCCGCAGGGAAGCCGCAACCGCATCGTGACAGGTCAGCGGGTCGGAAAGCTCCAGCAACTGGCGCGGGTGCGCGCCATTGGCAAACCGCAGGTCGAGCCACTGGGTGACTTCTTCGAGCGTTGCCGGGACGACCGCCGCCGGCAGCCGACGGAAGAATCCGGCCAGGTATTCCTGCGACCAGACACGGTGGGCATCGTGATCTTCGTTGTGCAGCAGGAAACACTGGAAATCGCAGGTTGCCAGGTTGGCCAGCATGCCCGCCAGGAGGCGATCCCAGTAATCGGCCTGGGCGTCCATGATGCCGCACCCTTTGATGTCATCGGGATCGGTGCTGTAGCGGGTTGAACTGTTGGGGTATTCGAGGAACGCGTTCACCAGTTCGCGCGTGGTCCAGGGCAGCCCCCAGAGCGACCCGGCCGCGGTGTCGGGGTAGCGGAAGTTGTCGGGGCGGGTGCGGTAGATATCCCACGGACACCCTTCGCTGTACATGCTGCCGTCGCAGGTTTCGTGGTCGAAGGCAGTCCCCCAGATGCCGCGGAAACCCAGCGCGCGGCCCGCAGCCAGCCACTGGGTTCC
>Ga0118677_10005056_pt1 | contig 23447 bp, 25 predicted proteins | sample AliMusrvi5mmetaG_FD_86154 | JGI IMG/M metagenome (GOLD analysis project Ga0118677, IMG submission 86154)
CCTTGCTGCCGGTGCATCACAGATGCGAGAGAATCATATAGTTTCTCGAGTCTGATAGGTTTGACTAGAAAATCGTCAATCCCGTGATGTTCCGCTTTATCGTCGATGCCATGATAGCCAAGCGAGCTGAGCATCACAAGACGGGTCTGAGCAATGGCTGCATCCGCCTTAATCGCCGCCGCGAGCATAAGTCCGTCCATATCAGGCATGCCCATGTCCAGGATGGCGACGTCAAAGGGATCACCCTTGGCCCGCTGCTCCGCCTCGGCCCGCACCCACGGCGGACACTCGCCGGGAAACAAAACGTCATCCCACAGCGTGCACGTGAGCAATTCGGTGTCGTGAAACACCACCCGCCGCGCACCCGACGTCGCACGTTCCTCGTTCGCCATCTGGCCCAGCGCGATCGTTCCGAGGTCCGCCGCGGTGATCTTGCCGTGCTTCAGGTCCCAGAACTCGCGCACGAATTCCGGCGACCACGGTTCACCGAAATGGGCCGCCAGCTGCGCAGCGAGAGTGGTCTTGCCGGTGGATTCCGTCCCGAAGACGACGACGCGTTTGATCGCTGCGTTCATTGGCGATTTGCCGAAGCCAAGAATTGGAGCCGCGGCTCAAATCCGACCCGAGTAGAATCAGCCGCCTTCCTCATGCGGCCAAGCCTTTCCTCATGTCCCGCCACCACGCGCGCCAGCCCCACAGCGCCATCACCCAGAAAATCAGGTAAAGCCCGCTCGTCAGGCGCAGGTCCTTCGCCCAATACACGCCCATCGCGACGGTGTTCACGACGACCCACGCGGGCCAGTTCTCGAGGTTCTTCCGCGCCTGCAGCCACTGCGCGATGAGGCTGAAGACCAGGATGAACGCGTCCCACCACGGCAGCGCCGCGTCCGTGTTGCGGTGCATGAACCACCCCCAACCCGCCGTGAGCACCGCGCCCACCGCCACCCACCCATGAAACCACTTCTATTGGCCCTCCTCATTGCCGGCGTCGCCCACGCCAGCACCAACGAACCCACCGTCATCAACAGCGACCGGATGCAATCCGACTACGTCAGCAACGTCGGGACTTTCGAAGGCAACGTCGTCGTGATTGATCCGCGGCTGACCTTGCGCGCCGACAAGATGACCGTCTTTTTTGGCGGCACGAACAACATCGTCAACGGCGTCACCAACCAGGTCCGCGCCGTCCAACGCATTCTCGCCGTCGGGGCGGTCGAGATTCATGTGGACCAGAAAAAAGCCACCTGCGACCAGGCCGACTACAGGACCGGCGAAGACCAGGCGATTCTCACCGGCAGCCCGAAGGTGGAGTCGCCCGAGGGCGTCGTCACCGGTAAAAAAATTACCATCTGGCACGGGAAAGAAAAAATGGACGTTGAATCCGACGTTACCGACACCAACCGGACGCGCCTCCTGATTTTTCCTGAAGACCAGCGCAAGAAAGCCGAGTAATTGACCGGTGGCCGGCTGCGACTGCGTCCCCGCGACAGTTGACAATTCGGTGAGTCATAATGGATGTCCACATTTTGCAACACGTTCCGTTCGAAGGGATCGGCAGCATTGCCGACTGGTTGTCACGCCGCGGAGCCACCGTCACCTCCACCCGGTTCTTTGAGACCCCCCAACTTCCGGTGCTCGCCGACATCGACCTCGTCATTGCGTTAGGCGGGCCGATGAGTGTGAATGATGAAGAACAACTGCCGTGGCTCCGGAGCGAGAAGCACTTTGTGGCCGAAGCGATCGCCAAAGGAAAAGCTGTTCTTGGCATCTGCCTCGGCGCCCAGCTGATTGCGAGCGCGCTGGGGGCTAACTCGGTCCGTCTCGGCTCGCGGCTGAGTGGAACGGGCGGGACGCCCGTTTGTTTCAGATGCATTGCCGAATGACCGGGCGCAGCCGAGTCCGACGAGACGCGGTTCTCCGCAAACCCCGTTCCACTTTTAACCCATCATCGAATTTCAAAACACGCACTGACAAATTCGGCTCTGGCCGCGGCGCAAAATGGAGCACCTTCCTCCCCTGGACCCGTTGCGCCACGAATCACGGCAACGCATCGTGAAGATTCTTGGGATTTGTGGCCATGCTTGAGTTTCTGAACAACAGTGGCTATAGGATGCTCATGCCACTGAAACGGATCCTTATTACCGGCGGCGCGGGCTTTATCGGATCGCATCTGGCGGAGGCGCTGGTCGCCGATGGAAAAGAAGTCGCCGTCATTGATGATCTCAGTACCGGCTCGTTGGCAAACATCGCGGCATTGCAAAATCATCCCCGTTTCCATTTCTTCCAGGCCTCCATCCGCGATCCCGGGGCGTTGGCACAGGCGCTGGAAGGTGTGGATTTTATTTATCATTTGGCGGCCGCGGTGGGGGTCGAATTGGTCGTGAAAAGTCCCGTCTACACCATTGAAGCCAACGTGCGGGGAACCGAGGACGTGCTGGCCGCGGCCGCGCGAACCGGGTGCGGTATTGGTGACGTCCACTTCGGAGGTCTACGGCAAGAGCGAGCGCGATTGTTTCCGGGAAGCCGATGATCTGCTGATTGGCCCGCCCACCTTTGGTCGGTGGAGCTATGCCTGCTCGAAGTTGCTCGATGAATTTCTCGCCCTGGCGTATTACCGGGAAAAACAATTACCGGTCACCATTGTGCGGCTGTTCAACACGGTCGGCCAACGCCAGACCGGCCGGTATGGGATGGTGGTGCCACGGTTTGTGCAAGCCGCTTTGCGCGGCGCGCCCATCCAGATTTACGGCGATGGCCGGCAGACCCGGTGCTTCTGCCATGTGAGCGACGTGGTGCGGGCGTTGCTGGCGTTGCCCGGACAACCGACCGCGGTCGGTCAGGTCTTTAATATTGGCAGCACGGAAGAAGTGACGATTTACGAGCTGGCGCAACGGGTGCAGATGTTGAGCGCCAGCCGGTCCGAGTTGCAATTGCTGCCCTACGACGAAGCCTACGCGAAAGGATTTGAGGACATGCGCCGGCGAGTGCCGAGTCTCGAAAAAATTCAACAACTCCTCGGGTGGCAGGCGACGAAAAACCTGGACGAGATTTTGCAGCTCGTCATTGCCGACCAGCGCGCCGGTTCGGCGGCGTGACCGGTGGTTGCTGGAGGGCGAGCCTCCCGGCGAGCCGTCTGCGAATCGAACCCCAACCACGGCTCGCCGGGAGACTCGCCCTCCAGTTGATGTTTTGGGGAACGCCCTTGAGAGGGTGCATCTGATACTGCTACCATCCCCCGGCGTGTCACTCTGAGCTCGTCGAAGGGTCTCTGTCGTGCCGACTGAACCAACCAGAGGACAAAGACTGAGATTTGCCGAGGACGGCGTCTCGTCTGACTTTCGCTGCGCTCAGAATGACAAAGAGTTAGTGTGAGGGAGGCAGTGTCAAGTTGCACCCCTGACGGCGCACGCAAAAGTATTGCAATGCGCGGCCGGGTGGAGTAAGTTTTTTTGACATTGAGGAATAGATCGTGAGCGAGAAACGCGAAATCAATGCTGACTCAAAAAGCATGGTGATGAATTCCGCCCTGTACCGGGAGTTTTTGGCGGAGCGTGATGAGATTCTCAAACATAAGTGGATTGAAAGCGAGAAGGCCGGGTTCGATATCGGATTTGAACGCGCCCTGCTCGATTGGATCGTAAAACACCGATCGACATGGCGCCGGTCGCGACGGCAAACACCGTCCTAATTGCCACCGCCGAATAATAACTGCACCTTTAAGTCGGCCCGGCGAGGTCGGCAAGGAGCCTGATGAAGAGCAACCAATTTCGAGACTGGCGGTCCGCCCACCACGGGTTGACGGCTATTTTTTTGTCATGAGCCAGACGACGCTGCTCATGGACGCCACCGCCATCGACCGCGCGCTCACGCGAATGGCTCACGAAATCGTCGAGCGAAATGCCGACCCTGCCGGGTTGGCGATTTTGGGCGTCCGCACGCATGGCGTTCCCCTTGCGCAACGGCTCGCCAAGCTCATCGGCGGAATCCTCCACCAGCCGATTCCCACCGGCGAAATTGATATTTCCATGCACCGGGATGACATCGCGCTGCGCGGAGCTTCCCAGGTCGGGGCGACGCAGGTCGCATTCGATGTGACCGGGAAAACCATCATCCTGGTGGACGATGTGCTCTTTACCGGCCGCAGCACCCGGGCGGCGCTGGACGAGATTGCCGATTTTGGCCGGCCGCAACGCATTCAACTGGCGGTGCTGGTCGACCGCGGGCACCGGGAACTGCCGATCCGCGCTGATTTTGTCGGCAAAAATGCGCCAACGGCGCCCCAGGAACGAGTCTCGGTCCGGTTGGCGGAAGTGGACGGCCAAGATGAGGTGGTGATCGAACGATGAAACGCTGGCAACGCAAAGATTTACTTGGCATCCAGGAATTATCCGCTGCCGAAATCAATTTTCTATTGAACAGTGCCCAAGCCTTTAAACAAGTCGGCAAACGCTCGGTAAAAAAAGTGCCGTCCCTGCGCGGGAAGACGGTGGTGAATCTGTTCATTGAACCGTCCACGCGCACCCGCACGAGCTTTGAGTTGGCCGCCACGCGATTGTCGGCCGACGTGATCAACATCACGGCCAACGCCTCGAGTCTGGTGAAAGGGGAGACGCTAAAAGATACGGCGTTGAACCTGCAAGCGCTGCACGCGGATGTCATCATTATCCGGCACAGTGCGGCGGGGGCACCGCATTTTCTGAGCCGGCTGCTCAAGGCGAGTGTCATCAACGCCGGGGATGGCGCGCACGAGCATCCGACACAGGCTTTGCTGGATGCGTTTACCATTTTGGAAAAGAAAGGGCGGATTGCCGGGTTGAACGTCACCATTCTAGGGGACATCCTTTTCTCGCGGGTGGCGCGTTCCAATATCTGGCTCCTGACCAAGTTGGGAGCCAACGTCACACTCGCGGGCCCGTCCACACTGGTGCCGCGCGTCTTTGAGCAGTTTGGGTGCCGGGTCACGCACAATATTGATGAGGCCCTGCGCGATGCCGACGTGGTGAATCTGCTGCGGATCCAGCACGAACGACAGCGCCAGACGTTGTTCCCGAGTATTGGGGAATACACCACCATGTTTGGTTTGAATAAGGAGCGGTTCGCCCGTCTCAAGCCCGACACGATGATCATGCATCCGGGCCCCATTAATCGGGGCGTGGAAATCGACAGCGAGGTTGCCGATTGCGACCGCTCGGTCATTCTCGAACAAGTGACCAACGGCCTTGCCGTCCGGATGGCCGTCCTCTTTCTTTGTTCGGGCGGACAGGGGGTGGAACCATGAATTCACTGATCATCAAACACGGCCGCGTGATCGATCCCGCCAACCACATCGACGAAGTCCGTGATGTTTTTATCGCCGCCGGTAAAATCGCCGCCGCACAATCCGGCAAAGCCGAAGTGCTCGACGCCACCGGCCAGATCGTCACGCCCGGCCTGATTGACATTCATGTCCATCTCCGTGAGCCCGGTCGGAGCGACAAGGAAAGCATCGAGACCGGCACGCGTTGTGCCGCCCGCGGCGGGTTTACCAGCGTGGTGGCGATGCCCAACACCACGCCGGCCGCCGACAATACCGGGACAATTGCTTTTATCAAACAGCGGGCGGCTGAAGTCGCCTGTGTCAATGTGTTCCCCGCCGGCGCGATCACGAAAGAACTCAAAGGCGAGGAATTGGCGCCGATCGGTTCGCTCAAGCGCGCGGGAGTGGTCGCGATTACCGATGATGGCCGCTGCGTCCAGAACAACGAACTCATGCGGCGGGCGGTCGAGTACGCCAAAATGTTTGACCTGCCGGTCCTGGACCACTGCCAGGATTACAATCTGGCCGCCGACGGCGTCCTGCATGAAGGATACTGGAGTGCTGCGCTCGGGCTGCGGGGCTGGCCGGCCGTTGCCGAAGAAATCATCGTGGCCCGCAACATCCTGCTGGCCGAAGTGACCGACTGGCACATTCACTGTCAGCACTTGTCATCCGTCCGCTCGGTGGCGTTGGTGCGCGAAGCCAAAAAACGCGGAGTAAAAATTACCGCCGAAGCCTGTCCGCATCATTTCACATTGACCGACGAACGGGGCAAGGATTACGACACGAATCTGAAAATGAATCCGCCGCTGCGCACGGAGGCCGACCGACAGGCTCTGCGCGCCGGGTTGGCGGACGGCACGATTGACATTATTGCGAGCGATCACGCGCCGCATTGCACCTACGAAAAACAGGTTGAGTTTGATGTGGCCCCATTTGGAATCATCGGCTTGGAAACGGAGCTGGCACTGTCCCTGGCACTGGTCCAACAAAAAGTATTAACGCTGCCACAGCTCATCGAAAAGTTTACCACCAATCCCGCCAAGTTATTACGCCTCGCGAAAGGCACTCTCAGTATCGGTGCGGATGCCGACGTGACCGTGATGGATCCCACAGCGAAATGGACCTACGACGTGACCCAGTCGGCCAGTAAATCCCGCAACAGCCCGTTCCACGGTTGGGAATTAACCGGTCGGGCGACGGCCACGATTGTGGCTGGTAAGATTGTCTGGCAGGAGTAAAACCGGCGGCCGATTTGGTTTGCGCAGGCTTTTAAAACAACAAAGATGGCGCCGACGGCGATCAACACAACGCCGATCCAGTTGCGGAATAGCAATTTCTCATGCAAGCAAAGCGCGCCCAGGATCGCCACCAAAACCACGCTGAGTTTATCAATGGGCGCGACCAATGAAGCTTTGCCAATTTTTAGGGCCCGGAAATATCAGATCCAGGATGCCCCGGTCGCCAAACCCGAGAGAGTTAAGAATAGGTACCGGCTGTTACCGGAGATCAGGCGAAGGGCTTGGCTGGAACGCCACGATGCCGAGTTGCATATCTCAACGCACACCTTGGCCGAAATCGTCAAAGGAATCCACCTGCTTCCCCCCGGCAAGAAACGGCGTCAATTGGAGGCATGGCTGGAGGAACTGGTGGCCAGCTTTGCCGGGCGCGTGCTATCGGTGGACGAGATTGTGGCCCGCACCTGGGGTGCATTCTATGCAAACCAGCAGCTCCGCGGCCGGCTCCTCTCCTCATTCGACAGCCTCCTCGCCGCGACCGCCCTGGCGCACGGCCTGAAGCTGGCCACGCGCAACACGCTCGATTTCCCAGACGAAGTCCCTGTTGTCAATCCGTGGCAGTAAACGCGCTGGCGACCGAACTGATTCATCCGGCGTTGCAGGCAACCGGCAAGCGGCACATCATCACGTCGGCTGTCAAACATTCGTCGTGCTGAATTGTCTGACACCTTCCCCCGACATTTCCGGTTTCAAGACCCTAAAAACTCACGCCTTTACCAGCGTTTTGGCACAATAGCTATTCAGGCTTTCACCGGCGGCAAGGGCTTTTGCAGCGAGCCGGCGGTGCAGGGCTGGTTCAACCCGCAGGACAAACTTGCCACTGAATTTGCCCAACGGTTCGGGCATTTCGTGGCCGTCCGTGTAAATCAATTCGACCATTTCTTCCGCTGCTGCGCACAATTCTGCATAAACCTTGACCTCGTCGCGACCATGCACACCGCCCAGCATGAGCTCGGGGCAACGACCAATGAAGGTCTGGTCTTCATCGCTCCACTCGACAAATTTCGCATAGCGTGCCGCTTGCGCTTTGATTTGTTTGCGTGTCATAAATTTATTCCTTCACCGCAGCCAAGGCCCGCCGGACATCCCGTTCCTGATAATGCTTGGCATCGTCACCGGTATGGCCGCTCACTGTCACTCGCAATCCTTTCGGATGTGTGAAATTCCGATGGCTGCCCTTGCCGCCCCGGTGTTCAAACCCAGCCTTTTCCAAGTCAGTAATCAGTTGGCGAACCTTGCGCGGCATTTCAGTATCAAACTAGTATCACAATTGTTCCGAGCTGTCAAGCAGACCCGAAATCCCGCAACCGATCAATCGAACTGTTCAAAGTCCCTGCTCAATCGTTCAAAGTTGATACCCCCGGAGCCCAGATGTGTTCAGAGTTTAAGGGCATTTTCGATTTCAGAAGGGGGTATTTCGTTCAGAGTTCTGGTAGGGATGGTTCAGAGATTGGAGGAATGAAGAGGCAAACCTACAGCCCCTTCAGAAACCGGCGAACTTCATCATGGGTGCCAGCAAAGGCAAAGATGACGGCGTCTGGTTCAACCCTAAACACCAACCGCAACTCCAGCCCAACGCGAATCTCGAAGTAGTTCTTCACCAATTTTCGGAGACCCAGCCCGGCGTGTTGATGCGGCTGGCCCAGCACGGCATGGAGCCGATCAATCGCTTGGCCAATTTCGGCACGGACTGGCTTGGGATAGTTCCGAACAACTGTCCGGAACCTTGGGCTAAGAAAGATCTCGCGGTTCACGGTTATGCGAGATCACGTTCGATGTTGCCGCTATATCGACGGAGTCGTCCCTGCTTCTTGTCCGCTGTCAACTCAGCGTCCATCCGCTTCACGGCGCGGTTCAACTCGGTTTTCGTCACACCATATTCTTGCAGAGCATAGTCCTCGGAATACACTTGCACGGGCCGCAGAGCGACGACTTGGTTGCCACACAGGATGCCGACATCTTCACCCTCCATGGCAGCTTGCAGCCACCGGGTCAAATTCTGCCGCGCATCCGTTACTGATAGCGTCTTCATATCGACTCTATATAGTCGCACATTGCTACCCTGTCAACCCCAGAATCTCGCTACCAAAGGGCCAAAGTGTTGCCATCGATTTCAGTGTATTGACTCAGGTTGCGGGCTTGGTAAAGTGCCTAAATGAACCTGCGTGAACGATTTCTGGCGTCCTGCCTGAATGAACCAACCGACCGGCTGATCAATACCGAATTCTTTTTCTGGGATGAGACCATTCAACGCTGGCATCAGGAGGGGTTGCCTTCCGAATTGATCTACCAGCCCGACGCGGTTTCCCATCGGGACCCGTTAATCAAGCAACTCGGGCTCGACTGCAACTGGCTTAGTCAGAAATTCCCGGTGGGGATGTTCGAACCGGATCCGTTGTTCGAACAGGTGACGCTGGCGGAAGACGCCGACACGCGCACCCTGATTGATAAGCGCGGCATTACCATCCAGATCAGCCGGAACATGGCTTCCATCCCGCACTACTTGGATTTTCCGGTCAAAACCCGGGACGACTTTGAAAAGGTAAAATGGCGCTACCGGTCCGACACCCCGGAGCGCTATCCCGCCGACTGGGACCGGCTTGCCCAAACAGAATACCGGCACCGCGATTATCCCATGGGGCTCCAGATGCACGGATTCTACGGCCAGCTCCGGGAATGGATGGGGTTTGAAAACCTGTCGCTTGCCTTCTATGACCAGCCGGAGCTGATCTCCGAAATGACGGCCTTCTGGGGGGACTTCTTGATCGCCACCTGCCAACGCGCCTTGGAAACTGTGACCGTTGATTATGTGCGGTTCTGGGAAGACATGTCATACAATGCCGGCATGATGTGCTCGCCGGATATTTTTCGGAAATTCTTTACGCCGCACTATGGCCGGGTCGTGGAGGAATTTAAGTCTCGTGGAATCCGGATTCTCCAAGTGGATTCGGATGGGAATGTCCGGGACCTGATCCGCGTCCTGAAGGAAGTCGGCATCAATGGCATGCATCCCTTTGAACGGGCCGCCGGTAATGACCTCCTAGCGTTGCGGGAGGAGCACCCCGACTTCCTGATGATCGGGGGCGTTGACAAACGCGTGATCGCCAAAGGGAAGGCCGCAATCCGAACCGAGATGGAATTCATCAGCCGGTTGGCCCAGCAGGGAAACTTTATCCCGCATTTTGATCACGGCGTGCCGCCGGATATCTCCTTCGAGAATTTCAGATATTATAATGAACTGAAGCTCAGAGTTCTCGAACAGGCCGCTCGCCATCCGAACCAATGACGGCTGAACCAAGTTGGAGTGCGTCACGAAATTTCGGACAATAGCCCACGATGCCCTAGCCCTCGCCGAACATAATCATTTGGATCGGCAGGAACCGGTCTTGGAATGGTTCAAATTAACTTGTGAACAACCTCAGGGAGGATAAAATGACAGCAAATGAACCTCACCAGCTAGCGATGGTCGTTGGCAAAAGGTCATATGGGAAATGTCGGCTTATATGAACCCCTCTGAACAATCAGCCCTGGAAGTCATCCGGCAACGCCTGCGGTACCTGCTCACTGGTACAGGTGCGCCGGCCGCGGCGCAGGCCAATAGCGCCGGGATCGTCGCGGCGCTCGATGCCTCGATTGATGTGGCCCTCGCCCGCCAAACCTGGCAGCCCGGCCATCCCGAACACGGCAACGTGTATGGCCAGCCCATCACGCATGGGCAATTCACGTTTGCGGTGCCGTACTGGCGGCCGTTGGAAAAGATGGTGCGGATGTGGGGTTGTCCATTTTCACGGCACTACCATAATCCCGTGGTGTTGGAGCACCTGATTGCCGGACTGCGGTTTGGCGAACGGCATACACGTCCTGACCAACCGCGCGACGGCAGCTGGTTTTCCTGGGATATCTGGTTCCCGCAAGTCTACTGTGTGCTACTGATTCTCCTGGAAGACCAACTACCGGCTGACCTGCGCACACTGATGCTGGAAGACTTGGCGTACATGCCGTCGAAGGTGTTCTCCATGGACCGAGACCACGGCATCACCCGGCCGCCGATTACCAGTGGCTTCAACAATCTCGAGGTCTTGTATCATGGCCTCCTGCGCGGGTTAATCCTGAACGATCCGCAATGGATTACCACCGTGATGCAACAGCTGCCGATCGCCATGGGCCGCGTGCCCGGCGGCGAGGGTTTGCAGAACGATTGGAGCTATCATTTCCACGGCCCCGGCGTGAATGTGGGCTACGGGCTGGGCTCCCTGATCATGCAGGGGCAGTGGCTGTACCTAGTGCAGGGCACGCCGTGGCAGGTCCCGGACACCGTTCGCGAGCTGCAAATCGGCATGGTTCGCGAGTTTTTCGCACGGAACATGTGGCGCGGCCGAGTCGCGCCCTATTCGACGGATCGCGGTATTGTGACGCCCGGGGCAATTTACGCGCGCTCATATCTCACTGGGATTCTGTTTGGACTAAACACCGATTTTTCGCCGCAAGACCAGGCGGTGTTCGCTGCGGCCACCGCCGATTACCTGCAAAGCCCAGAACCCAAGAAGATCCCGACTGCTGGCCCGGCCGTGGCCCCGGACCCTTTTTCCATGGCCGGCGACCTGCTCGAAGGCCTGCTGCGGAGCAAAATCCAGCACCCGCTCCAGGCGGATTTGAGCGTGCTGGGTGGCATGCGCTACTACCCGGACAGCCAATACCTGCTCGTGCGCGAACCGACTTGGTTTGCTGCGGTCCGCATGAGCTCGGGGCGGACTTCCACTTGGAAATCCATGCTCGGCTACAACCTGTACGGTTCGTCCACCGCCGAGTTCTCCATCGCGCTGATGACCGACGGGCGCGAGTACGATGACACCACCATCCCGACCATGAACTGGAAACGCCTGATGGGCGTGACCCGGTGCGACGTCATCGAGCCGCCGCCGGAAGGTTTCGGCCAAAGTGCGTTCTGCGGCGGCCTAGCTGGCGATGAGTTCGCCGTGCTCGGCCTGCAATACCTGCTCGCCCCGGCCGGCCAAGACACGTTGCGCGGCAACAAGAGCGTGTTTGCCACGCCGAACGCGCTGGTGTTGCTCGGCAGTCAGATCAAATGCGATTCCGCCACGCCAGTCGTGACGACACTGTTCCATGCGCCCGTGATTACCGACGACGGCCAGTACCGGCGCAACGATGCGCCACTCGATGTCCGCCAGGACGGTACTTGGGAAATCAAAGCCGGCGAAACGCTCCAGCTGCGCAACATCAGCATCCGCCTGCTGACGGATGCGCAGTTGATTGTCGAGACCCGACGTGGTTCATATGCCGACCTCAACATGCGGGAGATCGCCCCCAAACCAACTCCGGCCACGGCCGCCTACTACGCGATGCACGAACGCCGCTGGGTGTATCTCGTCGTCAACCATGGCGTTCGTCCGGCCAACAGCCGGTATGGCGCGGTCATTACCGCTGGAAAGCCGGCCGCACTCCAGATTGTCCACGAAGACGGCCACCACCGCGTCGCGATGTCCGACGGTAGCACCGGTGGAGAAGTCCGGTTCCCTGGTGACTGGCGCAAACCGATCGGTTCATCGTACTGGGGTGCCGAACAACATCAGTGGGGAAGCATCGCCCGCTGGACGCCGAGCGACGATCCCGGCTATGCGAATCTGGAGATCACTCCGCCCGCCCGGTTCGTGCGCGGTTCCGAGAACGCCAACACCGAGATTTTCCTGCCGGATGGCTTCGTTCAGGAAAACGTCACCCTGAAGACTTACGCGGGACAACCTTTCCCAGCAAACCTCATATCACTCCCCGCCAAAGGCCAAGTGCTCAAACTGCGTGTGCGCCGAGTCGCCGCAGGTTAGCGGGAACAGTGCGGAATGGCGGTTAGTTGTATGCGGCTGAGCAACCATGACTAGTCCAACTTCTCCATTTACGCGGTTGGCGTGGCGGCATCACTTCAAAATAACTTCGATGCGCTGCATAACATCTGTGGTCAGCTTCTCGATTTGATCCACCGCTGCAACGTTTTCAATCACTTGTTCTGGTCGGGTGGCACCAATAATGGCAGTGCTGACGTTCGGATTCTTGAGGCACCAGGCTAGAGCCAAATGGGTCAGCGACATGCCCAACTCAGCAGCTAATGCTGATAGTTTGCGGGTCTTGTCGAGGGTCGCTTGGGTAAGTAAGTTTTTCATCCAGTCGCCTCCCTGTGCAATGGCGCTCTTGGCAGGGATGCCGTTGTTGTACTTTCCCGTTAGGATCCCAATCGCCAACGGGGAATAGATCGTGGTCCCCAGTCCGTGCTTCTGAAACACTGGCAGCAATTCACCATCCACCCGCGCCCGATTCAACATGCTGTGGCAAGTTTGCTCCATCGTCGGACCGACCAGACCATCCCGAGCCGCGATAGTATAGAGCGATTCTAGATCCGCCGGGCTGAACTCACTGGTGCCCCAGTAGAAGATCTTCCCGCGCTGAATCAATTCGTTCATCGTGTGCACGATTTCCTCAAGAGTCGTGTCGGGATCGGGACGATGGCAGAAAAAGAGGTCCAGATAGTCTTGGTGCATCCGCAGCAGTGCGGCATCACAAGCTTCCACAAGGTGCTTCCGTGAAAGACCGCGCTGGGTGGGCTTGCTGCCGACACTGATGACTTTGCTGGAAACACAGTAGGTGTCTCGTGGCCAGGCACAGGCTTTGAAGGCCTTACCCATGGCTCTTTCCGCTGCGCCATCGCCATAGGCTTCCGCCCCATCGAAGAAGTTGATGCCCGATTCATAAGCTGCCACCATGCAGGCTTGGGTGGTGGCATCATCAACGGTTAAGCCAAAGGTGCGCCATGAGCCGAGGGATATTCCGCTGACTTTCAGTCCTGTGCGTCCGAGTTTGCGATATAACATAGTGGTCTCCAGAAGATGAGTTCGCAGGATATCTTGAAACGATTGGAACGTAAATAAAACTCGCACCGATCGTTGAGGTTTCTAGAACAGCTCAGAATCGGCTTGTTAGCATTGCTGTAAGTGCTAGCATAAATGTTAAGAAACATCAGCAATGCTCGTATTGCTCAAGATGAAATATTCTTGATTTAAGAAACATCAAAACCGGAGTACCAGCATGAAAAGTTGTCGCAACGGCATTGTGGCGGGAATTATTTTGGTAGGCAGCTGTCTGTCGCTAAAAGCAGAAACCAATTTGACCGAAGCAGTGTATTCGCTCGACCAATTCGGGCCAATATCTGCACCAGTGGATGCGGAAGTAACTTTTCGTAAGGCAGCGGGTGATATCATGGCTGCAGGCGGCGGGGTGATCGTCATTCCGGTGACGGCCGCGAAAGGCTGGATTCCACAGAACAACACGCAAACAGAATTGCGCGATCCGCCACCGCCGGCACCGGCGAAACATTGGCGGGCGACCACTGGCGTCACAGTAGTTGATGTGCGCGGAACCTCACCGAAGATTTATCCACCGCAGACAACCGGGATCAAGATTGACCGCACCTTGAATTTGCCGCAGGGCGAGAGTCTGCCATTTTGGGATTACTTTCCAATGATATCGATGAAAAACACCATCCTGCAGGGCTCCACCAGCTATCGGGATTGGCTACAAGAAGATGTTAAAGCCGGTAAGGACCGTCGGTTCTATGTGGCAACGATTCGCGGGATTTTCCCGGGGATGTTCATGAGCATCGGGGAATGGGGAATCGTCCAGAGGCTCTATGTCAAGTCCTTGGGATACGATCAGGAGAAGAAGCTGTGGTACTTCGTGGCCGACACCGAAGCGGATCAGCCGAAGGGCGCGATCATGGGTAACAAGAACCATGTCAGCATCCTTAATCTGGAGACCTATTCGCATAACGAGAACCAGACGTTTGACGTGCGAATGTGGCGCCACAACTATTCCCAGGGCGACAACTACCTTGTGGACGCACGGTTCAAGTACATGAGCGATGTCCACTCGACTGCTGGCGACGAAAACGGAGTCATCTATGGCGCATTCATCGAGGCTGAACTGAACATTTTTCGCGGCACTGTCGAAGCTTGGAATGCAGCGACCGGGGAACTTAAATTCAAACCCGCCAGCGGCAATACCCTCGGTAGTGGCCGGCCCATCATCAACCTGAATCCCGCCAAGTGGATCACCAACGGCACCGTTACACTCGTGCGCCCGGCATCGTGGATGGATGACAGCACGCGAATGGAGAACCCGGTATTCCAAGGCAAGGCTTACCCCACCACGGTCGAAACAAACCACGTGGGCATTCCCTCGCTTAAGATGGGCGGCTTGATCCGCTGTTCTGCTGACGCGCCGGTAACTCAGGATGCGGTGGGCCGGTATTTTGCCGTGGACGAACCCGACGAGTATGTGCCGGGCAGCGGGAAAATCCGCCGTTGGTATCTGATTGATAATGTTACGAAGAACCCAGACGGCACCACCGATCTCCAAATTATCCGGCATTGGTGGGGCGCAAAAGCTGCCGGTGCGCCGACCTTGTACAAGGCCGACAATTACTCCAGTGACGGCCGCGTGAAGCCACTTCGCTACATCATCGCACCAGGCGCCAATGCCTATGACGTCTCCGAAGGTGTGGATAACCCAAAACGAACCATCAAACTGGTGCCCGCTCCGTTTACCGGAACCGCGGCTGATTTTGCCGCGAACGATCCCGTCGAACAGGCAATCGGGCCAGACCCTTACAAGCCGATCCCGTTCAGGAGTTGGATCTGGGATGCCGTTCCTGGCGCGTTTCCCTCGCCGGTCTTCGACATTGGCAATCATGGCCCCGTCATGCGCGATTCTATTCTGTGCGTGCGCAACGGTTTCATCGGTAGCATCGGCGAAGACGAGCGAGAACGTTACGACCGGAACCCGCCGTGGGACAAGTATCTCGACCTGTTGGCGAAGTGCAATACCGGCATCAAGTTCGGCGCCGACACCACAGACGCTGCGATTCTGTTCGCCCAACCGCATCACCGGGTCCAACCTATCAAGTGGTATTACGGCACCGAATCTAACCGGCCGCCGAAGGTCGCAAGTTTGACGGTCTCTGGCGAAAACGGCGAATTGAACTTCACCGGCGGTGGCGCGCGCTTTGACGGCCCACTGACCGTTAACGGATCGATCACGATCACCGGCCTGTCCGCCGATCAAAAGTCCGCCCGCAATCTGCGCGGTAAACACATAGCTGTAAAAGCCGGCGAAACCAGTGTTAGCGTGACATTCTCGATTCCGGAAGCCGACGATGATTACGCGGTGTTCATCGAACAAAATTGGATTGATAATCGCGCTGTGGTAAAACGCGACGCGAATGGGTTCGTCGTCCAATTCGAAAAATCAGCACCGGAAGGTGCGCTCATCGATTGGATGATTGTCCGTTAATATGTGGTTTTCATTTTGTGTGATTGGTCGGCACAGATGGTTGCCTTACCTCGCCGTGCCTGCCAGTCTCTTGAGAGCTACGAAGCCCGTGTAGGCACCATAGACACGGAATGTATCGCGTAGAGTCACCACGCGCAGACCGGCGTCCCAGTGCCAGCGAGACTTCAACAACTGCGGCTTTGACCACTATCTTGACCCACAGCGTTGGCTCCACCTGCTATCGCCCGCCAGCCGGTTCCGAACAACCCCCACGCCGCACCACAGACCCGCTTAATCAACCCAGCCTGCTCCAAAACGCCAAGCATCTTGGCGATCTCCAACCGATGGACGCCTTGATCCAGCGTCTGGCGCATAGCATCTCGGACATGGGCGTAGCTGAACCTAGTCAGGTCAGCCTTGCCTTGGCTATGACCAATTGACCAGTACAGTGCTGCTAATTTAGCAATCGAAACCGGTTTGATCTTGCCACCCTTGCGCCAAGTCAGCTCGATCCCCTGGGTCTTCGCCAACACCAACGACTCCGTCGCCGGCCGGTAGCGAGGGTAGTCCCGGTAATGGAACTCGACCTTGGCTGGATCGAAGGTCTTGGCCAGTAACTCCACCAGTTGGTCGTAGCGATGATCGTCTTGGTCGCTTTTGGAAGTCTGCCGGTAGATGCCTGAGCGGATGTACTCCTGTTTGAGCGTAAACGGAGTTGGGACTCGCCCCATCTGCCGGCTCAGCAACAACCCAAACTCCAACCGCCGTTGACGGCTGTCATCAATCGACTTCAGGTCTTCAATGAGATTTTGGTGGGTCAACGGCAGGCTGGGATACGCTCTGTTATATGGCAGGGCGTCGCTGGGATACGCTCTATTAGGTGGATAAGAGAAGGAAAGAGTATTAGTAGCTTTGGCAGTCGTTTTAATAGCCTTAGAAGTAGCCTCTAAAGTGCTAGTAATAAGTAGGTTATCTAGAGGAATCGCATAATACGACACCTCATCTTTAGCTACTGTAGACACCCCAATCTCTTCGAGATACTCTATCCTATACCATGGAGCATCAAAGAAGCGGTCGACAGCCTCGAAGCCACTTAGCTTATAGAACGGTAGCTTGATGACTCTTGACCGTTTGACGATTCTAATACGGCCTTCAACGAAGCCGACAATGGTTGGTAATCCAGCAATCAGATCTAGGGGAGCATCGTAACCACGCTTAATCCGATCTTCTTCGATGCTGTCTCTAACGGCTTCAACTATGATACCGAGGTAGCGGAGGGTCTTCGGGCGGCTGCCCTTGAACTTCACAGGAAAGACCACTTTAAGGTAGACATGGCAACCCTTACCGTTGGTTGATGGCTCGGTATAGGCACCTGGAAACCGCTCATGGACTAGGCTGGTGGTCTTTTCGACATCCTTCTCGCCATTGTGGGCGTCAATATCGAAACCCAGCAGGACGATCCCAAGGTGTTTGTTGATCGTCTTTTTATCGTCGAGGCCGTAGCGGGAAGCGCTGAAGGGCAAGCGACGATGACTGTTCTTACCGGAGCCGTAGCCGCTGGTTGGAGCGGCATTCCATTGTGAACGGTAGTAGTATTTGCGATTCCCTCGGCAATGGTCGAAGAACCGGGCTTTGCTCATGTACTTGATGAGTACCTTCTCGCCATTGAACAGACGGTTGAGGGTCTCGTTGGTATTCATCACATAGACGTCGTCCAGCACTTTGCCGTCTGGGGTCGTCCAATTTATGTAGTAGTTGCAGTCAATAGGGTTGATGAACGGCTTGAGGATTTGCCAAGCCGCTTCTTCGGCTGGCGAACCACTGGTGGGTGCCGGTCGGCTCTTCTGGCTGGGTAGCGCCGGCAACGATAATTCGGTCCGCCTGCACCCCGGCGACGATGGTGATGACAACGACGCTGACCGGTCGGTACCGGAGCGAGCGCAGGCGGACACTGAAAGTGGAGCAGTCGTTGTCATCACCATTCTTTTACAAATGGTGACTCGAAGACTCCGGCGACGCTTTGCGCTCGCGTGTGCTAATTCACCGGCTGGCTATAGGCTTCTTGATGGACTGTGATTTCTGGACTGAAACTGCTTTTGTGCGATTGGCAGTTTGTCATTTTGTGCGATTAGCAATTTGTTCGACGGGTTGACCACTGAATGACTACGCCGGAGTAGCCGCACTCGTCGCCGTCAACTGCTGAGACGCACACGCGTGCGTCCCGCAACGCATCGGCTGGATGAGGTTCGGCGCGGATCAGAACACGCAGGAATCAGGCGCGCCGTTCGAGAAGCAGATTGGGTGCAACCCAATCTGCTCCAAGAAACTCACAAGGAGTGCCGAAGTCCATTGCGCTTTCCCGGCGGAAAGTCCCGAGCGGTTACCCAAATCCTACAATTCTTTCCCAGGACACCAGGTAGTCTCGCCAGTCCGTTCGTCGGTGGCGGATCGGTTGAGCTTGCCGCTGCACACATGGGCTGGCGTGTTCATGCCTATGATGCGTTCAAACCATTGGTCGGTTTCTGGCAGACAGTTTTGACCAATTCCGAAGGTCTAGCAGATAAGGTCATGGACTATTATCCGCTTCCAAAGGAGACATTCTACCGGCTGCAACAGACCCACTTCGCAACCAAGCTGGAGGAGGCCGCTCGCTTCTTCGTTCTCAACCGCTCCAGTTTCAACGGTTCGACGATGAGTGGTGGGATGTCGCCGGGGCATCAGCGGTTCACATTATCTTCGATTGATCGGTTGCGAAGGTTCTGCGTTCAGAACTTTTGGGTCAAGCAGGCCGATTTCCGCAAGTCCATTGCCCAAAGTCGGAATTCGTTTTTGTACCTTGATCCGCCCTACTGGTTGGCGACCAAATTATATGGCGACCGTGGCAATCTGCATACTGGCTTCGACCATGTAGGCCTCCGTGAATGTCTGCGTTGTCGGGATCAGTGGATTTTGTCTTACGACGATTGTCCGGAGGTTCGAGCGATGTACGACGGCTACCGGATCGTCCAGCTCAGTTGGAAATACGGCATGAGCACCGACAAGCATGGCCGTGAATTGCTCGTATTGAGCCACGACATGGCGACCAAGCTATGAAAATCTGTGACATCTGCCATCGTCAGACGCGCGGAGCGCCATGGATGCTCGGAGGCCCCGTGGGTCACCGATGGCGAGATCTATGAGTTTATCGGCCGCCATCTACCCATGATCCCGGTGTTGCACCAACGCTTTTATGGGACGGCGCAGAAGCTGAAAAGTCGTGGCATCGACTGGCGGGAATATCTTCTGCACGAATGGCACAGTGATGAGTCGGTCGCGACGATTCTCCGGTTGCTAGAGGACGACAACCTGAAGCAGGAGGAGCGGGCACAACGCTACGCGGAGCTTACCGGCCGCTCCGTTCGTCACTTTTACAACCAATTGAAGAGTCTGCGCTGTGCCGCAGGACGGAAAGGCGTGCAGTTCTGCAGTAAGCAACAGGTCGCCCAGCCCGGCCATACTGCAAAACTGCAAGTCCCGGTGAAGTGCCGGGTCGTGGAACCGATCCGTCAGCGAGCTGAAAAGTCGCCCGTCATCGATAATCCGCAAACTGAGTCGACTAAGCCCGAACTGGCCGACACTGAAACATACCCGGCCGCCGGCGCGCAGGAGTCGTTACCATGATCTGCACTTGCCCGCGCGGCCACACTTGGAATGTTCCCACTAAGCAGCGCGGATGGAATCATTGCGGGAAATGCCGGCACCATTACCGCGCCGACGAGTTGACCAACTGTCTGCCTCCCGCAGCCGAATCGGTCGGCAAGCCCGACACCAATCGTGATCACCAACGGCAACTAACAGCACACCATTTTGAGCCAAGTCATGAGGCTGGCTCGAAAACGCAGAGCAGCAATAACCGAAACCAACAATAGGAGCAATATTATGAGCAAACGATGTGAATGTGGCGAGTTGAGGACACTCATCGGCAACGATGACCCCAAGTACAGTGGCAGAGTCACGCGCTGCCCAGTTAAGCGTGGGCGGTTCGTGGCTGTTAAGTTTGTCCCTGCTTGTCACCGGAATCGATACGAACAGGCCGGACGCTTTAACGGGGGGCGTTGGGTTCTACCGTTTCATATTCGACGGGACTGTTACCGGGCATTAACTCAGGAGCCAGAGGCTTGGTTGTGGATCGGACAGTGGGATCAAGCTCCGATTGGCAGCAAGTGGCATCAGCAGACGGCCAAAGTTGCGCAGCCGATGGTGCGCGAGAAACAAGCCGAGCGGGTCGCAGAACCGTCGGTGCAACTCGTATCAGTGGAGGCCTCATAGCCACGCAGTCACCACTGTATAATGCTTTATGACGCCCACTGAACAACTCACACCCGCCGACCATCGCACCGAGCTGATCGATGCTGTGCAGTGCTTGCTGCTGCGGCAATTGCCCTCGGAACCGATTGCGTACGTCTGGCCTGAAGTAAATCGCATTCTTTTCCGCACATCAGACGACCATACCGGTGATGTCGAGCTATTGGTGAATTGGGATGTTGCGGCAGTCACACAAAATACCGCAGGCGAAGAATTAAACTGCGCACCGGTGTCCACGGAATCCGGCCGCCAACCGTAACACCACATCATGAGCAAGCACGCCATCACCATCACCAACGCAAATGCCGTTTGCGTTGATGGCGCTGACCGGGTGGAAATGCCCAGCAGTGTGGTGCCGGTGGAACAGTCGACGCTCACTGATGCCGATGTTCAACGCATCGCTGAGGCGGTTTGCGAAAAGCTCGGCACGATTCGGAGCGACAGCCGTTACTGGAGTCCAGAACGGGCCGCTTACGAATGCAGCGTGAGTGAACGCACGTTCGCTGAATGGATGGCTGAGGGGAAGATTAGTTTTTTCAAAGTCGGACGGCGGGTGTTGATCGACCCAAAATTGCTGGATGAAGACTTGGCGAAGTACCTGCAACGCCGGACACCGAAGCGACGAAAGCGGCAAACGCAACCGCAAACTTCGGCCTTGGCCGCAGCTCCGAATTACGGCCTAGTGGAAGAGAAAGCTGCATGAACGCCGTCACAATCATCGAAGGAAAATATCCATCGGGCAATCCCCGCTGGGAGGTGCAAGCCTTCGTTGGCGGTGAGCGCATTCGCCGGTATTTCACTGCTGAGGATGCCGCAATCGCCGAAAAGAATCGCATTGAGCGCTCCAGCGCCGAGGCGATCCAAATTCCCGAAAAATTCCTCCACGAAGCTTGGGGTTGCCACCAGCGTCTGACGGAACGTGGTTGGACGCTGACACGGGCGACCGATTGGGTTCTGGAAAACGTCATCCGGTTTCAGGATCAGCAAACGGTCAGCAATTTGGTTGAAACATACATGGCCGAAGAAAAAGCAAGCGGCATCGCCCCTGATTCGGTGCGGGATTTGCGCAGCCGTTTGGCGAAGTTGTCCCGGCGTTTTGGTGACAAAAAACCATACGAAATTACTACCGACAATATTCGCACCTGGCTTTCAGAGATGACAGATGATGAGGGATTGAGTCCCCTGAGTCGTCGCCATTATCTCAGCAAGGCATCCCAATTTTTCCGATGGTGCCTCGCCAACAAGCGATGCATCGAAAATCCCGTTGCCGTGGTGAAACGCCCGAAGGTCATCCCGGGCGAGATTGAGTCCTACAGCGTTGCTCAATGCAAACGATTGTTGGAACTCGCCAACGAGTATGGTCTCTACCACTATGTCGTTCTGGGAATGTTTCCTGGGATCCGCCCCACCGAACTGCGACGAGTTGACCAAGACCACATCAAACTGGATCGTCGCATGATTACCCTGACCGCAAATGTGACGAAGAAGACACGCCGGCGCTTTGTGGAAATGCCGGTCGGCGACCCGTTCGGGGACTGCACATTTGCTTGGTTGTCGGCTCAACCGCTGGCTGGTTCAGTTTTCAAAGGAAGCCACAGCACTTTCGTCCGGCGATTCCGTGAATTTGGTGATGCGCTCGGGTTCAAGTGGATTCAAGACGGGCTGCGGCACACGGCAGCAACCTATCATTTTGCCATGTACGGCGACGCCGCCAAGACCGCCGGACTTCTTGGCGAGCGAGACATTCGGACGCTATTGGAGCACTACAAAGGTCTCGCCACAAAGGCTGAAGCCGAGGCGTTCTATGCCTTGCGGCCCAGCGATTCCACGGCGATGATACGGCGATTGATAACTTCTTCAGAAACTACTGAGGCTCATCAGTAATCATAAGTTGCTTGTTTACAACCCATTAAAGTGGTGCTCCCGGCCAGAGTCGAACTGGCGACCTGCGGTTTAGGAAACCGACGCTCTATCCATCTGAGCTACGGGAGCAAAGGCTTGATTTCATTGGTTAATCTTCACTTATCGCTATGCCTTAAAATTGTACTTGCAACCTAAAGTTGTAACCTGTAGGATGTTTGCATCATGAAAACGATTCCAACAGGTCAGGTTCTCGAAAAAACCAACATTTCCTGCCTTTACCGGTCGATTGCTAGCGGCGTTTTCTATGGCATCTTCCGACGCGGTCAACGGCAGGTAAAGAAGAGCCTGAAAACGACTGACAAAGAACTGGCCCGCCGTCGCTTGGAAGATGTACGCCAGAAAGTGGCCCGGCTCAACACCAAAGAAGGGCGCAATTCGACCTTTGCCGACTTTGCCGATCGCTGGTTGGGAACGATCGGTGGCCGGCTCAAACCCTCCAGCAAGCTGCGCCGGGAAACCGCAGTTGGTCAGATCAAACCTCACTTTATCGGGACCATCCGCAACATTACGGAATCCCGCGTCAAAGATTGGGCCGCCAAGCGAACCGCCAGTGCTGCCGCCCGGACATTCAATATCGAACGGGAAACCCTGATTCAGATTTTGGACTACGCCATCGCGGAAGGCATCATTCTGGAAAATCCCGGCCGCGCCATTCGCCGGCAGAAGCAACCGAAAGCAAAGATCATCATTCCCAGCCGGGAACAGTTCCGTGCCATGATCGCTGCCATGCGCACGCCCGTTACCCGTGATGCTTCGGCCAGCGCCGATCTCACGGAAGGCATGGCCTACAGCGGCATGCGGCTGGGTGAGATCACGGAATTGCAGTGGTGCGACGTGAACTTTGATCTAAAATCCTTTACGGTCACCGGTGGCGCGCTTGGCACCAAGAATCACGAAGCCCGCACAGTTCCCCTATTCCCCGCATTTGAGCGGCTGCTGTCGGCCATGCGCGGTCATCTGCCATCCGAACCCCAGCCAAGTGACAAAGTGTTTCAGATTGGCAACGCGCGCAAAGCAATTGCGACCGCCTGCAAGCATGCTGGCCTACCGCAATACACCAACCACACCTGCCGGCACTTCTTTTGCAGCAACGCCATCGAAGCCGGAATTGATTTCAAGGTGATTGCTGGCTGGCTTGGTCACAAAGACGGCGGCGTCCTCGTGGCTAAGACCTACGGCCATTTGCGGGATGAACACAGTGCAGCAATGGCAAAACGGATGACGTTTGACGCGGCGGCAGTAAACCCGGATAA
>Ga0118677_10005057_pt1 | contig 23447 bp, 23 predicted proteins | sample AliMusrvi5mmetaG_FD_86154 | JGI IMG/M metagenome (GOLD analysis project Ga0118677, IMG submission 86154)
TATCATTTGTTTACCTGAAGTATCATAAATCGTAACAAATGAATTTTGCTTCGCATTTTTTATTGTCAACAAATTTTTTGCAGGATTTGGATAAATTGAAATATTATCTGATTTATCGTTTTCTATCATACCTGATATGACCGAATTTAACATATAAACCCAAACAGGTCGGTAAATTGGAATATTGTTAATATCTAATTTCACATAACTGTCATCAACTACGCAACGATGAGCGTCTGCCGATGAATTTTCTGTTATTCAACACGGCCATTTTGCCGGTGGTACCAGATCCGACGAACGGGTCAAGCACTGTGTCACCGGGGTTGCTCCATGATAGGATGTGATCACGGGCGAGAGATTCGGGAAATACCGCGGGATGGTCTACGTTGTCGGATGAGTCAGTAAAGCCGACCGCGTAACGCCATATGTTAGACCTGATACCTACTTCGCTCGTAAGATGTTGTTCTTCTTTCTTCGGGGTGCCGTCAATATTGACCCTCCCCCCCCTTTTCATACCGATGGTAATATTCTTCCTGTCCTTTATGCGATTGACTGTTTTTGGCGTTCCTTTGCTTAAGACAAACATATAGTCGAAGGTTTGCCAGTACCCAAGATTACTACCCTTCGCACCGGTGCCTGCTTGCTCGTATATCATCGTATCATGGACATTGAAACCTATATCATGGAAAAATATGGCTTGCCGGAAACTGGTGAGCGTTTCGCTGCCGTTCACTGTCGCATCGCCCACTACCCAGACGACCACACCCCCTGGCTTCGTCACGCGGTACAACTCGCGGGCGATGGTCTCGAAATCGAACGTGAAGCCGTTGTACAGTCTGAGGTTATCATAGGGCGGACTGGTCACCGTCAAATCAATTGAGCCGTTCGGCAATGTGGGTAAGACGAGCGCACTATCGCCATGCAGCAGTTGGATCATGCGACCCCCTTCGCGCGCCAGCGCCGCCACGCCCGTCCCTGGCGCACGAACTCCACCCACCCCGCGTCGGCCAGCACGGCGATGGACACCATCCGCGGACGCGCACGCCCGCAGGCATAGCCGTTCAGCGTGCAGAGGTCGCCGCGGTAGGGCTTCAACAGACGGAATCTGACGGTGGGCGGTACTCATGACGCGGGGATCTCCTCGCAGGCGTCAAGCAGTGCTTGGACAATAGTAAACCAGGCCTGTTGCGTCATGCGCGGCAAGATGACCCCTGTCAGATCGGCCATGTGATTCGACAAGTAATGTTTGGTGATGAGTTGATTCACACCTTTGAGCACGAGATCACCAGCACTTGTCACGATGGTATACGACGGTTGACGCTTCTTTTTGAGATGTTTCTCTACCCGCCGAATCTCGATACCAAAGACCAACGATAATTTGCGCCGTTGTTGATCGCGAAAAGCGGCATCAATGATCTGATTCGCCGGTCGTTCCATTTGGGCAATAATTTCAAACATCGGTTTCTCCTTCACAAATATCGAGCAAGGTTTGCGCGATAGCCGGCCAGATTTTTTTGAGATGCGGCAACACAAACCCCACCGACCCCGCGACCGCTTGACGGAATAAGTCATCATTCAACAGGGTGGCAATCGAGGGGAGACACACGTCGCCGCGCGCCGTCGTCAGGCGATACGACGGCGACACGCCGTCGTACTTCACGACGTGGGTCACCGCAAGACCGAAGACCGTCGATAAATTTGTCAGTTGTTGTTGGCGTGCGACGGACGCATCACCAGGGGGCACAACAGCAACGGTCGACTCAGTTTCGTCCGTCCAGACCGTCGCCACCCAGGTGTCCGACGGCGATAACCGGTTGACTTTAATTTTCGTGATCACCCCGTTGAAATGAAAATGCGGGCACATCACTTCGCCGATAATCGGCAATCCCAACATGCCCAAGTGGTAGGTGATCCCCGTCGTAAAATAGAGGCGCGGATGCGTCTCGCGATCCGTCGTGTGCATAAACTGGATGCGACCGGCGATGATATGACTCGCCGCGCGTTCGGCATCATGTAGCGCCGCGTCAAACAGATCGGCATCGATGACCGCCGGCCAGTTCTCGATGGATTCCAACGCAGTGATGATCGCGTTCTCAGTCACCTCGGCATAGGCGGTGGCGGTGGCCATCGCCAGGGGGGTGAGCGTCTCACCGGTGCGGAGCGCGTAGTCCACGCGAAACTTGGTGCCCCAGGCGACGACCTTCTGCCACACGCGGAAACGCGTGACAAGCAGTATGTTTTGCTCATGACTGGGCTGAAGGACGAGTTTGTGCTTGGTAATCATGATGACCTACTCCTGAAAAAATACCCGCGCTGCCTGGCCAGCACTGGAGAGTTGTCAAAAAACGACAGCACAGCATAGGGCAGCGCGGATATAGGGGAAGACAAATATTGTACGACTGGGTGACCATGCTCTACCTCGTTTTTTGACAGGCATAGAATACCCCCTTGCGCCACAGATGTCAAACCACCTGTGAATCTTTTTTTTTAGGGGGCACCCGATGACCACTGCGCACTATAGTAACGCGCATGCGTAACACGCGCGCGCCCTACGCGCGCATATATTCAAAAGCACCTGTTTTTTACGTTACGTTACATGGAGTACTAAAATATTAAATTATAAATTAATATTTTAATAAAGAATCAAACGTAACGTAAAAAACCGATGGTTTTCTAGACGCGCGCGCATGTTTATTAATAGTATAGATCTCGTACACGTGTAAAAAAACGTCCTGTGGCCGTCCTCCCCTTGACGCCAAAACCCGCAGGCGATATACTTTCAGACAGACTCACTTCTCCCCCGGAGGATACAGCCGTTGAAAAAGTATGCCCGTGTGGAAGCCATCCTACAGACCAGTCTGGCGATCTTGCCATCGTGGACACGCCAGGCCACGCTCGAGCTCGAGGCCCGCCGGGCCGACCTCGACTTGCTGCAGCACGCCGGCTGCTATGCCTCCACGGGGATTCCCGCCTATAAACGCTCCACGGGACGCTCCAGCGCCGTCAGACCGGACGGCGGGGTCAGCGCCCGCGCGCTCAATGACCAGGAGTTGGCCACCTACCGGGGCTGCTATGCGGACGATGTGGCGCGGATCGCGGAACTCAACGCGCAGTTAGACGAGATCGCACGGATGAACGCGCTGGTCGAACACGCGCTCGGACTGGTGGATCTGAGCATGCGGCTTTGGATCATCAAGATTTACCACGCCTATCCCAAACCCCTTCCCCTCACCACGTTGACGCTCCCCTGCTGCCGGGAAACGTTCGATGCGCAACTCGAACAGGCACTGCACACTATGCACACGTACCTGGACAAGCAGGTGACCACGGCGGCGTTCTATCGCATCTCCGGGATTCACCCGGACGTTGTGAAAAAAAAATCAAAAAAATCATCGAAACCAGAAGAAATGCTTGCAAAATGCCGTTTTCGGTGGTAGCATGTTAATATTACGCGAATCGAGTAAGTGGGGTAGGCAGAATTCATGAATATCGTTACGCGAAAAATCTCCGAACTGACGCCACATCCGGATAATCCGAGAAAGCACCCGCAAGAACAATTAGCAGTTTTAATCGATTCTCTTCGTATTCATGGGCAGCAAAAAAACATCGTTGTGACGCCCGATAACGTCATTCTCGCTGGCCACGGGCTGGTGGCCGCTGCAAAACTGGCGGGTCTTCCTGAACTTTTTTGTCAGGTCTACGATGGGCCTTACCCCGAAGCATTTATTGCGCTCGATAATCGTACAAGTGATCTTTCGTCAAACGATGATACGCTCCTCGCGAAATTGCTTGAAGAACTGCGCGACGCGGACGTCCCTTTCGAAGCCATCGGCTTCACCGAGCAAGACATCAACGCCCTTCTCAAGCAAGCCGCGCGCGCCGACAAGACACTGACGGGGGATGGCGAGGATGCGCCGGAACCTGAAGATGTGCAACACATCTGCCAGGTGAACGATATTTGGCAAATCGGTGAGCACCGTCTGGCCTGTGGTGACTGCCGCGATCCGGAGTTAGTCAGTCGCCTGTTTGGGGACGACAAATGCCGCATGGTCTGGACAGATCCGCCGTATGGGATTGCCTATGTGGGCAAGACCAAGAAAGCACTCACCATCGATAACGACGCGATGAGCGAAGTCGACACGCAGGCGCTGGCCGCCGACGCGCTCAAACTCGCGGTTGCGCATGGCGTGATCGGCGCAGCCTGTTACGTCGCGTGCCCGTCAGGGACGCTGCTCCCCTACTTCATCGCCGCCGTCAGTGAGAGCGGCTTCACGTATAAGCATTCATTCGTCTGGGTCAAAAACCAGTTCGTAATGGGACGCTGTGATTACCATTACCGGCACGAGCAGATTTTATATGGCAGGATTGAGAACGGCGCGCACTATTTCGTGGACGATCACACGAAGGATTCGGTGTTCGAAATTGACCGGCCTAAACGTTCGGAAGAGCACCCCACAATGAAGCCCGTTGCCCTTCCACTTCAGCACATCTCGAATAGCAGTTTACCCGGCGAGATCGTGTACGACCCGTTTTGCGGCAGCGGCACGACCATGATTGCTTGCGAACGCAGCGGGCGCGTCGCCCGTGCCTGCGAGCTTGCGCCGGTGTATGCCGACGTGATCCTGGCCAGGATGGTCGCCGAGAACCCCGCCATCACGCCCGTCCTCCTCTCGCGCAATGGTGTCCCGGTTGGTGCATAGGTGTACCAGTCTGTACAGACCTGCGCAACCTTGTACCGCCGTGCACAAAATTAACCACATTAGCGAATTAGCATTATGTCAGACGCAAAATTGACCGAGTCAGATAAAAATCGTATCGCCGACCGTCGTAACTTGATGATGCAGTTACGTGTGGCGGGAATTACCAGCGAGAGAAAGCTGGCCGCTGCGATGACGCAGAAAGGGTTTCCGTGCTCACACATCACCATCCATAACGACCTGAAGGCAGTCAATGCGCTCCTCGTCGCTGAGACGACGGAGAACGTGAAGACCTGGCGTGCTTTGTTTGCGAAGCAAAACATGGATTGTATTTCAGCGTTGTGGCCGAAGGCCAGCGCCGGTAATGAACGGGCGATTGAAACGCTGTTGCACATCCAGGAGCGCATTAGCCGCAATTTAGGACTCGATGCCCCGACGCTGATGGAGACAACGAATACGGATAACGTCGTGACCACGGCGTTGACGCTCGCAGAGATTGATGCGCGTTTACGTGATATTGCCGCTGGTGATGACGGGATCTCCGTGGCCACAGAGGAAACCAGTGAAGGCGATGTATGAACCCCAAACACCTCGCTGAAGTCAGCCGCCTGCTGAAGATGCGTGCCGAAATCTCCTTGGTGGAATTCTTTCATCAGGCCTGGCACGTCATCGAGCCGGGCACGACGTATATTCACAATTGGCACATCGAACTCATCTGCGAATACCTGGAAGACGTGCTGTATGGCAACACCCTGCGCCTGCTGATTAACGAACCGCCGCGGTACCTGAAGTCTACGGTGGTCACCATTGTCTGGCCGGTGTGGTGCTGGCTGCATGACCCGACCATCCGGTGGATGTTCACCAGCTATTCCGCCGACCTCGCGCTGTTCCATTCACGCGAGCGGCGCAAGGTGATTCAGAGCGAATGGTTTCAGCGCAACTGGGGTGACAAAGTCCGTTTGTCGCGTGACCAGAACCAGGCGCAGGAGTACGTCAATACCGAGCGTGGCCGCATGTTCTCGACATCGGTCGGCGGCACATCGACCGGCAAAGGCGGCGAAATCCTGGTCTTTGACGACCCGATTAATCCCATGGACGCGCGGTCAGAGTCCATGCGCGCCAGTGCGAACGACTGGGTGCGCAACACCTTTCTCCGGCGTCTCAACAACAAAAAAACGGGGCGTATCGTCGGCGTGATGCAGCGGCTGCACGAAGACGACACCACCGGTCTGCTCATGTCTTTTGGCGGCTGGACAAACCTCAAATTGCCCGCCGAGGCCAAAGAGCGCACTGTGATTACGTTCCCGCGCAGCGGGAAAGTCTTCATCCGCGAGAAAGATGATTTGCTGTTCCCCGCCAGGGAAGGCCCCGCCGAGATCGCCATGGCGAAGAAGGAACTCGGGTCAGTTGGGTATGCTGGCCAGTACCAGCAGGAGCCATCGCCGGACATAGGCGGCATCTTGCACCGCGACTGGTGGCAACGATACGGCACGATGCCGGCGCGATTCGATTTGCAGTTACAATCCTGGGACTGCACGTTCAAAGACGCCATCACCTCCGACTACGTGGTGGGGCAAGTCTGGGGCAAGATTGGCGCGCAGTATTACCTGCTCGATCAAGTTCGTGGCCAATGGGACATCGTGGCCACGATTGCACAAGTCCGGCGCCTGTCGGAGAAATGGCCGGATGCGACGCTGAAACTGGTCGAATCGGCAGCGAATGGCGAAGCCGTCATCGGGATGCTGAAACACGAACTCCCCGGCATGTTGCCGATCAATGTGCAGAAAGCGGGCGGCAAGGTCGTGCGCGTCCAGGCGATTTCGCCGATGGTGGAAGCCGGCAATGCCTATCTCCCCACCGATGCGCTCGCGCCGTGGGCCGACGCCTTTATTGACGAGTGTGCGGCGTTCCCGAACGGCAAATATGATGATATCGTGGACGCGGCCAGCCAGGCGTTACAGCGGTTCTTGACCATGGACAAGCTTCGCACGCGCATCTTTTTTCAGCGTTTGTCCGAAGAGAATTACTACACCGACGCCACCCGTCCCGACCAACTCCAATTTCGCGCCGACCGCAGTATCCCGTGCGCCTATGGCACCGCCGCGGCGGCGTGCGTGTTCCTGGATATCTTTGACGACGGCGAGACGATCTGGATTGACAACGAGTATTACCACCTGGGCAGCGAGCGCGGCGAGCAGAAATCTGACGACGAATACGTCGCCGAATACAAGATATTCCAGGGCGACGACAACCGCTGTCAGGGCACGTGCTACTGTGACCCCGATGCCGAAGCGTTCCAACGCGCGCTGCGTGCGGCGGACATCGCCGTCTGGACGACCAAATTTGATCTGCTCCCCGGCATCCGGTATGCGCAGAGTTTACTGGAACGACGAGAAATCCGTATCTGCGCCGAGCGGTGTCCCCGGCTGGTGCAGGAATTGAACGAGTACGCGTGGGACGAGACCGCCGCGAAGTCGGGCATTGAAAAACCGATGAAGGGCGATGATTACGCGATTAAGGCGCTGTTGTACTTTATTCAATCGGGGCTGGCGCACTGGAGATTGGCGAAATGAACGGAACACGATTAGCGGCGCGCGTCGCGGACGCGTTGACGATTGACGCGGGAAATCCAAATCACGACGAGCACGGGCGGTTTGCGTCTGGCGACGCCGATACGGCATCGCGTGATGCAGTCAGGGCGACGAGGAACGCGACATTTACCATGCGGAATACGCCGCGTCTGGACAAGTTGTCACAACACATTCTTCAAGGCGTGCGTGGTGGCGAGCGGGGCAGTAAGATTTCCGACTATCACGCGGAAGCCGCGTCCATTCATCGCAATTTTGCGAGTCAGTTCTTGAAAGGGTCTGACGAGCAAAAGGCACACAATGCGGCAGCGGACGCTCATGATAAAGCGGGAAACGCACAGGTGCTTTTTAGGTAAGTCAACGGAGGCGCCCCCATGCCCCACCCCGACCCCACCGCGCACGACGCGTTATTGCATCTCCGTTGCCACGATTGCCCGCACAAACGGGCCGAACCCTGTCGGCGCTGCCGGCGCGTTGACCCGCGCGAGAATGCAATGAAAATCATCGAGACGATTGAGAAGGACTTATGACCGAGATTTTTGCAAAACCGATCAGTGCACTGGTGCCTCATAAAGAAAATGCTCGGGTTCACCCTGCCGCGCAAATGGACGTGCTGTTTCGCATTTATCAGGCGCACGGATGGGTCTCGCCGATTGTCTTGTGGCCAGGTGGAAACGACGAGCGCGGCCAGATGCTCCCCGCCGACACGATTCTCAAGGGCCACGGCTGGATACAGATGGCGACGCGCGCCGGGCTGACGACGGCAGAGCGGTGCGTCTATTATACCGGCAACAAGCCGACTGCCTATATGTTGGCAGATAACAAGAGCGATGACCTGGCAGAAGACGATAACGCGCGGTTGGCGCAATTGTTAGCGTCTCTCGACAATGCCGAGATACCGCTGGCAGCCACCGGCTTTAGCGATGAAGAATTTAACGCGCTGCTGGACAGCATCGCGCCGTCAAAGACGCTGACCGGCGATGGCGAAGAGGCGCCGGATATCGATACGGTTGAGCACCGCGTCAAGCGCGGCGATATCTGGCTCTGCGGGGCATCGCGCATGATGTGCGGGGATAGCACGAACGCCGACGATGTGACGCGGTTGATGGATGGGAAGAAAATTCACGTAGCGGTCACGTCGCCCCCGTACGCCAGTCAGCGCAAATACGATGAGTCAAGCGGATTCAAATCCATTCATCCAAATGAATACGCGGCATGGTTCAATGCAATTCAGCAAAATATTGCGGCACATCTCGCAGACGATGGTAGCTTTTTTTTGAATATCAAAGAGCACTGTGACGACGGGCAACGGCATTTATATGTCAAGAAGTTGTTGCTGACATTCGTGGAAGATTGGCATTGGCGTTTCGTTGATGAATTCTGCTGGCGCGACAAGCGGAATGGTGTCCCTGGCTGTTGGAACAATCGCTTTAAAGATGCATGGGAACCTATTTTTCATTTTACGCGTCAACCCAAGATCAAATTCCGACCAGAAGCAGTGTCAACTGCGTCTGGTCGTGTGTTTGACTATTCTGCGGACAATGCGAAATCGCACAGCGGGTCGGGATTGCTGGGTGCAGAGCGTGAGACGGGGTTTCATACAGGCATGGCGCGCCCGAGCAACGTGATTGAAGCAGCGACGGAGACGACACAGGGAGAACATTCAGCGCCGTACCCTCTGGCATTACCCTGTTTTTTTATTGCGGCATTTTCCGATGCAAATGACTGCGTATATGATCCGTTTATGGGGTCGGGAACAACACTGATCGCCGCAGCACGCCTAAAGCGTCTTTGTTTCGGTATGGAGATTAGTGAAAATTTCTGCGACGTCATCCTTGCCCGTTGGGAAGCCGAAACCACGCAGACAGCCGTCCTCCTCTCCCGCGCCACCGAGTAAATATTATGGCAGAAACACCATCCCTCAATATTCTCGGCCACCGTGGCGACCGCACCCCCACGCCCGAAGAAGCGACGGAGATCCTTGCCGCGCGCGTGCTCGACGCGTACAGCAACCCGGCGGCGAACCTGGGCTTCGGCACGCAGGCGCTGGGCGAGAGTACCCAGTACCCGCTGACGCGCCTCACCAACGATTTTAACCTGATGAACTCCCTCTACCGGAGTCATTGGATCGTCCGCAATATTGTCAACGTCATCCCGGCGGACATGACCAAGAACTGGATTAAAGTCCTGTCCCAGGTCAAGCCCGCCGCGCTCGACAAGCTCCAGGCGGCGGAACGCCGCTGCCAACTCCAGCGCGACGTGCTCACCGGCCTGCAATGGGCGCGCCTCTATGGTGGCGCGTTGGGCGTGATGTGGATTGATGGCCACGACGACAAACTCGACAAGCCGCTGCTGCTGGATGAAGTCTTACCCGGCACCTTCCAGGGATTGTACATCATCGACCGCTGGTCTGGCCTCGTGCCGTCCGGCACACTGGTCACCGACATGGGTGACCCCGACCGGGGCATGCCCGAATACTACGAAGTGCAGAATCACGCCGACGACACGGTGGCCAAAATTCACCACTCGCGCTGCGTGCGCTTCGTCGGCAACAAAATCAGCTATTACGAGCAGACCGCTGAAATGATGTGGGGCGCGTCGGTCATTGAAAGCGTCTGGGAAGAGTTGCGCCGCCGTGACGACATTTCCGCGAGCATTGGCGCGCTGGTGTTCCAGGCCAAATTGATCACGCACACCGTCGAAGACATCGACAAAATGTTTGCCATCGGCAACGATAAGCAGATCAAAAACTTTTGGACGCGGATGCAAAACGCGGCGATGCTGCGCAACAACTTCGGGACGCAGGTGCTGGGCAAAGACGAGAAGATGGACGTGCATAGTTACGCCTTCGCTGGCCTCGCGCAAATCGAACAGAACGCCATGCTCAACGTTTCTGGTGCCACCGCGATCCCGATGAGCAAGCTCTTTGGACGCGCGCCAGGGGGCCTGAATGCCGCAGGGTCAGCGGAAGGCGACGACGTCAACTACATCAACGATATTGAGATCGCGCAAAAGCAAGATTTGGCGCCGATCATTGACCGCGTCTACCCCGTGCTCATGATGAGCACGTGGGGCGAGATTCCGAACGATTTTGACTATAGCTTTAACTCCATTCGCAGTATCGCGACGGACGCCATGGCGAAGATCGCCGAGTTCAAGGGCAAGACGATCATTTTGGCATTCACCTCCGGCATGATTGACCAGGCCGTCGCCATGATGGAATTTCGCGCCATGGCTGACGACACGGGGATGTTTACCAACATCACCGATGAAATGATCGAAGAAGCCCACGGCGTCTGGCAATGGGATCTGGCAGACAAAGGTGCCGCGTTTACGTCGGGCCTGGCGTCCATGCTCTCTGCCGGCTTTACGATTGCGCCGGAACAGATCGCCAGCGTCGACAAAAAGATCGGGCTCGACCCGCGCAACATGAAAGCGTACCAGCAGCAACTGCAGGCGACGCAGGCCGCTCAGCAAACGAAAGACGCGGAATACTCGCGTCTCTTGAATCCACTGGATGAGGAATGACCATGAAGATTAATGCCGAACGGTTAGCCGCGCGCGTGCACGACGCGTTGACGCGGGATTTTAACGAGAATCATGACGCACAAGGACGCTTTGCCAGCTATATGTCCGAGTCGGACAAACAGCAACTCGCCGGTGAAGCGTTGCGCGCATCAGACGTGGCGAATCAAGCGAGTCAGCATTTGGCACCGAATGATCCCGATAGTTATTAAAAGAGTGGCGGGACATATACTCCGCCACATCATTCCGAGTCAGCGTTTGTTGCGGCGACGCAAGGGTGGAATGAACAGTCCACACGATTCCATGGTCTCGCGGCGCAAGCGCATCGCGATGTCGCAGCATCGTCGAATAACGCGGAAGAGAAAAACGCACATCTTGCCGCTGCTGATCTGCATGACAAAGCGAAAAATATAAATGGTCAAGTCTATAAAGTGTTTGGACGTGGTTTCTGATCAAAGAAAGCACATGAGGCATTCTTATGGCTATTACCTAGTACCTGCCGCAGCCGCGAACCGAAAAGCTGGCGACTCGTATGAAGAGCCAGCGTAACGAGTAACTTATGCCCACCCCCCTCTACCTCCAGCTCGCCAAAGACCAGCGCATGGCGTACCTGACCCGCGAAGCCGCCTTAACCGGCGATCTCGCGAAACTCTACGCCGGCGCCGAGAAGAGCGTCGAAGCGCGGATCACGCTATTGGAGCAGCAGTTGGTGACGGCTCAGTTGCCGGAGACCCGCGAGTCGAAGCAATTCCTGCTGGCGCGGCTCAGGAAGATCTTAGAGCAGATACGCGAGGAGTTAAAAAACCCCTCCGCGCGCGCTGCGCAACTCGTTACCGCGAATCAACTGACCGCCGCGCAAATGGCGACCGACGGCGCACTGGCCATGACCCGCGCGGTCGGGATTACCTCCCCATTCGCGACACTGCCCGCCGACGCGCTGCACCACCTGGCCGGGCACATGCAGGACGGTACGCCGCTGTCCGATGTGTTCTCGCGCTATGGCGACGAAGCGGCGGAGAGCATGAAGCAGGTGTTGTTCACCGGCGTCGCGCAGGGCGTCGGGGCGGCGAAGATCGCCACTGGGCTGATCCAAGCTGTGCGCGGTCTGACGCGGTACAAAGCCTTGCAGATTGGGCGGACCGAATCGATGCGGGCACAACGGGCGGCGGCGGTGAGTACCTATCGCCAAAATGACGATATCATTTCGGGGTATCGCTGGCGCTGCGAGAACCTTCCCAGCACGTGTCTGGTATGCTTAGAGATGGATGGTGAAGAATTTACGCTCGACGATATGATGGGTGCGCCGCACCCGTGCTGCCGCTGTGCGTGCGTCCCGGTGTACCGTCACCACAGATCGGATTGGGGTCAGACTGGCCACGACTGGTTTGAAGACCAGGAACCGGAGACCAAAGTCAAAATGATGGGGCCGTCCATGTATTCGCTGTACGCCGGCGGCCACATTACACTGCCCGATCTTGTGGATAAAACGCACTCCCAATGGGGCACCCAATACCACGTCAAGTCCGTCGTCCAACTCTACCGCGAAGGGCGGATCACCGCCGACCACATGGATGAAGCGTATGACTACGCGAAAATTTCTGCGATAGTTTGATCGCTGTGCGCGTTGCACCGCATCGCGCCTTGTCCGCGTCCCCTGCCGGCGCGGACCAGCCCCCGGCGCGCCTGGGAACCTCCTCGCGCCGGGTGTCTTTTACAGTGTGATTTCATGCCATCCACCTACCTCGAACTCTTACACCGCGCCCGCGCCATGGAAAACGACGCGATAGCGATTGGCCTGCAACTGATCGCCGTGGCGCCGGAGCAGGATGTGCCGCGTCTCGCGGAAATCGCGAATGACGAAAATTCACACGACCGTATTTACGTGGAGTTGATCGGTCAACAGGAGCCTACTATGCACACAAACGATTCCCTCGGTGCCCGCGTCGCCGCGCGCGTGCAGGACGCGCTGACGGCGGACGGCAACGAGAATCACGATGAGAAGGGACGGTTCGCGGCAGGCAGTGCGCAAGGTGATGCGAATACGCAGTACCGTGCGTTGCGTGATACCGCGGCGACGGCATCCAAGAACGCGTTCGCTTCGACACAAAAAGCTGGCGGATGGATGACTGCGGAATACCCTGCCAAAGTCGCGATGAATTATGCCAGTGCTGGTATGCACGATAAAGCGGCGGAAAATCATGAAAAGGCCGCACTGGAACACTTGCGCACCGTATCCGAAGATTTATTGTCAACTAGCAACAAAAGTGATTACATGCGTGATTACAAAGCGCATCTCTCGGCGGCATCTGATCACATGGCGGCAGCGGAAGCGAATCGCCACGCAGCAATGGGATAAGGAACACGACCATGGCCACCACCTATTACAGCAGCAAAATCTCGCCTCATATTTCCGAGACAAAAGAAGGGTATTTGATCTGTCATGATATCCCGTGCGGGCGCACCGGCACTCAGGTCTACAAAGCCCACGAACTCCGTGCCGGCGGCGTGGAGTTACCCGCGCACATCGCTGACAGTCAGGATATTGTCATTCACCGGAACCCCGCCGAAGTGTTCGATTCACGCGCCATGGCCTCGCTGGAAGGGAAACCCATCGCCGACGAGCACCCGGACGATGATATCACGCCGGGCAACTATACCGACCTGTCCAAAGGGCACCTGCAGAATGTGCGCCGGGGCAGGATTGGCGGCAATGACGTGGTGTTCTCGGACGGCTTCATCACCGACCCTGACGCCATCCAAAAGATCAAGTCCGGCGATAAGCGCGGCGTCTCGTGTGGCTACGACGCGGTGTACAAGTTTGCGCCGGATTACAAATCTGGCGAGCAGACGCAAATCCGCTACAACCACCTGGCGTTGACCAACAGCCCCCGCGCCGGGGCCATCGCGACCATTCGCGACAGCGCGCCGGCGGAACCCATCGCCGACCGACTGCCCTATCCTGAAGAATTACCGGCGACCACATCGGACGCCGTCACCCTTGTGACGCCGCCGCACACAGCGACGACCCACGACGCACCGGCGGAGCCTCCGGCGGGCGTAACTTACCCCAGGCAAAGGAGTATCCCCATGACCAAAAATCGTCAAACAGACGACGAGCACCCGGTCGCGACGCTCCTCCGGAATTTCGCAAGTGCGATCATCGGCAAGTCGAAAGACTCGACCGTCCCGCCGGAGGAACTCGACGACATGGTGCAGGACACCGCGAAACTGGCGCAGCGATTGAGCACGCCGACGCAGGATGCGAAAGCCGGTGACTGCACCGGCACGACCGACTGCACCTGCAAGGATTGCATGGGCAAGACCGAAGATCGCTTTTCCAAGAAAGCGCCGGTCGCCGAAGCTGCGCCGGCACCCGCCACGGCGGAAGACGCCAAATCGGATGAGCAGGCGGATGAAGACGCCATCACCGAAGCGTTGCAGCCGCTGGTCGCCGCCGTGCGCGCGTTGACCGCCGCCGTGCGCGCGTTGACCGAGCGTGTCTCCGCGCTGGAAGCCGGCGAGAAGGGCGAGACCAAAGACGCGCTCGACACGCTCATCGACACACTGAAGCCCAAGACCGCCGATGCGACGAAAGTTGCGGACGGCGATGGCGGCGACGGCGGGGAAGACGGCGAAGATGGCGACGATGGCGAGGACGGCGAGGACGGCGACGAGGACGAGAGCCGCAAAAAAGTCACCGTCGATCCCGAGGACATCGGCGACGGCGATGAAGGCGACGACGGCGACAGCGAGGATAGCAAGAAGGCGACGAAAGACGCCCTCTCCGCCGACATCCTGGCCATCTTGAAACCCACCATCGCCAAGCTCCCGCCGCGCGAAAAAGCCCGCGTCGTGGACGCCTTGAGCGCCCGCATCAACCCGCAGACCAGCCCGAAAGGCGCGAAGATGCGCGCCATTCAACAGGCGACGGTGCGCGGTGCGCGCAGCCATGACAGCGCGGCTGGTGCGCTGCCCCAATCCCCGGCGGAACGACAGAAGATGTACGACGCCATGAACCCGCACAAAACTCAGGAGGGCAAATAAATGCCTATCAATGTCATTCCCGTCTCGGGATTGCACAACGGCTTTCCGGGCCGTCTGTCGGGCGCGCCCGATGAAATCGCGCAACCGCGCGCAGTGAGCGGCGTCCTGTCGCTCTACTGTGGGCTGGCCGCCGCACTCAATGCCGACTGGTCGGTGTCCCCGGTGGGCGCTGGCTTCACCGCGGATAAGTTCGCTGGTGTCGCCGCCGCCGAGGTGAAAACCCAGTACGGCTTCCCGACCCCCGATGCGCTGGGCGTCGAGTACAAGACCGGCGAGGCCGTCCCCGTGCTCGAGCGCGGACGCATCACCGTGCAGTGCGTGTACGGTACGCCGACCGCCGGCGCGGGCGTCTACGTGCGCACCGTCGCCAATGGCGCACGGACGACCCTCGGGTCGCTTGACGCCGCGTTGGACAACACCACCGGCACCACGCCGACGGCGACCAACGTCCTCATTCCCAATGCCCACTGGGGCAGCGGCGTCGATACTAGTGGCTACGCCGAACTCGTGCTGACCGTTGCGGTGAACGCGTAAAAGGAGCTTATCGTGAATCAATCCACCATTGACGCGCGCACCATCGACAGCACCGGGTTCCCCGGTCTTGGCCTGATGAGTGGCCGCACCCGCGACGCCAAATGGGCGCGCACCCTGGACGCCACCGCCTCAGGCGGGGCGTTCCTGCAATCGGCGCTGACGCTGCTCGATCCCATCGTGGCGCAGCCGTTGCAAAGCTCGACCTACCCCCGCGACATTCCCATGCAGACCGGCGGCGGGTGGGACGAGTTTGAAGCGAAAGACTTCATCGACTATGCCGTGGCCGGCGGGACGCCGGGCGCGATCTTTGCGGGCGGCGCCACGAACCAGGTCGTGCTGCAGTACAACCTGTCCCGTGACAACTATCCGACGCACATCTTCGACGCCATGCTGCGCATCAAACAGATCGACCTGATGCGGATGCAGAACGTCGGGCAGTCGTTGGAGAAAATGCTCAACGATGGCATGAAGCGGCTGTACACCAGCCACATGAACATCAACTGCTATTTGGGCTACCCGGCCTATGGCAGCGTGGGTATCTGCAACAACCCGAACATCACCATCTACGCGCTCGCCAACGCCGGCACGTGGGCGGCGAAGATCGCCGCGGGGCACGCGGATCATGTGCTGCTGGACGTCAATCTCCTGCTGCAGTCCGTCCATGCCGCGTCGGGCTACGATGAGAACGCCGTGCCGAACCATGTGCTGCTCCCCTATGCGCAGTGGATGGCCTTGACCGCGCCGTTGTCCATCGTGAGCAACTCCACCACCATCGGCGGTGCCACGAGCGTGCTGGATTATATCCTGAAGAATAATTACAGCACCCAGCGCGGCACCCCGCTGTCCATCAACCCGGTGACCTTCTGCTCCGGGGCCGGGGCGGGCAGCACCACGCAGTCGCCGATCGACCGGATGGTCGCGTATTGCATGAAGGAAGAGTACCTGGCCATGCGCGAACTGATGCCGTTGACCCGGCAGATGACCCAGCCGAACGCGGAGAAGCGCAGCTACGATACTGTGTTCGCCGCAAATGTCGGCGTCGCAAAATTCACCGCGTGGGTGACGATGGGGTATATGGACGGGGTGTAACACCTTATCCGTTCCCAGGAAGTCTGGGGTCGCCGGTTGCCCGGCGACCCCTTGACACATTGCACTTATTCGCTTATCATTTGTCATTGTAGGGTAGACACCGCGGGGTCATTGGTAGAACGGCGGCCCCCGCACACAGAAAGGCAGGCAGGCACCATGTTCATTATCGCAAAACAATCCGTGCAGTTTAAGCATCCCACCACCGGCGACACCTTTCCCGTCGCGAACGGGTTTCAGGGTGACGTGCCGGACTGGATCGCCGACACCGATCTGTATAAGCAGATTGCGCGCGCGGGCACCGAGTCGGTCATTCAAGTGGTATCCGGTAAAGGCGCGCCCCCCGTCGACGGCGTCCCGTTCCGCGACGACGACGGCAACTGGGTCGTGATCCAAGATGGCGTGCGCATTCGTATGACTGTGCTGGGGCCGGAAGACGATCTGACGCCGGCCACCGATCCCGCGCCGTCCGTCGCCCCGAAACCCGCGCGCAAAACGAAAGTCGAACCCGGCCAAGAGGAGTAGATGTACCATGAATGGCGCGGACAACACCGACACCCCGGATATGAATCCGGTCATTGCCAACGCCGGCAACCTGGCTGCACCGGGGCAGCCGGAAGTCTTCACGCTGCGGATGCTGTACGAGGAATTCCCTGAACTCGGCGCGAAACTGACACCACGCATTGTGCAGTCGATTATCGACCGTGCGAGTCAGGTGATTGCCGCGTCACGCTGGGGCGACGACTGGCGGTTCGCCTTTGCGTGCTATGTTGCGCACGAAGTCACCATGCGGGACCGCGCTTCGCGTGATCCCGATGCGTCGGGTCTCGTGCAGTCTGAATCCGCGGATGGCGGGAGCGTCTCCTACAACCACCAAGCGATCATCGGGAAGCACGACAATTGGGGGACGATGAGTAGCACGATTTATGGACAAATGTTCATCGATCATGCGGTGTTACTTGGACTCGGCGGAGCGTTTATTAGTTAAAAAAGTTTGCATCGCAAATTGACGAACTGGCGCAAAACTAGAAAAGTCAACAGTTGGAGAAATCTGGCCAGCACGACGCGATTGCGCTAATGCGGAGAACGTGCTTACTACGAGTGCAAATCTCGTTTTGCGATGCAAAACATAAAAAGGTCTACAATGAACGGTACACGCATGGCTACGAGAGTTAGAGACGCGTTGACGCGGGTTTTATCATGATCTCCGTCGCCGCCTACACCGACGCCCCGGCGTCCGGGCAATACCCCTGCCAGATCTTCGAACGCGGCCTCGTGCCGGGGATGCAGCAGGCGGGTCTGCGTGCGGAGTACATTCCCACGCGGTTGACGGGCCGCGACCTCGAAGTCTATATCGAAACCTTCAAGCCGGACTATTTTCTCTACCTGGGCACCTGGCTGCCGGAATACGCCGACATGGTCATACGGGCCAAACTGCACGGTATTGGTCTGATCTGGTTTGCCTCCGAAGATCCGTGCGCGTACCAAGACACGCTGAACGATTGCGCGTTTCGCGCCGATATCATCCTGTCCACGGCGATAGAATGTGTGGAGAAATACCGACACGCGGGCAAGACTGCCGCGCTCATGACCTTCGGCTGCAATCCTGAGTACCATCGCCCAGGGACACCGCGCACCGCGTACCAGTATGACTGGGCCGCGCCGTGTTCGTACTATGCGGGCCATGCCTGCCGTCGGCGCGGCTTCGACACCGTGATCCGTCCGTGTGTGGATTCTCCGTACTCTGGCTTCGTCTCCGGCAATCACTGGATGACGCCGGGCGCGGAGCAGTATTTTACCACGCGCGACGTGCGACGCGCATGGATACCCTGCGCCGAGATGCCGGACATTTACGCCTCGGTGAAAGTGAACATCGGCCTGCAGTGCGACGACAGCAGCAGGACGCAGACCAGCATGCGCCCGTTCGAAGTGCTCTCCTGTGGCGGCTTTCTGCTGTCGCAATGGACGCCGGCGATGGACGCGCTGTTTGAAGATCGTGTGCATCTCTTGCTGTCCCGTTCCGCCGACGAGACGCGCGCCATTCTCGACTATTACCTATCGCACGACGACGACCGCGCACTGATTGCCCGGCAGGGGCAGGCGTTCGTGCGCGAGTACTATACGTATGCGCGCATGGTGGCTGAGCAATTAATGCCGTTGCTGAAAGGTTCCGTATGAACGTGCATTTATTCCCATGCGAGATACCGACCGAGGATGATTGTAATCGCATTCAGGCGTCTTACCTGTTTCAGCAGATGGAAGCCTTCTCCGGTGACTTCCTTACGCAACACGCTGACGCACTGGCCTATTATAACCAGCAATGGTGTGACGATCCGCTGCACGCCTGGTCGCGCCGGTGGGAATACCCATGGGTCTATCAGCAAATTTTCGCGCACTTGGATGGCCGTCCGGCGCGCATTCTGGACGCGGGGTCCGGCATCACCTTCTTCGGCCTGTTCCTGGAGCGCACGCTCGGCGCGGAGATGACCTACTGGGATCATGACCCATCTATTGTAGACACGCTCCGCGCCATGGGGCGGCACGCTGAATACCGCGATCTGTCTGACGCCTCTGAAGAGAGCGCGTCGTTTGATGTGGTCTATTGTATCTCGGTGCTGGAGCATACCCCACGTCCGTTGCACACGCTGGCGTCTCTGTTACGCGCCGTGACGCCGGGTGGGTTATTTGTCTGTACGGTGGATATTCCCCGCGTGCCGGGGATACTGGGCGCGATGGACATGTCGGTGTGCGGCATGCGTGTGATCGGATGACGCCAACATTTTCCATCTGCATTCCGTTTCGATCTGACCACGGCGCGCGCGAAACTGCTTTCAAGTGGCTCTGCGCCTTTTATCGTCACGCCTTACCCGAAGCCGAGATGTGCATTGGTGACGACGAGAATGCGACGGCCATCAATCGTAGCCAAATGCGCAACAACGCGGCAGCGAAAGCGACGACGGATATCCTTTGCTTTCTCGATGCCGATGGTCTCATTGACCCCGCCGATATCCGGCGCGCCGTCGCCCAGGTACAACAGGGTAGCAAACTGGTCAAGTTTCGCGGTTTGCACTGGTTGACCAAAGCGGCTACCACGCGACTCATGTCTACTAAGCCTCGCACACACATGCCGACGTTCAACGTCAAGCGCGACGCGGAATTTTACACGCTGGATTTTGGGGGACTCTTTTTTGGCATGACTCGCGCGACGTTTGAAGAGATGGGTCAATGGGATATCCGCGCGGAAGAGTGGGGCGAAGAGGACATTTTTGTCAACATCATCGCGAAATGCCTTTATGGAACGATTGACTATATTACCACGGCGTGTTATCACCTGTGGCATGAATCGGGCCACCGCAACACCGGCACCCCGTCGTTCCTACGCAACCAGGCGATGACGGAAGAATACGGACGCATCGCCGCCACCGGCGACGCCGCGCTCATGCGTAAATATTGCCATGAGAGACCGCCGTTCTTTTACGACCCGCGCAAGCCGCGCAAAGACGTGGTGGCGGTGTTTCGTTTTCATCATGCGCTCTGCTTCATCAGCCTCACCGGCCAGCAGTACCCGGTGGCGAACGGCTACGAGGGCAGCGTGCCGGCGTGGGTGCGGGGCACCGCGATGTGGCGGCAGTTCCGCAGGGGCGACGCGCCCATTATCGAATGTTTAGTGGACGACCTCCTGGAGGACTCTTATGCGGGGAGCGGTGCTGGCCAGTAGGGTGTTAGACGCGTTGACGGCGGACGGCGGCCCAGGGTCAGGCGACTTCGGCCATGCGGGGCGACCGGGGGAGGTTGGCGGGTCGGGGGAAGGCGGCAGTGACGCAAAGCCCTATATTCCGATGAGTAAAACACTCAGCGTCGCGCGGCGCGAAGAACATAAATGGGACAAGATTCTTGACGTTGAGAACGGGAATGCGCCACAAACCAAAGATGCAGTCTGTAGGGCATTAGCTGAACGTCTGAAAAGTGACTCTCGTTGGCCATATTATGGGCAGGAATCTTATAATCAGGTGGATAATTACATTTTTGAGTGGGCATGCTCCAGTGGTGATTCCCAAAAGATCGCGATTGCATTGCAGTTAGCTGCCAATGATGAATTTGAACATTGTCATGGCGCTACCACGCACTTTGATGAACGACCCCTTACAAGAGCGCAAGTGTATTACCAGGAACATGCCGATGAAATGCGCGCGTTTTTGCGCGCACAGTATGAGAATACGCAAGCGTATTTTGCCGATCATGGTATCACGGATGTGACGCTGTATCGTGGTATGTCGAATACCAACGAATCGTCGCAGGTGCCAATTAATGCGACAAAAATCACCGAAGAGCACATGGCGCTCCAACCAATTTCATCTTTTTGTACCCGATTAGGTACTGCGACGATGTTCCCACCGACGTATTATCCTCACCAGATTACGATGGCATGTGTGGTGCCAGTCAAAGACATCTTATCCACCTGTCGCACCGGCTTCGGGTGTTCGAATGAACGCGAAATGACCGTGTTGGGCAATCATCAACTCGCGACGGCGGTGTATAGCACCACTAAGACCGAGTATCGTCAGGAATTAGTGGAAGGGGCATTATTCAAATGAGTACGATCTACCCCGACGCTGATTTGCGCAATGCCGATTGGACAAAGGCCACCTGGGATTTGCCGCCATACAAGTCGCCGGAATTTATGGCGCTGTTGCAACGATTGGGCATAACGCTCGCGAAGTTTAAGACGCTGCCGGTGTTTCAGTTTTCTCAGTATGCCAAAGGCAATGGCAGCGCCAAAATCACCGACGCCACCATCCGCCAGGCCACCGCGTTACTCGAACCCTTCTCCGTCAGCGCCAGCATCATGCAGCCACGCGCGCGCCAGTACGCCTTCACGCGCGACAGCGCGCCGTTGTCGGCGCGGGAGTTTCTCGCGCACATCATGGATGCGGACGTATCTGATCTTCCCGGCGACGCCTTGCGCCTGCGGGCGTTGGTGCGCGACGGCGGAGAAGGGTCGGGGGACTTTCACCATGCAGGCCGTCCGGGAGAAGTCGGCGGGTCATCGCCGCAAGGGATGCCAGAGACCGTCGCCAATGGTGTCGCGCACTTCCAGGACGTTGTGAGTAAGAACCCCGATGTCAAATGGGTACTGAAGCGCGAGGCCAAAGCTGCGAAGATGACCGTCGAGAAATACACCGAGACTGTGAACCAGCATCTCGCGTCTTTAATGCAAAAGGCCAACGTCCATATTGACTGCTCGTCGGCGACGCTGAAGAAAATATTAGATTCGAGTCAGGTGAAGAATCAGTTTGAATCCAAGTCGTCCACGATGATTTATAGTCCTGATGAACGGGCGAAAGGTGATGCGATTGCACTGGGTATTCCTCTCACTGCGGCTGGTGCGGAACATCCCATTTATGGATGGATTGGCGAACAGGATTACGCGCAGTCGTCGAAGCCAGCCGAAGATGTGGCGTATGGTGACTGCACGATGGTGTTGAAACCGTCGATCAAGGAACGCACGACGTTCACGGGAGAAGATTCTCTTGGGATGCATGCGTATAAAAATATGGCGGCGTCGCCGATGTTGCAGCCGTCTATTCTCTCGTTTCCGTCGTATACCAGCCGGCAGTCGCCGATGGCGCTGCAATCATTGACCAATCCGCAACCAGTGACCGGTGGACTCTTTACCGAAGCGCAAATTCACGGCGGGGTGCGCTTGAACGATATCGCGAAAGTGATCACCTCCGCGGCGACGCCGAAAGCGACGCTCGCCGCGCTGGATCGCGCCGGGATACCGCATGAACGGCGGTTGACTGCTAAGGTGCGAGATGCACTGGCGGGTATGCCAACCCGCGACGGCGGCCCCGGCAGCGGCGACTTTGGGCACGCGGGACGACCAGGTGAGGTCGGCGGTAGTGCATCAATCAGTGCGGAGATGGCAGACTTGATCGAGATCAACCCAAAACGTTGGGGGCATTTAGCGCAAGTGCCGGTGCGATTTGTCCCTGAAAGTATGGGCAACGGGCGCGGCCCGGCGTTGCTGGCGAAATATGGGGCTACAAAAGGTGCGCGTCTGGCAGCGCGTGTGCAGGACGCGCTCACCCGCGACTATGCCGATGATCAACTACGCGATGAGAATGGACGGTGGACGGCAGGGGCAGGTGGTGGGTCGGTAATTGGTAATAACTTTCCAGCAACAGGTGCAGGAGAGTTTACTTATCAAGGGCAACAACATCCTATGCCGACATCTCACGACGCGTCGGGTACGCTCTCTGACCACGCTGCAGGATGGCTCTCTGGGTATCAGTGGGAGATCCCAGGGTTTGACGCCGTAAAAACGCGCAACCCTATTCCCAGCGATGCTGTCATTAAAGAATTAGGAAAATACGTCGGTAAATATCCCAAACAACTGTATCGCGCGGCATATATTGACGCAGATGACACTGGCAAAATGGTCGAATCCTGGTCGCGCTACGAGCAAGGTGCGCGGGCAATTGTTGACGGCAGCGAAAAGCCGATGAAGATCATCATGCGCGTCGTTCAACCCGACGAGATGATCATTGACACGACTCGGTTGCCCAAGGCGTGTGCCAATGCAATGGAAGCCGGATTGCAAGATGAGGTTATTGTAGCACGCGGCGCATTGTTGGATCATTTGCGCGAAGTACGTCAGCATACAACCACCCGCGACGGCGGCCCCGGCAGCGGCGACTTTGGCCACGCGGGGCGTCCTGGCGCAGTCGGCGGGAGCGGCGCGGGCGGCGGGAATGCGCACTGCGCGGGGCGTCCCGTTGGCGGCGAGATCGGGTCGGCATCGACCACAGCGACTACCGCGACACCGACGGGCGCGAACGTGAACGGCGCGGCGGTGCTGCAACGTGTGCAGGAGATTCAGAAGAAATATGTGTCAACATGGAATCGATTAAAAAAGAATCTTGATAAAGTTATTGATCAGAGAGTGGATTTATTGAACGCCCATTTAACG
>Ga0118677_10005058_pt1 | contig 23446 bp, 25 predicted proteins | sample AliMusrvi5mmetaG_FD_86154 | JGI IMG/M metagenome (GOLD analysis project Ga0118677, IMG submission 86154)
TCCACCGCTCGTAAGATCCGAATCTTGTCTTCCGTGGTATACCGCTTGCCTTTCATTCTGGGTCCTTTCTCTATCCCCCAGACTAACACCACAGGTGGCTCGAAAAAGCGAGGTCACGTCAGAAGCCATCGGCAACGATGGCGGTCAACCCACCGGTGAGGCGTGACGGCGTCTTCGGAAACTTTACCATTCTAAGGAAGCTCTCTAAAACAAGCCCGCCTTGTCCATGTCTACCACGCGGCGAGATAAGCTCAGCTAGAAAAAGAGAGTGAATCTCCATTTGCCTTGATTCCGTCAACCCCTATGGACAAATTTTAACTGACGATTTCTTTCGTTGATCATCGTTAACAATGTATCCGATTGCGCTATAATAGATTCCTTTTTGTTGGCTCTGATTACACCCCTTAAATTGGCAATGCCATCAAGTAATTGCGACTCAAGAGACCGTACACTTGGATGCGACTTGACAGGGCTTGCGCTAATGGCATCATGAACCTTTTCCACTTTTCTTCTCGTATCTCCGTCGCTTATTCCACTCATAATTGATGCTAGTTCGACCGCTGCTTTCTTAACATAATCAATCTCATATTGTCTCTTTTCTTCTGCCTCAGCGGTACGCTCATTTGCTATCATGTTGGACATCAAAAGAACGGCGTAAATCCCCCCGATGCAGAGCTGTACTAATAAAGCTGCTTTGTAGCTTTCCGGGGAAACAAGGATAAAGATTACTCCTGTTATGAGCTCAATGAAAAAATACGCATATGAAAGCGAATACAACGAAAAGCCAAATACTGCCGCACTTTGTCCTTTACGAACCAACAGAGGAGTTGCAAGGAGCATAAAATACGCGAAATGGATAAACCCATACGAGATCCAAACAGATACTCGGTGGTCGGTTCCACCAATGATAAAAAACATCGCATTGAAAACGATGAGGAATACTAAATCCATCATCACCCATAGTGTATACGTCTTTTTCAAGAACCTTAACTCCTTTATATGTTTCAATTCATAGACCGAGCAACTTTTTCTTCATCGCATCAAATTCGGCCTGTGTTAGGACACCTGCGTCCAACAGCCCTTTTGCTTTCATAATTTCATCAGCGATACTTGCACTCGCTTTATCATCTGCAGTAGCTGCCGACTTCTGAGTGAATCTGCCGGATGGTTGTGGCTGTACAGGTTGTGGTGGTTGTTGCGGTTGCATTGGGGCAAACATTTGTTGCGCCATGCCGCCCAAAACACCACCAGCCGCCATGCCCATACCAAGTCCCGCACCGGCAGCCGCAATCCCACCCGACCCCGGATTGTTGGCAACGTCGTGTAAGATTTCAGTTGCTTGCTGTCGTCCCCAATCGGCACCCAAGATGTTCATAACCCCACGATTTGCAAACGCGTTTTCAAGTTTCTGTCTATTGGGATCGTTTTCGGGTATGTCAATTCCGGCAATCGAAAAGGTTACAAGCTTTACCCCATAATCGTCAAAGATCTCTTGTAAAATAGGCTGGATATTTTGCGCCAGTACATCCTGCTCCGCACAGATGCCCAAAATCTCTTTTTTAGCATTCAGCATCGCCTTTGCAATGCTTGACTTAATATGCTGCTGAAATTGATTATCAAAGTACTTCGTGAGATCGTCTTGAACTGTAAAGGGAATATTGTTTCCGAGCAATTTAGTCAAAAACTTTGCTCCGTTTTCAATAGTCACTTTGTAGGCACCTCTTGCACGAACGCTTGTCATTATCATCATGACAGGATCGCGCACTTGAATAGGCGAAGAGGTGCCCCATAATATCTCCATGCTGAGGGCTTTACGAACAAAGTAAACCACGCAGTTGAAAGTGCTGACCCCGCCGGTAAAAACATTTCGTAAGCGGCTGATAAAAGGATAGTTCTCCGTTGAGAGCTTATATGTTCCATTTTCCAATACCTGCTCAATAACGCCGCCCTTGATGAAGATTGCCTCTTCACCCGGCATCACGACCGCAGTGGAGTTAGTATTAAAATCTTCTTCCGGCTGACGCCATATCAACAGTTCACCAGGGCCAGAATTCTTGATTACATCAGCCCAATGTTTCTGGCCACCGACGTATGCGCCTTCGTTAGGATTTTTGTTGAAAAGTGCCATATAGCCCCCCCCCTTAAAGTGATTTCTTTTTCCGGTCTTTTTTTAGTTTCATGCGAAGCAGCAATTCGTCACAGGCATCATCCTCGGTTTCGAAAGTCTTTAGCTTAAATTGATCACCACGTTCACTATAATAAACAGACCATTGATTGTCAGTTAATCTAAGGACGGTCTTGTCATCTGTGATACCTTTATCCCCAATTAAATACCAACTACTTGGTACCCCTAATCTTTGCAACTCATTAATTAAGTCGCTGCTATTCATATGCTATATCCTTTTTAGAAATCCTTCATCAACTAAATCCCCTACTGATTCTGGCAACTTCTGCTGCACTCCTCCGCCCGATTGATGAAATGCCGGAGCAATTGGCCCTTGCAGCACATCAAGTGGCTTCTCAACCTGAAAAGCACGATATTCTTGTGAAGCCATATCAAAAGGCAATCCGCGTTTGTCATATGGAGTTCCCATCGGTGCTACAAAAACACCATCTTCAGACCCATATTTGTCAACTAGTTCTCCGGGCGGTAAAGTTGCCTTTTGGGGTTCACCTTCAAATCCATCATTTGGGGGCCATTTAATATCCCCGTTTTCATCAATAAATTCGGGGTTATCTTTTATGTCATCGCGTAATGTTGGCTCTTTTTCGCTTTGCTCGGCAAGTGGTTCTTTTTTCTCCTGATCCTCTGGGGAGTCTTGGGCTATATTTATTGAGGTATCTTCCGCAACATCTTCTGGTTCATCCACAGTGGCATCTTTATGGGTGTCTGCTGTCGTATCTTCTGGAATGTCCTCCGGAGTCTCCTCTTTAATATCGGGCGAAGCCTCACTAGCTAAGTCGCCACCGCCACTATCCGGCACATCTTCGGGAATGTCGGTAGGGATATCCTTAGGGACTTCATTATCTACATCGACTGATTTATCAGAAATATCAGGCGATGTGTCCTTGCTACTCATGTCCCCGCTGTCGAAATTGCCACCCATATTATAGACTCTACACTTTCTCTAAAGATGTCCGAACTGTCGTCTTTGAAATGTTCATTTTCGTTCCGTACTGAATCCGCCGGAATAAATGTACTTTTACACAAGAAAGCAGCTCACGATCAAAAGGTTCATCGTTCAGGTTCTCAATTATCAATTTAGAAATCTGCCCCAGTATGCTTTTGACAACAGCAAAATCTGTGCTGTCGGGTTTAAAGTGTTTAACAAATATTCGCCGCGCAATCTCTCGTGCTAATGTTCTGCATGTAAAATTGCAGGTGACACGACAATATGGGCTGTAACCACATTCAGGGTATGGTCTTAACTTATCTTGTTTTGTGTCCCAATATGTGGATAATGATTTTATCCCCTCGTCGGATAACGTAATGTTAATGTTGTTAGCCAGCCGATAATCTTCGATTCTAATTTCCTCAGGTTCATCCAGCTTCCCAAAGAATAAAAATGCTTCGCCTGGTTTTAGTTTTGCAAGCCGTTGCGTATGCACTTCCGTCATATTCGTGCTGTCGGTGATGATTTGTTTATCACTTGCTTCTACCAGACGGAATGCAAGTTTAATATCTGTGAGTGCGACAACATCGGCTGTGACCTTTCGAGGCGATTGGTCCGCAATAACGATACCCACTCCATAGGAGCGGATTTCGGCAAGCATTCTCTTTACTAAGCCCTGTGCAATGGCACCTGGATTGGCTTCGCCCTCCGAGGCAGTGCTGGTCTCGGTGTCAAGTAGCACATGGGCTTCTTCCAACAAAATAACATTGCGCAAAGTGCCCTCGCCAACATAATTGCTATTTACATAAGCCAGAATAGACAACAGCAACAAAGCGATTATCAATGCTTTGTGGTCACTGTTTTCGATAGCCGCTAACTCGATAACGGTAGGTTTGGTCAGCAAATCCTCAATGGGAATTGAGAAGTAGTTGTCAAATAGGTTTACCAAGCTGTTCAACCGCACAACACCCGCACGCCCAATGTTCTTGGCATCGCCTGTGTAGCCGATTTGCTCAAAGGTTTCCTGAAAGCACTTAATAAAATCTGAAATATTGAAGGGCTGCCCCTTACTGTCGCTGGTATATGTATCAAGCCATCGAAAATCGGAATAGCAGTTATTGACCGATTCTTCAAAAATCTTATCCAAAGGTGTGGACATAGACACCGCTGCCGCAAACGCAGTCTTAAGAGTAGATTTGTAGGTTTCCAACTTTACATTCTTCGGTGGTATAAACGGATTGAACACAAAGGGGGATATGAAGCGCTTACCGGGCGTAAAAACCTGTAAGTCGGGGATACTTTGTACCAATGCCCTATATTCGTTCTTGGCTGGTTCAATTACCAAAAAAGGAATGTTATGATCTTTCCATAGTCTGTCCAGTAGACCCACGGAAAATGTCGTTTTGCCGGAGCCTGGTGTACCTACAATCAACATATGTTTGGTCAAGTCTTTCAAGAAAATGCCGACAGAGTCTCTTTTTGAGGATGACTTTAGGGTTCCGATCTCAATGTCGCCGCCGCCTATGATGTCTCCCGAGTAGGAGCGGCTTGCTTTGCTAGATTCGTTTACTGTCAGCCCTGCAGAGATATTTTCGTTACCGATCGGAAGTCTGAAGAATTCAGATGCTTCCTCTGCCGTGATAATATACGGTAAACGATAATAGGTATTTAGGGTCTGCCCCGTGTTCCAAATATTCGGATTTCGCTCTGTGCTGAGCAACAATTCATTTACTGCCCAAGGGAGTGGATAAAAATTAGTGTCCTTCTGCACTTTATTTGCTGTCAGGGAGATAATCCTTAGTTCATTACCCTTGTTTAACTGTCCAAATATTCTTGCTGATATGGTGCTAACGGCATCAGATGAGCCAAACACAAGAATGTTGAAGGTGTAAAGAGCCGTGTTTCTATTCTTGGAATAGTACTTATAAACTTCAGCTTGCTTTTCGGCCAACGTGAAGCTGATGTTACCGACACCCTGTTCCATTAAACCTTTGTTCAATGTGTCAAGTGCCTGTGTCATTTTCCCGACAACATCCACTTCCTCTGCGGAATAGGTAGTCGGCATTAGTTGAAATGAAATGGCACAATTTGGTTGATCGGTTAAGGCGTTTACAATTCGGCTCAGGTCAGTTTCGGTAATGGAGAGTCTGTCAAACGAAAAACAAGACGGCAAAATCTGATTTTGCAAATTCTCTATCCGTTCTTCCTTGACGATTGCACAGATGTTTGTGTCATCTATTTTTTGAATACGCGGAGTTAAGTCATCAAATGAAATGCCCCTGTATTCGTATTTTTCTAAATCTAATGTTGCTCTGCAAATCCGCAAAAGCGAAGAGATGGTGTTTTCTGTTTCTTTCACCGAATCACCAATTGCACGGATAATCAGATAGAGTTTGATGTTGGCTTTATACGGCTGGTTCTTCACTTCTTCCGTGCACCACAAAAGTTCTAAGGCAATATCCTTGAAACAGCCGCCTGTGATATGGTTGAGTTTATAGCTTTGGAAAAGTTCCGAAAGCAGACGAGCCATATCCTGCTTGTATTCAGCATCTATGTTTGGGGTAACTGAAAACCGTTTTTGCAAAATGGAAACATGAGGTATTGAGAGGATCTCAATAGCGCCAAATCCGGCTATTTCGTCAGTCGCTAAAGGCAATGAAGAAATGATATCTTTGTTATCATTCATATTCACCGCTCCTTATCCATTATGAAACATTTAAGGATAATCAGTGCCGCCGTTTGGGTCGTGACATCGTTTCAATCGCTTTATGCCTTTGCTGATTCCTTGCAGGACTCCATGCTTTTGCAAGCTCAGAATCATGTATTCCGAGCAACTTGGATCAAAGACACAGGCCAGTCGTATATCCTCCGAAGCATAGCGTTGATACAGCCGTATGAACCATATCAAGATTCCTCGCATTCTGACTAACGTGACAACACACAAGCACGTCAATGCAAAACGCATGTTCCAAAAGCTTATACCAACTGATACAAGTACGAGTATCAGTACATTAAGTAGGGCTTCTCCAAAGTAAATCTCCGGTCGCTCCAGTTTTCGTTTCTCTGTCGCAACCTGAATGTTATTGGTGGAGCCTTCTGGGCGAAGCGTTGTAATTATGTCGTCGCGCATCGCACAACTCGCTTCTTGTGCCAAGAATCGGCCATGTGGGAATCGACATGGCCAATTCTTTTGCGCCATCCATATACTACTGCTTTTTCTCCCGCAGTTTTTGTTTCATGGCGCTTACAGACCTGTCTACATCATTCACCCCAGTAGTCGAACAAGTGAATTTATCTCCTGGAACGACAAGGGTAAATTTGTTGTATTCGCGCTGAATTTTTTTAACATTGCTGCCAGAGCAACCGCTGATTTCCGTGGCTTCCGTGGTTTCCGAAGAAGTGGAGAAGTTTGTGATGTCTTTGTAGAAATACTCCTCCGTTGTTTCCTTTTTTGCATCGGAAGTCATATCCACTGTGTAGCTATACATATACACCTGAGTGTCGCTGAAGAAGAGCCACGTGGCGTCATACTTCGAGCTCCTTAAACGACCATCTTTGCCAACGCCTACAATTGCACCGTCGCCAAAATGGTAACCATTCAGGTAGACGGGCGAAATTGCTTTCAGTTGATCTTCATCAATACCAATTTTCCCTAATGCCTTCTGCTTGAGGTTGAGTCCGTTAATTTTGGCCAGCACCATCTGTTCGTAGGCATCGTCCTTCATGCGGGTCAATCCAGCAAGGCACCCCGTGTCCAGAAAGTACTTTATTACATTCTGCTGTTCGGTTGTTTTCCCTCTCAATAAGCTTCTGTCTAGTGGCATAGCGTTTCCTCCTTAACTGTGAAGTTTGAAGTTAATTCGTTTCGTTCGTGCTGCCTAACAAAGTCGGTGAAGATGAGAAGCTGCTTCTGCGTGCTTTCCAATCACACCGCCTTTTTCATTTATGTTCCACCTCCTCTTCTTTGTGACGATTATGTCGCCAATAACATTAAGGGCTCGGGACGCTGAACCCCCAAAATATTAAATAGTTGCTCAACGTCAAACGGCGATACCCCGGCAGTTGTTGCTAATGTCAACGCTTCATCATATGCCGGAGAGGTGTTGTAAGACTTTCTGCTGTAATAATCATATTTTATATAAGCCCAGAAGTAATAATAGATACCCCGCGGCTCAATCATAATTGCCGCGTTGATATATTCCTCGATCTTGTCTATTGATGCTTTTGGGGCAAGAAATGCTTTTTGCCCTTTCAAAAGACATATGGCAGCATAAAAGAACGTTTCAGAGTTATCAAAATTATCCTCCTGCGCTTTCTCAAAAGCGTTTAATGCCTTGTCATACAATTTCAATTTCAAATAGCACATGGCGATGGAATTATTGAGTTCTCTGTTACGTGGGTCGTCAGATAATGCCTGCTTATATGTACCCGCATATTTGTTTACAAGAGGGATAGGCATCGAGTAAACGCTATTGAAGGTAGATATAACGACTGGCTGCTTGCAGAATTTGCAGGCTTTTTGCCCCGTGTCCACTGCATCGCCGCAGTTGGGACATTTCATTGCTATAACTTGATGCGCCATCTGAATCTTTAATTCCAAGGGTAACCTCGCTCCGCTCGGTTGCTGGGCGATGGTGCGAGCGGCGCGTGTTGCCTGGTATTCTTAATACATTCCATCCCGTCTTTCATCGTGCGAACATTATCAGTGCTCACGTAACCGGGTCAACGCCAAAAAACACTTCGTTTCACCCCGTTCCCAAGGCCAAAAGCAACTGGAAAAACGGCGGCCGTTTTTCAATTTTCGGAGCCGGCAAGGGAGTGCCGCAGCCCGCCTGCTGCGCGGCAGGCCCGGCGGCGCACCCGCGTTGGCCAACAACACTTCGAACAGCACACCGCTGCTCGCGCTCCACACCCGCACGAGGATCGCTCATCAACATCTGACCGTTCGTGTGCCACATCGCATTGGCGCTCGGAATCGGCTGACCGCCGGCTCCGCAACCACCCGCGCGGGCAGCCAAAGACTTCGTGTTTTTCGCTACGGCACAAACGGCGGTGCTCCGCTGCAAAACCCGAAGACATTGGCTTGGCCGGTGGCGACCCGATGCCGCCAACGATGTCGCCGCTGCGAGCCGTGGTTTCTCGCGGCCACATCGCCGAAAATTTGCTGAGCGCCAGTTTCCTACTCGGAAGGCCATCCAAAAACTTGGCCTTTGCCGCGTCGTGTTTTCCCCGCCACCCCCCAAAACGCCGCCCGCAAAGCGCCAAGATTTTGTTCTGAAATGGGCTATCCGATTCGCTGGCGATGTCGCCGCTTGCACGTCACACGCGGCCACATCGCCCAGCGTCACCATACCGGCTATGTTCCACACCGCATTTGCGCGCGGAATGGGCTGACCGCCGGTACCGTACCCACTCACGCGGGCAGCCAAAGACTTCGTGTTTTTCGCTGCGGCACAAACGACGGTGCTCTCCGCTGTAAAACCCGAAGACATTGGCTTTGCCGGTGGCGATCCGATGCCGCCCTCGATGTCGCCGCTACGAGCCGTTGTTTCTCGCGGCCACATCGCTCTCCGAAATCGCGACTCCGGAGCGCATTCGCGCCCTTTCCCAGTCGGCTTGCGTGAAGCGCCGCCCGATTGTATGGCTCGCTGTGCGCTGTCAAGGTAGTGCAAACGACGGCCTCCACCTTGACAGTGCTCGCTCCGCCGGGGACGTGCTTCTAAGACTTCACGCGAGAGCAACTTCATGCCGACACACATGCTGAGCGCGTGTCCAGCCGACAGCACACGCGTACACACCTCGAAAGCTGTTCGCAAGCGCGAACAGGTTTAACACCAAATCATGATTAAATCGCCCCGCAGCACAATGCCCTCAACTGAGGGAAAAACGAAGTATTCGCAATTTAACCAATGGCACTCAAACGGTCAAAGGGAAGGCAGCAGGATCAACTCGATTTGTTTTCGGGGCATGAAAACTCACATGAGCACACTGACACAATACGGCTTGATGGCGGAACAACACTGGCGGGAGCACCGGCCGCGGATGGTGGCGGAAATGGAGCGGACGGGCACGCTCCAGCAGGCGCTGCTGGAGGCCGAGGTCCAGACCAAGGACGAGATGGACACGATTCGCCGGCACCTGATCCAGCAGGGATTGACACCGCAACAGGCCCACGACCGGGCTTGGGAGATGGTCAGGGAGAAGTACATCCTGCTCCCGATGGAGAGCGATTAGCGGAATAACTAAAATGAACGAAACAATATATGTAGCACATTGGGAAGGTCCAGAGGTCTTGGACAAACACGAAGCGCAGGCTGAACATGTCATCTATGCTTTGTATGGAGCACATCACCTTTATGGCCGAGATGTGTTGCTGTATATTGGAAAGGCTGAAAAAGGAACGGCTAAGCGTCTTCCTGCGCATTATCAGTGGACTGCCGAGGAATATGATCCTGTGACAGTGCGTGTGGCTTCAATTGGAAAGTTCACCACATGGGACGATTGGGATGAAGTTGATCGATATCCAAGGGCTAAGCCAGATGTTGTTTGTGCTGTTGAAGCTTTATTAATTATCGCTCATCAGCCAGCGTATAATTCGCAAGGTAAGAAATGGACGAGGCTGGCTAAAGGATTGCGCGTCTTCAACACTGGTCACTTGGGGCACCTGTTACCTGAAATAAGTTCTAGCTACTTTCTTGGGAAATAACGGAGTATGCCCCTAATCAATTGCCCAGAATGCAGTCATCAAGTCTCGACCTTGGCTAAAACCTGCCCGCAATGTGGTTTTCCGATAGCCTCTCATGGTGCAGGCAATCAAGTGACCAGCCTCATACCGTTACTGGAAGTGCGTCCGTCATGGTGGAATTACTTTTGGTACCTATTTTTCGCCTGGTTGCTGGTACCATGGTTGATTGCCTGGCTACAACGGCGGAGTTCAATACTACGGGTTTATTCAGATCGAATTTCATGGGAAAGGGGCATCATCACTAAGGCAACCCAGGAATTCTTCATCAAAGATGTTAGGTCATTGGAGGTCAACCAGTCGTTCTGGGGACGAATGATTGGGGTTGGTAGCCTCACGATTTCGACTGCTGCAACAGTGGATGCGGCGGATGTTGTGGATGGCATCCCGCACCCGACAAAGGTGAAGGATCTGATCATCGCCCAACGCCAGCGGGATTGAGAGGTCGTAACCGTCCATCTGCGCTTCAGGTCGCGATTACTCGATACTGGCCCTGCCTCTGTTGTTCGAGTCGTAGCGTTGGAGGCTGTTTGGGGAAAACACGCTTTGTGAGACCCTCGAACAACCCGATGTTGCATTGAACAAGCATGGTTGGCCCGTCTTTGACTTCTTCAACTTTGGTGGTGAGACCAGAAACTACAGTTAGGCGACGCACTCCAACGAGACCAGATTCAGTAGCCCGTGTACTCATCATATAATATTCACCAGTCTCCTCAAACCCCTGATCGCCTTCTGCTAGAAACGCATAGTCCAAAATATCCGACACACCTTTTTCTTTTTTCATCCGTTTTCCTTGTTAGCCAAACGCTACGATAATGAAGCCAGGACTTGGTCCTTCTGATCAGTTTCTTTGGGTGTTAGTTTAGTCGGTACGGCTGGTATGCTCTCAGCATCGCTCATGGTGTTCTGACGCAACCATAAGACCTTCCTGCGCGATTGTCAGGCTGAAATCATTCGCCCCGCCACGAATTGTTTGACACAATTCCGCGCTGGTGCTACACGGAACTTAACAAGGAGGTCGTACCCTGGTGAGCCATCTTCACCAGCGTTTGAGCAGTCAGAAGTCCAGGCAAGGTGTCTCTTCTTCCGAGCGCTCCCACCTCATATTTAAGAGGATTGGTATGAAGTATCGGTCAATCGCAGTCGCGGCATACACGGCACTGGTCATCGCTAACTACAATGTTCAGGCTGACGATCCTGCGCAGATTGCCAAATCGATTGAGAAAGGTGGGTATGCAACCCTTCAGCAACTCAGCAAGCAATGGAAAGTTAAGTCCGCTGTGTTTGCTGAAGATAATGGCCCATACAGCGCCACGGTGGTCGAGAACTGGCAACTGCCGGCAGGTTCGCAGTGTTCTGTGCTGCGCATCAATGACCAATTCCGATGGGATTATCAGTATTGGATTTTCCTGAGGGACAACAAGGCTTGGCGGCTGATTGCAACACGGGATTCCATTGTCCAGAAATATTCCCCACCTGAGCAACACATTGTACGCCTTGGCAAGCAGCACAGCTATTTGGCGATCCGTGAGATGACCCAAACAGGGACAGGGGTCCAAACCTTCGAGGAAAGCTGGTATGCTGTGCGTGCCGATGGGCTACGGGAGGTTTTCAGCATCCCTGTGGAAGGTTATTTATCGGGCTGGAATATGCCCTTCGACCGTGAGTACTCCATCCGTGTGACGGGCATGACCGATGAGCCAACGCCGACGGTAGACGTGGCGGTCTCGGCCAAGTATGTCAACGCCATTGAAAACCTCACCGAAGTGACAGATTTATTCTCAATCAATCGCACTGCGCGATTCAAGTGGAACCCAGCGCAAGAGCGGTTTGCGCTTGATGAAGCAACCTCGCAGATTAGCGAGGATGGGATTCGCGGGTTAGCCGATGATGGGATTGTCGAGTTTCTAAAACACAACTACAAGGAACTCCAGATTCTGGTGCATAGCCCGAAAGCTGTAATCCGCCAGTGGGTGAAGCTGTTCTTAGACGAGTGCACCGCCTGTACGGAGAAAACAGCGTTGTTGGAGCTATTGTCGAAGAGCTGAAATAATTCACGGAGGCGATTTATGAAAATCTGGTCAGTATCGTTGTTAGGCGGTTGTTTGCTGGCGGATGCACTGGTTGGCTATCATTTTGCCAGCAAGTCGCAGGCAGCAACCAACGAATCCACGCCTGCAACCAACACGCTAGTGCTTCAGTTAACGGAGCCACTGCATCTTGGTGGGAAAACTTATAGCGCGATATCGCTTGCTGATATTCCAGCCTTGCGGAAGCTAACGGTCCAAGATTTTAACGGAGGGGATGCCACTGTCGAATTAGCAACGGAAGATGGGAAAACGGCCACCGCGCATACCTGTGAAGAATGGGAAACCCTGAATGCCAAGAAATACTATGCCCGCAATGGTGCTGAGATTAGGAATCAGTTCCCATTCGTCGAGGCTTCGGCAATCTTCACAGCAATCCAGCACGCTAAAACCCCCAAGGTCAGTTACCTCAAGCAAGTCGGAGTCCAGAACCTGGAACTCTTGCCTGTCGAGATGCTGCCCTGGCATGAAAGTGATGACCACGAACTACACGACCAACTAACTGTCCAGGGAGTATCGATTGCAGAGCTAATCAAGCGCAAGTTAGTCAGACTATCGAAAGATGACGAGCCTGCGAATCAATCACAACAGGTTGTCAGATTGCTTTGGGGTGGGAAACTAACAGGTGGACCTTTAGTAAATGAGGAGGAGTCGGAATTAGTGTCAGCCTATCTACGGGAGCTGGCGCGTGGTGATTTTTCAGGGAGTGGATTTGAGGAGATTCTGGTGCATGCAGGCACACATTTAGTCGGTTCAGGTTTTACCTATGGCTTTTTCCTGCTGACACGCACCACGCCCACTGGACTATTCCAGTTCAAGCCTTGCCGTGGTGATTATGACGGGGTTGGGAATTGATAGCTGACGGATTGCAAGGGGATCTATGAAATACTTGGGAATATCGTTTTTAGGCTGTTGGTTGCTAACTAACGTTGTGACTGGTCAGAATTTTGCCAGCAAGTCGCAATCAGGGTATGCCGTGGTAACGATCAGCAACGTCACAACGATTACATGGCAAAAGCAGCAGATTTATCATGGCAAATCGTCCACAGTTACAATCTCACCCGATGGCAAGTCTGTTGCCTGGGTGGAAGATGAACTAGTCGGGCACATCACAGTCGATGGCGCAGGTGATCCTGTGTATGCAGGCCGATTGTTCATGGCACACGCAGGTAACCAGCCAGTCGAGATCCAAAAGTTGGCAGCGGCACGGGGTTGGGAATTTCCTGAAGAAGATCCCGATATTGGGGTGGTTTATCATCCCGACAATTTCAAGTGGGACAGTACGAGCAAGTATTTGTACTATCTGACGATCCCTTGGCCAACACGGGCAATGCTGTGGCAGATTACCCCCGGATCAACAAAACCCCGAGGGATTGTGCCACTGTGGGATTATCGACTGCTGGAACGCTGGCATGGTCCCGATTGCAGATACCGTGCCTCCACTCTCTGAAGCAGGGTAGTCCGATGAGGTAGCCAGTGCCAGCGGCTACCAAGATCAGGATGACGGTGAGGAGTTTACGCATGAGAAGTTAGTTATAGCATTTTAATCGGGGCTAGAATTACATTGTAATCCATTTCCCGTAAGCGCGATATGGCGTCACATAGACTGAGTTTTGCAAAATACGTCATGTTTAGAGGGAACGTCGGATCATCGGCAGCTTTAGTATCCGCAATCCCAAATACGATTGTGTGAGGCTGTTCAACGCTTTGGGTGTTGAATAGTGTTGGCCATTTCTGAATGCACGCTTGCCGAAATGCCATGTCGTGCTTAAAGAATTCTGCTGCGACCACTCCTTGTGTGAATAGGTACGAAGACTTTGCACCCCATGTCTCCTTCGCATGGACGAATAATCCATCCTGCGAATCGTATTGATCACAAAGCTCAACCCTTGAGTGCCCTTGAAACTGGATAAAGTCCTGATCGAGACAAGCCCAGCTTTTGGCTATAGCTGTGGCCCTATTGTAATCAAGTTCCTCTGGATGCTGTGCTCTTGCCCACGCTGGTAATAATTGAGGATCTACGCGCACTGTTTTCAATCGCTCATCAAGATTGACTCGCAACTCATCAAGTATGCGAAGCCACTCGCCGTCCAGCCTAATGTAATTCGTGTTGTTGGTGGCAAGCTCACAAATTAGCATTTTCTCAATAGGCACGGCTCTGATTAGTGTATGACCCGCTTCATCAACGGTGGTTACTTTCAGCTTATTGAGTGATGAGGCATCATCCAGTATCGTTAGCCCTTCTTGATAAAAGCGGTCCCTAATTATCTCTAGGTCAAAGTCTGGAATCTCAATACGCCTATGCCCATATGTAAGTATGAATTTGTCGCTTCGAAACTGAATTAATGGCTCGCTAAACTCAAGGTATAGATGATCACGCGTTGCTTTATTATTCCAGAACTCCTTAAACCCGTTGAACATCATTTCGTCTAGTTGTTCACGTTCATGTATATCCTGAACAGTGACAAACCCCTTGGGAAAAGTGACCTTAGGTGCTTGTATCAGTACTTGCTCGATTTCTTGTAGCACAAGGTGGATGTCGCCCGCGCTTCTAGCTGTACGTAATGTAAGTGATGAGCGTCCTGTAACTCTAAATCGACGCCCCTCAAAGATGCCCTTACCTTCCAAGGACCTCAGAATGCGCGTCACATTATCGTCATCAAATAGCGGATTGTACCCAAGTACAGCTCTGAATATTTGCCGTGTGCTGCCCTTAAGGTTTCGCTGGTGAAGTGCTGTGATCTGGGCTTCATCTAGCAGTCTCATTACAACATCGAGCCCAAATGTCGCATCCGCAAGAGGTTTTATTAATAGGTAGCCGTAGCCACCAGTCAATGCGTAATTAATGTTGGCATGGTTCACCAGCAGAATAAAGCTGCAGCTACGATTGACAATTACATCTTCAGGTGTGGCCGTGAGATGTCGCTTGATGAAGTTCTTCCAATCAGGCGTAGCTTCATGCCCTGTCTGCACAAACAGCCGCCACCCCTGCCTATCCTCCTCCTTTGTATACCCTTTTTCGGCGAAGTCTAGCGTAGTAATGTCAACACTGTTCAGTAATCTATGTAAAACAATGCGCTGGGTCTGGTCTCTCATGGTGGTACGCATCTACATTACGGCATCAGGAATCTTTCGACTGTGGTATTCCGAGTTCTTTTTCAATGTACGCCTCGGCATCAAGAATCGGCTCATACTCGCTTTTGTGAATCGTGTTCACTTCGTAATCTTTGCGAACATTATCCACAAAGGTTGCGAAATCCTCATTCTGCTCGCACAACTTGTTCATTAATTCCCAATCAAGTGCAACTTTTGGGCGGGCGGGATAAATCACCCGCGAGGCGTCAATGTCTTTCAAGTCCAGAAGGATTACACCAATGCCAAAGGACACCGACAGCCTCTCCAGCTCAGATAACAGATCATCCCGCTGTTGTATCGACGCAGCAACTAAATACCCTTCATTGGCCCAAGAAGAATTGGAAACTGCTTGAAAGAAATATTCCCGATAATTGTTTCGGTCAATGTGTTTTTTAATTTCAAATGAAAACAGGCGGATTGCCCCTTTATCAGTGGACTTGTTGAACTCGATTAACTTGGAATTCCAGTCCTCTAACGGCAGATAAAACCCGACCATGTCAGGGTGGACCCACTCGCTAAGCGCTTTCTTGTTGGATTTCTCGTGGTAAATTGTCTTTGTATAAATCTGTTTTCCACGGCTGAAGGCTGGGTTCGTATAGGCAAAGTAAGCAACCAGAGTGTGCAACTTCCGCTCATGGTATGTAGATGCATTTTCAATGCCACCCACTTTGGGCTTTTCGGTATCGAGCCCCTTGAGATCCGCTGGCGTCAATTCCGCTTGTCGTGATTTCAACCAAAACCTCGCGGGGTTCTTCCCGATCTTGATAAACTGCGATGATGAACTCTGAACGTCCATGAAAAGTCTTGCCCCAAGTGTTTGCCAAGGGGTTTTGCCTTTTAACGTGAGCTTGGAGATGGTGTTGGTATTTTTCCCAGCCTCCCATATTTCTTGGTAAATAAGTGGTTTGGGTGCCGTCTTTAGAACTTCAGCAGCATAATCAAGAAATGTGTATTTTGCCATGATGCGCCTCCATTAGGATCGATATCGGCAATACTGCTCACATTTTAGCACTGAAATCAACCTTCAGTTTGGGCTCGCGGGAACTGTGGTGCCAAGAGCCCGTGGTGTGAATTGACTCAGATCACCTGCCCAAATCGGTTGCCACGCATGCTGTATTGACGTTGAACGCGCTTGTCGTTATCGTGAAGCGCGACATGGGTAAACTTCGTTACATAGGTTCCAAAGCTCGCCTGGTTAATAAAATTATCCATAATTTAGGCAAGCCAAACGGAAGAGCACGCTTTTTTGACGTTTTCAGTGGAACAGGGGTAGTTTCCCGTGCTGCTTTGGATTTGGGTTGGGAGGTTATTGCCAATGACCACCTAAAGTCCGCATCGGTCATGACAGCGGCAAGGCTGTTGACACAGACTGAAGTATCTTTCCGCAAGCTGGGTGGATATAGCGGTGCAGTGGGACATCTTAACATGATCCCACCGCGTGAAGGTTATTTTTTTCAGGAGTATGCACCTAGTGGGCGCAATCAGGCAGGCGTCAGACGTTTATACTTTTCAAACGATAACGCAGGCAAAATTGATGGCATTCGTTCTGAAATAGTGCGGCTAAAAGAACTATCAGCTATTACACCACTGGAACACACATTGTTACTGGGAGATTTGATGGAAGCTGTGAATCAGGTGGCAAACATTGCTGGGACCTATGGTTGTTTTCTTCGGGAGCTTACACCCGCAGCGCTCCGCAACTTACGACTAACTTGCCGCTCCCTGCCACACAAGAAACACAGATGGAAAGTTACGACACGTGATGCATTAGATGTCAAAACGAAATTTGACGACGTGGCTTACCTAGATCCGCCCTATACGAAAAGACAATATGCAGCCTACTACCACATCTTAGAGACCATTGCTTGTGAGGACGAACCCATCGTCGCAGGCATTACTGGGCTGCGTCCATGGAAGGCAAAAGCTTCATCTTTTTGCTACAAAACAAAGGCTGCAGCTGCGCTTGACCAACTAATTAACCAACTTGTTGCGAATCGTATTCTAATCTCCTACAGTTCAGACGGACATATTGCACCTGAACGACTTCGGTCAATCATTCAGAAATACGGGACTATTAAGGTTCATGAGTATTCTGGTTTTGGTCGTTATTCACCAAATAAGATATCACGGTCCAATTCCAATAATATGAATCTTTGCGAGTACGTGTTTGATTTGAGGAAATCTTGAGTGACTCCGCAACATACCAAGACTCCATACTTGCGCCAGCTCTTAGTATATTAGAATCGGCACTTTCGGGCATAGGTCAGCGTGACCGCGAAGATCTTCAACTCTCAACTCTGGAAGTGTGCGCATCTATTATAGGAGGATATGATCTTCATGGATTTACAGATATCACAGGGCACGGACGTCCCTCCACAGAATCAAGGTCGCTTGCACGGAGGCTAATCAGCATAATTAATTCGCTACCAATCGAGCCTGCGCTTGTTTTGTCTATTTTATCGGCAATTGATATCGGAGATCATGAGCGAAAAACAAAAGGTGCTTACAATACCGACTTCCGTCTAGCCAAACATCTTGCCGCTAGAATGCCAAACGTCAAAGGTAGGCAGCCACTAAAGATTATCGATCCAGCTTCAGGACCTGGAATCTTACTTGTTGCTTATGTGATTCGGCAGACTCAGCACTTTCATGTGCCAATCGAGTTTATGTTATCGGAGTCCATCTACGCGGCAGACATGTCAGACCACGCCATACGTGGAGTTTTGCTTTCGCTGTCGTCAATGTCGTCTGACCTCACATCGATTAGTAAATTACAAAAGCATCTTATCTGTACAGATAGCCTACTTGCACCAATGACATTGTGGCGCAGTTTTGCCCCCGATGGATTTGATGGGGTAATCGCAAATCCACCATGGGAACGTCTTCGCCTGCTCAAACACGAACATGTTAAAGCAAACGGAAACGTAAGACATTACGGCGCTGATTACCCAGATGAATCCGATCCTGCTAATCTTGAAACAAATCGACAAGCGCTACAACTCTATCGAACGAAGCTTAGCCATAGCACCACTTTTAAATGGAAAGGTGAGCAAGACCTTTACAAGTTGTTTCTTGAGCTAGCACAGGCCATTGCTAGACCTGATGGAAAAATAGCATTTCTTATCCCTGCGGGTCTAATTCGATCACATGGACTTACTGATTTAAGAACAAAACTGGTCAAAACAACTGCGAAGCTTGATATTACAATCGCCGACAACAAGGCGAGGTTCTTCTCGATTGACACGCGCTTCAAATACCTTGTCCTCGAAGCGGATTTATCATCAATATCGACTCAGCACAAGACACTGCTTAGACACGCAACTGGGACGGTCGAAGGCCTTACAACAACACGCGGCGTTAACATTCAGATGCAATGCCTTAGAAAGTTCCGACCTGACCTTACCATTCCAGAGGTGCGTACCTCTGCAGAATGGCTGCTGTTCAAAAGAATTTCACAATTACATCCTGCATTCGGAGATCCACGTACGATTTGGCGGCATCAGTGCCATCGGGAACTCGACATGTCCCTAGACCGAAAGCTTTTTATACGGAATAGACGTACAGAATTATTACCGCTCATTGAGGGGCGCATGGTCCATCAGTTCCAATTTGGAGCGAAGGCTTACGCTTCAGGAACTGGCCGACGTGCTGTATGGAACACAAGTACTGCAGCGAATGTCAATGATTTGCATCCCCAATATTATATTGCCCCACAGTCGCTCGATGTGGAAACTAGGCGACTGAGCATGCAGCTGCGCGTTGGATTTTGTGATATAACTGGACAAACCAATGAGCGCACAATGCTTGCGTCGATTATTCCTGCTGGGTGTGTTGCAGGAAACAAGGTTCCAACTGTCGAGTTTTACCACACTTCGGATTGGCCTCAATTAGCACTTATCTGGTTAGGCGTTGTGAATAGCCTGACTTTTGATTGGTTGCTACGCAGGGTATGCACCACAACGATCAATTACTTTATTTTAGATAGTGTGCCAATCCCTGTATTTACACAAAATAGTGCAGCTGCCAGCCGAATCGCCAGATTAGCCAACATGTTAATGCATAGTACGGCAGATCCTTTCACGACTGGCACAGCTCAGGCACGTGCAAATTTAGAACAAGTAGTAGCCGAAGCGTATGGGATATCGGCATCTGACTACAGACTTATTCTCAATGACTTTTCACAATTAGATAAACACCAGCCATCAATACTGAGCGAACACCAATCAACAATTACGAAAGACACTGCGCTTCATGCAGTTCTTTGTGGCCAAGATCTACTCAAAGAAGCGAAATCTATTGAACTTCGTATCCGCGCCGCTCGGAATATTGGTGCAATTCCGTTTGTGCCAAATCAATTTTATAGTAGTGTTTGTAAAAAGTGATATTTATGGATAATATGCCAACTGCAATAACTCCTGACGAACCCATACTAGCTTTCTTTCAAGAAACAAAGAACGGCGACTTATTGAAACAGGTAGCCCGTTCAAATGTCTCCACTACAGGCGGAGGCGCTCGCGATTTACGAATCCGCCCTGCGACACCATATTGGGAACGCCTTGCCCAGTTCTTTCCCCATGCAGTATCAAATCGTGAACGAACTGGAATCATTTACACTGAACTCAATCCGACGATCCAGAATGAGACAATTAGTCTTTGGGACGAGACTGCCGCCCGCCCTGGCGAGATTCGGATTGCAACTATTCATCTTATTGCTGGTTGGCAAATTGATCAACATATGTTTAACAATGAAACCAACCAAGGGTATTTAATCTTTTACTTGCTGACTCTTGATAAAAGCCGTAACGTCTGGGCTCGTGTTATGTCAACACGTCACCTTAACCAGAATCGGGCCGATTTTGTGGGCTTTGTTAAAATGGTGATTCAGGCTAAAACAAGTGAAAAGGAAACTGCACGTGGCATCTTTGACTTTTCAAATGGCCAACACTACAGGTAAAATATGAGCACATTATCATTTCATGCCGACCAGATTCTCCGAAAACTGGCACGCCATAAGAATGTTCTTATTGTAGGACCACCAGCGACAGGTAAATCTCACGTGATGGCTGAGATTCGTACTGCTTTTCGCGGGACACCTCCACCCGCCTATGATGGGAAAGGACTAGCGCCTTTTCCAAAGGTTGAAACTCGAAAAGTCGAGCCTTGGATGCCAAGCCCCAAGAAGTTTAACCGACATGTACTTGATACTACTTTTCACCAAGGAACAAAGCACCGCCAGTTTGTTAGCGGCATTTCACCGAAGTTGACTGGGCAATCGACTGGATTTGAGGTAACAGAGGGAATATTATTTCAAGCTAATCGAGCGGCTCTTATACCTGACAGCACATCACTCTTGACTATAGATGAGATTAATCGCGGCCCTGCAGTGTCTATATTTGGGGATACTTTAACTGCAATTGAGGCAGACAAACGCTTAGATGATAACAACAAGCCACTCGACTCTTCGGCTACGTTTTATGCTTACGTGAACGGTGGAAAATATGAAGCGTGTCATTTATCACCACATTTATACTTATTAGCCTCCATGAATGAAGCCGATACATCGGTTGAGCCTTTAGATGTAGCCTTCCTTCGACGATTCGACACTTATCGGCTTGAACCAGAACCGAAGACAGCTCAAGAATTTCTAGGAATTGAAGCCAATCTAACCATTTCTGATAAAGCAAGCGGGCCAAAGGATGTATACTATGCCCTATGGAGAGCATGGACTGAAGTCAATCGCCGTATATCACTTGGTCGCAGTCCGACATTTCAACTCGGACACGGGGTCCTGATGTGGCAGAGACCGCCCACTACATTATCAGGAGCTATTGAGCATGCCGCTGAATGCTGGAGACGCATAGAGGCGCACATAGATGAAGTATTCTTTGGTAATGATCAAGCACGTGCCATTGTTTACAACGCTAACGACACGAGCGTTTATCATGTGGGAGAAGCATATTTCGGCGACCAACCAGTTGTACAGTTAAAAAAGACCCCAGACGCTGATTTGTACAAGGTATTACTTCAAGTCGGCAAGAACTCCTAATAATGCCAATCCAACACAAGACCCTAATTCTACAAGAATACGGTCCTCCGACTGCCTTTTTAAAGGGCGCAGAAACGCTCGGCCTATCATCGTCTGAGTTTCGTGTTCTCCTTGAAAGGTCAATACGTCAGATTGATCCCTCAGCCAATTCGGATTATTTTATAGAGTATTATCGCGAATCCTTTCGGTTAATACGTTTTGCGGGTATTCTAACGCTAAGTCAATATCACAAGATTGAGATTGTACCGAAGTACCTATCCCCAGAATCACCAGATTGGCGAGAAGACTTCCTGTGGATAGCCGCTCAGTCACGTTACGGGAGTCTATTTAGCAAATATTTAATGCCTGTTAGTGCAAAACCGAGTGCAAATTTATCGGAGATACTTGCGCGAGCATGGTTGTTCCAATATGAACAACATCAGCGCATTCCTATTCGGAACTACAAACACGCGGTCTGGCAAGATTACAGCATCGATGGCGAACCTGACGCAAGCGTCGTGAATATACTTCTGCCGCCGCCGAACGGATTTGCCCAGGCTGGTCTTCGGCTTTCTACATCAAACACCAGTAATCTCTTATTGTTGACGGCAGCTGAGTACCTACATTCACAGGTAAGTAGCCCTCAAAGTATTCTACGCTTGGACAGAGCTACAACTCAATTGATGCGAGCCGTAGGTACTGCTAAGCCAAATATCACCACGAATAGAGTTCTCAGTCGTCACCAACGGTGGATGCCTCTGCTAGAACTATCTCGTTTAATCGCTATTTCAAAGACAGTTGGCTACGCAGGAAAGGGCCCATCTTCCTTACCAGGTTATGTATTGCGGACACAAGATGCGTGGGAACATTTAGTTTTTTCAGCATGCCGCAGAGCCTTTCACACAACTAGCGTCGAAAAGCGAAGATTTCTGCTTGGCACTCGTCAGACGAAAGTTAAACAGAGCAGTCTAAGAGCCACACCCGATATCTGCATTATGAAGAACGGCAGCCCAGTTTTAGTTGACGCAAAGTATAAAGCTACGGAGCAGTCCGATGAGGGTGACGGCACAACTGCTGCAACTGTTAGTGGTGGTGACATCTATGAAGCTTTGGCGTTTATGGGAGCTGCGGGAATAAATTCAATACATCTCGTTTATCCTTCTTCGCGGCGGATATCCGATGCTCCACTAGTTGGTCAACCATTAGAGGTCGTCGAAATAGGAAATAAGAGAATTATCGCCGTCTCAATTGGAGTGAGCGGGATTGCATCTCGGTTGGGATTCCATCACTTTGTACAGAATTTAGCAACACTATTGGACGTTCACACTGTGTAGCTAATATTAATATGGAATAAATTGTCAGTACATCGAAGCGTGGCAGCCTGGTACTTGTGGCGGGCGGCGGATATGCTCGGTGGAAATGGGGCGGAGTGGTGACACTCGATGGGAGAAATATCATGGAAGACTCACACCAGATTCAACCGATCCGCTTCGACAGCAATAGTACACTGCGATGGTCATGCCGAAAGGGTGATTTTATCATGTGGTTGCGGTGTCGTGGACTGTTTGCAGGTGATAATCATCTTTTTGATATTGCTGACTATTGGGAATTGCAAGATAGCGATTTCGTCACAGTTACTAACCGTGTAGCTGATCTGCCCGTGTGGTTTACGCTGCACCCATTGGAGGTGCATGGAGCAGCGGTCTACAAAATGATGGCGAAACTCAAAGATGGATACCAACCACCTGAGCCGCTGGATGGACCGAACCTATGGCGAGTGTTTGCAGGTGACCGTGTTGTCTGGGTGGGGAATGCACGATCAGGTGTTCCGTCGGTTGATGGCATTCTAGGGCTGCTGGATTTACGGGAGAATGCCTTAATTATTGGCGAATCCAGCCGTGATGATGCATCCCTAGAATTTATCTTTGGGGCACCATCCCATGCAAACCCCACAGCCGATGAAGCAAAGATGATGCAAGCGGGTGTTCAAGCTGTAAATAAGATGGGAATCCCAAGAACGATGGCCGCCGATAATAAGTGGACCATTGGTTGAAGATTCTTTGTGATTTCATCGCTCATATCCTACCAACTCCACATCCAGCTACCACACCCTGTCACCGTCACGATTGGTCGCCTCGGTCGTTACAGCGTATCCGTCTGACAAGCCACGTACAGCCGACGGAATACGGCTCAGCGCAATAGCCAGATGTGCTACGCCCGCCACAGGCTTGACAGCCGACGGCGAAAGCGTAATCTTAATATGAGGGCGATGGAGTTCGCCTGAGGTAGTTCCCGCTCCGGAAAGCGTTCGGGGCTGATGACTCCTACTAACGGATGCGTTGGT
>Ga0118677_10005059_pt1 | contig 23442 bp, 20 predicted proteins | sample AliMusrvi5mmetaG_FD_86154 | JGI IMG/M metagenome (GOLD analysis project Ga0118677, IMG submission 86154)
AACATTGCAACCAGGCCGCCGCCGCGTTATTGGGGCCTGCGCCAATCATCGGTCGCACGGTGCTCGAAGTGCTTCGCGATGCGCGGCTCGCCGCTCCCTATCTGGCGTGCCGCAACACCGGCGAGCCAACAGCCGCGCAGGTCCAATTGCCCGCCGAGGCCGCCCCTGCCCGCCATCAGGACACCGCTGCCGGCGACTCGGTGTGGTTGGTGGATGCCGCTGCGTTGCCTCAGGCCGACGCCGCGCCGCACATCCGCATCTTGTTGCGCGATCTATCGGCCGCGCATCAGCTTGAGCAAATCCGCAAGGACTTTGTAGCTAACGCATCTCATGAATTGCGCACACCCATCACTTTGGTCGATGGGTATCTGGAGACATTTCTAGAGGCACCAGACATGCTGGATGATCGAGTTGGCACGTTGCGCATTCTGGGCATCATGCGCAAGCACACCGGGCGCATCACCCGCATCATTGAGGACATGCTGCTCATATCGCGGATTGAGTCGGGCGATGCCTCAACGTTGCGCATGGAGGAGTTTTTGCTCATTGAATGCGTGCGGGACATGATTGACCGGCTGGAGCCGCTCATCCGGGCGCAAAATGCCACGGTAGCCATTCAGTTGCATGATTCTGCGGTGACCCTCTACGGCGACCGGTTTTATTGGACGCAGATCTTGTTCAATCTCATTGAGAACGCCCTCAAACAAAACCCCAAGCCCGGCCTGCAGGTGGGCATCCTCAGCGCCGTGTTCGGTGAGGGACTGCGCCTGGCCGTCGTTGACAACGGCATCGGTATCCCTGCCGCAGATCTGCCGTTCATCTTCAAGCGCTTTTATCGGGTCGAAAAACACCACTCCCAAAACCAGATCAAGGGCACCGGGCTGGGCCTCTCCATCGTTAAGCGCGCCATCGAAGCCCACTGCGGCGGTATCACGTGTCAGTCCGCCCCAGGGGTGCGTACCAGCTTTGAAATCACGTTGCCCCGCCAGCAATCGGAACGCACCAAGAGTTTCTAGGAACCCAGCCGGCGCGTCAGTCAAAGCGAAATGCCCGGGTCTTGGTGTGGCGAAGTGGGAAGCGCCCACCGCCGGCCCGCCGGATGGGATCAAACACGCTGTCCATGCCCACTGCCTTGATTTCAAAAACCTGCTCCATCAATTCGCCGAGGCGGCCTTTGGGAAACCCGCGTTCCTTGAACCACGCCAGGTACTCCGGTGGCAGGTCGGTGATAGGCACCCCGTTCGGCGGATAGGCCTTGATCCCGAACTTGCCGAAGGGCATGCGGGTGTTGCCAATTTCCTCTAGCAAATTGCGGAAATCCTCTCGGTCGATCTCTGTGATGTCCATCGCAACCGCAGCCAAACACTTCACCGCCCCAATGGCAATGCGCAATCACATGCGGAACGACCCTTGCCAAGCGACCCTTGCCAAGTGTCGTGTGAAGAGGTGCTGAGGAAAGTCGCTGAACGGGAGGTCCGGGGCGGATGCCTATGCGCGGCAGGGCATCGAGGGTGATGTTGATTTCGCTGCGCCCAGGGATGAAGGCTGGGATGTCGCGGGTTGACGGCGCGGGCGGATCCAGCTAGGATGCGTCCCAGATGACCCTGCGCAGCTTGGGATGGACCCCTGAATTTGCTCAAGCCTTCGCCGCATACCGCGCCAAAGGCTGGGTGCCCGCCCGTTTGATCCGCGAGACGCCCATTAATTTCGGGGCATTCCTCGCAGACGGCGAGGAAATCGACGTCATCCTCTGCGGCCGCCTGTGGCACGCTGCGGTCTGCGATGCGGATTTGCCGGCGGTGGGGGATTGGGTGGCGGTGGAGCTCGGCAACGAGAATCAGGCCCACGTGATCCGGGCGCTGTTGCCGCGGCGTTCCTGTTTTTCGCGAAAAATGCCCGGCAACAGTTCGCAAGCCCAGGTCATCGGGGCCAACATCGATCTGGTTGCCGTGGTCACCGACGCTGGAGCCGACTTTAACCTGCGGCGCATGGAGCGCTATTTCACCCTCATCGGGCTGAGCGGGGCCAAGGCGGTCGTACTCATCAACAAGGCCGACCTCTATCCGCCCGAGCAAAGCCTCCAGGCCGCCGCTCAAATCTCCGCGCTGTGGGACGCCGCAGCAGTCCACGTCACCAGCGCCCTCAACGGTGAGGGCTTGCGTGCCCTCAAAAAACACCTCAGAAAGGGCCTGACGATGTGCATCGTCGGGTCCAGCGGCGTGGGCAAGTCCACCCTCGTCAACCAGCTCTACGGTGAGGATTGGCAATGGACCGACGAGGTCAATGCCGTCACTGGCAAAGGCCGCCACACCACTACCAGCCGTGAGTTGGTGCCACTGCCCGGCGGCAGCATGCTCATCGATAACCCCGGCATGCGCGAAATTCAAATGTGGACCGACGAGACGACCTTGCGCGAGAGTTTTGCCGACGTCGAGGCACTCACGGCGCAGTGCCGCTTCGCCGATTGCAGCCACCGCCAAGACGCCGGATGTGCGTTGCGCGCGGCCGTCGAGGACAGCCGGATCGAGAGCGCCCGGTATGCGAGTTTTCTCAATTTGGAAAATGAAATAGCGGCCTTGCGCAAGCGGGCTGCCAAGCGCCAGATGGCCACAGAGCGCTGGGCCAAGCGCAATAACCGGGTGCAGGCCCGCAACCTCAACGATCGCATCCAGCTCGAAAAAGACGCCCGCGGAGACGTTTGAGATGTTGTCGTCAGTTATTAGTTCTCAGTGATCATCAGTCATTAGTCATCAGTTATGAATTCAGCCACCAACCTCATGAAATCAGCCATCATCATCGCCACCCTCGCGGGCATCTCCGCCCTCGCTTCCGCCCAACCGCAACCTCAACCGAAGGCCGACGGCCCGGGTTGGTCGCCGTTGATTGCCGCCGATTTATCCAATACGGAGAGCGCCGCCGGGGTCTGGTCCGTCGCCAATGGCGAACTCACCGCCAATGCTGACGAGTGCATTTGGAGCAAGGCGGAATACCAGAATTTCCTGTTGGATTTGGAGTTTAAGAACGCCGCAGGTACCAACAGTGGCGTCCTTATCTATTGCACCGATACCCCTAACTGGATCCCTCATTCCGTTGAAGTCCAGATCTTGGATCAAACCGCGGAGAAATGGGCCAAGACGGATCCAACTTGGCACAGCGGCGGCATCTTTGGCCACCTGGCCCCTGCCAAGGCCATGACTAAAAAATCCGGCGAGTGGAACCACATGACGATTGAGGCCAAGCGCAAAAGTATCAAAGTTTGGCTCAACGGCGAGCTCACGGCCGATATGGACATGGCGCTGTGGACGTCTGCCACGAAAAATCCCAACGGCACCGACATCCCAAGCTGGCTCAGCACCCCCTGCGCCGAATTGCCCACCAAGGGCCGCATCGGCCTCCAAGGGAAACACGGCGACGCCACCGTCTGGTTCCGCAACGTCCAAATCAAATCCCTCGAAAAGGAATAGGCCGTTGCAGTCACAGGAGCTCCAATTCAGGTTGATACCCGAATTTCAGAAATTCATATCTTTTTCTCTTGCGAGTCCCGAATCGGGTGCTACCGTCAACATCAAGTGACCCTAGCCTGCCCCAAACCTATGATCTGTAAACGAAAGTCGAATGTGCTTCCATTGGTATTCGGTGGCCTTGCGTGGGTTGGCGTCAGTTTGCCACAAGTTTGGGCGGCACCTGTGGCCGGGTGGCTTGGGTGGCGCGGGCCCAACCAGAACGGCAGTTCACAGGAGACGGGCCTGCCGGCCAAGGTGGAAGTGGGCGGCAAGAGTCAATTGTGGTCGAGTGAATTTCCCGGGCAAGGGACGCCGGTGATTGCCGGTGGAAAACTCTACGCGATGGGATATGTCGGTGAGGGGGCTGACTTGCAGGAAGGAATCGGCTGCTTTGACGCGGAAACCGGCAAGAAGCAATGGCAGCAACTCTATAACGACTTTTTAAGCGACACCATCTATCTTCGCTACGCCACCTCCAGCCCGACCATCGACGCCGAAACGGGCCATGTCTATATGCAGGGAACCCAGGGCATTTTGGGATGTTTCAGCGCCACTGGCAAACTGCTATGGCAGCACAGCATGATGGAGGAATTTGGACGGCTCACGTTTCCGAACGGGCGCACCGCCTCGCCGGTGATTGACCGCGACCTCGTCATCACCCGCGCCGTCACCGCCAACTGGGGTGCGCAGGGCCCGGCTGCGGACCGGTTCTATGCCTTCGACAAGATCACCGGCGACTTGGTCTGGGACTCGAACCCGGGTGACAAACCGAAGGACAATTCGTTCTCGCATCCGGTTCTTGGCTGGCTCAACGGCAAGAGGGTTTTCTATGCTGCCTGTGGTGATGGCAGCATCGTTTGCGTGAATGCCCGCAACGGCGCGGCACTGTGGCGGGTGCCGGTTTTCAAGGCAGGCATCAACGCCTCGCTGGTGGTCCATAACAACGACAAGATCATCGCGATCTTTGGCACGCCTTACGAAAAGGGCGAAACCATCGCCATCAAAATTCCTAACGTAGAACCCGCAAAACCCACCGACGGCCCGGTAGTGGTGGACCCGGCAAGCGTGACCCTCTGGCACAATGAACTCTCAACCTCAACAAGCTCGTTAACTCTCAACGAGGACCGAGTCTATCTGGTGACCGAAACCGGCGAACTCTGCGCCCTCGACGCCAATACCGGCAAGACCGCCTGGAAACTCAAGCTCGGCATCGAGCAGCGCAACGCATCACCGTTGTTTGCGGACGGCAAGCTCTATCTATCAATCCTCAACGAGCCCGGCAACGCCAAGGGTGACGACTCCTCGGATGCCGGCAGCAAGGGGGCGTTCTACATCATTCGCCCCGGGCCAAGCGAAGCCAAAATTCTCAGCCACGTGGTCCTCGAAGGTCGCTGTTTCGGAAGTCCCTGCGCCTACAACGGCAAGGTATATGTCCAAACTACCAAAAAACTCTACTGCTTCGGCAGCAAAGGCCGCAACCGCGGACTCGCAGCTGAACCCGCTGCCGAAAAATGGCCGCAACCCGGCCCTGCCAAGCAACTCCAGATCATCCCGTCCGAAGTGTTTCTCAAACCCGGCCAATCCCTCGCCTTGAGAGTCCGATCGCTCGACGCCAATGGCTTTACCGTCAATGAAAACGTCGATCCAAAGTCGCTCGCTTGGGAAGCCTTTATTCCGGCCACTGCCAAAGTGAAATCCATGCTCAAAGCCAACATCGATAACGCAGGAATGCTGGTCGCAACTTCCGATAGCGTCCCTTCGGCCGGGATGTTCCAAGCGTCGTTAGGCGACTTGCACGGCTTCATGCGCGGCCGGGTCCTGCCCAATCTCCCCCTCAAGAATGACTTCGAGGATTATAAACTCAGCGAAACCAACCCCGCCGAAGATGCGGCCTTTGCCTACCCGCCTCTGCCATGGATCGGCGCCCGATTGAAATTCGAAGTGCGAGAACGCGACGGCAATAAGTCTCTAACCAAGACAATCGACAATAAATTCTTCCAGCGCGCCCAAGTGTTCATCGGTCATGCCGATATGCAAAATTACACCGTCGAAGCCGACGTCCAAAGCGACGGCAACAAGCGCAAAATGTCGGATGTGGGCGTCATCAACCAGCGCTACGCCGTGTTGCTCAAGGGCAACGAGCAAAAACTTGAGGTCAACTCCAACCTCGAACGCCTCCGCGAAGCCGTCGCTTTCAAGTGGTTGCCTAACGAATGGTACCACCTCAAAACCCGCGTCGATGTCGCTGCCGACGGCTCTGGAACCGTGCGAGCCAAGGCATGGAAACGCGGCGACCCTGAGCCATCCGCCTGGACCATCGAAGTGGCCCATCGCAGCGCCCACCGCAATGGCTCTCCCGGCCTGTTCGGCTTCGCGCCGCAGGACATGCGCGTTTTCATCGACAACATCACCGTTACCCCCAATGATTAATCTGCCGCTGCTATGCTCTGGACTACTTCTAATCGCCTTGGCGCGTGCCGACGACTGGCCACAATGGGGCCGTACGAACGAGCGCAACATGTATTCGCCGGAAACCGGTCTGCCTAGCAGTTTCGATCCTGGCAAATTCAAACTTGGCACCGAGGAGGTGGACCTGGCGACGACGAAAAACGTCAAGTGGGTGGCCAAGCTCGGATCGCAGAGTTATGGCAACGTGACGGTGGCTGGCGGACGGGTGTGCGTCGGCACCAATAATGACGCCCCGCGGGACCCGCAGCACCAGGGCGACCGAGGCGTCCTGATGTGCTTTGATGAAAAGTCCGGCGGCTTCCTCTGGCAGTTGGTCGTGCCCAAACTCGCTTCCGGCAAGGTCAATGACTGGGAGAGCCTCGGCATCCTCTCCTCACCCACCCAAGACGACAAGCACGTCTATCTGGTGACGAACCGCTGCGAAGTGGTGGCCCTCACGGCCGATGGTCTCGGAAAAGAAAATGTCGGTCCATTCACCGACGAGGCCAAGTACGTGACCGGACCGGGCAAGCCACCCGGCAAGGTTGGAGCGAAGGATGCCGACATGGCCTGGCGCTACGACATGATCGACGAGTTGGGGGTTTTCCCACACAATGCGTCCAATTGCAGTCTGCTGATTTTGGACGACGAAATCATCTCGACCACATCTAACGGCCAGGACTGGTCACATACGAATATTCCATCGCCCAATGCTCCGTCGCTAATTGCGCTCGACAAGAAGACCGGCAAATTTCTCGGCGAAGACGATGCACACATGGGCCCGAAGATCTTTCATGGCATCTGGTGCTCTCCGTCGGCGGGCAAGGTCAATGGCAAAACCCAGGTTTTCTTCGGCGGCCCGGACGGCTCGCTGTACGGCTTTGATCCGAAGCCCGTGAAGGAGGGCGATGACCTCCACTTGAAGCGTGTTTGGTGGTGCGACGCCAACCCCGCCGGTTACCGGGCTAACAAATATCCGGCTGCCAAAGGTCCGAGTGAGATTAATGCCACCCCGGTGTTTTACAACAACCGCGTGTACGTCGCCATCGGCCAGGATCCGGAGCACGGCGAGGGTATCGGCAATCTCATTTGCGTGGACCCGACCAAGACCGGGGATATCACCAAGACCGGCATCATTTGGTCATATAACAAGATTCACCGCAGCCTTTCCACCTGTGCGATCACACCCGACGGCCTGTTGTTTGTGGGCGACTTCAGCGGCTTTGTCCATTGCCTGGATGCCGCAACCGGCAAAGTCCACTGGGTTCACGACATGAAAGCGCATATCTGGGGATCGGCGCTGGTGGCCGACGGCAAGGTGTACATCGGCACCGAGGATGGCACGCTGGCGGTGTTCGCCGCAACCAAGGAGAAAAAGAAACTGGCTGACATTGATATGGGTGCGCCAGTGTATGCCACCCCAGTTGTGGCTAACGGCGTCCTCTACATCCAGACCACAACCCATCTTTACGCAATTAGCAACCCATGAAGAAAGTCCTCCTCTGCCTGCTGATTGCAGGAGTGTACGTGCTCCACCAGGATTTCTGGAACTGGCGCACAGCCCAGCCACTGGTGTTTGGTTTTCTACCCATTGGATTGGCCTACCATGCCGCCTATTCCATTCTGGCATCGGCCACGATGGCCATCCTCGTTAGTACGGCGTGGCCAAAACATCTCGAAACCACCGAAGGAGCCGAAACCAAGTGAATCCTGTTGTAGTAGTCGGCATCTATCTGGTGATTATTGCTGTTATCGGCAGCGTTGCCTACACCCGTGGCAAGTCAAATACCGAAGACTTCTTTCTCGCGAGCCGCAGTATTGGTGGACTGGTGTTTTTTCTATCCATCTTCGCCACCAACATGACTGCCTTTGCCATCCTTGGCAGTTCCGGCCAGGCGTATAGGCAGGGGATTGGCATCTATGGTTTGATGGCCTCCTCGTCAGGCCTGGTCATCCCTCTGACGATCTTCTTCATCGGCACCCGGCTGTGGGCACTCGGCAAAAAATTCGGTCACCAAACGCAAGTGGCGTTTTTCCGGGATCGCTGGGAATGCGACTCTATCGGAACTGTCATCTTTGTGCTCAGTGTGGCGATGCTCGTGCCCTACATGATCATCAGTATCATGGGCGGCGGCCGGGTGCTCTGCGATATCAGCGGCGGCAAGGTGGATTATTGGCTGGGCTGTCTGGTCGTCGTCTTGGTGGTGACCATGAATGTGTTCTTCGGCGGCATGCGGGGCACGGTGTGGGTGAATATCTTCCAAACCATCCTGTTTTTACTTTTCGGCACGGTCGCGGTGGTGGTCATCAGTCACGCGTTGCCAGGTGGCTTCGGTGAATACATACACAAGATTGCCGGCAATCCGAAGACATCTTTTCTGCTAACCCGGGAGCGGATGTCGCCGCAGTTTTTCTGGAGTTACACGCTTATTCCGCTGTCCTCGATCATGTTTCCGCACATGGCCATGATGTGTTTTGCGGCGAAAAAGGTCACCGTATTCAAGCGCACGGTCATTCTCTATCCACTTGCCATCATGGCCATCTGGCTGCCTTGCGTCCTGCTAGGTGTGATTGGCACGCAGGCCGCACCTGGCCTGAAGAATCCTGACGGGGTTCTGCTGCATTTGCTAACCGGCCATGCGCCTATCTGGCTGGCGGGAATTCTTGGTGCGGGCATCATCTCCGCCGTCATGGGCTCAGACACCCATCAGGTGCTTGCCGTGAGCACCATGTTCACCAAGGACGTTTTTGCTCATTATGGCGGTGAGAAGCGCTTTGGTGAACGCGGCACGGTTTCATTCGCACGCATCTTCATTGTGTTTGTGACGCTGGTGGCCTACGTCGTCGCGCTAAACACCCCAGAAAGTATCTTTGAACTCGCCGTGCGCTTTGCTTTCAGCGGCTTTGCCGCAATGGCCCCGGTGATGATTGCCGCGCTGTTTTGGAAGCGCAGCACCAAGCACGGGGCGCTCGCCTCCACGCTATGGGTGGCGGCCTGTCTAGCCGGTATTTGGTACTTGCAACATATATCGGACACCATGCTGCCGAAGCCGGGACAGGCACCGACGGTTATCTTTCCGGCGATCGGGCATTTGTTTGAGCGCACGATTGCCAACGTCACCTGCTTCGGCTTCCTGCCAGTGGTTCCGATGGTACTCGGCTCGGCGGTCCTGATGATTATCGTATCGCGGTTCACCCCGCAGCCGAGCCTAGCCACTATCAAGAAATATTTCCCATGATCCTTGACGAATATTTCCGTGGCATCATTGACTGGCATTTCAGTCCCGAGTCCGGTTGCCCGTTCTGGCTCGACTGGGCCAGCCGCAACTTTGATCCGCGTGAGGAAGTGAAGACGTTTGCAGACTTGTCGAAGTTTCCGCATTTCCAAGATGAATGGCTGCGCGATCTGCAACCTGAAGTGTGGGTTCCAGCGGCATTCAGAGGCCAACCATTCAACATCTTTGAAACAGGCGGCACCACCGGTATGCCCAAGCAGCGCATCGGTTGGCATGATTACAAATTCGACTACGAAGAGTTCAGCGGAAAGCTCGACGAGGACCATTTCCCGCGCGGCGAGGCATGGCTGATGGTCGGCCCTACCGGCCCGCGCCGCTTGCGCCTGGCCATCGAGCACCTGGCAAACTTCCGTGGTAGTTCCTGTTACTTCATCGACCTCGACCCGCGCTGGGTGAAAAAACTCATCGCCGCCAAACAATTCGATCAGGCCCGGGCTTACATGGACCACGTCGTCGATCAAGCGGTTACGATTCTCAAGCACCGGAAAGTGGCCGGACTGTTTACCACGCCCAAACTCCTGGAAGCCTTGGCCGAAAAGGTCAATCTCTACCAAGCCGGCGTCCGGGGCGTCTTCTGTGGCGGGACCACCATGGCTCCACAGGCGGTGCGCTTCATCATCGAGGAAGTCCTCGAAGGCAATATCGGCTTCTATCCAACCTATGGCAATACACTGATGGGCCTGGCCGCCAGCGCCCCACTCCGCCCAGAGGATCATTACTCGATCACCTACTACGCACCGCAGCCACGCGCCGTGCTGCGCGTGGTCGATCCCCTGCAAACCACCGAGACGGTGGGCTACGGTGAGTGGGGCCGGGTCGAGCTAACGACCTTGACCAAGGAGTTTTTCATGCCGCGGTTTTTGGAGCGCGACGAAGCCATCCGGCGCGAGCCACGTGCGCCGTACACTTGGGATGGCGTCGCAGAGGTTCGCCCTCTCGGATCGATGGAAAAACTCATTGTTGAAGGAGTTTACTAATGGCCCAGCATATTTCAGCGCTGCGACTGGGCAGGCCTTATGAAAGTCTCGATCGAATCGAGTTGAAGGACGGCCTTGGCACCGTTAGCCAGGTGAATGCAGGGATGATCCGCAAAGATCTTAAGCAAATCGGCGCAGCACACGCCGCCCTTAAAAAGTTTACCGTCGCCCAGCGCGTCGATATGTGTGCTCTCGCCGGTGATATATTCTTAAATGCTAACGACCCGAAAACCTATGTCGAGACGCTCTCGGCCACCAGTGGTTTGCCACACTCGTTGGTGAGGCGCAACATGCATCGGATCCATGCGGTGCTTGCAAACATGGATGAAGTGCTGCGCGGCCTGACGCGTGGCCTGGACCTCGACGATGACACGAGCCCGTACAGTTTTTTTCCGGTGACCCACAGCTTGGGGTTGGTGATGCCTAGCAATTCGCCTGCTGTCAATTCGTTGTGGTTGCCGGCCATCGCACTGGGCATTCCGGTGGTTATCAAACCCGGCCGTGACGAACCATGGACCCCTTACCGGCTGATTCAATCGTTCATCGCTGCCGGGATGCCGTCGGCTGCATTCGGGTTCTATCCGACGGATCATGAGGGCGCGGATGCTATTTTAAGGTTGTGCGGCAGGTCCTTGGTTTTTGGCGATCAAAGCATCAGTGACAAATATGCAGGCAACCCATCGATCCAAGTCCACGGGCCGGGTCACAGCAAAGTCCTCATCGGCGCGGATCTCATCGGGCGCTGGCCCGAATTTATCGATGTGATCGTAGAGTCAATTGCCGCCAATGGCGGCCGCAGCTGCCTTTGCGCCTCCACCATCGTCGTCCCATCCCATGCTGACGAAATCGCCGATGCTCTGGCACGACGACTCGCGCCTATCGCCCCCTTGCCTGCTGCCGATCCCGCCGCCAGCCTGTCGGCTTTTGCCAACCCGCAGATGGCCGATGCGATCGATGCAACCCTTGAGCAGAGCCTCACAGGTGCGGTGGACGTCACTGCCGCCTATCGGCACGGCCCACGCAAGGAGCTCTTCGATGGCGCAACCTATCTGCGTCCGACCATCGTCCGTTGTCCCTCGTTCGAACATCCATTGGCAAACCGCGAGTTCTTGTTCCCGTATGCCAGCGTCATCGAAATGCCGCAGGAGAAGATGCTCGAACAAATCGGACCATCGCTCGTCGTTACCGCCATCACCAGCGACGAGGGTTGGATCCGGGAACTCATGGAATTCACCCCCATCGATCGGCTGAATATCGGCCCGATTCCTACTCTAACGATATCATGGGATCAGCCGCATGAGGGCAACTTGTTTGAGTTTCTGTACAAGCGCCGGGCCTTTCAACGCGTATGAACTTCGACTGGCAAGCTAACACCCGAATCGTCTTCGGCGCCAACAGCGTCGATCGAGTCGGTGAACTTGTACGCGAACTCGGTGGCACCAAGGTGTTGCTGGTCACGGATCCCGGCATCGTAGAGGCTGGCCACGCCGCTCGCGTGTTAGATCTCTTGCCAAACGCCATTATGTACGACCAGGTTCGTGCCAACCCAACCACCCGTGATGTCGATGAGTGTGCCGCGTTTGCCCGCTCCACAGGCTTGGATCTGTTGGTGGCCATCGGTGGCGGCAGCAGCCTGGATACTGCCAAGGGCGCAAATTTTCTTCTAACCAACGGCGGTCGGATGCAGGATTACTGGGGCGTCGGCAAGGCAACAAAAGCGATGCTGCCCTTGATTGCCATACCAACCACTGCCGGTACCGGCAGCGAATGCCAGTCGTTTGCCCTGATCGCCGATGAACAGACGCACCAGAAAATGGCCTGTGGCGACTCGAAGGCAGCGGCCCGGGTGGCGATTCTCGATCCGACGCTGACGCTGACGCAACCGCGGCATGTCACTGCCTGCACTGGCTTGGATGCGTTGGCCCATGCGGTGGAGACATGGGCCACGACCCGGCGCAGCGAATTGTCAGCGATGTTCAGTCGAGAGGCATACCGGCTTATCACATCCAATCTAACGCAGGTGCTGGATCAGCCGCTGGATCTATCGGCCCGCTCGGCAATGCAACTCGGCGCGGCCCTTGCGGGCGTGGCCATCGAGAACAGCATGCTTGGAGCGGCTCACAGCGCGGCCAATCCGCTCACCGCCCATTTCGGCATCGTCCACGGCCACGCAGTCGGCATGATGTTGCCGCATGTGGTTCGATATAACTCCTCTGCCGGGGATTTTTACGCCGATCTTGATCCGGACCTCGTCACTCGCCTGACTCAGCTCTTGGCCTCCACCCAACTCCCTACGCGCTTGTCCGATTGCGGCGTGCCCGAATCATCAATCCCGATGCTGGCCGAGGAGGCAGCGCGGCAGTGGACTGCCCAGTTCAACCCGCGACCGGTGAGAGTAGCGGACTTTGTGAAACTATACGAATATTGTCTATGAACGACCTAACGACAGCCCAGCCTAAACAAACCCGACCAGGCAACTACTTCGTCGCCAACTATCCGCCGTTCTCGTTCTGGAATCACGAGCAACTCAGCGAGGTGCAGGCGGCGCTGGATCGTCCACCGGTCGCAGGAAATTCGTTAGGAATGTATGTGCACATTCCGTTTTGCCGCAAGCGCTGCCACTTTTGCTACTTCAAAGTGTACACCGATCAAAATGCGGCGCGTGTGCAACAGTATATCGATGCGGCGGTAGCAGAGTTGGAGAGCTACGTCCTCAAGCCGTTCATTGGCGGCCGATTGCCCGAGTTTATCTATTTTGGCGGCGGCACGCCGTCGTATTTGTCGGTCAAACAGCTGGAGAATCTCACCTCACGACTCAAGGCACTGTTGCCTTGGGATGCTGTCAAGGAGGTCGCTTTTGAATGTGAGCCAGGCACCCTTAGCGAGGCCAAACTCGAAGCGATTCGCGACATGGGAGTGACCCGCTTGAGCCTCGGCGTGGAGAATTTTGACGATCACATCCTTGAGATCAACGGCCGGGCCCATCATTCCCAGGAAATTGCACGGGCCTACGGCTGGGCTCGTTCGTTAGGTTTTGACCAGATCAACATTGACCTCATTGCCGGCATGGTTGAGGAGACTGATGCGAATTGGGTGAAGTGCGTTGAGCGGACCATCGAAATGTCGCCGGAGAGTGTGACTATCTATCAGATGGAGATTCCATACAACACGACCATTTACAAAGAGATGAAGGCCGACGGCAAGCTGGTGGCGCCGGTTGCTGACTGGGAGACGAAGCGCGGATGGGTGGCTTATGCCTTTGCCGAGTTGGAGAAAGCCGGTTATACCATCGCGAGTGCCTACACGGCGGTGAAAAACCCGGCGCACACCAAGTTTCTCTACCGTGACAGGTTGTGGGAAGGCGCGGACTTGCTGCCGATCGGAGTGGCGTCATTTGGTCACATCAATGGCGTGCATTTTCAGAATGAACACGACATAGTACCGTACCTTGACCAGGTGTCGCGCGGCGAGTTGCCGCTGTGGCGCGCGCTGGCCCCCAACGCCGAGGAGCGTCTGATCCGTGAGATGATCCTCCAAATGAAGCTCGGACGTCTGAGCCGGAAATACTTCCAAGAGAAGTTTGGGGTGGATATTGCCGAACGTTTTGCCGCTCCGCTGGGGCAATTGGCTGCCGAGGGATTTCTAGTCATCGACGGCGACACGATTGGTTATTCCCGCCAGGGCTTGCTACAAGTTGATACCTTGCTCCACGACTTTTTCCTACCAGAACATCGCGATGCTCGCTACGCCTGATATATCATCCCTTTGTTGCGGTGACTTCTGCCGAAAGCCCGCTGGCGGTTCCAGCGGGACAAAATGCGGATTGTGTCCGCTAGCCCGCTCTTACAGTGCGGTGGCGCAAGATATGCCTGCTGTTTGGGAGGTCGCTGCCTCTGATATTCCGCAGCCACAGCGGGACTTGTTAGCTCACAACGGCGACATGACCACAAAGCTGGAAGTCTTTCATGGTGATCACTCACATTTGCTGCTATTGCGCAGCACGACGGACGGTGATATCTATCAACGTGAGGTCGTTCTGGTTTTAAATTCCTCTGGACAGCATGTTGAATTTGGCGCCATCACGATTCATCTCGATCGTTTGCCGCCGCTGCTGAGACGGGATATCATTCAAGCCGAGTTGCCCTTTGGCACCCTGCTTCACCTGCATCGCTTCGCATTCCGCAGCCGGCCGAAGTCCTTCATCTGCGTCGAGCCCGACGCGGTCATTAGCCGCGCGCTGGCACTTGAGCAGCCCGGCCAATTGTACGGCCGCTGCAATGCGCTGCTCACCCCCTCAGGCGAGGTGCTCGCCGATATTGTCGAAATTCTACCCCTATGAAAAAGAACTATGATGTCATCGTAATCGGCGGAGGCCCTGCGGGGTCGACCGCTGCCGCTGTGCTGGCAATGAAAGGCCGGAGTGTTTTGCTGTTGGAGAAAGAGAAGTTTCCTCGCTATCACATTGGTGAGTCGCTTATTCCCTACACGTATTTCACGCTTGAGCGGCTTGGGATGCTGGACAAGCTCCAAAAAAGCCACTTTGTTAGGAAATACAGTGTGCAATTTGTGCGGCAGGCTGGAGACGTATCATCGCCATTTTATTTCACGCAGAATTGGGATCATCCGTCGTCGAGCACATGGCAGGTGGTGCGCAGTGAGTTTGACGAGATGTTGTTGAACAACGCCCGTGAAAAAGGCGTCGAGGCTTTGGAAGAAATGACGGTGAAGGAACCAATTCGCGAGAACGGCAGTGTCGTCGGCGTCCGCGGGATCGATCAGCAAGGCCGAGAGTTTGAGGTGCACGCGCCAGTGACCATTGACGCCAGCGGGCGTGACGGCTTCACCCAGGTGAAGAACGGCTGGCGGATTCGCGATCCAAAGCTCAACAAGATTGCGGTGTGGACCTACTATCAGGGAGCACTGCGCGATCCCGGGATTGATGAAGGAGCCACCACCGTTGCCTATCTGCCGGGCAAGGGTTGGTTCTGGTATATCCCATGGCCTAACGACATGGTGAGTGTTGGAGCCGTGGCTGAGAGTTCCTATCTGTATCGGGATCATGTTCGTGATCCCGAGCAAGTGTTCCAGCGCGAGGTGGAAAATAACCTCTGGATCAAGCAGCACCTCGCCCCAGGCAAGGTGGCGGCCCCGTATCGGGCGACCAGTGAGTATTCGTTTCGCTCGAAACATTGCGCCATGAACGGTCTGGTGCTGGTTGGCGACGCGTTCGCTTTCCTTGACCCGGTGTTTTCATCCGGGGTGATGTTGGCCTTGCGCAGTGGCGAGTTGGCTGGTGATGCCGTTGACGCCGCGCTGAGTGCCGGGGACTATTCCGCAGCGATGTTTGCCGACTACGGCAACACACTCTGCTACGGCATCGAGAGCATGCGCAAGCTCGTCTATGCGTTTTATGATCCGAACTTCCGCTTCAAGGAACTCTTCAACGCCTATCCGCACCTCCACAGCCGGCTGACCGACTGTCTAACCGGTGATCTGTTCACTGACTTTGACGAACTCTTCAGCCGCGTCGCGGAATTCGCCGATGTTCCCGCACCGGTCACCCACGGCCAACCTCTGATGGAAACCCATGGCATTTGAATATAAACTAACACGATCGGTTGAGTTTTCCGATACCGATATGGCCGGGATCATGCATTTCTCTAACTTCTTCCGCTTCATGGAAGCTACCGAGCACGCATTTTACCGCTCCCTAGGCATCGAGGTGCATCCCGCGTCGGGTGTTGGCAAGGTCGGCTGGCCGCGGGTACATGCCAGTTGCGATTACAAACATCCGTTGCGCTTTGAGGAGAGCGTTGATATCCAACTTCTGGTGCGGGAGATCCGCAGCAAGTCGCTGTCTTACACATTTATCTTCCGTACCCAGCATGACGGGCGCTCCATTGAAGTGGCCCGCGGCAGTCTTGTCGCAGTGGCCATCGGCATGGACCCGCTCAATCAGACGATGAAAGCTGTTGCCATTCCCCAACAGATCCGCGCCAAGCTGGAAGTGGCACCGCCCGAATATTTCCAACCCCAAACCACCGCATGATGATAGCTACTGATACGAACCAACCAGGCATGACCTGGCTCGCATTCGCCCTGATGACAGTCGTAAGCTGGGGGCTCTATGGAATTTTCCTGCACTCCGGGCAAGCGGGCATGGGAGATCCTGTGCATGGCCGCTACAAGGCGTTCTTGTTTGTCGGGCTGGCCTATTTTCTAACAGCCGTACTCGCACCGCTGGCAATTCTGGTAGTCAATGGTGCCGGTTGGAGGTTTCCGCTAGCTGGTATGGGTTGGTCGCTTTTGGCGGGCATTGTGGGGGCCGTTGGCGCGTTCTGCGTGCTGCTTGCATTTGCTGCCAAAGGCCAGCCAAGTGTGGTCATGACCCTGGTGTTCGGCGGCGCTCCTGTCGTCAATGCCCTTGTCGCCGTGCTGATGCACCCGCCAGAAGGCGGCTTGGGGGCTATTCCCAAACCTTTCTACCTTGGCCTGCTGCTTGCCGTTGCAGGCGGGGGATTGGTCACTTTCTACAAGCCGGCTCCGCCCAAACCCCAGCCTGCAGCCATCGTAAACCAAGGGCCGCCACCATGACTGGTACCGTGCAACTTCGGAAGCTGAACCGTTTATTGGCCGCGTTATCCCCGGACAATCGCTTCTACGCAGGGAAGTTGCACAGTGCCGGATTTGCAAACGGGGCCGCCAGCATCGCCGAGTTTTTCGAGCGCATGCCCCTAACGACAAAGGCCGAGATTGTCGCCGACCAGCTTGCACATCCACCGTACGGCACCAATCTAACGTACCCGCCGGATCGCTACACCCGCTTTACCCAAACCAGCGGCACCAGCGGCATGCCGCTGCGCTGGCTTGATACACCCGATAGCTGGAGCTGGATGGTCGATTGCTGGACCGAGGTATTGCGTGCTGCTGGCGTTAGACCTGGCGAGCGTGTGTATTTCGCGTTTTCCTTCGGGCCATTCCTCGGGTTTTGGCTGGCCTTTGAGGCGGCCCAGCGGCTCGGCTGCCTGTGCCTCCCCGGGGGTGGACTCAGCAGTGCCGCCCGGCTGCAGGCGATCCTCGACAATCAAGTCGATCACCTCTGTTGCACCCCTACCTATGCTCTGCGACTCGGCCATTTCGCCCGGCAAAGCGATCACGATCTAACGAAAATAAATATCCGCAGCCTGATCGTTGCAGGAGAGCCCGGTGGCAGCGTGCCGGCAACCCGCAGCCGTATTGAGGATTTGTGGGGCGGCGCGCGGGTGTTTGATCATCATGGCATGACCGAGATCGGGCCAGTGACTTACGAGGTTGCGCCAGGGATGCTCGCCATTCTTGACTCCGACTACCTTGCCGAGGTGATCAACCCGGCTGCGGATGGCACGGGAGAACTGGTGCTAACCAACCTTGGCCGCATCGGTTCCCCCTTGCTTCGATACCGGACCGGGGACTTGGTCAAACCTCTGCGGCGCGACGGGCATACGCTGCTCGAAGGCGGGATCCGCGGCCGCGTTGACGACATGGTCATCGTGCGCGGCACTAACGTCTATCCGACCGCAATCGAGCAAATCCTGCGCTCCTGTCCTCACGTCGCCGAGTACCGCGTCGCGGTGCGGGAGGCCGCAGCCATGACCGAGCTGGAGATTACCTTGGAGCCAACACTGGATTGCCTTGACGCCGGGGCGATGGCAGATAAGCTAGCTGGCGAACTGCAAACTGTGCTGGCATTACGGATTCCCGTGCTGCTCGCCGCACCGGGTTCGTTGCCACGTTTCGAATTCAAATCCCAGCGCTGGCAGCGTTTTCCTGATTGCCGCGAGCAAACGAGCTGTGCCGATTGTGATGGCAACTGTTAGCTACAACAAAACGAACCACGAAAAACAAGCGACGATCATGAAAACACTCATTCCCTGGTTGATTCTCAGTGCCTGCTGCGCCCAAGCCGCCGATTGGCCGCAATGGCGGGGCCCTAACCGCGACGGTATTTCGACCGAGACCGACTGGACGAGCCAGTGGGGGGCGGACGCACCCAAGCAGCTTTTCAAGCTCAACGTCGGGATCGGTTGTTCCGCCGTGGCGGTGAGTAAAGGACGCTTATACACGATGGGCAACGCGAACAATTCCGACACGGTGCTGTGCCTCGATGCGGCCACTGGCAAGCCGATTTGGAAACAGTCGTATGCCTGTCCGCTGGATCCACACATGTTTGAAGGCGGCCCGGGAGCGACGCCGACCGTGGACGGTGACCGGGTGTACACGCTGAGCCGGGCGGGACATCTGCATTGTCTCGATGCAGCGAGCGGCAAGGTCGTGTGGATGAAACATCTGGTGAAGGATTTGGGCGGCAAGGTGCCGACCTGGGGTTACGCCGGGTCACCACTGGTGCTGGAAAAACGGGTGATTGTCGATGTCGGAGCCCCGGGGGCAGCCACCGTGGCCTTGGACAAGACGAGCGGTGAAGTGGCCTGGAAGAGTGGCGACGAAGGGGCTGGCTACGGAGCGCCGCTGGCGTTTGAGCAGGGCGGCAAACGCTTGCTCGCGCTTTTCGACGGGTACGGCCTGGTGCTGCGCGAAGCTGATAGCGGCAAGCCGCTGGCACGCCAAGAGTGGAAGACCAACTATGAGATTAACGCCTCCACCCCGATTGTCAGCGGAGACAAGATATTTGTTTCCAGTGGATATGGCAAAGGGGCGGCGCTATTTGAATTCAGCGGCACGGAGTTGAAGTACGTCTGGCAGACCAAGAAAATGCGCAACCATTTCAACAGTTGCGTGCTTTGGAAGGGGTTCTTGTATGGGTTCGATGAAAGCAAGCTCACTTGTCTGGACTTCGCCACGGGCGATGTGAAGTGGTCGCAGGATGACCTTGGCAAAGGCTCCTTGATGATCGCCGATGGCAAACTTATCATCCAGTCCGAGACCGGGGACCTGGTCGTCGCCGACGCCTCGCCTCTTGCCTTCAAGGAATTGGCCCGCGCCAAGGTGCTCGAAAAACGCTGCTGGGTCGTGCCCGTTCTGGCTAACGGCCGCCTCTATTGCAAAAATAATATCGGCGACCTCGTCGCTCTGGCTCTCACCAAGCCATAGTAATCTAACGATCAAGGCGATTCGAAGCGCTGCTCGGGCACCGCCCGTCGCAGGTGCCGCCATGTGTAGAGTTACATCCGAAGGGCCGATCCATTTTCTGGATCCATCATGAATCCAACCGCCATCGAAACCCACACCAAACTCGTTCTGCTCCAATGGATGATCATCATAGGAGCGGCGTGGCTGTTTGGTCGGTTAGGGAAAAGGTTTGGACAACCGCTTGCAGTTGGGGAAATCACCGCAGGTATCGTACTCGGTCCTTCGGCCCTAGGCTTGATCTGGCCTGCGGGTTGGCCGCTTCTGTTTCCAAAAGAGACCCACGAATCCCTGCATTTGTTAGGGAAGCTCGGGCTGATTCTGCTGCTGTTTCAAGTTGGGATGGAGTTTGATTACGGGCATCTGCGTTCCCGCTCCAAGACCGTCACCGCCGTCTCGCTGGCGGGCATTGCCTTTCCGTTCCTTTGCGGTCTGGCCATCGGACCGTGGCTGCATCGGCACTTCGCCCCCGACCTACCAAAGTTCGGCTTCCAACTCTTTCTATGCATCGCGCTGTCTATCACCGCGTTGCCGGTCATGGGCCGCATGCTCCTCGAAATGAAGCTCGAGCGTTCCGTTATTGGCGTGATGAGCATCAGCGCGGCGGCCATTGATGACGTGATAGGCTGGATGCTGCTCGCACTGGCCACCGCACTGGTCACTTCAGGATTCGACGGCTGGGGGCTGGCCCGACAAGTCCTCAGCGTACTGGTCTTGTTTTTCCTACAGCAAAAACTTATCGGCCCGTTGCTGTGCCGCGCATGGCGCAAGAGTTCGGTGCGCTACCCACCCGGCCACATGTCCGCCTCATTCCTCACGCTGCTGCTGATCGTAATGATGGGCAGTTGTATTCTTAGCAACTGGTTAGGTGTGTTCGCGGTTCTTGGGGCGTTCCTGCTCGGGGTTGCGGTGCACGGGCAGCGCGACCTCGTCAAGGCATGGCGCGAACGTTTCGCGGATCTTGTCGTCGTCGCCATGGTGCCGATCTTTTTCACGATGACGGGATTGAACACCGATGTTGGCACGCTCACCACTCCAGGGGCTTTGCTGGGATGCGGAGTAGTGCTGCTGGCTGCCGTCGCCGGCAAGCTGGGCGGTTGCTATCTCGCTGCGAGGCTGACCGGTCAGCCCAGGCGGGAAGCTGCCTGCATCGCAACCTTGATGAACACCCGGGCACTCATGGCACTGGTGGCAATCAACATCGGGCTAGACCTGGGACTACTCAACCGCGAGATTTTCACCATGCTCGTGATCATGGCCCTGTTGACCACTGCCATGACCGGACCGATGTTGCGCCGGTTGCTGCCTCAGCAATTCTCTATAACTCCGCTTGGCGGCTTGTCTTGACCCCGATCCAAATTATCACCACAACCACAACAACGAATATGAACATAAAACCTGCTCTGCTCGCACTCATTTGCGTCCTTTCCATCACGATGAGCCCGCCCACCCGGGCCGAGGATTGGCCTCAGTGGCGCGGCATCAACCGGGATGGCAAGTCATCTGAAACCGGACTGCTGAAGAGTTGGCCGGAGGGGGGACCCAAGCTGGTTTGGACGGCTCGCGAACTCGGGGGAGGCTATTCCACTCCGTCCGTGGCCGACGGCAGCATTTATGGCATGGGTTACCGCAGCGAGGAAGAAGTCGTGTGGGCTCTCGACGCCAAGACCGGCAAGGAAGTTTGGAGCACCCCCACGGCAGCCGCTAACCGCAAGATGGGATATCCCGAGGGGCCGCGCTGCACCCCGACGGTGGATGGGAAACGGCTCTTCACGCTGGGAGCCGGTGGCAATTTGGTGGCCCTCGATCAAAAATCCGGCAAGGTGCTTTGGCACAAGGAACTTGTCGATGATTTCGGCGGAAAAATGATGTCTGGTTGGGGATACTCAGAGTCGCCATGGGTCGATGGAGATCGGCTGGTTTGCACGCCTGGCGGAAGTAAGGGAACCATGTTAGCCCTCAATAAACTCACCGGTGAAAAACTCTGGCAGACCACCGACATCACCGACAACGCGGCTTATTCTTCGATTTTGCTAACAACCATCGCGGGCACCCGGCAATACGTTCAACTCACTGACGCCCACGTCTTCGGCGTGGCTCCAGAGACGGGCGCGGTGTTGTGGAAAGCCCCGCGTGCGGGCCGCACCGCCGTCATTACGACGCCGATCGTAGCTGGGGACATGGTGTATGTGACCTCCGGTTATGGGGTTGGCTGCAATGCATTCAAAGTGACCAGCGACGGGTCCAAGTTTAGTGCCGAGGAGATTTACGCCAACAAGGTCATGAAAAACCATCACGGCGGCGTCGTTCTCGTGGGCGATCATCTCTATGGCCATTCCGACGCCAGCGGCTGGACATGCCAAAACCTCAAAACCGGCGAAGAGGTCTGGCAGGAGAAATCCAAGCTGGGCAAGGGCGCCATCGCTTATGCCGACGAACGGCTGTATTGCCGGTTCGAGTCCGAGGAAGGAACCCTTGCCCTGATCGAAGCCACTCCCGAGGGCTATCGCGAGCACGGCAGGTTCGACCAACCCGAACGTAGCAAAAAGAATAGTTGGCCTCACCCGGTCATCACCGGCGGCCGTCTCTACATCCGCGATCAAAATATCCTCCTCTGCTACGACGTCAAAGCGCCCTGAGCGGGCCTGGATGAGATTGAGCCGGGGAAGAAAATGAGTCTGCGCGGATAAGGAAGCATTGCGAAAGCCGAACTGTCGAAAGCCGAATCTGCAATCCTGCGGGTATCACTCGCTGGCTGGCCGGTGAGGCGGCTTTGCCAATTTTCGCAGTCTGCGTACCCCGATGAATCCCAGGCATCCGAGCCCCGTCAATGCCACGGCGAGTCCGGCCACCAGTGGCCAGGGAGCTGGAACATTTCCCTTGAAGTGAATGACCACGGGCTTTTTCAGCCCTTCCTGCAACGTCTGATCCCAGATGAGCGTGCGGCCACCGTCCGCCGTGCGCGTCGCACTGGACGCCTCCACCACCATCGGCAGGTGCAGAATGTACACCAATCGCCGCCCGTTAAATTGCGAGGCTGGCATCAAGAACGCCCCAGGCAGAGCCTGGGCCGGTTGCACGGTGCGTGTGAGTTCAACCGCTAGACCGCTGCGTTGGAAATCAAAATGTCCGATCAACGGCGGCACCGTGGATTTCAGATTCCCCGATGCCAACACCGAGTCGCCGCGCACCGCATTCATCAGATCGAGCGCGGATTTAAACGACGCCTGAAACTCCACAGCCGTGCGTTCGCCTTCGCGGCTGACCCGTCGCGTCGCGTTTGTCAACGTCGGGGTTTGTCGGATGAACTCATCCAGAATCTTCTCCAATCCCGGTTCGCCTCCGCAACTGCGCGCCAGACTCGCCGGCAACGTGTACCGAATGAGCGCCCGCCCACTGCCATCACCCGCCAGCCAAAATTCCTCGCGTCCGTCGATGCACGATGCCAGCACGACGCAGCCAACCACCGCCAAGCACCGGATAAGGTACCGCCCGGTTGGTATTGCAATCTGAAAAAACATCCGCCTCACATCCGTTGTTGGGCGCTGCGGATGAGAATATCCGCGATTTCCACATGGACGGGAGCTTCCAAGATGCCCAGAATCGCCCATGCCACATCTTCCGGATCCAACATCTTCATGGCGGCCCGCGTTTGGCTGAGCATCGTCTCCCGGCCGCGGAAGTAGTCGTCGAGCAGTGGGGTATCGACGTAACCGGGTGAGACGCAAGCGACTTGGACCGGGGAGCCCGCGGATTTGAGTTCTAAGCGCAAGGCATCGGTGAGGGCACGCACGGCAAATTTGCTCGGCGAGTAAAACCCGCCGCTTGGCGGCACCCGGTGGCCGCTCAATGAGCTCACATTGACGATGCGTCCGCCGTCGATTGGGAAATGGGCCAGTGAGAGTTGGCAGCAAAGGGCGAGGGCCATCACGTTGACTCGCCACATTTCCTCCCAATCGGCCGGATTGCCGTCGCTGATGCGCGATAGATAGGCCACTCCGGCACAATTCACGAGGGCGTCAATCTTTCCCAGCCCATGAAAAATACCGGTAACCTCCTCGCGCTGCGTCAGATCCGCGACAATCGGTGAGACGT
>Ga0118677_10004295_pt2 | contig 23437 bp, 20 predicted proteins | sample AliMusrvi5mmetaG_FD_86154 | JGI IMG/M metagenome (GOLD analysis project Ga0118677, IMG submission 86154)
CGGGGGTGAGCGCACGGGGTTTTTCCAGCGCTTGGAGCGCGGGACCTATCCGGCGCACGTGTTGGAACACGTCACGCTGGAGCTGCAAACCTTGGCGGGCCATCACCTCGGCTTTGGCAAGGCGCGCGCCACTCCGGTGGAGGGAATCTACAAGGTGGTCGTGCGCTATCTGGATGAAGCCCTGGTCGTGGCCTGCCTGCGCGGTGCGCGCGAGTTGCTGCTCGCAGCTTATCGCGGCGAATCCTTTGACGTGGCAACGGAGGTGACGCGCCTGCGCGCCATCGCAGTGCGCAACGCGCTGGGGCCCAGCACCATGGCCATCGTGCATGCGGCACGGGACCGCGGGATCCCGTGGCGGCGCATCCGCGAGGACATCAGTTTGGTGCAATTGGGCCATGGCGCGCTGCAGCGCCGGGTGTGGACGGCCGAGACGGATCGCTCCGGCGCCATCTCCGAGTACATCGCTCAGGACAAGGACCTCACCCGCATGCTGCTGCGCCAAGCCGGGGTGCCCGTGCCGCTGGGTCGCAAGGCGGATGACCCCGACGACGCGTGGGCAGCGGCGCAATCCATCGCCACTCCGGTGGTGGTCAAACCGCTCGACGCCAATCACGGCCGCGGCGTGTTCATCGATCTGGTCACCGAAACCCAGGTGCGCAATTCCTTCGGCTATGCGCTGGAGGAAGGCGGCGGGGTGGTCGTCGAGAAATTCGTCCCCGGCACCGACCACCGCTTGTTGGTGGTGGGCAGCAAGATGATCGCCGCCAGCAAGGGCTACCCGGCCATCGTGGTGGGCGATGGCTCTCATACCATCCGCCGGTTGGTCACGGCCCTCCTCCGCACCAGCGTGCAAACCGGCCGACCGGATGAATGCCCGTGGAGCAAAATCGACGATGCCGAATGGGAAACCTCGGTTTTGCTAGACCTGGAGGACCAGGGCTATTCGCTCGATTCCGTGCCGCGCGATGGCGAGCGGGTGATGGTGGCGCGCTTTTCCAACTGGTGCATTGACGTCACCGACGAGGTGCATCCGAGCATCCGGGCGCATGCGGTGACTGCGGCCAGCGTGGCGGGTCTGGATATCTGCGGGGTGGATGTGGTGTGCCGTGATATCGGCAAGCCGTTGGAAGCGCAGGAAGGCGCGATCGTGGAACTCAACGCCGGCCCCAACCTGCTGATGTTCCTGCAACCCGCCATGGGCGTGGTGCGCCCGGTGGGCGAGGCGATCATCGACATGCTCTTTCCCGCGGGCCACGACGGGCGCATTCCCACCATCGGCGTGACCGGTACGCGCGGCAAAACCTCCACCATCCGCCTGCTGACCCGCCTCATGCAGTTGGAAGACGCCTGTGTCAGCGTCTCTTCCAGTGACGGCATCCGCATCGGCCAACGCGTGTCAGCGGCCAGCGATGGCGACCGGCTGGCCGGCGCGCAGGGGGTGTTGCTGCATCCGTGGACGCAAATCGCGATTTGTGAGGCCGGGGCTGAACATATTCTGAGCGACGGGCTGGGCTTTGACCGGGTTTCGGTCGGAGTGGTGCTCAACGTGGGTACCACGCATCTGGGCCACGCTCATGTGGAGACCCTCGAGCAGATGGGCAGCGTCAAACGCTGCATCGTCGACGTGGTGCTGCCAACCGGCACCGCGGTGTTGAACGCCGATGACGCACTGGTGGCGGCCATGGCTAACAAGTGCAAGGGCAAGGTGATGTATTTCACCTGTGACCCCGCCAACCCGATTGCCGCGGCGCAGCGGGCCGCCGGCGGGCGGGTGGTGGAGCTGCGCGACGGCACGATCTACCTAACGGAAGGTACCGGGCAACGGGCGCTGTGCGCGCTGGCGGCAGTGGTGATGCCCGCTGGCGGGGAGCGCCACGCCGAGGTGGTCTTGGCGGCGGTGGCGGCGGCCTGGGCGCATGGCTTGCCCGAAGCGCTCATAGCCGAGGAGCTGGTGCGCGCGCAGCCGGACCGCTAATAGTAGCGTTCCAATTTCTGGCGGCTCTTGAGATCGAGGGTGGCCGGATCGGTGATGAGGTAGCGGGTGTTGAGGTGATCCATCACCACGATGCTGCCACTGGCCAGAGGCTGGATGCTTTCGTCGTTCTCAACGGTGAAGTGGGTCTTGCCGCGATCGGTGGTAACAAACCATTCGTAGCCGTGGGCAGCACGCCGGATCGCCTGAATGGATTGGATCAGCGGCACAAAATCACGGTGCGCCAATGCTTCCAACAACAGGACCCTGACCGGTTCAGGCAGAGTCGCGAGGTCCTCGATGCAGGCGAGGTCGTGCCCCGCCGCGCTGGTGATGGCCACCCAGTGGGTCGGGTCGGTTAGGGGAAACAGCCGCACCGGCAGCACGTTGCCGTACACCGCACCGGCGGCGTCGGTGAACACGAGGTTGCCGGCCTCATTGCGTTGCAGGTCGAACTGGGCGGCGGGCGTTGTCATGTGTGCGAAACCTCTTGCATGGCTTGGTGCAGGCGGGCGTAGGTGCCGCTGGTCTGGAGGAGTTGCTCGTGGGTGCCGATTTCACTGATCCGGCCATCTTCCAACACCACCAGCCGGTTGGCCAGCCGCAGCGTGCCCAACCGGTGCGCGATGGCGATGGTGGTGCGACCGTGGACGAGGTTGTCGAGGGCGCGCTGGATTTCCCGCTCGGTCTCGGTGTCCACCGACGAGGTGGCCTCGTCGAGAATGAGAATGGCCGGATCAATCAGCAAGGCACGGGCGATGCTGATGCGCTGGCGCTCGCCGCCGGAAAGTTGTTGGCCGCGCTCGCCGACCATCGAATCATAGCCGTCGACGAGTTTCATAATGAACTCATGGGCATGGGCGGCCTTGGCCGAGGCAATGATCTCGGCGCGCGAGGCATCCGGTTTGCCATAGGAGATATTGTCGGCAATGGTGCCAAAGAACAGGTACGGTTCCTGCAACACCAGCCCGATGTTCTTGCGGTAATCCTCGACGTGAATGTCGCGCAGGTCCTGCCCGTCTACCAAAATGGCCCCCTCGCTCACATCGAAAAACCGGCAGGCCAAATTCACCAGCGTGGTTTTCCCCGACCCGCTCGGCCCGACCAATCCAATCATCTCGCCCGGCGCGATATCCAGGCTGATGCCGCGGATGATCTGGCGCGAACCGTGGCGGAATTTGATGTCGCGAAACTCAATCCGCCCGCTCAGCCGCCCAATCCGCCGCGTCCCCTCGGTGGCCGGCATGTCCGGCTCCACATCCAACACCTCAAACACCCGGTGCGCGCTGGCCGCCGCGCGCTGCGCCGAGGCGAAAAACCGGCTCATGGCTTCCAAGCGCCCGTAAAAACGCGTCGTATATGTCACAAAGCACCACAACACGCCCACCGTCAGGGTGCCGTGCGCGACGGTCAGAGCCCCCACCACCCAAATGATCAACAACCCCAGATCGGTGAACATTTCAATCATCGGGCTGAAAAACGACCAGGTCCGGTTCACCCGGTCGTTGGTCGCGTACACATGGTGGTCGGTCTGGCGAAACCGCACGATCTCGCGTTGCTCCTGGGCAAACGCCTTGACCACGCGCACCCCGGGGATGGTGTCCGACAACACGCTGGTCATCAGCGACCACGCCCGGCTCGACGCCGCAAAGCCGCTGAGCAGGTGGCCGCGCACACACCGCACCAGCCATGCGACAATCGGCACCGGCCCCAACGCCGCAAACGCCAACAGCGGGTGAATCTTGAACAGAATGAACGCCGTGAACAGAAATTGAAACACGTCGCACACGAAGTCGATGAAGCTCAACGAGATGAACAGCGAGAGCCGATCGGTGTCCGTGCCAATCCGCGAAATGAGGTCCCCGGTGCGCTTCTTGTTGAAATAGATCAGCGAGAGGCGCTGCAGATGCTCAAACAACTCGCGGCGCAACCGGCTGGTGACCAATTCGGCGATGCGCGCCACCACAAAGGTGCGGCCCCACTTCAACAGCCACGCCACCAGCGCCGTGCCCAGCAGCATCGCCGCGTATGGCAGGAGTTGCTGCAAGCTGAGGTCATGGCTCTTGGTTTGCAGCGGAATGAGCAACTTGTCCACCAACACCCCGGTAATCCACGGCGTTAACAAACTCGCACTGGTCGCCGCAATGGTCAGCAGCAGCCCTAACACAATGAGCTTGATCCACGGCCGCGAAAATCGCATCAAGCGCAACATCGGATTGCCGTGCGCGGCTTCCGGCATCAGGTCGGCAAAGTCCAGCCCCTCGTGGTCGGCATCCGGATCCGCCGCGGCGGGCGTGTCGGCTGGCATGCCGCCAGCCAGCGTCCGCTGTTGCTCGGCAAAACGGGCCACAAACGTGTCCGCCTCCTTGATGAGCCCCGCGGTGAAGCGCCATTGCGCGCGGCCTGACTGACCCGCCGAGCTCAGATTGAGCGCGCCGGTGGCCCCCATCTCTTCCAAGCTCAAGTCGCCAATCTGGCCTAACGGCCAATCCCGGAATGACCCGACCTCCGCTTGGTTCTCCGCGAGAAACAGCAACCGCTGGTTGGTCAATACCAACAGCCCCTTTTGAAATTGCAGCCGCTCGTCCAAATCCAGTTGCAACCGGGCAACAGCCCGCTCCCCTGGCTCCAAGCGCTTTTCAAGATGCGGGAGGGTCAGCGGATCGCCAGGAATGGAAGTCGATAAGCGAATGGAATAGCAGGGGGGTGCAGACGCTGATGGTGCGGCCGGCGCGCGTTTTGTAAAGCGTAACTGCCAAAATGCAAAAATTGGCGCGTCCCACAGCAATCTCTTGCGCAATTTGCTTTTTATGGTCAACTTCCCCCGGCGCCGCAACTGATTCCCGTCAGGCGGGCGCTGCAGTAGCTCTGACCACGGCTCCCTCATTTTGAGCGCATCACCCTCCGACAAGCGGCATTTTACCAGCATCCACAAGATCCAAGCTCTGCGCGGACCTAATCGTTGGACCCGTGTCACCGCGCTCGAATGCTGGGTGCACTTTCAGCCGTTTGAAACGCCCGCGCCGGACTGGCGCCAACGCTTGTTGGAATGGCTGCCTGCCCTCCAGCCACACCTGCAGGCCCTGGTGCAGCCGGAGGTCACGGCGTTTGCGGCGGTGTTGCACGATCTGACCTTGCACCTGCAGAGCCGCACGGACTTGCAGCTGAGCTTTGCCAAAGTGATGCCCACCTCGCAGCCCGCTTTGTTGCGCATCATCGTCCAATATGACGAGGAAACCGTCGGCCGGGCCGCCTTTGATCTGGCACGGCGGATGGTGGATGCCGCGCTGTCCGGCGAACCGCTGGATGTCGCCGCCGAGCTTGCCGGAATCACCGATCTGGCCGACGACTTGTGTCTTGGGCCCAGCACCCGCTCGATGGTGGATGCGGCGCTGAGCCGCGGCATCCCGGTGCGCCGGCTCACCGCCGGCAGTTTGGTCCAGCTCGGCTGGGGCAGCAAGCAACAGAAAATTCTCGCGGCCGCCACCAGCCAGACCAGCGCCATCGCCGAAGACATCGTGCAGGACAAGAACCTCACCTGCCGCTTGTTGCGCGAAGTGGGCCTGCCCGTGCCCCGCGGCCGGCCGGTCGACTCGGCCGAGGATGCCTGGCTCGCCGCCTTGGAAATCGGCCTGCCGGTGGTCGTCAAGCCCCTCGATGGCAATCAGGGCCGCGGCGTGGCCCTCAATCTAACCACAAAGGAGCAGGTCAACGCCGCGTTTGATGCCGCCTCGGAGGAAAGCGACTCCATCATTGTCGAGCAATTCGCCGCCGGCGAAGATTACCGCCTGTTGATTGTCGGCCGCCAGTTGGTGGCCGCCAGCCGGCGCAAGCCCGCCCGCGTCATCGGCGACGGTGTGCGTAGCGTCAACGAGCTCATCGCCCAGGCCAATCTGGATCCGCGCCGGGCCGCCGCCCATGCCGCGGCGCTGAGCAAAATCCGCATCGATGCGGTCGCCCTCGGCGTGCTTGCCGAGCAGCAGCTCACGCCGGACTCCGTGCCGCAAGCCGGACACGTCGTCTTTATCCGGCGCAACGCCAATCTGAGCACCGGCGGCACTGCCGTGGATTGCACCGACGAAGTGCATCCGAGCATTCGCGCCGCCGCCATCGAAGCCGCGCAGACCGTCGGCCTGGACCTTTGCGGCATCGACATTGTCGCCATCGACATTTCCCAGCCGCTGTGCGAGCGCAACGGCGTGATCATCGAAATCAACGCCCGGCCCGGCCTGCGGATGCACCTCTATCCGTCTGAAGGACGCTCCCGCAACGTCGGTGAGGCGGTCATCAGCACAATGTTCGCTCCCGGCGAAAACGGCCGCATCCCCATCGTCGCGGTCACCGGGGTCAATGGCAAAACCACCACCACCCGCTTCATCGCGCATCTGTTAGGAGAAAACGGCTGGCGCGTCGGCCTCACCAGCACGGACGGGGTCACCGTCGGCGGGCGGGTATTGGACGTTGGCGATTGCAGCGGGCCGAAGAGCGCGCGTGCGGTGCTGGCCTATCCGGGCACCGATGCTGCGGTGTTGGAAATCGCCCGTGGCGGCGTGTTGCGCGAAGGGCTGCCGTTTGATTGCTGCGATGTGGCGGTGGTCACCAACATTGGCGAAGGCGACCATCTCGGACTGGCGGAAATCCACACCCCCGGCGAATTGGCGGCGGTCAAACAAACCATTGTCGCCGCCGTCAGCGCCACCGGCACGGCCGTGCTCAATGCCGCCGATCCCTTGGTGGTCAAAATGGCGGAAACCCACCCCTGCCGCGCCCTGTTTTTCGCCCTCGACGGCAACCACGAGGTGATCCGCCGCCACTGCGCGCAGGGCGGGCGGGCCATTTTCGTGCGCGATGGCTTGGTCATCCGGGCGGACGGGGCCAGCGAGTCGCCATTCATTGCGTTGGCCGATGTGCCGCTCACGCATGGCGGGCGCATCAACTTCCAGAATGAAAACACGCTGGCGGCGCTGGCGGCCGCGTGGGCGCTGGGCATTGACGACGCGATCATCCTGCGTGGCGCACGCAGCTTCAGTTCCAGCCTTGAGCAATGCGCCGGTCGCTTCAACATGGTCGATTTCTCCGGCATCCATGTCATCATCGATTACGGTCACAATGTCGATGCCCTGCGCGCCTTGCTCGATGCGCTCAATCATTTTCCCAGCAACCGGCGCATCGTCGTCTATAGCTCCGCCGGCGACCGCCGCGATGCGGATATCATCGAACAAGGGCGCATGCTCGCCCCGCACTTCGATGAAGTTTGGCTTTACGAAGGTGACTACGCCCGCGGCCGCCGCCCTGGCGAGATCATGACGCTCATCACGCAAGGCTTGAATGGCGCGTTGCGGGCACGGCGTGTCGAATGCATTCAGGGACATCTTAAAGCGGTGGATTTGGCCCTGGCCTCGGCCAAGCCCGGCGATTTGGTGATGATCCAGGCCGACACCGCCTACGAAACCGTGGAACACCTGCGTGGCAAAATGGCGGCCGGTGGCTTGGTCTGACTCCGATGCCGCCTGAGGGTTAGGGAAACATCCCGCGCGCGGCCTTGGAGTCGGCGACGGTTTTGATGGCGAGGGCCTGCGCCGCCATCCGGTTAGAAACGCGCCGGCGTTGGGCGAACTCGGCGACCTTGGCCAAGGCCTTTGCCAGGAGCACTTCCAACTTGCTGATGACTTCCTGCTCCTCCCATTGGAAGCGCTGGAGGTTTTGCACCCACTCGAAGTATGACACGGTGACTCCCCCCGCATTGCAGAGAATGTCCGGAATGACGTACACATCCCCCCGCGCTTCGAGCAGCCGGTCGGCCTCGGGCGTGGTGGGACCGTTGGCCCCTTCGGCCAGCACTTTGCAGCGCAGTTCCGGCGCATTGTCGCGGGTGATGGCGCGATCCAGCGCGCAGGGCGCGAGGATGTCGCAGGGTTGGCGGAGGAGTTGCGCCGGGTCGATCGGCTCGGCTTCGGCAAAGCCCGCCACGCTGCCGGTCTTGGCGACGTGCTCGCTGAGCCGGTAAAGGTCGAGGCCCTGGGCGTTCCAAATGGCGCCAACCACGTCCGACACGCCGGTGACCTTCACGCCGTATGCGGCTAAACTCGCGGCCGCGTGCGAACCCACATTGCCAAAACCCTGGATGACCGCCGTGGCACCGCGCAGCGGGTGGCCGAGTTTTTCCAACGACTTGCACGCGCAGAACGCCACCCCGTACCCGGTGGCCTTGGTGCGCCCCTTCGAGCCTTGCAGCGCAAGCGGTTTGCCGGTGACGATGGACGGCACGAGGTGGCCGGCATGTGTGGAATAGGTGTCCGCGATCCAACCCATGGTTTGTTCGTTGGTACCCATGTCGGGAGCCATCACGTCGGTTTCCGGACTGATAAAAGGAATCATTTCCATCGTGTAGCGGCGGGTCAGACGCTCGAGTTCACCTACCGACATGCTGCGCGGGTCGCAGGTGATGCCGCCCTTGCCGCCGCCATAGGGCAAGTCCATCAGCGCGCATTTCCAATTCATCCACATCGCCAGCGCGGCAATCTCGCCCAACGTCACCGCCGGATGATAGCGCAGCCCGCCTTTGACCGGCCCGCGGGTGAGGTGGTGCTGGACCCGGTGGCCGAAAAACACCTCGGTGCTGCCATCGTCACGGCGAATCGGCACGGTCACCGTGATCAAGCGTTTCGGCCATTTGCAGCGCTCACGCAAGTCTTCCCCCAGATCGAGAAAGTCCGCCACACTATCAAATTGTTCAACCGCCATCGCGAACACCGGATTTTGCATCAACTCCTTGCGCATGCTGCAATTCAAATGGAACCAAGCCGACATGGCACGCGGGAAATTCGCTCCCGGCGGAATTTTTCGGGCCATCCGGGTCATTCCCGCCAGGCAAACCGGACTGCCATCATCCTTTTCTCCTGTCCAAAATTCTTCGGTCGTCGTCTGCCGTGCTGGCCGGCCAGCGTTGCCACAGCGCCCTTGACAGCGCGGCGGGCTCTGGCAGGATCCGTGCCGATGATGCATCGTCGTGGATTCCTGGGTCTGACTGCCGCGCTGCCTGCCCTCGCGGTGTGGGGCTGCGGTGGCAAACCGTCGGCCCACGGCTCCGGCGAGGTGCTGCGGGTGGGGATGGACCTGCGCTATCCGCCATTTGAAATGCAGGACAAGGCCGGCAAGCCCGACGGCGTGAGCGTGCGCCTGGCCGAGGCGCTGGCCTCCCACCTCGGCCGCCCGCTGGGCATCGTGCCGATGGATTTTTCCGGGCTGATTCCCGCGCTCAAGACCGGCAACATCGATCTGATCATTTCCTCGATGACCGCCACCGACGAACGCCGGCAGTCGATCGATTTCTCCGCGCCCTATGCCTTCCCCGGCCTCGCGCTGTTCGTCCGCCGCGACTCGCCCATCCAGTCAATCGACGATCTGGCAAAAGCGGGGCACACGATCGCCGCCAAAGCCGGCACGACCGGCGAAATCTGGGCGATCAAGCACTTGCCCGACGCCAAACGCGTGGTGTTTGAGGACCCGGGCGCATGCGTGCTCGAAGTCGTCCAAGGCCGTGCGGATGCGTTCATCTACGACCAGCTCAGCATCTCCAAATACGCCGCGCAAAACCCAACCACCAGCCGCGGCCTGCTGCAGCCCTTTGTCGAGGAAGCGTGGGCCATCGGCATCGCCAAGGGACACGCGGCGCTGCTGGCGCAGGTCAACCAATTCCTCGACGAGTTCCGCAGCCAGGGCGGCTTGGGCAAACTTGGTGACCAATACCTGCGCGACGAGAAGAAGTTTCTCGAGGCCGCCGGCATCCCGTTCATCCTCAGGTGAATCTATCAAAGCTGGAATGAGCCGCCACCATCTCATCGCCAACGCCCTCGTCGCCCTTGTCTTGGCGGCAGGGTTCGGCTGGCTGTGTACGACGGTGTTCGCAATGTTAGGTAGCCAGGCCGACTGGTCCAAGACTTGGGAATACCGCGAAACCCTCTGGCGCGGCTGGCTGGTGACCCTCGGGATTTCCTTCGCCGCGCTGGCCGGCAGCACCGTCTGCGGGCTGTTGTTCATGCTCGGCCAGCGCTCGGCGTTGGTGGTGGTGCGCTGGACCTGCCGCGCGTTCCTTGAGTTCGTTAGAGACACTCCCCTGCTGGTGCATCTGTTGTTCGGCTATTTTGTGATCTTCGCGCCGCTGGTGTCGCGGCCGCTCGGCGCTCGGGGGTGGGACGACAAGCTCATCATCGGGGTGCTGGTTCTATCCGTTTTCGAGGGCGCCTATCTGGGCGAGATCCTGCGCGGCGGCGTGGAGAGTATTCCGCGCACCCAGTGGGAATCCGCGCGGGCGGTGGGCTTCAGCCGCTTCCAGGTGTATCGTTATGTCATCTTCCCGCAGGCCTTGCGCCGGGTGTTGCCGGCAATGGCGGGGCTGTTTGTGTCGCTCATCAAGGACTCGTCGCTGCTCAACGTCATCGGCGTGACGGAATACTTCTATAACACCCGCAATTTCATTTCGCGCTCGTATGCCGGTCTCGAGGGATATGTGCCGCTCGCCTTGGGCTACCTCGTTCTAACCTTGCCGGTGGCCTGGCTCGCCCACTGGCTCGAACAACGCTTCCGCCATGAAACTTGAAATCGCCGGCCTGACCAAATGTTTTGGCGCCACCCGCGCGCTCGACGCGCTGTCGCTGGCGGTGGCCTCCGCCCGCGTGCTGGTGTTGATCGGTCCGTCGGGTGGCGGCAAGAGCACGCTGCTGCGGGTGCTCGGCGGACTCGAAATGCCGGATGGTGGAATTGTTAGAATCAACGGCCGGCCGCTGCCGTCCGATCCCGCGGCGTTGCAGGCCTATCGCCGCAGAAACGGTTTCCTGTTCCAACAGTTCAACCTGTTCCCCCATCTAACCGCACTGCGGAACATCGCGCTGCCCTTGGAAAAGGTCCACGGCCATGCGCCCGCCGCCGCGCGCGAGTTGGCGCAGCAGGCGCTGGGACGCTTCGGCCTGCTCGATCACGCGGACAAGCTGCCCGCCGAGCTTTCCGGCGGCCAGCAGCAGCGGGTGGGCATCGCGCGGGCGGTGGCGCACCAACCCGAAGTGTTGTTTCTCGACGAGCCCACCTCGGCGTTGGATCCGGAGATGAGCGCTGAGGTGTTAGAACTGATCGAGGAACTCGCGGCCGCATCGCAAGATATCATTCTCAGCACCCATGTCATGGGTTTCGCCCGCGCCGTGGCCGATCAGGTCGCCTTCGTCGCCGCCGGCAAAATCGAGGAACTCGCCCCGCCCGCCAGCCTGTTCGCAGCGCCGCGCTCGCCCCTGTGCCAGCGCTTCCTCTCCCGCGTGATGCGGTATTGAGCCGCGGGGCAGCCTGGCGGCAGGAGGACAGGCATCCTGCCTGTCATGGCCGACGGGCTTCCAGCCTGTCGTTTCATTGGGTGCCAATCCAAATGATGGCCCATCTCCCACCGCATCGAACTTGCGGCTGATGCGCGAGGCCGGACCGGCATATCAAATTCGACCGCGAGGAGCTTGTTGTTGGGAAGAGGCTCTGGCGGCGCGACGCCGCCACCACGGCCTGCCGCGAGACGCGGCAGCCACGCAGGGTGGCGCGGGCATCCTGCCCGCCGCCTTTCTTCCGTGGCGAGTCAGTGTCGATGAAATGAAGCGAATGAGGCATTTTGCGCGTTGCGCGTTGTGCGATCCCTGGCAGATTCCGCCATGCAACGACTCGCTCCAAGCGATGTGGCGGACCGCAACTGGCGGCGCTTCGTGCTGTTTCGGGTCCTTTTCAACGCGCGGTTTTACTATCCGGTGCTTGCGGTGATGTTTCTCGATCTGGGACTGAGTGCGACCCAATACACGCTGCTGAATTTCGCCTGGGCGCTGGCGATTGTCGCCGTGGATCTGCCCGCGGGTGTGCTCGCCGACCGCATCGGCCGGCGGCCGCTGGTGGTCGCGGCGGCGGCCTTCATGGTGGTGGAAATGATCCTGCTGTGCCTCGCGCCGCTGCACGGCGGCATGAGCCTGTTTTTGTGCTGCCTGGCCAACCGAATCCTGTCGGGTTCGGCGGAAGGCATGGCCAGCGGTGCGGACGAGGCGTTGGTGTTCGACTCGTTGGCCGAGCGCGGGCGCGAACGGGAATGGTCGCTGGTGCTCGATCAAGTGCTGCGATGGCAGGCGTGCGGGTTTGTGGTGGCAATGGTGGTGGGTGGCGCGGTGTATGATCCGGGCTTGCTCAACCGGGTGTTTGGCACGCACTTTGAGCAGGGAACAACCCTGCGCTTTCCGCTCTACCTCAATCTTTTGTCCGCGGTGGCGACGCTCATCGTGGCGCTCGGAATGAAGGAGCCGGTTAGGGTGGTGCACAAGGCCGGGATGACGCCGCCGGACAGTGCGGCGGACGACGCCCACGGCATGCTGGGGCATTTGCTAGCGGCGGGAGGGTGGATTCTGCGGACGCCGCTGGCGCTCTTTGTCATCGCGGCGGGGTTGGCGCTGGATAGCGTGTCGCGCTTGTTTCTAACTTTTTCGAGTTCCTACTTCCGGCTCATCGATTTGCCGCCCGCCAGCTACGGGTTGATCGGCGCGGCGCTGGGCGGACTGGGACTGGCGGTGTCGCCGGTGGCACGCCGCATGGTCGCGCGCTGCAGCCCGGCGGGCAATTTCGCCTGGCTGGCGCTCATTTCGCTGCTCGGGCTGGTGGGCTTGGCCGCGCGGTGGCAGTGGTGGGGCGTGGTGTTCGTGGTGCCCGTGGCGGTGGTGATGTCGGCGCTGGCCTATCAAGTGTCGTATTATCTCAACGCGGTCGTGGACTCGCGCCAACGTGCGACGGTCCTCTCCTTCAAAGGTCTGGCATTCAATCTCGGCTTCGGCTTCGTGAGCCTGGCGTTTGCGGGGGCCTTGCGCCTGTTGCGAGGCGGCAGCCCGGAGGCGACGTTCGGGCGCAGCCTGCCGTGGCTGCCCGTGTGGGTGGGGCTGGCGCTGGCCCTGGTGGTCGGCGGCTTTTGGCGGCACCGGGATGTGTTAACCCTGAAACCAAAGAGAGAACAACATAATGACTAGATTGCTAGTTCGCCAGAGCCCTCCGCTGCCTCTGCGTGCTCCTGTTCAAACGTCTGAATGCAAGGATTTGCAACAGGAGCAAGCTGAGGCAACGGTGGGTTGACCCAACACTTATGTCATTGGGGGTCACCTATCATCTTGAGTCGGATCATGCTCAGCGGCCAGAAGCGCTGGTGGTTTTCCGCCGTGTAGAACAGGGTGCATACGCCGTTGCCTTCGTCGATGAGTCCCAAGGGCGTGCGAATGTCGGTGGCCCAGTTCGCCGGACCGGAGGGTTGGACCACGATGCGCCCACCCGCGGACCAACGGATGCCATCGGCCGAGGTGGCATAGCCAACCGATTGGGCCTCCTTGTGGTAGTCAAAGTCCGGCGCCTTGACCATGTCGGAGTCGTACACGGCGACATACACCTCACCGATGCGAGTGACGATGGGGTTCTCAATGAACACCGGTTCGATCGCCAGGGGATTGCCGGTGGCGCAGCGCTTCCAGGGACCCGCCAACGCCGGCGCCTCCGCCAGGCCCACCTGCCAGCCCGGCTTGCCGCCGTGACTTCCATAGAAGGCAACCCAGCGCGCATTGACCCGATACGGGAAAAACGAGTCGGTGCCCTGGGAACCTTCCCACTGCTGGGATTCCGCGTCCGGTTGCATGATGATTCCAAGATCCTTGTAGGGGCCGCCGATGCCGCCGCGGCCCTCGATGCTTGACGCGGCCCGCCAGATCCGCCCCCCGCTGGCGCCGCCTGTGTCGTAGGTGACGTAGAACAAGTCCCAGCGCTTGTCGGCCTCGTTGAAAACGGGCATCGGCGCCCACACTGACTCATAGGGCAGGCCTGTCACGGCGCGGGGCTGGCCGGTGGTTTCCCTGAGAGTGGATTGGCGCTTCCATGCGGTTCCGTTAGGGCTGCTCCAATGGGCCAGACGCATCTTCAACCAAAACGGGTCGCCGGCCATCTCGGCCACGAACAGGTGGTACACGCCGTCCACCTTCACCACCGAACCGCCCTCGAAGCCGTACTTGTTATCCTTGCAGTCGGGGTGATCCGCATCAATCACAGGAACTGCCCGCAAGTCCTCAATCGCGAACCGCACGGCTGGTTTGAACTCCCGATCGCGCGATCCTTCGGCCAACACGAGCGCACTGGCCAAAGCCGCCGCCAGTCCCATTTCCATCAAGGCCCGATTCATCATACTGGTGGATTCCTCATTGACAGTTTGGCATTTTATGCCATCGTCTTGGCTGTTGGGGTGGCAATCGTTCCGCCCCGCGGCAGGCGCCGCGCTCACATTGCACCAAACCACAAGAAAACTACAACCATGAAAAAGTTATTCGTTCTAACGCTCGGCATGGCCATCGCCATCGGGGGTCAATTCGCGTTCGCCCAGGGGACAAAGCCGTCCCTTGGCGCAGCCAAGCCTGCCGCAACCCCCAAAGTCAAGGTCGAGAAGCCAATGCCCATGCACGCCGTCGTTGATTCGATCGACGCCACCGCGAAGTCGTTCACCCAAAAGACCAAGGACGGCAAAATGATCAAATACCTGGTCACCGACAAGACCGAGATCAAGAACGGCGACAAGGCTGCCAAGTTCGAGGATATCAAGGTCGGCGACAACGTCCATGGCATGCGCTTGAAAAAGAGTGATACAGAGTATGAGGTGACAAAAATCACCAAGTTCGAGCCGGATGCGATGAAACCCAAGACGTGAGCTGTGGATTGTTTAATAGTTGGGAAAAGCGAATATATGAAGGTATAACTAGGAATTCCTGACATATTCGCTTAGACGTCAAGGCGCTGGGATTGTTCAACCCTGCCTTGAAACGACTGAGTCCTGCCATTGGGAGGTCCGGGCGGAGCGCGTGGCTGAATGAACCAACTCCGACTTGACCCCTCCCATCAGGCACGTCTCTTTCGTTTCTGCCGCTCCCCAATCCGCACATGGGTTTGTTCATGTGCGGGCATTCAACAAACAAATTCCTAGCAACCATGAAACCATTCACACTGGGTCCCTCGGTGAGGACCGACGCAGATCGGCTTGCCGATTTTGTTCTGTTCACCCAACGCAGTTGCATCCTCAACCTGTCAACGAAGCTCAACAAGGGGAACGTGTCGTTCTCGCAGTTTTTCCTGCTTGCCTATCTTTCCAGCGAAGAGTTTCTGACCATGTCGGATATTGCCAAGAAGATGGGCCATTCGACCGCCGCGGCCACGGGCTTGGTCGATCGGCTGGAGAACCTGTCATACGTCGAGCGCGTTCACGCGGCGGATGACCGCCGCAAGATCATGGTTCGCATCACCAGCAAGGGGGTGGATCTGGTCGCCAAGATGCGCAAGGAGATTGCCAAGGATCTGGTGGGCATTCTCTCCGAGATGGATGTGGATGAGGCGAAAGTCGTCGTGCCCCCGGCGCTGACTCCCGATTCGCGGTTCGCACCTTGATCGCGCAGCCATGCCCATCGACCTGCGCAGTGACACCATCACCCAGCCCACCGCCGCGATGCGCGAGGCGATGGCGCGGGCCGAAGTGGGCGACGACGTGTTTGGGGACGATCCCACGGTGCTGCGCCTGGAGGCGCGCGTGGCGGAAATTCTCGGCATGGAAGCCGCTTTGTTCACACCCTCCGGCACCATGGCCAACCAGCTTGCGCTGCGTGCTCACACCGCGCCCGGCGACGAAATCCTGGTGGATGCCAACGCCCACATTTACTATTACGAAGGCGGTGCGCCCGCCGCGCTTTCCGGGGTGATGTGCCACTGCCTGGCGGGCGTGCGCGGCGTTTTCACGGCGGCGGACGTGGAAGCCGCGCTGCGGCCGGCCGATCAGCATTTCGCGCCCACCAAACTCGTCTGCGTGGAAAACACCCACAATCGCGGCGGTGGCCACGTCTGGTCGATGGAGAGCATCCGGGAGGTCGCCGCAGTGGCCCGCAGGCATGGATTGCGCCTGCATCTGGACGGCGCTCGGCTGTGGAACGCGGCAGTCGCCACGGGCATTCCGGAGGGCGAGTATGCGGCTCAGTTCGATTCGGTAAGCGTGTGTTTTTCCAAAGGCCTCGGCGCGCCCGTGGGCTCGGCGCTGGGCGGGCCGCGCGCGTTGGATGAACTCGCGCGGCGGTTCCGCAAGATGTTAGGCGGCGGGATGCGCCAGGCGGGCATCATTGCCGCGGGCGCGCTTTACGCATTGGAGCATCAGCGCGGCCGCTTGGCCGAGGACCATGCCAACGCCCGCGCCTTGGCTGAGGGCCTGGCCCGCTTGCCCGGCGTCCAACTCGATGCCGCCACGGTGCAGACCAACATGGTGATATTCCGCGTGTGTTCGCTGCCGGCGGCGAGTCTCGCGCGCGAACTCGACCAAGCCGGCGTGCGGGTCCTTCCCGTCGGGCCGGACATGCTTCGCGCGGTGACCAGCCTGATGGTGTCGGCGGCGGACATCCCCCTGGCCATTGAGATCATCGGCCGGACGTTGGAGGCGCGGAGGACAGCCGTTTCGGCTGGCAGCGAAGACAGCGCGTCCGGCCTGTCGCTCCAATGACGAGCGCAGGAGCAGCGCCAATGCACTCGATCTGCGGCGTGCCCTCCGGTTTCTTCCACTTCACATCGACCAGAATGGAATTTGCCGCAAAAGAGCACAAAGAGCACAAAGAACCCAAAGGGTGAGACTTGTGAGAGTTCACAATCCCTGATGGACCATTGATGGCTCTCTGAAAATCATTGTCCTTGCGTTTCTTGCGCTCTTTCGCGGCTAACCATTTTCCATTTCAGGGCAACGAAGCCGGAGGACAGCTGTCTCGGCTGTCAGGGAAGACAGCGCGTCCCGCCTGTCGCTCCAATGATGAGCCCAGGCGGAGTGCGGATGCCCGCCCGTGCTGCGTGCCCTCCGTTTCTTCCACCCAACCTAAATCCCAGGTTGATAGTCACCCTCCCTGCGCCTCAGGAATGCCTGTTGCTCCGGCGTATCCGGGCCGGAGCCTGCAAGGCCAATTGTTTCTGTCGCCGCCTCAAACCGCAATCCCATGCGCATGAGCAAGAGCGTGGCCACCATGCCTGTCCGACCATGCCCGGCCGCACAGTGGATGACCACCGATTCGCCCGCGTCCAAACGCTCCCGAATGCGATCCAACATCAGTTCCAGGTGAACAACATTTTCAGGCATCCCGAAGTCGGATATTTCAAATCGCCACAGCTTCGCCGGGAAATCATCCGCGTGGATCGCAGCAAGGTAGTCGGGCGATTTCTTTGCAATCTCCTCATCGGGGACCAGGAAAACGACGTGGGTCACACCGCCGTCTTTGATCTCCCGGAAAAAGATCTCCAAGGGCTCACAGCGCCCTGGCATGGAGGAAAGAAACAATTTCCCATTGTCGGCGAAGCCCACCGGCCATGTGACTTTTCTAAGCATCGGTTTGTCTTTCGGGTTGGTGGTTGTGTGCTTGCAGATGAGTCGGGCGCGGATTCTTCTCAATAGCGCCGGTCAAAGCAGTCATCTATCCACTGAACCATGGCTTCCGGCGAGCTGTAGTGGCTGGTGTTCTCACCGCCTTCCGCGAGGTGGGCCTCGCGCTGCTCCGCCATCGCGGCGGAGCGGTCATGCTTGGCAATTAAGAGCCCGTCACGAAAGAGGATCTCCACGACCGTTTGATATTTCCATGCCGGGTGAAACCCCATGTGCTCGTAGAGATCTTCTATGAATCCACGGGCAAGTAACACGCCGCCCGTGAAAGGCAGGGGCAGGCCGACGTTGTGGTAGTTGTTGCTGAATGCACCTGAGGTCTTCGGATCGGGAGGAGCCACAGGAAGCACGCCGTTGATTGCAGGCCCGCAGGCACCGCCTTTCATGCATTTAGGCCGTGGCTTTGGCCCCCTTTGAAGAGGTGGCAGGTGGCTCCTTATCTCCTTGAGCTCCCTGAGCCGCTTGAGTTCTTCCTCCCACTCCTGCGAGTGAACATTGATTTCGAGTTCTTCGAGTACCAAGCGGTCATCGCGCAGGCCATATGCGGCGACGTAGCCTCTCCAGCAGGCGCTGTTATTGGCCGTCGGGTTCATGCCGTGAGCACGCGGATCAAAGAGTGTGGGGCGGCAAACGTCAGAAGTAATGCCGGCGATTGCATAGTATTCTCCGGCCAGCAGAAAGCTGTCGTCGTATTGGGCAGACATGATGGTTGGTTCAGGTTGGGGGGCTAGTGGTGAATCGACCACGACCTGCGGCTCGCCGTCGTGGATGATGAAGATGTCGGGAGTGCAAGCGGAAGAGGGTAGTTTTGGTTTGGATTTGTTGATTGAGGGCTAACATTTCTCTCGCGACCGTGTCCAGCCATTTCGCATTTTTGCGGGATTTGGTCAACATCCACCATGAATTGCGGATCTTACGCGGTCCATTGTGAGGCGCGAAAGCAAGTGAACGGGCGCGTCAAGCCCTGAGTTTCCTGCCCAGAGGGTCGTTTCCGGGAAAACCGGAGGGCTCAGGAATCCTTACCTCTGGGAAGTGAGAGTGACACCGTTTTGGGGGAAATCAGCCAGCCTCCGGTTTCTGGCTTGAATGGTGAAGCGGGACGAAGATGACCACGGATGAAGAGGATTACACGGATGAAGAGGAAGAGTGATTTGACCGCAAAGACGCAAAGAAAGGAAGTGGTAAAGCGAGAGTGGGGAGCGACGCGCTCATTCTCTCAAACCTTTGAATTCTTAGCGTCTTTGCGGTCATCCATCTTTATCAGATGTCTCAGCCATAAGTGGTTCATTTCACCCGATCTTGCCCCCAGGTCCCGCCCTCATCCCATCCCCATCTATTGAACATTAGGATATAATTTGCGGCCTACAGCAGCCACACGGGTTGCCGTCACTCCGTGGGCCGTTCATGCCCGAATTCTTATGAAATACTCACAACTGCAAACGCACCTCCCGCCCAGTTCGACGATTCTGACTCTCGGCGGAATAACGTCGATTACCATCCTCAACCCGGGTGCCGGCGATCTCGAAGTCGTCAACACCAAAGGCAAGACCTATCGGCTCAGCCACGAGGATTGGATCGGCGCCAAGGCGATCCGCAACGCCCATCCTGGCAACCCGTGGCTTGCGGATCACTATACGAGTCCGAGCCAATGGTTCAGCTACTCCCTCATTTATGCGGCCGCGCTGCTCCGTCATTTGGAGAGGAAAGAGCGGGCGGACGTCCCGGAGCCCACGCTGCTCCGATTCAGGGGCCAGGCACAACACTCGCATGCCGCGTGAAGAGATCGGGCGGATGTCAACTCTCAGACATCTGCCGTTCATATTCACCCCCATGTTCCGACATCACGTCGTCAGCGCATGATGCGCACACTTTCCCGCAGATTGGCAGCAAGCACCGAGCACACTTGCCGTTTCTATTCATCGTGCCCGAAACAATCAACCAACCGGAAAGGAACAACACCCGTGGCGTACGCAGCAAAGGCAGAACAAAGCGGCATCAGGATCGTTTTCGCATTTCACACCTGCCGTGGAGTACCGAAATTGCCCACCCGGTGGGCGTACAGGAAACGCGGAGCCGAACTCTTTTTCGCCACTCAAATTCAATCTCAAATTCAATCTTGACTCATCACCCCAGATCCCATACGCCTTCCGCACCAGCCACCATCACTTATTTCAGCTTCCATTTGGCCGAAGCTTGGTGTCCACGTCATCCACAAACGCAATCAACCACAAAGAAACGTACCAATAATCATGAAACCGTTCCAAATAATTGTCAGCAAGAACAGGATCATTCTAGCTGTGGCAGCACTGGTTTGCTCCAGCTTGCAAGCCGCAGATCAACCGACCGAAACGCCTGAGCAGATCGTGAAGCGGCTTGCTGATCTCGGTCCTGGAGTGCACGAAGCCAAAACGGAAACCAATGGCACACTGAAATCGGTAAAGGTAGTCGGCCAAGCCAGAATCAGCACAGTTCTGGGTAAGGCGAAAGGCATGGAAATTGCCCAGCAGCGTGCAAAGGCCAGTGCCCAGCAGGCATACATTGAATGGCTCAAATTGAACGCCAAATCCGTCTCGGTGCATAATGATGAATCGATCATCACCCTCGAAGGCGAGGGAAATGCTCAAAAGGAGCAAGGCAAGGCAAGCGAAAAACACACCAATGACTTTGCCACCGAAGCGGCAGGCATTATCCGCGGCCTTGCGCTTGTCGGCAAGCACGTTGATGCGGAAGGCCTCAATCTGACGCTCGTTTACGTATGGAGTCCTGCACGGGCAGCGCAAGCCGCTCAAGCGGCGGCAACAAACTCCGAGGATCGTCCAACGGGAACGGATGGGTCAAAGCCGAGTTCAAAACCGGCGGACTCCCCTGTGAAGACAAAAACCACGGTCGCTCCGGATTTCGACCGCTGACACAGGCCAAGCGACACAAATGCCGCACAGATGATCAACCTTCCGCGCAAATGAAGTGCCTTCTTATCGTGGTCATCATGCTGGAGACGATCTCTCTGTCTCACGCCGATCCAGCCATACCTGCCCAGTGCAAGAATCTCAAATTCGGTGGAGAAATACAACGCAAGGCTGTGTTTGCGAGTCCAATGCTCATGGAGACCGGAGGTGCCCAGACGGTTCGGTTGGTCGACGGTTCGTTGTGGTTGATTGGTGTTGGCATTACTGAGCGTCGTGCCGCCGGAGCAGCCGAAACGATGCGTCAGATCAAGGTTTCGCGTGTGAAGGCTCAAGCCGCGGTGGTCGAATTCTTGAATACGCTCGTTGATACCCAGACCAAGATCGGAGACACGGTGAAAACCCACCTTGAAAATGGGAAGGAAACCGCGACAGCGACCGAAACCCTGGACAGCAAGACCATAACCGAAGCGAAGGGTGTGGTTTCACAATTCGAGGTGCTGGGAACTTGGACCAACCAAGACGAAACAATCTTTTATCAGGCCATCGGCAAGAAGCTGAAATGAACACAAGTGGAGTGAAAGTCTTGCCGCGCTTGCTTGCTGCCACACTTTGTGGGTGCTTGATTAACATCATATTCGCGGAGGAAGTTCATCTCGGCGGCGTTCGGGATGCGGTGGCCGAGATCGGCACCCAGGGGGAGTCTCTGGAGTGCAAGGTCTCGTTTGTTCCCGTTCGCGCCTTTGACAAACCCCTGAATGCGGGAATTAACCGCACCAAGGCTGAGTTCTATTGCCGCCGAGCACTGATTATTTGGTCCAAAATACCGGATGGATCAACAGTCACCTTCAGCGGCCTCCGGCCAATAGGTGCGGAAAATGGCGGTGAACGCTATTCCCAAGTGTTCGCCATTTCCAAGGACGGGATCCAAGCGGAAGCCAGTCCGGCAGCAAAAAGTGAGGGCGCGAAAACGGAGCGCAATGCGAGCGAAAAAAGCGGCCCTTCTGCCAAGCCAGGCGGAAGCCTTCTCGAAAGGGTCGAGGATCACCTGAGCACGATCAATTTACTCGTTCTTGAAATGCAATCCCAATTCTCGCTCCTGACAGATGCGGATCTGGACGGTGCAACAGCGGATCTGGAACAGCGGATTCGTGATGCCATGGTTGCTAGCAGGAAGGAAGTTCTTTCGGATCGACTGTTGCTGGGCATTGAGAAATCCCGGATAAGCGCCCAATTAGATGAAAAGCAGGAGGAATTGATTGAACGGCTTTCACTGGTTTACAAGGCAAAGTCAAAGAATCATTAACGTGAGTAAAAACCGCATGAAATCCGACAAGATAGCCCTCTTTGCATTAGTCTCAATAGTCATTCTCATGAACAGCTCTCTCCACGGAGCTATGCCCACCGAAATTACGGTGGTGGCCACCGGGGTCGGAGAGTCGCCTGCGCAGGCCAAGAAGGAGCTTATCCTCGATGGGCTGCGCAAGGCTAGCGCGACTTATGTGATGTCCAAGGAAGTCGTGAACAACGAAGACATCAGCTCCAAACTGGCAACATTCAGCGAAGGGATCGTAAAGAGCACGGCAATCACCACTCAACCGCAAAAAGATGCACAGGGCCTGTTCATGACTACGGGCAAGGTCACAGTGGTCCGGAAGAACCTCATTGACGCCTTGAGGGAATCGAAGGTGACGCTGAACGGAGCGGTTCGGAGTGACGAGCTTTTCGCCCGCGCTGTTTCGTTCAAAAATCTGCAGACTGAATCCAATAAAATCATCGAAATGATCTTGGATGACGACCCGCGACGTTACGACGCGCGCCTCACAGGCGCACTTTCATTGGTGCCCGTGAAATCCCTCAGCGAGGCAGAGGCCAGGGAAAGCATGAGTTGGGTCACCGCAAGTGTGGTGGTGACACCGAACCTGCGGCTCTACCGGGAGGAGGTCCTGCCCAAGCTCATCACCGTGTTGGAGGCGATTACGGAAAAGGCGGCAAGGCATTCTGTTAAGTTTGACAACCAGCACCTCATTGATGGATACGTGTGGCCGAAGCTATCTGACAAAGCCGGCCTCGACAAAGCCATGGAGCAGCACTTTGCCGGCATTTCGTTCGCCGGGCTGATCCAGAATTGGGCCCCAGCGGCAGATCGGGCACACATTTCCAAAGAGCTGTTTCTAGGAGCAGACATGATGTTTGGGGCCAAGGCGAATTCGTTGCCGGTTTTTACCAGCATGGCCAAATGGTACATGAGTTCATGCAGCCGACCATTCGCGGCGTATAACGTCAGCCTGGTTATCCCTGACATCAACAACAACCTGGAACTCCGGAGTTTCGCTGTGGCACCCGCATTTTTTCTGCCTTTCTCTGATCTTCTCAAGTCACGGAAGTCAGCGACTCCCGCGAATCGCACCCAGAGGGGATCTGGATCTATCAATTCGACTTCCGTGCCAACGTCGCAGGACGACAATCGCACGACCCAACAAGAGAACCAATCTCTTGTGGTAACTTTGTCTCTGACGGATTCAAAAGGTGGGATTATCTCAAAGTTGCAGATGCCGCTTCCTAGAGGGCAATGGGCGTCACCTTATATATATGCCGGGGCTGCGGCCGCCAAATCAGATCCCAATGGCGTCTTCATCATGCCGGTGTCATTGGTCCCAAGAGTATGCGGTGCGGTTGTCGTCAGCAACAGCAGAGTCGGCAACTTCGTGACACAACAGAAAAGTGTGGTAACGTCGCTCAGTGCCGTCTCCCAAGCCACCGTTACTTTCCGCCTACCCATGTCGCCCGACAAACTTGCGAATGTTTCCAGAATGAATGTTACGGCTGAATAGCAGGGAATCTCCATCTGCTCATTCAGCAATGCAACGAGGCTGAGCATAAGTGAAAGTGCCTGGGATTCCCCCTCAAGGAGCCATACTAGATATTCATTGCAGATATTGAGAAGGAATACCGGGCGGATTGTAAGGGTCTTAAATTTCACCCCTCGGTGCGGGCGGCTCTGGGGGGCTTGGATCGACCTCAGGTCAGGCGACGGCCTCGGCTTCCGCCTGGGCGGCGGCGGCCAGGGCGGCGGCGAAGCGG
>Ga0118677_10005062_pt1 | contig 23433 bp, 24 predicted proteins | sample AliMusrvi5mmetaG_FD_86154 | JGI IMG/M metagenome (GOLD analysis project Ga0118677, IMG submission 86154)
TATAACTGGGGGATACACTTTTCGTCCCTAAACAACAAGCTTCAATTGGCGATACCCTGGAGATCAAAACCATGGCTGCTATTGACGGAGCAAATACTGACCTGAATCCTGCCGGCAGCATTCAGGCAAAAGTTCTTGGTCATGTCAAGGATGACAAGGTCATCGTTTTCAAGAAAAAACGCAGAAAACGTTACCAGTCAAGAAACGGTCACCGTCAGCAGATGACTCAGATCGAAATTATTTCGCTATAAAAACAAGTTCAGGATCTTTAACGTTAATTTTTTCTCATGGCTCATAAAAAGGGTGGCGGGTCGACTAAAAACGGTCGCGACAGTAATCCGAAATATCTCGGAGTTAAAGCTGCAGGAGGCTCAACTGTAGCTGCAGGCACAATAATTGTTCGTCAGAGAGGCACCGTTATCAAACCTGGCGACAATGCAGGATTAGGACGTGACCACACCATATTTGCACTGATTGACGGTGTTGTTACCTTCCGCAACGGGCGCAATAACAAGAAGCAGGTCAACATCCTCCCTTGCTAATATCAGCACAATGAAATAAGCCTGTACGAAATAAAAGCTGCCTTTTTTGAGGCGGCTTTTTTTATTATATGGTCTCCTGTTACAAGAACTTCTGAACACTATAAAAACAATTACCTCTTATGAAAATCACCGTTATCGGAGCCGGAAATGTAGGAGCTACTGCAGCTCTCCGCATTGCTGAAAAACAGCTCGCAAAAGAAGTTGTTCTGATTGACATCGTTGAAGGAGTACCTCAAGGAAAAGCTCTTGACATGTATGAATCGGGACCTGTCGGACTTTTCGATACCCATGTTCTGGGATCTAATGACTACAAAGATTCCGCTGATTCCGATATTGTCCTGATTACTGCCGGTCTTGCAAGAAAACCCGGTATGTCGAGAGAGGATCTCCTGAATAAAAATGCCTCAATTATCAAGGAGGTCACAACCCAGGTAATGAAGTACTCCAGGAATCCGATTATCGTGATGGTTTCAAACCCTCTTGATGTGATGACCTATGTTGCCCAGGCAACCAGCGGACTTCCGAAAGAGCGGGTTATCGGCATGGCCGGTGTTCTTGACACTGCACGCTTCAAAAGCTTTATTGCTGAGGCATTGGATGTATCCATGCAGGATATCAGTGCATTGGTGCTTGGCGGACACGGTGACTCAATGGTACCGGTCGTGAATTATACCAATGTCGCCGGTATACCGCTAACCGAACTTTTACCTCAGGATAAAATCGATGCTCTTGTTGAGCGGACGAGAAATGGAGGAATTGAGATTGTCAACCATCTGAAAACCGGCTCGGCATTTTATGCACCGGCAGCTTCAGCTGTTGAGATGATTGAGGCGATCGTCAAAGACCGCAAGCGTATTATCCCCTGCACGACGCTTCTTGAAGGTCAGTACGGAATCGACAATGTTTTTTGCGGTGTCCCGGTCAAACTTGGAAAAAACGGTGTTGAACAGATTCTTGAAATAAACCTTTCCACTTCTGAGCTTGAAGCACTACAGCATTCAGCCGCTATCGTAGAGGAAAACTGCAAAAGCCTTGCAGCCTTGATCGGATAAGCAATTAAAGTTTGAAAGATTGATTAAATGAAAAAAAGCGGCTGTAAAGCCGCTTTTTTCATGATCAGATGTCCCCCATTACATCTGATCAATCTCACTGGCGTGAGAGGTTTCAAGAATATAGGAACAACTCTCGTGCCATAAGCTCGCAAAACTCCTCATAAAACGCTATATCTCTTTTTAAGATAATATCTTAATATTTTTCACCTCATGCAGCCAGACGAAAACACAGAAAAATTAGTTGTCTCATATTATCAAGAACAACTTTAAATATGGGACACTGTCTCCCTTCCATGTGAAGCAAAACCTGCTTCAGCAATGCTCTAACTCCGGCTCTTCATGTGTGATGCAGTGAATGGCCCCAAGCCCCCAGACAAGATCGTAACAGTCAATACCAACAACTTTTCTTTCAGGGAAACATGCCTGAAGTATCTCCATGGCTGTGAGGTCTTGAGAACATCTGTAGGTTGGAACAAGAACCACGGTATTGGCGATATAGAAATTTGCATAACTTGCCGGCAGACGTTCACCATCGAAATAAACAGGAGAAGGCATTGGAAGTTTCAGCACATGCAAGGGATTGCCACTGAGATCAGTATAACGCTGAAGCCGCGTATAGTTCTCCTGCAAAGCGTCGTAATTCTCGTCAGAAGGATTTTCCTCGACTGCAATAACAATGGTCGTTTCATTGACAAAACGAGCCATATCGTCCACATGACCGTCTGTATCGTCACCGACAATACCGTCGCCAAGCCAGAGGACTTTTTCAATGCCGAGATAACGCCCAAGTTCACGTTCGATCTCTTCCCGGTTCATAGAAGGATTGCGGTTTGGATTCAGCAGGCAAGCCTCGCTCGTCAGCAGAAGACCCTTCCCATTAACATCAATAGAACCACCTTCAAGAACCATGGCGGGTGAAACAAGAGGCAGCTGCTGCAACGATGCAATTCTTTCAGGCACAGCATTATCATCGGCATAGGATGAATATTTTTCACCCCAGGCATTATACTCCCAGTTGAGAATAATTTTCTCTGTACAACACTCTGTCCGACGGAAAACAAAGTTCGGGCCATGATCCCGGCACCAGGCATCATTGGTGGGAATCCGGTGAAGAAAAATACGTTCCATCTGAATCTGCTGATGACGTGAATTGCGAAGCAATGCAAACACTTCCCGCTCCATCACTTCATCGAGCACATTGATGTGCACCTCCTCGGATGAACTCAGCCAGGATATAATTTCAACAAACACCTCAGGAATCGGTTCAAACTTGCCCGGCCACGTTGCAAGCCTGTGAGGCCAGGAAAGCCAGGTTGCTTTATGCAGCGCCCACTCAGGTGGCATGAAATAACGACACTCAGTCATAAAAAATCAATCAGTTCAGGGGTTTACATGATAGCCGGCAGAAAGTTCTTTAATGCGCATAATCCGCTGCATCACTGGAGGATGGGAGTAGTTGAGAAAAACATAGAACGGATGCGGTGTCAGGTTCGAGAGGTTGTTACGTGATAATTTTTTCAGCGCATCCGCAAGAGCAGCTCCCTGATCACAAGTCGTCACGGCAAAAGAATCCGCTTCATACTCATGCTTTCGTGAAAGAGCCTGTATAAAAATTGAAAGGATCCACTCCACGGGAGTGTAGAGCAGCGAAAAAAAGATCAGGCTTCCATAAACTGAGATCTCCTTCATGAAAAATGCATCAAACAACTGCCGGTTATTCATAAAAAGGGATAGAAGAAAAAAAAGCACACCAAGATTGCCGAGGCTCAGAATCATGTTGACGATGATGTGCTTTTTTTTGAAATGGCCTATTTCATGGGCAAGTACGGCAACCAGCTCATGCACCGGATGGCTGGTAATGAGCGTATCAAAAAGGGCGATTCTCTTGCGTTTGCCAAAGCCGGTAAAAAAAGCGTTTGCTCTCGCGGAACGCTTTGAGCCATCAAGAACATAAATACCGGTTAGAGGAAAGTGAACCTTTGCAGCATAGTGCATAATAGCGCTCCTCAGTTCACCCTCTTCAAGAGGGACAAACTTGTTGAACAGAGGCATGATCCAGGTCGGAGCAACATACTGAAGCAACAGAGAGAACACTGTAATTCCACCCCATGCCCATAGCCAGGCCATCGGCCCGGTCTCTTCGAAAAACCAGAGCACCGCTCCGAGAAGGGGGGTTCCGATAAGCAAAGCAAGTAACAATGATTTCAGGATATCTGCTGCAAAAACTCCGGGAGTGGTTTTGTTAAACCCGAATTTCTCCTCGATAACAAAGGTTTTGTAAAGGCTGAAAGGAAGATCAATCAAAGATTGCATCAGCAGCAAAACACCTATATAAAGCACACCTGTAGGAATCGGATGCAACCCGTACCCTCTTAAAAAATGGTCCAGCAGATTGAATCCACCCAGAAACCAGAAAAGCAGAAGCACAGAGAGATCTAGAGCAGCACCAAACAGGGAAAAAACGGTTGAAACACGCAGATAGTCCCGTGATTTACTGTAAGCATCCTCATCATACACTCCTATAAACTCATCGGGAAGTGAAGCTTCAGCCGCCTTGAGATTCAGCAGTTCCGAAACCAGTTTAACAAGAAAAGTAGTGACCAGCGTAAAAAAAACAATAGCTCCAAAAATGTTCATAACAACCTTGGATAATTTATAAAACAAGAACGGCCAATAATCCCAGGCCGCTCATAACTCTATTTACTCGTCAAGAAACCTTTTCTGCAAATCCCCATAGGTTTCGATCCGTCGATCACGCAAAAAAGGCCAGTGTGACCGATAAAACCCGATACGACTTCTGTCACATTCTGCAAGAAGAACAGTTTCATCCGTATGCGAAGCTTCGGCCATGATTTGACCAAACGGATCACAGACAAAACTGTTACCCCAGAATTCCAGATCATCTTCTGTTCCAACCCTGTTTGCCGCGGCAACAAACACTCCATTAGCAACAGCATGGCTCATCTGTATGGTTTTCCATGCCTCCTGCTGGGTTCGGCGCACTTCTGAAGAGTGCTCTGTGGCTGCCCACCCGATTGCTGTTGGATAAAAAAGAATTTCAGCTCCTTTCAGGGCTGTCAGTCTTGCAGCTTCAGGGTACCACTGATCCCAGCAAATCAGGACGCCAATCGTAGCATAACGGGTTTTAAATACTTTATAGCCGAGGTCGCCGGGCGTAAAATAAAACTTTTCATAAAATCCCGGATCGTCAGGAATATGCATTTTACGATACTTCCCAAGATAGGCGCCATCCGCGTCAATGACAGCAGCAGTATTGTGATAGAGTCCCCTTGCTCTTACTTCAAAAACCGATGCAACAAGCACCACCTCAAGCTCACGCGCAAGCTCCTGCATCACTTGAATTGATGGACCGGGGACAGTTTCGGCATAGTCAAAAGCTTCATAATCCTCTGTCTGGCAAAAATAGCGCGTCGTGAAAAGCTCCTGCAAACAGATAATCCGCGCTCCTCTATTGGCTGCTTCCCGTATTTTTTCACATGCTTTAGCAATATTTTCGGCTGGATTACGCTCACACGATGTTTGAACGAGCGCAATGGTAACAGTATCGGAATACATTTCAGAACAAGATTATTAAATGAGAAGGCCCACAGACAGGAGAATCCCGTGAAGCGTCATCAGCTTTCCCGTACCAGCAAGAACATTGTTCAGTTCCCTGCCCTCGCTGGCATAAAGTACCTTGATCATCCGGTACGCCAGCGGGAGTGACAGAAAAGAGAGCAGACCCCAGGGGGAATAACCATATAGTACAAGAATAGCGGGAACAAGATAAGCAAGTACAGTCAACGCAATATAAAGTCTGCGTGCCCACTCCCCGCCAATTCGTGCCGGCAAGGTCATTTTTCCGACCTTACGATCAGTGGTTATGTCGCGTATATTGTTGACGAGAAGAATATTGACAGAAAAAGAGCCCGGAGCCACAGCAGCAATAAGCACTGGAAGTGAAAGGTTGAGTGCCTGCACATAGTAGGTGCCTCCCACGGCTACAAGTCCGAAAAAAATAAAAACAAACACATCGCCAAGGCCTGAGTAGGCTATCGGATAAGGACCTCCGGTATACGCCCAGGCAAACAGAAGAGAAAGCATTCCGATAATGAAAATCGGCCACCCGGCACTGTAAACAAGATAAAGTCCAAGCAGAAACACAGTACCAAGCAGGGCTGCCGATACCTGTATCATAATTTTCTCACTGATAATCCCGGCCGCCACCGTTCGTGTCGGGCCAAGCCGTTCAGCAGTATCAGCTCCCTTGCGAAAATCATAAATTTCGTTAATGAAATTGGTCGCAACCTGAATGCCAAGAGCACAGATAAGAGCTACAAGTGCCGGAAGCAGGCGAAATCTACCGGTTGCAGCAGCGAGAGCAGATCCCAGAAAAACCGGTACGGCTCCCGCAGGCAATGTTTTCGGGCGGATTGCAAGCATCCATGCCTGAAGCGATGAGGGTAATGGCAACGTTGTTTCAGCTGTTTTCGGATGCATTCTTTTTTTCCTTTGCCTTTTTCAGGCTGCTGAACGTATGCCTGATCCTTTCACCGGGTTTGATATAGGTTAAACTATGGCGCACAGCCATTGCAGCATCACTAAACCCTGTCTGGATAATTTTAAGTTTTCCCGGATAATAAGCTATATCACCGGCGGCATAGAGCCCTTCAACTGATGTCTTCATATGACTGTCAACCACAAGAGCATTCTCGGTCAGTTCAAGGTCCCACTCGGCAAGTGGACCGATATTTGACTTGAACCCGATAAGAAGAAGCAGTCGGTCAGCTTCCACTCGATTTATTTTGCCACTCTTCTTCCTGAGGTGAACCGCTGTAAGCACCCCCTCTTCAGTATCAACTGCCGTCACCTCGGTATGCAAAAACACATCGATACGACCCTGTTCCTGAGCCTCAAGCACTTCCCGTGCAGTCTTGCCGTGACCCTGAAATTCATGCATGCGATGCACAAGAGTCACTTTGGATGCCGTATTCAACAGCCCTATAGTCCAATCGAGAGCAGAATCCCCTCCACCGACAATTACCACCCTTTTATCGGCAAAATCAACGACATTCTTTACTGCATAAAACACAGAACTGCCCTCAAGATGGTCAATATTGCCGAGCTGAGGCAACTTGCGGGGCGAAAAGGCACCCAAACCGGCCGCTATCAGCAATGCTCTCGAAAGAAATACCCTGCCGGATGAAACGGTAACCTCAAAGGTTCCATCGGCAAGTTTCCGGTACAGGGTAACCGTCTCACCAAGAATGAGTTCAGGATTGTACCTTTCCGTCTGCTTCCACAGGCTCTCTACCAGACCGGCAGCTGGAACTTCCTGAAAGCCTGCTACATCATAAATATGTTTTTCGGGATAGAGTGCTGCAAGCTGTCCGCCAAGTTGAGGCATACTTTCAATAATCCGGCAGCTGATATTGTTCATACCACACTGGAATGCCGCAAATATTCCGGTAGGACCGCCACCAACGATGGTGAGATCACGGATCTCTTCACCGCCATCAAAATAGAGTTTATTTATGGTCATTGGATCGAGAATACCGGATTACTGGATATTATCCTGTCTTTGAGCTTGTTCAGACCCTGAATTTTTCAGATAGATCATTCCTTCAGGATCAACCATACCATAAAGAATAGTCATCAGATGACCCTCTGCATCAAGCTCATGAATCTCCACATGTATGGCATCTCGTTTTCTGACCTGGTTTCCTTCGTTATCCTTGAAATAAAAGAGTGCCTTTACGCCTCCATGAGGAGTGATTCCCTCAAACTGGTAATTTCCGTCCTCAAGTTCGTCAAGAGCACAACCCGGGGAGGAAGAGTCAATAGGACAGGATGCGCACTGAGAATAAAAACCTTCCGCTGATTCAGCGAATTCACAAATGGGAAATTTCATAACTGCTCATTTTTTTTCGTCAGTATAGTGGTGCCTGCAAATATATACATTTAAAAAAATATTGTTGTAGAGTTCGAACTTTATTGATTTCTTGTGTCAGTGGTTTCACCAACAGAATTAAGCTCTATACGTAATGTTAGCCAAGCGGATCATACCATGTCTTGATGTTCGTGACGGACGGGTGGTAAAAGGAATAAATTTTGAAGGATTACGAGATGCCGGCTCCATACTTGAACAGGCACGCTTTTATAACAATGAACTGGCTGACGAGCTTGTTTTTCTTGATATTTCAGCATCACTTGAATCTCGCAAAACAACACTTGAAGAGGTATTGAAAGTTTCCGGAGAAATCTTCATTCCTCTCACTGTCGGTGGCGGAATAAACTCCGTTGAACGAGCCAAAGAGGTTTTTCTGCACGGCGCCGATAAGGTTTCCGTCAATACCGCGGCAGTCAACGATCCTTCACTCATAACCCGCATCGCAGAAAAATACGGTTCGCAAGCGGTTGTAGTTGCCATAGACATCAAAAAGACAGGAAGCGATTACCTTGTCCATACTCACTCCGGGAAAACGCCGACCCGCTATGAAGCAATTGAATGGGCGCATATTGTTCAGGAACTCGGTGCAGGGGAAATCCTCCTGACCAGCATGGACAGAGATGGCACCAAAGAGGGCTATGACAACGACATTCTCAGCAGGGTATCAACCTCTGTGCATATTCCCGTAATCGCATCAGGAGGGGCAGGCAATCTGGAACACCTCTATGATGGCTTTACCAAAGGCCATGCCGACGCGGCTCTTGCAGCATCCATATTCCATTTCCGGCAACACTCTATCCGTGAAGCTAAAGAATTTTTGAGGGAACGGGGAATTACTGTCCGACTATAAACAACATTCCCATACCTCAGTTCAATGGCTCTTCCTCAAGCCGCTTTCGGATATCGAGCAACTCCTTTCGACGCTCGGCGTTGGTTTCAGGATACGACAAGTTGAGATCTGTCAACGTCTTGAAAATAAGCTGCGAAACAATAAGCCGGGCATTTTGTTTGTCGTCAGCCGGTACAACATACCATGGCGCATGTTTGGTGCTTGTTGCACCAAGGCACTCCTCATAGGCGAGCATATACTGCTTCCAGTATAGCCTCTCTTCAACATCAGCGGCACTGAATTTCCAGTTCTTTGCAGGGGCATCTATTCGACCCAGAAACCGTTTTCGCTGCTCCTCCTTTGAAAGGTGAAGAAAAAATTTCAAAATCCTTGTGCCGTTGCGATAGAGATGCTGTTCCATATCGACTATCGAATTGAAACGGTGCTGCCAAACCTTTCCACCATTAATCAGCTCATCCGGAATACCCTGTACTGAAAGTATCTCCGGATGCACACGAACAATAAGCACCTCCTCATAATAAGAGCGGTTAAAGATCCCGATATGCCCCCGTTCAGGAAGGCAACGGTTGCTTCTCCAAAGAAAATCGTGAACAAGTTCGTGAGCTGAAGGATGCTTGAAACTGAAGACCTGACACCCCTGAGGATTCACACCCGACATCACATGCTTGATAACACCGTCTTTTCCGGCAGCATCCATAGCCTGAAAAATCAGCAACACTGCATACCGGTTATCTGCATAATGAACCTGCTGCAGCTTGCTCAACTGCTCGACATGACTGGCAAGCATCTCTTTATACTCTTTTTTGGAACTGTAGACCGGATCGACAAGCGTAGGACGTTTGCCAAGGTTTACCTTTTCGCCTTCACGAATCCGCAGTGCATCAAGGTCAAACCGCATAGAAATGGTATTAGTACCGTTGAAATCGTAACATGGAAGATGCAGTTGAAATATGACTGGAGTACCCAAAAAATCAGTGGCCTTTTTAAGCCAATTTTAAGGCACTTCTTACTCTTCTTTAAGAATCCCGACGCTACATTGTTACTTGTCTAACCTGACAAGTCAATCATGAGTAAAATTAATTAAATTTATCGACACAATGAACACGGTACCCTTGAAATCTTGGGTGATCTCATTTACAATAGGAGTATTTACTATTTCAACAGTCACGTGACTTCTGATTTTATTGCTATTGAGATGGATATGGTACCGGCAGTGGAGTCATTGGCGCAACAATATTCACAGCAATTCTTTCACTTCTGCCACATTCGGTAACAATAAGAAAGAGCATGGACAAGAAATTCAAGGGAAAACTGCTCTCCAGGCACTTGATGAGTCATCGTTGGAAACCATTGCTCTTGTTATAAAAACCACACCACAGTAGCTTGTTGAACAACTCGGAAAAAGCGGTATCATTGTTAAAGACCCGTCATTAACTATTCAGGAAATTGCCAAAATCAATAGTAACATCAACAAAGCGTTTCTTGGTGCCCTGTTTCAATCAACTAAGGGTTTCACGGCCAAAAAGCGCGATAACGATTAATAGAAAAAAACAGACCACATGAGACTTCTCATTATTGAAGATGAAGCCGGAATAGCAGGTTTTCTCAAAGATGGACTTGAAGAAGAGTATTTTGCCGTTGATATTGCTTTCGATGGCAAAAATGGACTTGATCTTGCCATGACGAACGATTATGACCTGATCATCATTGACTGGATGATTCCTGCTATAAGCGGTATTGAAGTATGCAGGCAGATACGCAAATCCGGCAGTCTGATACCGATAATGTTTCTGACTGCCAAAGACACACTGGAGGACGTGCTGTTCGGTCTTGAGGCTGGGGCTAATGATTACATTAAAAAGCCTTTTGCCTTCGAAGAGCTGCTTGCTCGCATACGGGTACAACTGAGAAATAAAAATCAGAGTGACGATTCGTTAAGTGCTGGAACCCTGAACATAAATCCTGGTACCCATCAGGTATTCTGCGATTCCATTGAAATCACCCTCACTCCGAAGGAATTTGCCCTGCTTGAATACCTTGTCCGCAATAAAGACAAGGTATGTACCAGAAGTCGAATCATCGAACACGTCTGGGACATCCATTTTGATTCTGATACCTCCGTGATTGATGTCTATATCACCTTTCTGCGCAGAAAACTCGAAAATGCAGGATGCGGAAACTTAATTCAAACCATCCGCGGTGTCGGGTATATCATTCGTGAATCCTGAGGAACCAGTATGAGAATAGAAACAAAGCATGCAATAAAAAATACCTCCATACTGTTAAAAGAATGGTCTGTAATGAGTTTGCGCAACCGTATTGCATTCTACTATACCGTTACGTCAGCATTTCTGATCGCCATTGTTTTTACGATACTCTACTTCATGGTTCAAAGCATTGTTTATAAGCAATTCGATGAAGAGATCAACAGTGAGGTTTCTGAAATCTTCTCAGATGCTCACGTAACAAGTAAAGATTTTACAAGTTTCTCAAGATTTAAAAATTTTATTGATGATAAAGAGGTCAATTACCGTGAAACGAAACATGAAGAGAAGGGAACGGCAAAAGTTGACACAGAATTTATTCAACTGGTCGACAATAATGGACTGGTCATAAATAAATCAGCAAATCTTGCCCGGAACTTCCTGGCATTTATACCTGCTCAGACAAAAACGATCTACATTAACAGCTCTATTAATAATTCGATGATTCGTCAGGGGCAGTTGCCCCTTCTCAATAAGAAAGGCATTATCAAAGGGTATATTATTGTTGCAGTTCCCCTGAAAAACGCCGTTATAGTCCTTCATGACCTGCAGAACGTTTTTCTTTTTTCATTTCCCGGTATTACTCTTACCCTTTTTATTGTAACCCGTTTGATAGCAGGCAAAAGTATAGCCCCCATAAAAAAGGTTATTGCGACTGCCGAAAAAATGACGCAGACAAACCTCAGTCAACGTATCGAGCTGCCGCATCATCATGACGAACTGTATCGCTTGTCAGCTACCATCAACGCTCTGCTTGACAGGATGCAGGATGCATTTCAGCGTGAAAAACAGTTTACTGCCGATGCTTCTCACGAGCTGAAAACACCTCTTGCCGTGGTTAAAGGAACTCTGGAAGTTCTGGTTCGCAAGCCACGAGAGAAAGAACAATACGAATACAAGATTCAGTTCTGCCTTCTGGAATTAAACCGCATGGCACGTCTGATCGACCAGCTCCTCATGCTTGCCCGATACGAAAGCAACAAAATGAATCCGCATATAGAGGCGGTCTGGCTACGCTCACTTCTTGAGACTGTTACGGTACGACTGCACCCTATTGCCCTCGATAAGGAGATTGGATTCAAAATAAATGGCATTGAAAAGGCGGCAGTTACAGCAGACCCTGCAATGCTTGAAATGATTCTTGAGAATATTCTCTCTAATGCTATCAAGTACTCTCCTGACGGTTCCGCTATAACAATAACAGTAGAGCAAAAAATGAGAACCCTGATATGCAGTATTTCCGATCAGGGAATCGGTATTCCTGAAGAAAAACTGCATGCCGTTTTTGAACGATTTTACCGGGTTGATGAGTCAAGAAACTCAAGCACAGGAGGATTCGGGCTTGGATTGTCCATTGTAAAACGACTTGCGGATCTTCAAAAAATTAAGGTGGGAGTAACAAGTGCAAAAAACCAGGGCACAACCTTTGCTCTGACGTTTCCCGCCACGTAACCAATATCCATACTTTTTAAGAGTTCGGAATACGGTAGCTCACATTCAGATTACCGGTTAATGCAAAAAAACCTGCTGTTGATAAGGAAACAAAACTCACCGGCACCTATGCAGACAGGGCTTATACCGGTCAGGACGACAGTCTCGACTGGTGTGGCATGACAAAGCGAAATGCATGAAAAAGGCGTCAGAAACCACCCATTGAGTCACTCTTGTTGTTTTTGACACCATCTATAACACCAGCAACTAACGGCATGTTGAATGATATAGTCAAGATGTGCTCCATTGTATTTTGGACAAGACGAACACCAATTCGTCCTATTTCCATCCCCCTCCTAAAGCCATATACAGGTCAATCCGGTTGGTCAGATTCTGCTGCCGAACCAGAATCTCGTTCTGCTGCGCCGCATAGAGGGATCGTTGGGCATCCAGCAGGGCAAAGTAACTGTCGATACCATGGGCGTAACGAGCCTTCAAGATCGTAAAGGCTTGTTCGCTCGCTTTGACAAGAGCCTGCTGGGCGTGCAACTGCTCGGTGTAGGTTGCACTGGCCACCAAGGCATCCGCAACTTCCCGAAAAGCGGTCTGGATGGTTTTTTCGTATTGTGCGATGGCAATATCGCGGTTGGTTTTTGCCAGTTTGAGGTTGGAGATCAGGCGCTCTCCCTGGAAAATCGGCAAATTCACCTGAGGGGAAAAGCTCCAGACACTGCTCGATCCCGCCACAAACAGATTGGTAAGGCTGCTGCTGGCAAACCCTGCGGAACCGGTAAGGCTGATGCTCGGGAAGAAGGCTCCACGTGCTGCTCCAATATTGGCGTTTTCAGCTTTGAGTGCATATTCAGCCTTGCGGACATCCGGACGGTCCAACAAAACAGTGGATGGAAGCCCCACAGGGAGCACTTCCATCACCTGAACAGAGATGAGGCTTTCGGACTTGAGAATCTCAGAATCGATCTCTTTTCCAACCAGAAGGGTAAGGGCGTTTTTGTCCTTTTCCACCTGTCGTTGATATTGGGCGCGGTTGGCACGGGCTGTTTCAACCAGGGTGGAGGCTTGTGACACATCCAGCTGAGACTTCGCTCCCAATTCAAAGCTGCGCTTGATGAGATCGAACGAGTCAAGCTGGGTCTTGAGTGTGTTTTCGGTCAGCTGCAGCAGTTCACTATCAGCAAGATAGGTGAGATAGGCATTGGCCACCTCGGCGATCAGGCTCGTCTGGGCAGCCTTACGTCCCTCTTCCGTTGCCAGATACTGGTTCAAGGCGCGGTTGCTGAGGCTGCGGACACGCCCGAACAGATCCAATTCATATGCCGTGACACCTATGCCGGAGGAATATGTCGAAACAGTTTCCGAATTTACGGAAGAGCTGGAGTTTTCCGATAACCGTTGTCGAATCGCGCTGCCTGACGCATTAACCGAAGGCAACAGATCTGACCGCTGTATGCGATAAGTGTTGCGGGCAGCCTCGATGTTGAGCGTCGCTATCCGGAGGTCGCGGTTATTGGCAAGGGCGGCTTCAATAAGGTTCTGCAGCTTAGGCGATTTGAACATGCTCCGCCATCCGATATCAGCTACATGCGCTTCTCCTGCAGCTTCCAAGGCCAGCACGGACCCATTCCCCGGAGTGGTCGGCCATTGCGTGGCGACAGGCGCCAAGGGGCGCTGGTAACGTGGTGCCAGTGAACAGGATGTCAGCATGGTGGCAACAAGACAAACAGGGATCAGCAGCTTATTAGTCATGGTTTGACCCCATATCTTTTTGGTTTTCGGTCAGTATGGTTAAGGGCTTTCTGGTAAAAAGAGATTGTACCAGAATGTAAAACAACGGTACGAAGAAGATTGCCAACACCGTTCCCGTCAACATCCCTCCGATAACGCCGATACCGATGGCGTGCTGGCTTGCCGAACCTGCTCCAGAGGAGAATGCCAGAGGCGTTACGCCGAGAATGAAGGCCATGGAAGTCATGACAATCGGGCGTAAACGTTGTCGGGCGGCAGTCAGGGCTGCCTCCTTCAGGTTAACACCTTGTTCGTTGAGGGATTTGGCGAACTCCACGATGAGGATGGCATTTTTTGCTGTAAGGCCGACGGTGGTCAGCAGGCCCACTTTGAAGTAGACATCGTTTGAGAGACCTGCAATGGAAGTTGCCAGAACCGTTCCAAAAACACCAAGCGGCACCACCAGCATGACGGCCAGCGGCACGGTCCAGCTTTCATAAAGAGCTGCAAGGCAGAGAAAAACAAAAAGCAATGAGAAGGCATAGAGCAGCACTGTCTGTTGGCCAGCTGCACGCTCTTCGTAGGAAAGACCTGTCCATTCGATACCAAAGCCTTCGGGAAGTTTCAGCGCCAATTGCGTCAAGACAGCCATGGCATCACCTGAACTTACACCAGGAGCTGAAGCTCCCTGTATATTTACCGATGATATGCCATTGAAACGCTCCAACTTCGGCGAACCGAAGCTCCAGCGGCCAGTGGAAAATGCAGAGAAGGGCACCATATCTCCATTGGCGTTCCGGATGTGCCAGCTGTTGACATCCGCAGGGTTCATCCGGAATGGGGCATCTCCCTGCATGAATACTTTCTTGATGCGGCCATCATGAATAAAATCATTGACATAAGAGGATCCCCAGGCAGTCTGCAGGGTGGTATTGATGTCGGCAATGGAAAGGCCAAAGGCGCTGGCCTTTTCGTGATCGATATCAATCTTGTATTGCGGGACATCTTCAAGACCATTGGGTCGCACACCGATCAGTGCTGGATTTTTTGAAGCCAGGCCCAGTAACTGATTTCGGGCATTCATCAGCGCCTCGTGACCTTTTCCTTTACGATCAAGAAGTTGGAAATCAAAACCGGAAGCATTGCCAAGCTCCATGACTGCGGGCGGGTAAAATGCAAAGATCATTGCATCCTTGACGCTTGACAGGGCTGCCATGGTACGCCCGGCTATGGAGGCGACATCTTGTCCCTTTTTTTTGCGCTCACTCCAGTCTTTCAGTTGTACGAAGCCCATGGCTGAGTTTTGACCCTGACCGGCAAAACTGAAGCCAGTCACGCTGAAAACGCTTTCAACAACATCTTTTTCCTGATTGAGCAGGTACTTTTCCATGACTTTCACACTTTCGAGTGTCCGTTCCTTCGTCGCTCCGGATGGGGTGGAAAGCTGAACGAACATGAACCCCTGGTCTTCTTCGGGCAGAAACGAGGTCGGAATACGCCATAATACGAGGCCCAGCAGTATCACGACCAACATGAATGCCGTAAGCGAGCGTTTGACATTACAGGACATGACCCTCGCCCCTTTGACATATCGTTCGCGGTTGACATTGAATAATTCATTGAACCAGACAAAGAAACGTCCGACGACTCCTTTGCCGGAAAGATGCCCGCTTTCTGGCTTCGGTTTGAGAAGACTGGCACAAAGGGCAGGCGTCAAGATCAGGGCTACCAGAACCGAGAGAAGCATGGCCGATACAATGGTAATCGAGAACTGACGGAAAATCGTACCGATGGAGCCTTTAAAGAAGGCCATTGGCACAAATACCGCCGAAAGCACGAGGGCTATTCCGATCAGAGCACTTGAGATCTGCTGCATGGATTTTCTTGTAGCCTCCAGAGGAGAGAGATGCTCCTCCTCCATAATGCGCTCAACGTTTTCGACCACAACAATAGCGTCATCCACAAGCAATCCAATAGCAAGCACCATGGCAAACATGCTGAGGGTGTTTATAGAGAACCCGAAAGCCGACATGACCCCAAAGGTTCCCAAAAGCACGACAGGCACTGCAATTGTGGGAATCAGAGTCGCACGGAAATTCTGTAGAAACAGGTACATCACGAAGAACACAAGAATAATTGCCTCGAACAAGGTATGAACAACGCCTTCGATCGAGGTTTTGACAAAGGGCGCCGTATCGAACGGGAAAACGACTTGAACTCCTGGCGGCAATAACGGCTTCAATTCTTCCATTCTGGCTTTCACCAAATTTGCGGTTTTCAGGGCATTGGCCCCGGTTGCAAGAGTGATTGCCATGCCGGCTGCGGGTTTGCCTTTGAAGCGTGTTGTCATATCATAGTTTTGCACCCCAAGCTCGATGCGGGCGACATCCTTGAGGCGAACCTGGGAGCCGTCGGTATTGACCTTCAGCATGATTTTTTCAAAATCTCCGACGCTTTTCAGGCGGGATTGAGCTGTAATCGTAGCATTCAGCTGTTGTCCCGGTACCGAGGGCGTTCCTCCCAGCTGGCCGGCAGAAACGTCAGCGTTCTGGGCGCTGATTGCTGTCTGTACCTCGGTGGTCGTGAGGTTGAAACTCGCAAGCTTGTAGGGATCAAGCCAGATACGCATGGAATAAGGCTGCCCGAAAACCTGGATGTTTCCTACACCGGGGACACGGCTCAGCGGATCGAGTATTTTGGAGTTCAGGAAATCGTTCATGGTAAATTCATCGACGCGACCATCGGCCGAGTAGACACCGACAACCATCAAAAACCCTGTGTCCCCTTTGGTGACTTTTAGTCCCTGCAGCTGGACTTGCTGCGGCAGGTTTGACATGATGGATTGCAACTTGTTCTGTACCTGAACCTGGGCAATATCAGGATTGACTTCCGGCTCGAATGTCAACGTCATGGTGACATTTCCATTGGAATCGCTGCCTGCACTAAAATAACGGAGGTGGTCAAGGCCGGTAAGTGCCTGTTCAATAACCTGCGTCACGCTGTTTTCGACCGCTTCGGCTGAAGCTCCCGGATAGGAAGCGTTAATGTTGATGGTTGGCGCCGCAATGCGTGGATATTGTTCAACCGGAAGGGTCTGTATGGCAATGAACCCCCCCAGCATAATACAGATGGAGATCACCCAGGCAAATACGGGCCGGTCAATGAAAAATCTGGACATGAGAGTGATTACTTGAATGAATGAATTTATCTGGCAGGCACTGCAGGTTGTCCAGCCTCTACTGTTTTCACCTTCATGCCTAGTTGAATTTTCATGATCCCTTCATAAACGACCTTCTCGGCGGCCTTGAGCCCACTGGTGACAATCCATTTGTCTCCGATGATTTCCGAAACTCCGATCGGACGCTCGATCACATTGCCGTCTCTCCCGACGACCCATACCGAAACCGTGCCGTCAACTTTTCGGCTCACCGATTTCTGTGGAACAAGAATGACCTGGTCGTCTTTCCATTGCTCCAGACGGGCATGGACAAACATGCCGGGGAGAAGCTCGTGGTTGGGATTGGGAAACAGTATCCGTAGCAGAACAGTGCCGGTGCTCGGGTTGATTGTGACATCCGAAAACTTAAGCTTACCGGTCTGGCCAACTGGTTTTCCGTCTGCCAGAAGGCGAACGGGAGCCTCGCTCTTCAGGTCCGGATGATGCTTGCGCAATAACATCAGTTCCTCACTCGACTGGGAAACGTCCACATAGATCTGGTCAAGCTGCTGTACAACAGCCAATGCCACAGACTGATTGGCATTGACCAGAGCTCCTTCCGTCACCTTCGATTGCCCGATACGACCGGAAATAGGGGACATTACTTTGGTATAGTCAAGGTTGATTCTGGCTGTTGAAACTTCAGACCTGGCGATGGCAACATCGGCCTGGGCCTGTGCAAGGCTTGCCTTTGCGTCATCATAATCCTGTTTGCTGACCCCGCCGATTGTTACCAGCTCAGTATAACGAGCTGCCTTGGCCTGTACCGACTTCACGTTTGCCTCGGCTTTTCCGAGGTTGGCATGGGTGCTGTTATAAGCTGCCTGATACGGAGCAGGATCAATCTGATAAAGTTGCTGGCCTTGCCTGACCATACTGCCTTCCACGAAAAATTGTTTTGTGACAATGCCGCTGACCTGTGGGCGTATCTCAGCTACCCGTATGGCAGAGGTTCGGCCTGGGAGGTCTTTGGTCAATACCACAGGCTCGGTCTTCATGGTTACAACACTGACCTCCGGTTTAAAATCTGAACCCGTGCGGTCACCCGGCGAACCTTTATGCCAGAGGTACCAGGAGGTGGCAATCGCGGCAACAAGTAAGCATGCAATGATATAAGACCTTTTCATGATGGAGCTTATCTTTTATGTGATGTGTGAGGTTGGTGCTTGACTCTCGGTATGACTGGCATACATCGCCCGGATACCCTCCAGGAAAGAAAAACGTTCCTGGTTGCTCCAGTTGACCAGACCGAACCATTCATGGCAATTGAATCCGATCAGGGCAAAATAGACTATGCGGGCGGCTTCGGGCTTCTCTCCTGCTTCCATGGCTTTCAGGTCATGAACAGTCCATTCCCGCATCTTCCGCTGGAGTGAGACTTCACTTGACATCGAGGAGGATACGGCCAATGCAACAGCTCTTTCAATATCATCCGGAGCCTGCTCCGCGCGCTTGATACGTGCGAAAAGTTCAGGATGGGGAGTTTCGGCACATTCCAGTACAAGTATGTCGATGCGCTCTTTATCCCGTTGAAACTGGCGGTCGATAAGTGCCTCAAGGAGGGCTGTCTTGGATTTGTAGTCATACACGACACGGGACTTGCTGATTCCTGCCTCCCTGGCCACTGCGTCAATTGATAAGCGTGATACCCCGAACTTTACCACAACGCGCTCAATTGCATCCAGAATTTCGTGAGTGCTGACTTTCTTGGTTCTGCCCATGATACTTGCCCCTTGAATTGTTGGCGTTAATTTAAACACGATCGTTCTTTTATACAAGTCTTTTTCAAAATGTTTGCAGGAACAATGCAAACAAAAGAGGGGTAGTTGAAACAGATCAGGATTTTTATCCGGTAAGAAGGATGTTACGAATGAGGCGGGAAAACTGAATCTGGTGGGGGTGATTAAAAAAAATTGCCGGGAAACGGGAGCCCATGGCTGAATCTGGGGAGTTCTCTTATTCCGTTTTTTTCCTGTATCCCAAACCTGAGAACAATGCGATCAACGTTCCATCTTCATCCTTTATTTCTACTTGATGCCCGCATATCTTCTTATTTTTACTTACCTCTTTTGCTTCCGCCCTTATATATGTTCCCCGGGGGGCTTTGAAATATGAAATCGACGCATTAATCCCTACTGTAGTACTTCCATCAGCATTACACGCTATAGCAAAAGCATAATCAGCAAGCGTAAATATTGCACCACCCTGGACAATATTGATACCATTCTTATGCTTGTCCTCTATTTTCATTTCAACCAATGCATATCCCGGAGATGCTTCAACGATCTCAATACCTAACAACTGGGCGAACCTGTCGTTCTTCACGTTTTTTAACATCTCTTTATCCATCTGTATTCCTCATAAAAAATTTGCACCCGCACCAGCCTGCTGACCCATATATACTAAAATAAGACTTTACATTATTTTAATAACTGAATGGGTTCGTTTTGTAAATTTTACTTGAACACCTCAGATCGTCAAGCCATTGCACTGCCTGATTAACTTATTGGCTGCTCGCCCGAGGTGCCTGAGAGCATGATGGAGCTTGCGCTCTAATAAAAAAACCCCATGAGCACATCCTTTTCAGGCACGCCCATGAGGTTTTCAATATATACAGCCAAGGCCGTTCTTTCTTCTACTCCGCCAACTGCCACCTGTCTTCACTTTCTCTCCTTCCCACTGCTGACTGCCAACTCTCCCCTTCTCAGCACTCGCCCCTCAGTACTCAGCACTTTCTTTCCTGCCTACTCTTTACTTATCCTCGGAGTCACTTCGGTATGGAAAACTGCGTCCAGTGTTGGCGCGGTAAGAACGGCTTCTCCCCAGGCTTCTAATACAGGTTCGGTGGCATTGCTTAACTTCTCTGTTACCCATGCAGGCAATGCACCAAAGCGACGTTCCAAAAGTCTTTTCAACAGCTTCGATTCACCTTCCAGGCGACCTTTGGCTATGCCTTCTACCTGGCCCTCTACCCGGCCTTTGGCTATACCGATTCTTTCTACGCTGGTGACGTATTTCATATTTTTATGTTCCTCAATGGTTTCCATTTCTTGCCAGATTTTTGTTTCCAACCAGGCTGGTAGTGTCATCAACCAATCGACGATAGTAAACAAGTCGATGACTCGTTGTTTATCCCAGTGTCGTTTATAGAGTATTCGTACCAAACTGAGTTTGGCTTCATAGCGTTCCCGATTCTCCTTTCGGGTTTGCCGGGTCAGGATATGTGCTGCTGTAATTAAACCAAATGCGTTATCCGAAGCAAGGAGTGAAATCAGTAGGCAGTGGGCAGTGGGCGGTAAAGAAAAAAAAGCCTTGAGTTTCCAATTTCGACTTCCCCTCAGCACGGTCCATAATGCACAGAGGCTCATTGGGCCCATCATGGGCATGAACATGCAATTCGGAGTTCAATACTGCGCCTATGGTTTCCCCTATCAACGCATCCATTTGCCATTGCTGGTCATCGAGGCATGACTATGGGCTATGATGGTTGGTTGGCAAACTCATCCAGGACAACCGTTTTGTTGCCAAGGGGCTTCGCTCTGTAGGAGTCTTTCTGGGTGCACGCAATCGTAATGGCGAGCCGGTTCCGGAGTTCATCGGTGCACGACCCCAGGATCTCCCATTCCTGATGCAGGGACTTCTGGATAGTCACCGCATCATGAGCGGTGGCTCAGTTGAGCCTGTCATTCATGCCGCACTGATCGCATTCGGATTTATTTTCATGCACCCCTTCGAGGACGGTAATGGGCGCTTGCACAAGGCGCTCGTTCATCATATTCTTGCCGAGCGGAAATTTGCTCCTGCGGGCATGGTTTTTCCGGTCAGCGTAGTCATGCTTGAGCGTATCGAGAAGTACCGGCAAGCCCTGCGTGACTTCAGCTCGCCGCTCATGTCATCTATCGACTGGCAGCCAACGCCAAGGGGTAACGTCGAAGTGCTTAATGATACCGCTGATCTCTACCGGTTCGGCGACTACACGGCACTAGCCGAATATCTCTACACCTGCGTCGAGCACACCATCACAAACCTCCTTCCGAAGGAGGTGCACTACCTGAAATGTTATAACCTCGCGCTGACGTCAATCGGTGAGCACATCGACATGCCCGGAAACCAGATACGCGACCTCATCATGTTGATCACCCAAAACAGCATGAAACTCCCTCTTCTCCTACGCCAGAAAGAGTTCGCATTGTTAACTGATGCTGAAGTCCTGGCCATTGAAAAGGATGTCGCAGAAGCCTTTTCTCAGGATGACAAAAGTGAATGATATGATTACCGGTCCTTCAATTGTAGTTCTATACGACATCAATTCTTCGGGTTCTCTCCTTCATTGATACTACCCTCCTGCCTTTTGCATTTGGCGAGGGAGCTTGCTGGATCTCCCGATTCCCATGTAGAAAACTTCCACACATACAGCTGGCCTCTGATTCCGCCGTAGCCAACCATACATTGCCATAACAGTATGGGTCAATGTCGCATTCCCCTTCGTTCAATAGGGTCTGCCTGCGGATTTGAGTGATTGTGAAGTTCAGTACTGCGCCTGTGCTTTCCCCTGTCAACGCTTCCCCACACCATTGCTGGATGTCGAGGCATGACTCGGGGCCATGATGGGTGGATATGCCTTTCATGTGGGAAACTTGCATTCTCTGTTTTCTGCCGGTTTTAATCGGCGCTTTCATGTCGTCACCCAAAGGGAACAGTTTCTTGCGCCTTTACCGTCACCATGTTCTACCGCTATCAGTAGGTTAAAGACGGCCCAGGCTGTTAGAATAGGCGTTTTTTCAGAAAAAAGAACTTCCGCACCTGAAGCAAAAACTGTTCAATGAACGACGCTTTTCGTGTTATCAAACTGACTGAAATTGCATATTCGAAAGTTCTTCTTGAGTTGCCCTTGTCGAGATGTTGAGAAATTCAACACCAACGACGCTATCCTTATCATCAAAATCAAGAATTACTCCAGGCCTGACTTCTTCTGATTCAACTATTTTGGTTTCATCAAATCTGAAATAGAGTGTGTCAGTTTCTTTATCAAGGGTAATTTTCATGTTTTCTCCTTAATCTACGGTCAAAAAAAACTGTTATCGCTTTATTTGGCAAAACATTCACATTGACAACAACTCGTAACCATCTGTCATCGATCTCAATAATTTTTTTTAGATAGTGCCTTGTAATACCTCCATCGTGACTTTCTATTTTATCAGGATCGTCAATGGTTCTCTTTACCCATGCTTCAGCAATGTTTCGCTGTTTAAGCATTTCATGAAAATGTTTTGTAAAAACGAGCATCAATCAACCCGTAACAGTTTCTGAGCATTACTTTTAATTTCTTTTTTACAACTTATTCATAATAGTCACAATTTATAAAGAAATCAACTACCCCGCAGCAGAGCTACTGAGTATGAATTCATTCTTCATCGATTCTTTCACAAAGCAAAGCTTCAGGGTATGCCTGAACCCAAGCCCCGAGAAATTATCGAATATGGAGAAGTTAGATCGCTCATAGGAGTTCGGGATGACAGATGCTGAAGGCTGAGTGAAATCAAAATGGTTGGTGGTGGGCACCGGCAGGTCTAGACACCGTTGAACACGCCAGTATTCGCTGGACACACAAGTGTACGATAAAAACAACGTCCCCCTGTGGGGACGCTCGCCAATTTGGATCGGGTGATTGAACAGATGAAAGCCTGCAATGCATTCGAAAAATCCCGCAGGCAATACCAACTGTTTAACCTTTCTGACTTGGCCGTTTCTTAATACACACAGGCTCATCGGGCCCATCATGGGCATGAACATGCTCAATGAATCTGTTAGTGATCATTCTTCAGATGAAGGGCCGCAGTGCGGTAAAGCAACACGTCTTGTCAGTATTGGCTCGTTCCGAACGAAACCATCTTCCGACAAGCTCAGGAGGTGTAGCCCCAACTCCTGGTGAAAAAGGGTTTCTGATTTTATCCATTGTAAGCGATTGATAACCTCGATGCGGGTTGTTTATAGCTGTTTATAACTTGTTATATCAAACAATCATTATAAACGACTATAAACTCTAATAATCACGAGAACTAACCTGATCAAAAGTAAGTTAATCACATCAATAACACATCTTCAAAAATATTCATCCATTACTCATCAATTAAAATTCAAGCCCGAAAAGCAACATACTTCATCAACACCCTTCCAGCGTCTTCATCGAACGGCTTTACCTTTCCCGCTTCATCTCGAAATACTATTTCAATTAAAATCATTCCCTCATCCTGATACGGTAACCCATCGCTCGATAACCACGCTGGCGCTTTTCCCACATTCGTGCAAGCTGCGGATTGTCATGTTCGACATAATCGTAGATACGCACATCACCCTTATTGACATGTTCACGGTGCAGACGCC
>Ga0118677_10005063_pt1 | contig 23431 bp, 22 predicted proteins | sample AliMusrvi5mmetaG_FD_86154 | JGI IMG/M metagenome (GOLD analysis project Ga0118677, IMG submission 86154)
CGAACTTCCTGCATTTGGGAAGGGAAGCCTGTTTCGGCGAGGACGCCGAAACCCGCACCCGAGACGGGCGCGCTCCCCGGAACACTCCGCTCGGCGCTTTCTCTGGAGTGTGAGATATGCGGGCTAACCCGGATTTTTTGCGGCGACCTCGTGGTAAAGCTCGAGAAACTCCCCGGTTTGCCGGTCCATGGTGTTCTGTTCGGCCAGCCTGCGTGCCGATGCCCCCATCTTGGAGCGGAGCTCCGGATCAAGCAACGCGGCCATCCGTTCTGCGAGCGCGGTGTGGTCGGCAGGGTCGGAAACAAGGAATCCCTGGTCGCCGTCAGCCATCAGTTCCGAAACGCCGTTGAAGCGCGACGTGATCACGGGAAGCCCGCAAGCGAGGGCCTCGAGCGCCACCAAGCTGCAAGGGTCATACCAGGTCGGGTGCAGGCAAACGTCCGCCGCCGCGTAATACGGCCGGACATCTTCTGCGGCTTCGAGAAAGGTGATGCGGTCGGAAAGCCGGAGTTTCCTCGCCAGCCGGACGAACGGCTTCGGCCGCTTTCCCCCGACGAGCACGAGTCGCGCCTCCGCCCCGCGGGCCGCCAGCAGGGAGAAGGCGCGGATGGCGGCCTCCGCGTTTTTCAGCAGAAGGTTATGGGCGACGAGGAGGAAAAGCGTTTCGCCCCCGCGGCAACCCAACGCGGCACGCCGGGGGCCGCGGAGGCCGGCGCAATGATCCGGCGAAAATCGCCCCGTATCCACGCCGTTGTGGATCAGGCGGATTCTCTCCAGTGGCAGCCCGTGCAGCGCGCGAAAATGTTCCCGCACCATTTTTGAAACCGCGACAACCAGCGCCTCTTTCCGGGCGTGCTGGCACCGCTCGATTTCCGCAATCTCGCGGTAGCGTTTCTCGCGCCAGAACCGGATTTGCCTCCAGCGGGGAATCCGCAGGAGGTTGTGTTCGTGCGCCGCCCGGGTCGAGCCGCCGTGCGGATGAAAAATATCGGCATGCCAGCCGCAGCCCATGTCGTGGATCACCTCCAGCGGCAGCGCGCGCAACACCTGCTCAAACCTGGCAGCCCGCAGCAGTGGCGACGGGGCCTGCCCGACCGGATGCCACACCACCGGGATGCCGGAATCCGGCTTCGCGAATTCGCATGCGACGATATGGACCTCGTGGCCGAGCCCGGCCAACTGCCCGGCAAACTGGCAAGTCCAATGCTCCAGCCCTCCTCTGCGAGGATCAAATTTTTCCAGGACGAGGCCGATTTTCATGGTGTGGAGGCAGGTTGGACGCTCCCGGAGGGACCGCCGTGGGGAACGTGCGGATCCCCGAGCATCTCCTCGAGAATTTTCACGGTCAGGTCGGTGGCTCCGGCCGGCAGATTTCCACCCAGGCAGCCACGGATTTCCCGGTAGCCCTCCTCCATGGATCGCCTGTCCTCATCGTTCGAGAGCAGCCTGCTCACGGACGCGGCAATCGCCTCCGGGCGGCAATTCAACCCCAAAAGCTCTGGGACGAGCGCGCGCTGCAGAATGATATTCGGCATGGCGATGAACGGGATCCGCTTCCACATCCAGAGGAGAAACCACTCGAACCGCCCGGCCCAACCAAAATCATAAACGGTCACCTGTGGCGCGCCGGCCGCAACAGCTTCCAACGTGGCCGAACCGGTTTTCACAACCGCCGCGTCGCATGCCAGCAGCGCGTCGGGCGCACGCCCGACAAGGATCTTGATGGGTGGGAGAAAATAGGCGCGGGCTCGTTCCGCGAGAGGTTCCGGCACGGGAACCACAAATTTCACCGGGCGCTCGCGGGACAAAATCGCCGCCACCTCCGCCAGGCGCGGGCCCAACACCTTCACCTCAGCTTTCCGGGATCCCGGAAGAAGGGCGACCAGCTTCTCGCCTGGCCCAGCTTCGAACTCCCGCCTGAGCCGCTCGCGCTTCCCCGGCTCCGCGACCGATTCCAGGATCGGATGCCCGACCCAGTCGGCCCGGCAACCCGCCGCCGTCAACCTCGCCGCCGACCATTCGAATGGCGTCGCCACCCGCGCCACCATAGGCGCGAAGCGCAGCCCCGCATTCCCGGTTCTCTGCCAGGAACGCGGCGGGAAATAATACAGGACCGGCACGCCCGCTTGTTTGAAAAACTCGAGCTGCCCGCAGTTGAACCCGCCCCAGTCACAAAGCACGGCGGCATCGGGCGGGCGGGAGCGCACAAACCGCCGCATTTTGAACGAGAGCCAGCGCGCCCACAGGTAAATCGGGAGAACGGAACAGAGGCCGATGGCGCTACAGTTTGTGGTGTCGCCAATCCATGTGCCGCCTGTCCGCTGGACGGCGGCACCAAGGCTCCTCCCGCCGAGGGCATGCAGGATGAAGCCGGGGTGGCGTTCGGCCAGCCTCTCGGCCAGCCGCGCCGAGTGCGCATCTCCTGATAAGTCGCCGGCAACGAAAAGGACCGAGGGGCGGCTGGATCCTTCCATGGCGGAAAATGCCGGGCTCTTGCCAGAGCCAATCTGCTTGCCCCCTGAATTTTCCTGCTGCCTGGTTCCAGCCGGGCCGCCGGAATTCCGATGAAAAAACAAGGTCGCCGGCACGGCGAGCAGGAGTGCGCCCAAGAGATCGAACCATGAATGGTGGCCGAGGAAGACAATGAGCCAGCCATAGAGCAGGGCCAGGGGAACGGTGACCAGCGCCGAGCGGCGGTCCAACAAAAAAAAGGAGGTGGCCACCGTGAGAAAAAATGTCATGTGCCCGCTCGGAAAAACCCTGTGATCTCTCCACAGCAGCATCCATCGGTTGATATGCGCGAGCAAAAAGGTGGCCAGCAGCGCCAGCCCGCAATGGAACACGAAATCCAGGGCCCTCTTACGACTCGGGAACCCTGTCATGCTGCACGCCAGGAACGCGCAAAGCAAAGCGGGGTTCACGGCTTCGGCCAGCCAATCCAGTTGTTGATGTGTCATACGGACGGTTCCTTCAGTGCGGGTGCCCCTCCAAACCGGGAGTGCCGCCAAGCAACCTTCGCCCGGCGATGTCAGCATGTCTGCCCGCTTCACACCATCTCTTTCTGCAACCAGGTGGACCGGCGGAGGGCCATCCTTCTTGCCTATGTGCCGGATGGCTGCCAAGATCCCCGCATGAGATTCCTTGCCGCCTTTCTGCGCAGATTGTTCCGCTGGCCGGAGCCGAAGCCGGTCCAGCGGATTTTGTCCCGCTGGACGCCGATCTGATTTTCGGATGAAAAGGAAGCCCTTATGGCTGTGACCAAGCACAAGCCCCGGTCGATCCTGGCCTCGTTCACGCGGCTCGACGCCCACCATCGTTTCATTTTCTCGGTGGCGGTGGCGCTGGCCTGCTACGCTTTGTTCTTCGGCCATTTGCGCTGGGAGAAACATCTCATCCTGTCGTGGGATGCCTTCACCCTCTGCATGCTGGTTCTGGCATGGGCCAGGATCGCGACGGCCCAGCCCAAGGCCGTCCTGCGCACGGCCCGCCTGCAGCACTCGACGCGCAAATGGATTTTCCTGTTCGTGCTGGTGGCCGCCTGCGCCAGTCTCGCCGCCGTTTTCTTCCTCCTCCAGCCGGTCAAGGGGCTCACCGCGACCAGGGCCGGCGGGCACATCGCCATGGCGCTCGTCACAGTGCTTCTGTCCTGGGCTCTCATCCACACGATCTTCGCCCTCCAATACGCCTATCTCTATTACTGCCGCCACCCGGCGGGCGGAGGCACCGCATTGATCTTTCCCGAGGGCAAAGGGGAACCGGATTACCTCGATTTCGCCTACTTCTCGTTCATCATCGGAATGACTTCGCAGGTCTCGGATGTCCAAATCGCGTCGAAGGAAGTCCGGCGCTGGGCGCTCCTGCACGGCCTCATCTCCTTCGCCTTCAACACCGCCGTCCTAGCTCTCGGAATCAATATCGCGTCCGGGCTGATCGGCGGAGCTGCCTGAAACCGATTTCACCTGAAAAAGATTCGGGCCACCGGCGGAAATGATCAGAAAACAAAGGAAACTGATCCGCGGTGGCCCGAACTGCTGCCTTAACCGATAGATTTGACCGCCGGGGTGGTCGGACGTTCAAAAAAAGAAAGAAAAAAAGAAAAGATTTTTTCGGCGCGCCATGCGCTTTTTTATAAAGGGCTGCCGAGCAACATATTTTAATCCAGATCAATCCCGACCGGGCAATGGTCGCTTCCGCCGATTTCCGGTTGGATAAAGGCCGACCGGAGGGAGGAACGAAGGGCGTGGGAAACGCAAACGTAATCGATCCGCCAGCCGATGTTCCGTTTCCGCGCATCGCCCTGGTAGCTCCACCATGTGTAATGTCCGCCGCGAGGCTCGAACTCCCGGAACGAATCGAGGAACCCGGCGTCGAGGACCCGGTCGAATGCCTCGCGCTCCTCGACCGTGAACCCGGCATTCCGCGTGTTTTCCTTTGGCCGGGCCAGGTCGATCTCGCGGTGGGCGACGTTCATGTCGCCGCAGAAAATCACCGGCTTGCGCTTTTCCAAGGCCACCAAAAACGCGATGAATGCCGGGGTCCACTCGCGGGTGCGGTAAGCGAGCCGGGCCAACTCGCGCTGGGAGTTCGGGGTGTAAACATTGACGATGAAGCAGTCCTTGAATTCCGCGGTGAGGACGCGGCCCTCGCTGTCGTGGGCGGGCTGCCCGATGCCGTTCGCGACCGAGAGGGGTTTTTCGCGGGTGAGCATGGCGGTTCCCGAGTACCCCGGTTTCTGGGCCGGATTCCAGAAGACGTGGTAGCCCCCGAAATCGTGGCCGACCTGGTCCGGGCGAGCCTTGATCTCCTGGAGGCAGATGATGTCGGCACCGGCATCCCGCAGGTAGTTGGGAAGACCTTTTGCGAGGATGGAGCGAAGGCCGTTGACGTTCCAGGAGACGAGCCTCATTCCGGTCAGGCGAACGAAAAATCCGCGCGCACCGCATGGTGGTCCGAGGCCAGCGTGGGGATCACGGCATGGCTTTCCAGGCGGAGGGGCGCGTTGAAGAACACGTGGTCGAGAACGTAAGGCATCCGGCGCCAGGTGAGCTCGTGATTCTGGGCCGTGCGGAATCCCGCCCGCTCGAACTGCTCGACGAGCCCCTCCCCGGGGGCGCAATTCAGGTCGCCCGCCAAAATCGCGGGGCCTGTTTGCATGCGGAGTTCGGCTTCGATGGCGTTCCTTTGTGCCGGATGCTCCATGCTGTTGGAGCCGATCATAAAGAATGCCTGAAGGTGGGTGTTGAGCAGACGGATATCCCGGCCTTGGATGACCGTGCTCGCGGAAATCAACAGGCGCTGCGAAGGTTGGCGCCAGACCCCCTCGAACTCGAATTCCACCCCGGCCGCCGGAAGGTCCGTCTTTTGGAAGTCGCGCAGTTTGGATTTTGAAAAGATCGCCAGCCCGAGGCCGAACGGGAGTTCGGTTTGGTTGGCAACCGGGTAGGCGAAGACCGAGTCGTAGCCTTTCAGATGCTTCCTGAGAAAGCCGTAATTGGGAGGGGGATCGATCTGGTTGCCGCCGTCGAACCCCCGCTCGACTTCCTGGAGAAAAATCACATCGGCGTCCTGCCCGCCCAGGAATTCGGCCGTCTGTTCCAGGTCGATCCGGACGTTGTCCGGCGCCGCCTCATCCCAAGGCTGGCCGTTCTGCATGTTGAATGTGATGGTGCGAAAAGTCATGAAGCAGTTTCTTGCCAACAGGAGATTTCTGGCTGTATAAACCACGGCTCACAGATTTGCAAACCATGTATAAACTCGTTCTCATCCGCCACGGCGAAAGCACCTGGAACAAAGAAAACCGATTCACCGGCTGGACCGATGTCGAACTCAGCGAAAAAGGCCGCGCCGAAGCGAAGGCCGCAGGGGAACTCCTGAAGAAGGAGGGATTTATTTTCGATGTCGCCTACGCCTCGGTCCTCAAGCGCGCCCTCAACACCCTCTGGACCGTGCTCCAGGAGTTGGACAGCGTCTGGATCCCGATCGAAAAAGACTGGCGGCTGAACGAGCGCCACTACGGCGCGCTGCAGGGGCTCAACAAGGCCGAGACCGCCGCGAAATACGGCGACGAGCAAGTGCTCGTCTGGCGCCGCAGCTACGACATCCCTCCGCCACCGCTCGAAAAATCCGACGGGCGCTGGCCGGGCCACGACCCGCGCTACGCGGGCATCGAAAACCTGCCGCTCACCGAGTGCCTCAAGGACACGGTCGAGCGGTTTCTCCCGCTCTGGCACGACAAGATCGCGCCGGTCGTCAAGTCCGGGAAGCGCGTCATCATCGCCGCCCACGGCAACAGCCTCCGCGCCCTCGTCAAATACCTCGATAACGTCACCGACAAGGACATCATCAACTTGAACATCCCGACCGGGGTCCCGCTCGTTTACGAGCTCGACGCCGACCTCAAGCCGATCAAACACTACTACCTCGGCGACCAGGAAGCCATCGCCGCCGCCATGAACGCCGTGGCCAGCCAGGGGAAGGCCAAATAACCGCGGTTAGCCTCGCATATCTCACTTCGGAGCAACCGCGTGGCAAGGAGCCCTCGCTATTTGCCTTGGTCTGCGTTTGTGCTCGCATCGCGGAGGGTTTCCAACCTGTGGCGAACCTTCTCGATATGGGCGAGGTAGGACTGGAGGGGTTTGTTTTCCGTTTCCTGGCGAAGCTCGTCGATGTGCATGAGGTCGTAGGCGTTGATCCACTGATCCTCTATTTGGATTTCCATCGTGGGATTGAGGATATACTTGCCGTAGGCGATGCGCACAAAGAGCTGCATGTTGCTCGGAAGATCGCGGCTGACCTCGTGGCCCGCCAAGACACTTGTGATGTAGGAACGGCGGCGGCGGTAGCCCGGAATGACGTGCTCCGGGAAGTGATCGAGCGCGAAGATGAAGTCGCCGGTTTCGAAGGCCGGCAGGTCAAATTGGATCTTCCATCGCCAGATGCTCTGCGAGCATGCCAGCATCGAATGGATGAGGAAGAAGGCCATGTGACGCGCATCGATTTTGATGAGCCGTCCGTCGACCTTCACCTTGATGGCTGAGGGTGCCAACTGCTTGTAAACGGTGCTGAGCTTATGGCTCGCGTAGGCTTTGTCGAGATATGCCTCGCGGAGGGAAATCTGGAAGGGGGTTCGCCCCCAGCCATCGCGCAAGGCCGGATTAGCCCCCTCGCGGCAGAGCAGATCCACCGCCTGTGCGTGCCCGGCCTGCGCGGCCAGCATCAGCGGCGTCTGGTTGAGCGGGGACCGGAAGTCCACGCCGTAGAGGCCGATTTTCCGGCGGAGCTCCAGAAAGTTTTTCTCCTCGATGTCGCGCTGGAGTTTTTTCAGCACGACCGGACGCTCCGAGCGGAAACCGGCCGCCCGTTTGTAGCCCATGCGCACGAGGGGCTCCGTGATGCCCGGCGCATCGTAAATGACCGCATACTCGAAAATGAGATGTTTGGCCTGCTGGTTGTAGTGGCCGGGATCGAACGCTTCCTTTTTGAGGCCCTCGAGCGTGGCCGGGGTGAGGACCTGCCACGGCACCGGCTGCACGGTCAGAATGGTTTTGCGGATTTGTTCCGCCTGCTCGTGTTTGCCCTGGAGTTCGAGCCTGCGCGCCTCGGTCTTCCACTCGGTCTCCGTGGATTTCTGCTCCGCGAGCTTGAGGGCATCCTGCCGCGTGTTCAGGCCGAGCAGATCCAGCAGGCGATGCCGGGGGGTTTTTTCGATCAGATAGACGTTCCGGACGGCCCGCGTGAGCGCCACATAGAGCGCGTTGACGTAGAACTTGTAGGCTTCGAGCGACTTGTCCGTCTTGTCCTTTGCCCGGGCATATTTCAGCTCCTTGTTGAGATCGTCCGCCGCCACCCCGCTGGTGATTTCCGCGAACTCCGCAGCGCTGTCGGAGACAAAGTTCAGGAGGATGATGTTCTCGTATTCGAGCCCCTTGGCCTCCTGGATCGAAAAGATGAGCGGGGTCTGGAACCATTGGCTTGCCACTTCCTTGTCCTCCGTGCGCATGACCATGACCGCATGGCGCGTCGAGCGGCGGGTCTTGTCGTTGAGTTCGCGGCGGGTCTTGTCTTCATCCTGAAGAAGCTCGACCGCGCCGGTGCCGGTGGAGTTGCAGGTCACCAGGTAGTTGCTCTCGCGGTCGATCGAGCCGAAGCGCGCGTTTTTTAACAGCAGGAGGCGGTTCGAAACATCAGTCACCTGGGGAGAACTGCGGTAGTTGGTGTTGAGGATCCTGGTGATCTCGGCGGGTGCCCGGGTCAGTCGCTGGTCGTAGAACATGCTTTTCACGGCGGCCCACGAGAAGAAATTCGGGTGGACGATCTGGTTCGAGTCGCCGCACAGAATGAACTGGTCCCACTGCCGCAACGACCGGAGCACGAGATGGAGCTGGATATTTGTCAGATCCTGAACCTCATCCACGACAACCCAGTCGTAGCGCGGTGTGCAGAGATTCAGGGACTCGTGGGCGACAAGGTTCAGATCGTAGAAGCCGGCTTCGCGGAGGTGGGAGCGATAGCGCTCGAAGATGTCGTAAACGGCGGGCCGTTCCTCCGGCAGGAAGATCGAGCGCCTGACGCCAAGGCCGAGGTAGTCGTCGCGCGTCAGGATCGGCCGGTCGATTTGTGAGCCGGTGAGCACGCCGTTGAATTCCTCATAAAGCTTGTGGGTGTCGCGGATGCGCGACGACACGCGGTAGCGGGCAACCCACCGCTCGAAATCCCGGTAGGTCATCGGCTTTCCGTCCGGGACATTCAGCGTCTCCAGAAACTCCCGGAACGAAAGGAATGATGTTTCCTGCCGGGGATTGTCGTAGTTGAAGGCGAAGTAGAGGTTGCGGGAGTTCTCGGCCAGGAATGGGGAATGGGTGACGTAGAGGACTTCGCCAGGCAGATGCTTCAGCTTTTCGAGCGTCAGCACCGTCTTGCCGCTTCCGGCTGACCCGATGAGGATGAACGGGGGGTGGAGTCGAAAGGCATCCTGCTGCGCGTCGTCGAACGAAAGGATCTTGTCGAGCACCTGAAAATGGCGGGCGCGGGGGTTGATGTAGGCCAGCGGCAGGGCATCCTCCGGCGGCACGGCATCCGGCGAGGCCAGAAGTTCCAGCTTGGTTTCGTCAATGGCGGCACCGTTCAGAAAACGCGACTTGTCGTAGGCGTGATGAGCGATCAGTTCGAGCAAGAGGATGCAAGTCTTCCCGTCGTGGATCCCGAACCGGAACAGAAGCCGGTCCGCGTCGCTCAACTTGGCCCGGTAGTAAGCTGTGGGTTTGAGTTTTTTGACATCGGCAGCCCGGAAGTCCCCGGCGCGGAGATGGTCAACGGCCCGATCAAACGCCTTCCGCAGTTTGCCGGGTTCCATGTCGGTGTATTGAAGGATATCCATTCGGAAAAGCGGCGATGATTGCGCAATACGCCGCGCGCGGTCAACGCGCCAGAATGCCTGTTTTTCAACATCGCATCAAGCCCGTCAGATTTTTCACTCCCATGTCCGATCAAAGGTTTCGCAATCAAACGCGGGTCCCCGCCGAGGATTCCGCCTGGTTCCTCTCCAGCAGGCGGGCCAGCACCTCGGGGGCGGGCAGGTCTGGCGCGAACCCGTAGGCGGCGGCGACGGCTTCGTCGAGCGCGGCGTGGGCGTTCGCGAGCCAGGCCGGACGAGCGTTGTAGAGGTTGGTCAGAGTGCGGGATTTCAGCTCGGAAGCGGCTTTCTCATCCACCGGAACACGCATCGGATACCGCGCGAGGCGAGGCTCCCCCGCCGCCATTTCGCATTCCCCATTTCGAATTCCACATTCAACAATAAACCTTGCCCACGGGCCGCCGACGGTTGCGGGGAATTCGAGGGTCTCCTCACGGGTCCACTCCGGCGGGTTCAGCCAGCGCTCGCGCAGGGAGTCCAATTCCCGCGCCGCCGAGGCGACCGCCTCTCGCTGCGGCCCCGCCGCCTCGGGAAACGGAAACGTCTCGAAACACGTCGTCGGCGTGTAGCGGAAACCGGATTCTTTTTCGCGCAACTGCGTCCCCTGGGCCAGCGACCAGATCTCGTGGAACCGGCTGTGCAGGACGCCGAAAAAATAGTCGTCGGAGCGGGCGAAGGCGATGACCACGTTGGCTGGGAGCGTTTCCATGGGCAGCCATGAGAACACCCGGTGCTTTGCGACCATGCATGTCGCGAGATAGCGCGGGTGGCCGGAGAACGCTTTGCGCATTCCCTCGCGGGCTTCGGCATAAAGCCACCAGAATTTGCGGTAGGCATCGCGGTTGTTTTGCGAGCGGACCGGACGGACGTTTTGGTCGAGATGGGAAAACGGCCGCTCGTAAAGTGCGGCGTCCGCCATTTTCAATCCGGTGAAGTCGATCGTCCACTGTCCGCGCGAGCGCTGGTTGATGTCCTTGCCGTTGAGGTAAGGGCGGAGGACATCGCTGTTCGGGCGTCCGTGGGGGTTCGGGGCGGCGAACCATTCGCGGACCTGTTCAAACGGAAGATCGAACGGACCGGCGGGGGTGATGCCCATGAAGCTGATCCCGAGACTCGGCGCGAATGGCACGGCTTCGCGCGCATCCGATCCGGCTGTCAGTGACGGGGAAATCGCGGTGACATGCCTGCCGTCGAGGACGGGGGAATCGTTCCATTGGGAGGGCGAGGCTCCGTCCGAGCCCAAATCACGGCTCGGACGGAGCCTCGCCCTCCCCTCTTTGCTTTCGAACCCAACCATGCTCACGTGGACGTTCACGCCGTCGAGGATCCAGTCGCGATCGCTCACCGCAAAAAAGATGTGCGCGGAATCCTTGATGCGCTTGAGGACTTCGCGGTTGGCGCCTCCCCGGATCGCCTGCGTCGCGAGGAGCCCGGCGCGCTCGCACTTGTTGGATCCAATTTGCGTGCGCGCCTTTTCAAACCAGTAGCAGCAGAGGTCCGCCTCTGCGGGAACCCGCCCTTTGAAGCAGGCAAGCAGCTTGTCCACATAAGCGTCGCCGAGCTCGCGCCTCAGCATCTTTCCCCCCAAAAACGGCGGGTTGCCAACGATGAAATCGACCTTCGGCCATTCGGGTTCTTTGGGGTTGTCGGGGGCGGCGAGGTCGAGGATGGCGTCGCGGTTCTGGAAGGTGGTCATTTTGCGCAGGAGGGGGGAGTCGGTGAAGCCGTAGCCGTTGTGGCGGGTCCACTGGAGGAAGCCGATCCAGAGGGCCATCTGGGCGAGGTCGAAAGCGTAGGGGCTGATCTCGATGCCGTGCATCTGCCACGGCGCGACGGCGGGGAGGAAGTCGGTGGCGAGGCCGGACTCCGCGCCGTGCAGGGCGGCCTCTTTTTCGAGGTCCTTCAATTTCTGGAGGGTCACGTAGAGGAAATTTCCCGACCCGCAGGCGGGGTCGAGCACGGTCGTGTGGGCGAGGCGGTTGAGGAACCGGGACTTGAGCATGTTCGCCTCGCCGACCGCTTTTTTCAGGCGTCCGCCGGTCGGCTTATCGCCGTTGCCGGATTTTTTGCCGGTGGCGAGGAGGTTGGCCATCGTGGCCCGGAGCGCGGCCCATTCCTCGCGCAGCGGGGCCATGACGACGTGGTCGATGAGGAGTTCGATATCCTCTCGCGACGTGTAGTGCGCGCCGAGCTGGGAGCGCTTCGACGGGTCGAGCCCGCGCTCGAAAAGCGTCCCGAAAATCGAGGGGTCGATCGCCGACCAGTCAAGCCTCGTCGCGGAGGTGACGACGGCGATCTCGTCCGCGAGCATCTCGAGGGCGGGCGAGTCGTTGAAGAGGTCGCCGTTGAAATGCCGGATCGTTTCGAGCCCGAAGTCGCCGCCCGAGGCCATCGCCCGGAAGAGGTCGTCGAGGAGCTTTTTCAACCGCGCCGGTTCTTTTCCCGCTTTCGAGAAGATCTGCGCGAACAGGTCCGGCGGAAGCAGGCCGACATCCTCGGCAAACAGGCAAAAGACCAGCCGGTCCACGAACCGCGCGACCGCCGCCGGATCAAGCCCGCGCGACCGCATCGAGTTGGCCAGCACGCCCAGCCGCGCGGCGGCTTCCTCGGTGATCGCCCGGCTGGTCGCGCCCGGACGCAATTTCTCAGGATCGTGAAAAAGGTTCTGCAGGATTTCCAGGTTCCTCGGCTCAGGAAGCTCGGCCAGCGGGACATCGTAAACTTTTTTGGCGGTGGCCGTGAAGTTCGTGTGGATGACGATGCGGTCGAGGTCGCAGACGGCGAGCAGCGGCGGGTTTTCAAGGGCCTCCCGGTAGAGCAGGATCTGCGCGTAGGCTTTGTCGAGGTCCTTGTGGCGGCCCTTGTATTCGATGGCGAAAAACCCGCGCTTCCAAACGTCGGCGAAGCCGTCGCCCCCGCCTTCCTTCGATGCCCCGCGCTCGAACGTGAACCACTCGCCCGACGGGTCGGCCTCGGCGGGCGAGGGATGGGAGAACAAGCGGCAAAGGTCGAGGAAATGCTGCTGGGCCGCGCTGCGCTCGTTCAGGGAAACACCCTGCCATTTTTGGACAAACGCGGCTGGAGTCATCGGAGCCGAACACTGCCTGCGGCACGGCATAAGATCAAACTTTTCCCGGCAGCATCAAAGCCCGAGCGCGGCAAGCGCCTCGACCACCGGTTCCGGCTCAAGCTTTTTCAGGCTCCGGGACCCGGTATTGTCCAGGGGTGCCTGAAAAGCGATTTGTTCTGGTGCGGCGCGGTGCCAGTTGGCGAGGCTGCTCGGCCCGAAAACGGTGAAGCACTTCACGCCAAATGCCGCGGCCAGGTGCGACGCGGCACCGTCCACGGTCAGGACCGCCCTGGCATTGGCGCAGAGCCAGAGAAACTGCCGCAAGGAGGTCGGTTCGATCACGGCCCCCGTCGCGGCGGCGATCTCCTCGCAGTGCGCGCTTTGCCATCCGGATCCGGCGTTCGTGAGGACGAACCGGCCACCGACCGCGCGGACGACAGCGGCCCAGCCGTCAACGGTCCACATCTTTTTTTTCCAGCCCGAAGTCGGATTCACGAGGATGAATTCTCCCGCGTTCCATCCCGCCGGAGCCCAATCGCCGGGAGGCTCCGACAATGCCGGAGGCCGGAACGGCCCGTTGGCCGGCACCGGAGTGTTCGCCCAAAAATATTCCGCCACGTAGGAGTCTCCGAGTTCGGGGTTGGACGGCCCCGAGAAAACAAGCGGGTGATACCAGCGGAGCTCTTTCTGCAAGGGGCGGATCAGGTGCCGTTCGAAAACCGGGGCAAGCGCCGAGCGAAACGCGGATTTGCTCAACGGGTCGAAGCAGTAGAGGGTTCGCGCGGGAGCAAGCGCCAGCCCCTTGACAAATTTCACTCCCGGCATAAGCGCGGCCAGATCCGCGTGCCCGTTCCTCGTCATCAGCCGGACAGGCGCGCCATGGTGCGACAAAAGCCGGGACAGGGCCGGTTCGAGGAGAACCAGGTCTCCAAGCTGTTTGTGAAAGGCGACGTAACATCCGGGCATCGGGAAAATGATTTTCGCCCCGGCATCGCGCGATCACAAGCCAGAAGGCATGGCTTGTGATTTTTGGCCGGACATATATACGATGCGGGCCATCGAAATGCCCGATCATCCGAACCCGACTCACTCCCATGGCGCTTTCAAGCTCCGCTATGGCCACCCGATGCCGTTTGGCGCAAGCCATGTCCCCCACGGGGTCAACTTTTCCATCTTCAGCGTCCATGCCACCGCCTGCACGCTGGTGCTCTTCGAGAGGGGCGCTCCCGATCCGATGGCGGAAATCCCCTTCCCCCCCGAGTATCGCCTCGGCCAGGTCTGGGCGATGACGGTTTACGATCTGGATTACGAAAAAATCGAGTATGGGTTCCGGTTCGAAGGGCCATTCGACCCGAGGGAGGGGCATTATTTTGACCCGAAGAATATCGTGCTGGATCCCCACGCGCGAAAAATCGCCGGGCGGGAAATCTGGATGGGGGAACCCTCCGGCCACAAGCCCGTCTATCGCGGGCGGATCCCGCACGAGGAATACCAGTGGGAGCACAGCCGCCCGCTGAGGCATCCGGAGAGCGAGATGATCATTTACGAGCTGCATGTGAGGGGGTTCACGCGCCACCCCAGTTCCGCGGCGGCGCACCCGGGCACGTTCGCCGGGCTGGCCGAAAAGACCTCCCACCTCCGCGACCTCGGCGTCAACTGCATCGAGCTGATGCCGGTCTTCGAGTTCAATGAAGCCGAAAACACGCGCACCAACCCGGCCACCGGCGAACCGCTCTGCAACTACTGGGGCTACAGCACGGTCGGCTTTTGCGCGCCGAAATGCAGCTACGCCGCGAGCGCGCGGGAAGGCCGGCAGGTCCACGAGTTCAAGGACATGGTCAGGCGGCTGCACGCGGACGGCATCGAAGTCGTTCTCGACGTCGTGTTCAACCACACCGCCGAGGGCGGGGCCGACGGCCCGGTGATTTCGTTCCGCGGCATCGACAACAAAACGTTTTACCTCCTCGACTCGAAGGGCCGCTTCCTGAACTACACCGGCTGCGGGAACACGGTGAACTGCAACCATCCCGCCATCCGGGGCTTCGTGATCAGTTGCCTCCGGTATTGGGCGTCGGAATACCACATCGACGGGTTCCGTTTCGACCTGGCCTCGGTGCTCGGCAGGGATGTGAACGGTGCCCCGCTTCTCAACCCTCCCCTGCTCGAATCCCTTGCTTACGACCCGGTCCTCGCAGGGTGCGACCTCATCGCCGAGGCCTGGGATGCGGGCGGCCTCTACCAGGTCGGCAATTTCCCCTCCTACGGGCGGTGGATGGAATGGAATGGAAAATTCCGCGACTGCGCGCGGCGGTTCCTCAAAGGCGAACCCGGCACCGTGGGCGAAATGGTCCAGCGCATCATGGGCTCGCCCGACCTCTACGCCGCCGCCGGGCGCAAGCCCACCGCATCGGTCAACTTCATCACCTGCCACGACGGGTTTACCCTGCGCGACCTTTTTTCCTACAACGAAAAACACAACCTCGAAAACGGGGAGGACAACAACGACGGGGCGGACGACAACAACAGTTGGAACTGCGGGGCCGAGGGGGAAACCGGCGACCCGAATGTGCGCGAACTGCGCCTCCGCCAGTGCAAGAACGCGATGCTGCTCCTGCTCGCCAGCCAAGGGGTCCCGATGATTTCCATGGGCGACGAATGCGGGCGCTCCCAGCGCGGCAACAACAATGCCTACTGCCACGACGAGGACTGGAACTGGCTGAACTGGGACCTCGGCGACGAGGGCCGCGAGATGCTGCGCTTCACCAAAGCGGCGATCGCTTTCCGGAAAGCCAACCCCGCCTTCCGCCAGCCGGAATTCCTGACCTCCCGCGACCAGGTCGGGAGCGGCTACCCGGATATCAGCTGGCACGGCGTGCTGCCCTGGCGGCCGGACTGGTCGGCTTCCAGCCGCTCCTTGGCCTTCATGCTCTGCGGCCGCCACGGAGAGGCGATCGGCGGACCACCGCATTTTTTCTATGTGGCCTTCAACATGTTTTTCAAGCCCCTGCAGTTCGCTCTGCCGGTGCTCCCGCGAGGGATGTCCTGGCTCCGGTTTGCCGATACCGGCCTCCCCTCTCCCGACGATATTTGCATCCCCGGCGAAGAACGGCCGCTGCCTCTCCAGAAACACTATGTCCTCCGGGAATGGTCGGGGCTCGTGCTCGTCGGAAAGTGACCGCCGGCCTCTCCCTCGCCGGGAGACGCAGCGCCATATGAGATTTTTTGCAAGATTCCCCTTGCACGCCGGCATCTGAGGCGCTACATATCGCCCCCTTTCTCTTCAGCGATCATATACATGGCGACTCCATCCAAGAAATCCCCCAAACCTGCCCCAAAAAAGGCGGCCAAGAAGCCCCTTGTCAAACCGGGGAAAAAAGCCGTCCCTCAGGCACCGAGGGCGAAAAAGCCAGCCCCGAAGCCAGCTAAAAAGACCGCGCCCGCCAAAAAAGCGAAGCCCGCCAAAAAGGCCGCGCCCACTTCGTCCGCACAAAAAGCGAAAAAGTCCGCCGCTCCGGCCGCAAAACCCGTCAAAAAAATCAAGCAGGCACCGGTTGTCAATACCGCCCAAAAAATCTCTGTCCCGCCGAAAAACCCCGCGCCTGCCGCAAAAAAGCCGCCGCTCCAACCGGTCGGCTTTCTCGCCAAACAGCGCAACCGCCTGCTGACGCTCAAGGACACGCTTCTGGATTCGATGAACGGCGTGGCCAAGGACAGCCTCCGCTCCCGCGCGGAAGGCAGCGAGGCTTCTGCTTTCGGCATGCACCAGGCGGATGCCGGCAGCGACGCCTACGACCGGGACTTCGCCCTGAGCCTTCTCTCGCAGGAACAGGATTCGCTCTACGAGATTGACGAGGCGCTCAAGCGCATCGATACCGGCGCCTACGGGGTCTGCGAGATCTCCGGCAAACCGATCCTTCACGCCCGCCTCGAAGCCCTGCCTTTCACCCGCTACACCGTTGAGTGCCAGGCCGAGATCGAAAAGAAGAACCGATTCAGCCGGGTCCGCCAGCCGGTCGCCTCGCTCTTCGGCCTCGGCGAAGACGAGGGCGGCGACGGCGACGAAGACGATTCACCAACCGACAGCAAGGAATAGCACATGGCACAGGAAAATATCACTCTCGAATGCACCGAGGCGAAAGCCGAGGGAAAACCGGCTTCGCGCTACATCACCACCCGCAACAAAAAGAGCCCGCAGACGCCGAACCGCCTGGAGAAGAAGAAATACAACCCCTTCCTCAAGCGCCACACGCTCCACCGCGAAATCAAATAATACGCCATGCAGCCGAAAACTCCTCAACGCCGGACCAATTTCCGCAAAGCCAACCGCTCGATGCCGCGCCGCCGCGTGGACCTCAACCTCGAGGCGATCGATTACAAAAATCCCGATCTCCTCAAGCGCTTCGTCACCGAGAGCGGTAAAATCCTTCCCCGCCGGGTGACCGGCATGTCCGCCCGCCTCCACCGCAAGATCACCGGCGAAATCAAGCGTGCGCGCGCCGCACTCTTGATGAAGTAATTTTCCGCGCATGAACCTTTCCTGGCTCGGTCAATACCGTGACTTGGGAATCCTGTTTCTCCGCGCCGGCATCGGGATCATGATGGTGCTCCACGGGTGGTCGAAGCTCGCTGGCGGCCAGCACAAATGGGAGGAAGTCGGCGGAGCGATGGGCTATCTCGGCATCGCCTTCTGGCCGCTGCTCTGGGGGTTTCTCGCCGCCATGAGCGAGACGCTCGGGGGCGCGCTGCTCGCGGTCGGATTCCTCACCCGTTACGCCGCGCTCTTCATCACCTTCACCATGGTTGTCGCCACGACCATGATGTATCATGTCAGCCACGGCTCCTTCAACGACTGGAGCCACCCCGCAGAAATCGGCATCGTCTGCCTCTCGCTCGTCATCATCGGCGCGGGAAAATACAGCATCGACCGCGCCTGAGGGGCTATTTCTTCTGAAAAGCATCCGCAGCGGTGAGCACGGTGTTCGCCCCTTCACCGTCAAGCCAGGCTTTCGCGGCCTTGTCCTCTTTCAAATAAGAATCCCAGAATGCCGTCGAGAGGGCCTCGATGGCTTTGTGGTGGTTGGGGTTGCTGGTCGACCGCGGGATGGGCGCGTCGGAAAACGCCGCGTGGTCGGCCCCGTTGAGGACGATCTCGTATTTTCCACCGGGCGGAAGCGCGGGAAAAACGGCGAGCCGGGAAGCCAGGTTCTGATTGCCGATCGAGGCGACATCGTTCGTTCCGGTCATCAGCATCCAAGGGATTTTCACCGAGCCGAACACTTTGGACGGCTTGCCCAATCTCGGGCTGCTCGGGCTCAGGCACAGCGCGGCTTTGATGCGTGGATCCGTGAACTTTGCCCCCGCCCATCCGAGCGATTCTCCGCTCACGCCCTGCGTCGTCAGCGCGCCGAACGAATGCCCGGCCATCCCGATTTTATCGAGATCGAGCCGGTTGTTCAGCAGGTGCCCGGGCTCATGGCTCCACAAGGTGAGCTGGTCGATGACCGCCGGGATATCCTGCAACCGGAGCACGAGATTTTTCCCGTTCGCGGCCTGCTTCATCGAGGCGGCCGGGTTCGCACTTCCCCGCCAGACCGACTCATCGCTGCCGGGGTGTTGAATGGCGACGACGACATATCCGCGCCCGGCCCATTGCTTCCCGAGATAGGAATAGCCTTTGCTCGATCCCCCCAGACCATGGCTGAAAAGAACAACCGGCGCGGGCTCCGGGCTTTTGGGCAGATACACCCGCACGGGAAGATCGCGCTGCCGCTTCCCGTCATGCACCACGAAATCCAGAACTTTGCGCGGACCCGCATCGGCCGGCTTCAAGGGTTCATAGGAATCCGACGCCAAGATTCTCGAAATCGCAACAACCCAAAATAGGAACAGGAATTTTTTCATGGAAATGTGACGGAGCTCCGCGGCATTCGGCCAAACATCCGCCGGAAACGGATCAGCTATTCTTTGTCGCCAATCCGATTTCATGGCAACCTTTTCTTATGTCCGGCAGCCAACCCAGCATCCTTGTCATCCGTGGTGGAGCCATCGGCGATTTCCTGCTCACCCTGCCCGCCCTGCGCCTGCTCCGCGAGGGGTTCCCGGATTGCCGGATCGAAATCGTCGGCTACCGCCACATCTGCTCGGTGGCGGAGGGCAGGTTTTATGCGGATGCCGTCCGGTCGATCGAATACGCGCCGATGGCCGGATTCTTCAATCCGCGCTCAGATCTCGACCCGGAGCTCTCCGCCTACTTCTCCGGCTTCGGGCAGGTCATCTCCTACCTTTTCGACCCGGATGGATTTTTTGCGGGCAACCTCAAGCGCTGCGGGGTGAAAAACCTGATCTGCGGCGACCCCCGGATTTCTGATTCCGGGCACGCCGTCCGCCAGCTCGCCAGGCCGCTGGAGTCGCTGGCATTGTTCCTGGAGGATTCCTCGGCGGAAGTTTTCCCCACGGTGGAAGACAGAGCTGAGGCGGAGCGGTTGCTGGATGGACACCGCCAGCCATTCATCGCCGTGCATCCGGGCAGCGGGTCCTCGAAAAAAAATTGGCCGCTTTCCGCATGGAAGGAACTTCTCTCGGACCTCTGCGGCACGAAGGCGACGATCCTCGTCGTGTCGGGGGAAAGCGACGCCGAGCGCGTGGCGGAACTGAAGGCCGCCTTCGGCAAACGCCTCGTTTTTCTCGACCACCGCCCGCTCCACATCCTCGGTGCCGTCCTGCAACGCTGCGCGTTTTATATCGGGCACGACAGCGGGATCTCGCATCTCGCCGCCGCTGCGGGCGTGAAGTGCCTTCTGCTCTTCGGGCCGACCGACCCGGCGGTCTGGGCCCCCACAAATCCGGACGTGAATGTCTTGCGTGCACCCGGCGGCTTGCTGCAAAACCTTTCCGTGGAGATCGTCCGGTCACACATTCCCGACTTCCTCGCAGCACTATGAAGGAAACCATCCTGGCCGTGGACCCCTCGCTGCGCGGGACGGGATTCGCCATCCTCGTGCGCGAGGGCGGAAATACCCGCTGCCCGCATTTCGGGGTCATCAAAAATTCCCCGCGCCTCCTGCATTCCGGCTGCCTGGTGGCGATTCACGAGCAGCTCGGCGAAGCGATCACAAGGTTCTCGCCGGACGCCATGGCGATCGAGAGCGTGATCTATGTGCAGAGCTATCCGACCGCCATCACGCTGGGATCCGCCCGCGGAGCCGCTCTGCTGGCTGCGGCGCAGCGCGGGCTCCCGATCCACGAATACGCGCCCCGGCGCGTCAAGCAGGCGGTCGTTGGCCGCGGAGGCGCACAGAAGGCGCAGGTCGCCTTCATGGTCCGCGCGATCCTTGGCATGACCGTGACGCCTCCGCCGGATGCCGCCGATGCGATCGCCATCGGCCTCACCCATTTCCAATCCGCCGACGCCGCCGCGCACCGAAAACTTCCGCTGGACCGCGTATGAATGTCGTCGATCTCGGTTGCATCGAATACGAAGCCGCACTGGAAATCCAGAACCGCCACGTCGAGGACCTGCTGGCGGGCACCGGCGGGGAAGTGCTCCTGCTGCTCGAGCACGAGCCGGTTTACACGATCGGCCGCACGCGCGACCAATCCAGCCTCCGCGAGCGCCTCCCCCACCCTGCCGTCGAGACCAATCGCGGCGGGCAGGCAACGTATCACGGTCCCGGCCAGCTTGTCGGATACCCGATCCTCGACCTCGGCAAACGCGGCCGCGACCTCCACAAATACCTCCGGTTCCTCGAGGAATTCCTCATCCGGCTCTGCGCGGGCTACGGCGTTGAGGCGAGCCGCCGCGACGGCCTCACCGGTGTCTGGGTCGCCGAGAAAAAGATCGCGTCCCTCGGAGTCGGAGTGAAAAGGTGGGTCGCCATGCACGGCTTCGCGCTCAACGTCCTCGAATCCAGCCTGCCCGCATTCAGCCACATCACCCCCTGCGGGATCGCGGGCGTCGAAATGACCTGCCTCGAAAAAGAATCCGCCTCGCCGGTTTCGCTCGAGGCCGTCACCCGCCGCGCCACCGAAACTTTCCCTGCGCTGCTGGAAGAACTCCTCCATTGAGGAACATCTCCGCGAATATTGGCACCCAACCCTGACAAAGAATGCTGACAAACAACCGATTCTGTCCATGGTCCGATTGTTGGGCGACTTGAAAGCGTCTTCCATGAACGCCGACGAGCTTCAAGAGCTGATGAAGGCTGCGTTTTACAGTGTCACACTCGATGGCGGCATGAGCATCCGACAGGGCGAGGTCTGCGACAACTACGGCACCGACAACGAGGGCAGGCAGGTTACTGACGCGGACTTTGCTGCCATTCCTCGCAGCGAGATCACCGACGATTGGACCTCCATCCCCCTCGCCGAGTTGGAGCGCTACCCGTATTTGGCTTACCTCGACGCCAAGGGGTTCCGCTACTACATCCCAGCTTTTCTGCTCTCTCTTTTCGAGGACGCTCAAGGCACCTCGATGCGGGTTATTTCCACTTTGCCCTCCGTCCGTCCCACTCGCGACCTGTGGCTTCACCACATGCAGCAGTACGAGCTTCTCAGCGAGGCTCAGCGGTCGGCGATCGCCACTCTTCTATTTTACCTACAAGATTACCCCCGTCTCGACACGTCAGACCGGCACATTGTCTCCGCCGCACTCCAGACGTATTGGAGCCAGTATCTTCCCAGTAAAAATGAACCGAACGCCGCCTAAATTGAGGGACTGAAAAATCGCTGAGCGAACGCGGCCCAATACGTTACCGCAACTGAGATGCGTTTCAGTTGAGCTTTTCGAACGCGCGGGGTATTCTCCACGCATGAACATGACTGTTGAACAAATTGCGGAAGAGGCGCTGTCGCTTCCAAGCGAGGCACGCGCGCTTCTCGCCGACCGTCTTGTTGAGAGCCTTGACCCGGCGGAAGACGGGGCCATTCGGCAGCTTTGGGCCGCAGAGGCGTTGCGCCGCCGGGACGAAGTTCGCAGCGGACGAGTCAAAACCATTCCTGGCGACGAGGCTCTCGCCCGCGTCCGGCGCGCAGTGGCTCGATGAGGCATGAGTTCCATCCGGAGGCTCTCGACGAGTATGAGGACGCCGCACGCTATTTTGCCGGTTGTCAGGACGGTCTTGAACTCCGCTTCATCGCATGCGTCGAGACGGCGTTGCATCAGATTTCCGATGCTCCCGCACGCTGGCGGCCGTTCGAGGAGGATGTGCGGCGATGTCTTGTCCGTGTCTTCCCATATGCCGTGCTTTACTCCATCGAGTCCGGCTACGTGCTCATCATCGCGATCATGCACTGCAGCCGGGAACCGGGTTATTGGCACCATCGCCTCGATCAAAACTGCTGACGTGAGCGGCCAGGGAAGAGCAAGAGTTCACTCCCGTGCGGAGCGCGAAATTCGACCGACCCATGGCTGAACTCGGAAAACGCAATCTGCTGACGGTCGTGCGCGAGGGGCCGCCGGGGTATTTTCTGGACGACGGGGATGGCGGGGAGATCCTTTTGCCGGGGAAATACATTCCTGCGGGTTCGAAGCCGGGCGAGACGCTCGACGTGTTCATTTACCGCGATTCCGAGGACCGGCTGGTGGCGACGACGGAAACCCCGCTGGCGATGGTCGGGGACTTCGCCGCTCTGAAAATTGTCGATGTCTCGCCGGGGATCGGCGCGTTTTTGGACTGGGGACTTGAAAAAGACCTGCTCTTGCCGAGGCGGGAGCAGGGAGGATTCCGCAAGGTGGGCGAGAAGGTTGTCATTTACGTTTTTCTCGATGAGAAATCCAACCGGATCGTGGCCAGCACCCGCCTGCAACGCTGGTTCAGCAAGACGCCTCCCGCTTACGCCAAAGACCATCCGGTCAAGCTCCTCATCGCCGGCCGGACTCCGCTCGGATACAAGGCCGTCGTGGATAATCTCTACCAGGGGATGCTCTACGCCTCCGAACTTTCCGGCCCGCTGTCGATCGGCTCCCAGATCGACGGGTTCGTGAAAGCCGTCCGCCCGGACGGCAAGCTCGACCTCTCGCTCGACCGCAGCGGGTTCGCGCGCGTCGGCCCGATCACTGACCAGATCCTCGAAGCCCTGAAAGCCGCCGGCGGCCACCTCCCCTACAACGACGAAAGCCCGCCGGATGCCATCCGAACGGCATTTGGCGTCAGCAAGAAAGCCTTCAAACAAGCCATCGGCACCCTCTACCGAAAACGCTTGATCGGGCTGACGGCGGAAGGCATTTCGCTCGCTAAATCGAAGTGAGCCACTGATGCACAGTAGAAACCATTGCCTCCAATGCGTCCCCTCGACCAGTTCCCGTGGCATGGGCATCTTGCCCATGCGTTACAATCGAGCAAGACATGGGCAAGATGCCCATGCCACTGTATGGTTTCCACACAGCAATTCACTGACAACTTGTAAAAGATGATCCGCCCGCTCCTGCTTCTTCTTGCCCTCTGCTGTGTCCTGCTGCCTGCGGCCGTCCAATCGAAGTCCCCGACAGAAGCGCAGAAAGCATCTTTGAAAAAGGAATCTCCGGACTCGCCGCTGCGCATGCAGCTCGCCCGCGTGCAGATCCTGCTCGACCGCGCGGGGTTCCGTCCGGGAAAAATCGACGGGCTCGTTGGCGAGTTCACGCAGAAGGTGGCCGACCGGTATTGCGCGGCGAACGGGCTGCCGCAGGGCTCGCTGCTCGATGTCTCGGGAATCCCGAACCCCTACCGCGAATACACGGTTGTCGAAGAGGACAAGAAGTGGATCGGCCCGCAGGCCTCGACTCCGGCGGCGCAGGAAAAGCTCAAAGCCATGCTCTACGCCGACCTGTGGGAACTGGTGGCCGAGAGATTCCATTGCGACCTCGAATTCCTGCACGAGCTCAACAAAGACATCCCCGAGGACAAAATCGCCGTCGGCTCGGTCCTGCGGGTTCCGGACGTGCCGGAATTCCAACTCAACGATGTCGTCGC
>Ga0118677_10005064_pt1 | contig 23430 bp, 15 predicted proteins | sample AliMusrvi5mmetaG_FD_86154 | JGI IMG/M metagenome (GOLD analysis project Ga0118677, IMG submission 86154)
TGCCGCCGCGTGCCCTCATCAGGCGCACCGGTTGTGAAAGGCTTGAGCCGGAATGAAGGGAAACTTTCAAGTACGGTTCTTAGAGGGGGGCGGGCAGGTAACTGCCCGCCTCCACTCGGCGCCCATGTCCACGGTTTGTTCGGGCTGTCCACGAACCACCAACAGGGAGGTAGGAACGGCGAGTCGTATTGAGGGTGCTTATTGTGAATACCGAAATCCGATCCTCGGACCTCGAAATTCGGACTTGCAAGGGCGAACAAAGGCACCCAGACACCCGAAAGCGTGTTGATACCCAAGAGATTGCGACCCCAGAGCCACCTTTATGCAACCCCAAAGCCGCTTGGCAGTAGTCCGGCGGGGCAGGGGATGGCGTCCGCCATGGAAGCTGAATTTCCTTTTCTTCACGCCCAAAGCCGTTATCTTGCTCCTACCTGAGGCCCGCCATTCCGGCGGGCCGAGATAGGCATTTGACCGCGAAAGGTGTATTTTCCCCTTCCCGGCGGAAATGGGTCGGTCTTGGTTTGTAGCATTCGTTAAATGGACGCAGCGCACATTAGAAATTTCAGTATTATAGCCCATATTGATCATGGGAAGACGACGCTTTCTGACCGACTGCTGCACCGGACCGGCACCATCACGACCCGCGAGATGGAAGACCAACTGCTCGACTCCATGGATCTGGAGAAGGAGCGCGGCATCACCATCAAGGCGCACCCGGTAACCATGCGCTACGAGGCGCAAAACGGGGAGACCTTCGAGCTGAACCTGATTGACACGCCTGGTCATGTGGATTTCTCCTACGAGGTTTCGCGTAGTCTAAGTGCCTGCGAAGGTGCGTTGCTCATCGTGGATGCCGCTCAGGGTGTGGAAGCTCAGACCGTCGCCAATGTGCACCTGGCGATGAAGCAGAACCTCACCATCATCCCTATCATCAACAAGATCGACTTGCCCCACGCCGACGTCCCGCAGGCGAAGCGGCAGTTGGAGGACATCCTGGCGATCCCAGGCGATTCGGCCATTTTGGCCAGTGCCAAAGAGGGCATCGGAATAGACGAGATTCTCGAAGCGATCGTGGCGCGGATTCCGGCGCCAAAACCGACTGGCGCCGCTTCGATGCAGGCCCTCGGCTTTGACTGCTATTTCGATACTTATAAGGGCGTGGTGACCCACGTGCGCGTGTTCAACGGCGAATTGAAGCCAGGAATGCAGGTAAAACTGCTCCATTCGGGCAAGAACGTGGAAGTTAAGGAAGTCGGCAGCTTCAATCCCAAGCCCTACGTGCGCGACCGGCTCGAGGTCGGTGAGACCGGCTACATGACTGCCAATATCAAGAGCCCCTTGGAGGTGAAGATGGGCGACACGATCACGGACGCGCGCCAACCGTCGCCGGCTCTGCCGGGTTTCAAAGAAATCCACCCCATGGTGTTCAGCGGGATTTACCCAATCAACACTGGCGATTACGAGCATCTCAAGGCCAACCTGGCCAAGCTGCAATTGAATGACTCGGCGTTTGCGTATCAGGCCGAAACCTCGGTAGCGCTGGGATTTGGCTTCCGTTGCGGGTTCCTCGGCTTATTGCATTTGGAGATTGTCCAGGAGCGATTGCGTCGCGAATACGGCATGGACATCATCGCGACTTACCCTAGCGTCATCTATCGCGTTACGCTCACCGACGGCACGGTGAAGCAGATTGATAATCCCGCCTATCTGCCCGAGCCAACGTATATCGGGGCAATAGCGGAGCCGATGGTTAAGGCCTTCGTCATCTGCCCGAACGAATATATCGGCGATATGATGGCGCTTATATCGGAAAAGCGCGGCGCGGTGGACCACACCGAGACTCTGGATACTCGCCGCGTTATGCTGACCAGCCTGCTGCCACTCAATGAGATCCTCATCGATTTCCATGATCGGATTAAGAGCATCACCCGGGGTTATGGTTCGATGGATTACGAACACGCCGGTTATCGGGACTCGGACATGGTCAAGCTCGACATGCTTGTGAATGCGGAGGCCGTGGACGCGTTCTCGTGCATCGTGCACCGCGACAAGGCGGAGGGCAGGGGACGCGCCCTCGCCGCCAAACTCAAAGAAGTTATCCCTCGCCAGCAATACGCCGTCGCCATTCAAGCCGCCATTGGCGGTAAAGTCGTCGCCCGTGAGACCGTCGGCGCGCTCCGCAAGGACGTCACCGCCAAGTGTTACGGGGGCGATATCACGCGCAAACGGAAACTCCTGGAGAAGCAGAAGGAAGGAAAGAAGCGCATGAAGTCGTTCGGCTCGGTCAACATCCCTCAGGAGGCATTTATCGAAGTGCTGAAAGCGTGAGTTCAATTCAATGATGTAACTCGCCTAACGCCTTTACTTCGCTTAACCCACACCCGGCTCCATGATTCTTCATTGGTTTCTCTCCAAGACGGTTCGCCAGGCCACCGCGATGCGCAAGCACGTGCAGAAGATCCTCAATCACCAGCGCGATGTCCTGGCCACGCCAGCTATCGAAGCGGTCGAGGCTGCCATGGCCAGTTGCCGGCAAGCAGTGGCGGATCATGCCGACAAGCCTGCCCTGGAGAAGCAGATGGAGAATCTGGAGAAGGTCGCCAACAAGTGGCTCAGACCTTATCCCAATGCTGCTTGGCGGGAAAACCTCGAGGTGTTGCTGGTGGCCCTTGCCGTGGCCATGGGCATCCGCACATTCTTCCTCCAACCGTTCAAGATTCCGACGGGGTCCATGCAGCCCACGCTTTATGGCGTCACTTCCCAGAATCTGATCAATGAACCGAACTTCAAGATCTCTACGGGCTTGACCCGAGTACGCGAGTGGTTCGCTGGCGCCTCCTACATCCACCTGGTGGCCGCAAACGACGGGCCGGTGGAACGTGTTGATCCCCCTGTCCGGCTTCTCATCTTCAACATCTTCCAGAAACTCGTGGCTGGCGGGAAGACATTCATCATCTGGTTCCCGCCGGATTATGGTGACCCGCGGAGCGGATCTCTCGAGGTGAGGGCAGGGCTCCAGTCCGACCACATCTACCGTAAGGGCGAGGACATTGTGAAACTCCGTGTCAGCGCCGGAGATCATTTGTTCGTTGACCGGATGAGCTACAACTTCCGTTCGCCCAAGCGCGGCGAAATCATCGTATTCGAGACCAAAGGCATCGACAGCCTGCCGCAGGACCAATTCTACATCAAGCGCATGGTGGCAATGGGCGGGGAACGCGTTCAACTCGGGGACGACCGGCACCTGATTATCAACGGCAAGCGTCTCGACGCCTCCACACCGCATTTCGAGAACGTCTATTCATTTAATCCCAAGGATCCGCCGCGTGACACTCATTATTCTGGCCACGTGAATTTCCCCTATCTTGCTCCGCTCTTTCAGGGAAAGCCGGACGGTGTTGTGATCGCACCCGATCACTACATGGTCATGGGCGACAACACCATGAACAGTTTGGACTCGCGAGCCTGGGGTGACTTTCCCTCGACGAATGTCATCGGCAAGTCCTTCTTTGTATACTGGCCTATAACCGACCGTTTCGGTTGGGGGAATCGCTAGCCAGCCTGGAAACCAACTCCGGCTCCTGATTTAACCCGATGCTGGTTTGCACACGCACTCCGGCGACGAGGATAGGTTCGGTGCCTCGTCTTAACGGGCCCATTGCCTTACCCCAGCGCGGCATTTCGGCCTGCAGCCCCATGGATTCCGTCCCAACCAAGGATTCACAAGCCAGGTGCAAGCGCACTGATAGCCAATAGATAGCGCGTTGATACGGTATCTTAGCGCTAAGATACCGTATCAACGCGCTATTCGTTGGCTATTACCTGGCTTGCCGGTGGCTGGTGGGTGGCTGCGGGATCTTACCTGGATTCTGAGAGCACGAAGCGGTTGGTCTGGAGCAGTCTCTTGCAGGAGCTTCAAGCATCATATGATTCCCTTGACCAGAGCGAACGACTTCCGATGTGTTCAAAACTGCCTATGGCCGAATGCATTACGCCTTATCAAAGCGTCATTCGGGCCTGGTCCTTAAGCGAACCAAAACGCCCCAGAAAACCTCCCAGCACCTCGCCGTGCTCAACGCCGAGTTATTGTAGAATGGATACGTATACTAATATCGCACAATGTTTGTTATATTTAGTACAACACCAGTGCATTTAGATGGCCAGAGCCCATTTCGGCTAGATTCCCCCTCCGTTCTGGCTGGCGCAGTGGCCAAAGTGCGTTCGGGTCTTTTCGTATGCCTTTACGTAAGACGTCACGGTTCGGTTCCAGGAAAAATCGGCGGCCATGGCATTCTGTCGGAAGAAATGCAAAAGCTCCGGCGCCTCGTAAAGAGCCAAAGCCTTGCGGATGCCCTTGGCTAGCGCCGACGCGGCGTAGTCAACGAACTTGATGCCGTTGGCCTTCTCGGGATCCTCGCGAATATCAATAACCGTGTCGTCCAGGCCGCCGGTGGTCCGAACGATGGGGATCGTGCCGTAACGCAGGCCATACATCTGGTTGAGGCCACAGGGTTCAAACCGGGACGGCATCAGGAAGAAATCGCAGCCGGCTTCGATTCGATGCGACAGCCCCTCGTCGAAGCCTATCCGCACCGCAACCTGCGATGGGTAGCGACGCATGAGATCCTGATAAGCTCGCTGGAAAGCGGGCGCACCGCTGCCAACCGCGACAAACTGCAGTCCGCTGTTCAGCATTTCTTCCAGCGCCCCTAACATGAGCTCCACGCCTTTCTGTTCTGCCAGGCGGCCGACGTTGCCAAACAACGGCACAGCGGCGTTAACCGGCAGGCCGAACTCCTTTTGCAGCTCGAGTTTGTTAGCCGCCTTCCCGCTCAGGTCGCTCGCCGTATAAGGATATTTCAAATAAGGGTTGCTGATCGTATTCCATTCCTCGTAGTCGACGCCGTTCAGTATGCCCACCAGCGAGCTATTGCGCCAGCGCAGCAAACCGTCCAGTCCACAGCCCATCTCTTCAGTGGTGATTTCCCGAGCATACCGAGGGCTGACGGTGGTAATGACATCCGCATAAACGATCCCGGCTTTCAGACAACTCAGTTGCCCGTAGAATTCCACGCCGGCTGGGGTGAAATAGTCCCAGGGCAGATTCGTCAGCGCATACTTGGCGGCGGAGAACAAGCCTTGGTATGCGAGGTTATGAACGGTCAGGCAGATCCCGGGTGGGCTGCCCAGCCCAGCCAGCTTTCGCTGATGCTGAATGAACAGCGCGGCCGTGCTGGTTTGCCAATCATGCACATGCATCACTTCCGGCGCCCAAGGCAGATGCAGCGCCAGGTGCGCGGCAGCCTTGGCGAAGAACATAAACCGCTCTGCATTGTCCGCGTAATCAGTGCCTTCTGCTTGATAGAGGTCGGCACGGTCATAGAACGCCGGCTGGTCCACGAAATACACCGTCAGCCCTTCAGCCGGTTCAAGGATCGAGGTCTCAGCGCGCACCTGCTGCGCCCCCAGAGGGAATTCCAGCGGCAAATCAATTTGCTTGAGCTGCGGGAATCGCTCCCGAATTCCCTTGTACATCGGCGTCACTACTCCTACCTGGTGCCCCGCGTGCGCCAGCGTCTTGGCCAGCGCGCCGACCATGTCCGCCAGCCCACCGGTCTTCGAGTAAGGATGAACTTCGCTGCTTGCGAGCAGAATTCTCATGCTAAGTCCAAGTCACGCCCTTTACGCCTGAATTTGCTCGGTTTTGAGGTAAGGCTGCAGGGCAGCGGGAATTCTTAGGCTACCGTCTGCCTGCTGATACGTTTCCACCAGAGCCACGAACAGCCGCGCGAGAGCTGTGCCGCTGCCATTCAGTATGTGGGGGAATCTATTATCCCCGCCTGCCTCCTTAAATCGCAGGTTCATCCGGCGCGCCTGGAAATCCTCGCAGTTCGACACGCTGGAAACCTCCAAGTAACTCCCCTGCCCTGGCGCCCAAACCTCGAGGTCATAGGTCTTTGCACTGGCGAACCCCATATCTCCCGTGCAAAGCAGCACCACCCGATAGTGCAGGCCCATCGCTTGCAGCACCCGCTCGGCGCACGCGACCATCTTCTCATGCTCCTCGTACCCACTCTCCGGTTTCACGATCTGGATCAACTCGACCTTGTCGAACTGATGCACGCGGATCATCCCGCGCGTGGTGACTCCCGCCGCTCCGGCCTCCCCGCGGAAACAAGGCGTGTAAGCGCAATACCGAATCGGCAGCTCGCTCTCTTTCAGAATCTCCTCCCGGTGAATGTTGGCCACCGGTGTCTCGGCTGTCGGAATAAGGTAGAGCTTGCCCAGCGTGTTGGTGTCCAGCCCTTCCTGCACCCCGTAATATTGGTCCGCGAACTTCGGAAACTGGCCCACCCCTTCCAGGCATTGCGGCCCGACCATGAAAGGCGGCGACACTTCCGTGTAGCCATGTTCGCGTGTGTGCAGGTCGAGCATGAACTGTATCAACGCACGCTCCAGCTTCGCGCCCCAGTTTGTGTAAAGCACAAACCCGCTGCCCGAGAGTTTGACTGCGCGCGTGAAATCTACCAGCCGCAGATTCTCGCAGAGCTCCACGTGTGACTTCGGCTTAAAGGCGAAAGCGGGCTGCTCCCCGTGGAGCCGGACCACCGCATTATCCTCCGCACTCTTTCCAACCGGCACCGACTCGTGGGGCAAATTCGGCAGCCGCAGCATCAGTTGATCTCGCGCCATTTCCGCTTCCGCCGCCTGCTTGTCGAGTGCCGCGATGCGGTCGCCCAGATCGGCCGTTTCCTGCTTCTTACCTTCCGCCTCCGCCATTTTCTTCTGGCCCATCAGCGCGCCGATCTCTTTCGACACGCGTTTGCGCTGAGCCTTGAGCGATTCGGCCTCGCCCAGCAGCTTGCGTCGCTGCTCATCCAGCTTCAGCAATTCGTCAATACGGGTCTCATCTCCCGCGCCTCGCGTCGCCAAGCGCTGGCGCACAAAATCCGCCCGTTCACGAATCAGTTTGATGTCGAGCATCGGCGGATTATAGGTACACGCATTTTTGGGGCAAGGCGGAAGCCCACAAATCCGCCCGGCCGGACGGTCCCATGCGTGCCGGCCCTGCGCGAGTTGCCGCTGCCGACCAACCACCTCTTTGCATTGAGCCGGCAGTAGTTTGATTTCCCCCATTAGGTTTCGACCTTCGGGGTTCGGCCCTCTTTCGGACTTCGGATTTCGGGCCACGGACTTAATGCGCCTCTTCCTTCTTTGCGCCCTCCCGCCTTTGCACTAAACTCTTCTCACAAACCGAATGAACGCCAATACCTCCCCTGCCCTTCCTGGCCGTATCGCCTCGCTGCATTTGCACCCGGCACAACCCGGCGGTCCCTTGCAGCCCGTCGAAGCCATCGAACTCGTCGCAGGCCGTGGCATCCGGGACGACACCCGCTATTTCGGCCGCCTCAGCCGCGACACCAACGAGCCGTCCCGTCGGCAGGTGACCTTGATCGAGCGCGAACAGATCTCCGAACACGCCGCCGCTCTCGGCCTCTCCTCCATCGCCCCGGGCGCAGTCCGCTCCAACATCGAGACCACGGGCATCAACCTCATCTCTCTGCTGAATCGTGAAGTCGAGATCGGGAGCGCCCTGCTACGCTTCTACGCTCCACGCGACCCATGCGCGAAGATGGATGCCATTTGCCAGGGCCTGCGCACCTTGATGCTCAATAGCCGCCAGGGCGTCCTCGCCGAAGTGCTCCGCGCCGGCACCATCCGCGTCGGCGACTGGATCGACCTTCGCCCGTAACGCCCACTCCGATTTCGGATTTCGGGTTTCGGCCTTCCTTCGGACCTCGGATTTCGGATTTCGGACTTCAGCGCTGCCGAGTCAGTTCGTACCGCGACTGACCTAGCTCCAGCGCTGTCCCACCGCTACCCATTTTCTTCTGGCATCCGATGCCGACTTCTGGCCTCATTCGATTCCATGAACAATTCTTCTTCCAATTCAGGCATCAGTCGCCGCCACTTTCTTACCGCCACCAGTCTGGTCATCGTCGCGCCCACTATCATCCCAGCCAGCGCCCTGGGCCGGGCCGACACGACCGCCCCCTCGGGCCGCGTCGCTGTCGGGGTCGTCGGCTGGGGCATGCAGGGGCCTGGTAACACAAATGAGCTATTGGGCATCAAGGACGCCCAAGTTGTCGCCGCGTGCGACCTGGACAAGAACCATCTCCAAAGTGCGCTCGACACCATCAACGGCCATTATAAGAACCAGGACGCCAAGCCCTACCACGATTACCGCGAACTGATGGCCCGCCAGGACATCGACGCCGTGATGATCGCCGTGCCGGACAATTGGCACGCATTGGTAGCCACCGAAGCCGCCAACAACAAGAAGGACATCTACGGTGAGAAACCGTTGGCCCGCACCATCGCCGAGCAGCAAGCCATCGTCAAAGCCGTCCAGAAGAACCAGCGCATCTGGCAGACCGGCTCCTGGCAGCGCTCTCAAGGGCCGTTCCGCAAAGCAGCCGAGATTGTCCGCAACGGCCTCATCGGCAAAGTCACCCGGGTTGAAGTCGGCCTGCCGGACGGTCATTATGATTTCGCCGGGACCGCCCCAGCCCTGCTGGCAAAGTTACCTGACACCCCCAAGAACCCCGAATACTTAGCCAAAGTCGTGCCCAGCAGCCCGGACTGGAACATCGCCGTGACGCCCCCTCCCCCCGAACTCGATTATGAGCGGTGGCTTGGCCCTGCCCGAACTGAGCCGTTCATCCAAGCGCGCGTCCACATGAATTGGCGTTGGAATTACAACATCGGCGGGGGCCAGTTGCTCGACTGGATCGGCCACCACTGCGACATCGCCCACTGGGGGCTCGGCTTCGATAACAACGGCCCCTCCGAGATCGAAGGCCACGGCGAGTTCCCGCCCTCCGACGCTATCTGGAACACCTGCGGCAAGTACAAGATCACCCTCAAGTATCCCGAAAATATTACCATGACCATTGCTGGCGGTTACCCGGAAATCCGCAGCGGCGCCAAATGGATCGGCACTGACGGCTGGGTCTGGGTGGACCGCGGCGGCTACGAAGCTTCCAACCTCGATTGGTTCGTGAAGATTCCCGAAGACCGCTACAAGGTCAAGCTCTACCAGACCAAGAGCCACATGCGCAATTTCATCGACTGCGTGAAATCGCGTCAGCCGACCATTACCCCTGTCGAAACCGCCCATCATTCTGCCATTCCAGGCCATCTCGGCCTCATTTCGATGCTCGTTGGCCGCAAGATTAAGTGGGATGCCGAGAAAGAGGTGATCCTCGACGACGCCGAGGCTAGCAAGCTATTGACTCGCTCCTATCGCGAACCCTGGAAGCTCAGCTAGCCAGGGCTGCTCGAAAGTCCCGCAGGGTGACACGTTGCAGACGCGTGTCGCCCTGAAATCCGAAATCCGAGACCCGAAGTCCGAAAGAAGGCCGAAGGCCGAAATCCAAAAACGCCTTGGACCTTCAAGGGAATGCTCCCTTCAAGCCGTCGACTTTGTAAATTCGGTGACGTATGCTTAACCCATAGGACGTAGCGCCACTGGGCATTAAGCCGGGCTTCGATTCGGATTTCGGGTTTCGGCCTTCCTTCGGCCTGCGGATTTCGGACTTCGGACTTCCCCCCACCACCCCGGCTTCGATTCCCCTTTACTTCCCCGCCAGAAAACAGTGGCATTGGAAAAAAGTGAATGGCAGTCTCTGTATGCACCTATGAAGAAACCCTCGCTGCTGAACCCAGTACTCGCCCTGTCCGTCCTCACCGCCCTCGCCGTCACCGGCTGCAAGAAAGAACAAGCGCCGCCGACCGAGCCTAAGCCGCCCACTCCGGTAGCGGCCGCGTCTGCCGAACGAAACAGCTTCGCCCAGGTGACCTCCAAGCTCGACGCCGGCGGCGAGATGTATATGTACCTCAGTACCGAGCAATGGCTGGCTGGCGTTTCCGAGAAGGTCGGCGCCTTCCACGGCCTCCTCGGCGCCATACCCAACGTCAACGATGAGGACCGACAGAGCTTCGAAAAAGCATTCGGCCTTGTCACCAACCTAATCCACCAAAGCGGCATCGAAGATGTCAGCGGCGTCGGCATGAGCTCCATCGCGCGCGAAACTAATTTCTACCATTCCAAGCTGGTCCTGCATCACTACCCGGGCAAAGGCTCGGGCTTCCTATGGAACCTGCTCGGTCAAAAGCCCCACGCGCTCGACGGCCTCAATCTCCTCCCCACCACCACCGCGATGGCTACCTTCGGTGACCTTGACGCTGCACTGCTTTGGGCCGCTATCGAACAACAAGTCGCGCAATCCGGCTTGCCACAAGCCAACGACCTGCTCAAGAAGCTGCCGGAGACCTTCGAGAAAACCACGGGCCTCAAGTGGGACCGCGTCCTTGCCTCGCTCGGCGGCGAGTTCGGCGTCGCCGTCATGCTCGACGATACCAAGGTGGTCTCCATCCCCGTGCCAGGCGGAGGCGACCAACTCCAAATCCCTGAGCCCACCCTGCTGATCGTGGCCAAGGTCAAAGACGACACCGTCTTTAACCGCATCGATCAGGCCCTCACCCAGAACGCTGGCCAAATGATCGTCAAGACCGACAAACCCGGTCTGAAGATGCGCACTTGGCCCCTTCCCCTGCCCTTGCCCATCCAGGTCCGCCCGACCGTCGCCGCCGCTGAAGGCTACCTTTTCATCGCCAACACCGACGCCATTATCCAGGAAGTGCTCGCGGTCAAGGCTGGCCAGAAGCCCGGCCTCAAATCCACCCAGGAATTTCAGCGCCTGGCCAAGGACGTCCCAACCCAGGGCAACTATTTTAGTTTCACCAGCCAACGGTTTGGCCAGACCATGCAAAAGGTCATGACGCAAGCCCTACAGAAGTTCGCCGACGAATCGGGGTCAAAGGCTCCGTGGCAGCAGGCCCTCTTCTCCTCGCAGGCGCTTGCTGTCTCGTACATGGTCGCGGCGAACACCGACGAAGGTTGGCTGGTCGTAGGCAACGGCACCCAGCACGCCGCCAAATTGCTCGCCGTGGGCGCCGTAGTGCCCGTTGGCATGCTCGCGGGAATCGCAGTTCCCAACTTCGTCAAAGCAAGGCAGAGCGCTCAGAACAACGCCTGCATCATGAACCTTCGCATGATCGACGGCGCCAAGCAGCAATGGGCACTAGAGAACAAGAAATCTGAAAGCGACACACCCTCGCGCGAGGACCTGATGCCATTCTTCCCAAGCAAACAGTTCCCCGTTTGCCCTACCAGCGGCACCTACACTATCAATCGCGTCTCCGACCATCCCGAGTGCAGCCAACCCGGCCACAAACTGCCCAATTAGCCCCAGCCCAATCCCCCGGCCATTTATCAATCAGCGCCCGAGTGCCAAGCCACCGCCTCGCTATTCTCCTGTAATCCCCTTGTAAGTCCCCTGTAATTCCCCTGTAAGCATAGCGCTAGCACCAGGTGAGCCCGTGGCTTGTTCGCCCAAGATTCTCTCCCAACGGATGGACTGAAAGTCGCGAATGAGCATCCGGCTTATGAATGGACACTTCCCCAAACGGTCTCATGCTTGGAGTCTCACCAGCCGCAAACCTCATCAGCGCCCGAAAGATCCAAAACGAAGCACCGCCCATGCGTGTCCATTCCGAAGGCAAGCTCCGCGTCAGCGGCGCGACTTCGACTGAATGTGCTTTCTCCCGTCGCGCGAATTCAAGGCTGCGCTGATGGATCTTCGACCCCCAGTTGATTTCTGGTTCTCTGAGGCCAACGGGCCGTCAACCTTGCTATTGCTGGCCTGCCGTCAGTTTGGCCTCAGCAGGGCTAGCCGCCAGCAGGGCCAGGTAGCTCGCGCGCCTGCATCTCAGAGTTTTCTGCTTGATCAGTAACGGGCCTTTACTTACCATGCAGTCGTGACGTCTACCGTCACCCCAAACCCAAATAGCAGGCTTATGAAACCAGGAAATCTGAAACCACCATACAATATTTCATCGCTCATCCTCTGCGCCATTGTCATGCTGGCCAATCAGCCCACTCAGGGCGGTACCGTGCTTCGCACGATCACCTATCACCAAATCACGGCGCTGACGAATTTCGGCGCCGTGGCGGGGACTCGCTCGCCGGTGCTCAGCGCCGACGGCAGCAAGCTCGTCTTCACTCGCAGCCACAACTCCAGCAACCTCGTTTACACTGTTAACTTTGACGGCTCGGGTCTGATTCTGGCCGACATGTTCCAGGCCGACTGTTATTGTGACGCAGATGTGGACATCAGTGCGGACGGCTCGAAGGTCATTGGCTTTGATGGCGGCTTAGTGCGCATGGCCAACGCGGACGGAACCAATCCTCACCAGGTCATTCGAATCAGCAGCTTCCTGGATTGTCGAATCTCGCCGGATGGCACCAAGGTGTACTTCATGTCGAGCGGGAATTTTAGCACGTATCCTAACAGCGGAGCCCACGAAGCCGGCATTTATGTGGTCAATGCCGACGGCAGTGGCCTGCACGAAATTGGTGGGCTGGCCGGCTTCGCGGCCTTCCTCGGCACCACGCCGGGTGCGCTTGGCTGGAACACCCGGCCCTTCGGCATTTCCGGCGATGGTTCGAGGCTGGTCTGTTTCATATGGAGCCCCGTCCCGAGCAGTCGCTATGCGTTGCTGGGCCTTAACACCGATGGGACGAGTCTGCATGAACTGACCCTGGCTCCCACGGCGATTGACGCCGTTTACAAGGCCGGCCTGAGCGGCGATGGCAGCAAGGCGTATTACTATTTCCGGTACGCTCCCTGTTGCTCGAGCGGCGAGGAAGTGGGCGTCATCAACTGGGATGGCAGCGGCCGGCGCGTATTGCTCAGCAACTACAGCACGAATCAGAGCAGTAGCGGCCTCGCTGTAAGCCAGGTTACCCTCAATCAGGACGGCTCGAAGTTGTTGTGCGGCGACCGGGGCTGCCTCATCAATACCGACGGCAGCGGGCAACTGGCCTTGAGTTGGTCGACGCCTGGACTAGCCAACTACGTCCTGGATGTGGGCTTCTATCGCGGGATCATGGACGCCGCGGGCACGCGATTTGCCTATTTGACGACTGCAGGCGGGAGCTACTACCAGGTTGCCGTCGCGGAACTCAATCCCGCCAGCCTGGGCCTGGCGCCCGCACTCGTAAGCGCCTCTGCCACGCCGGCCTACGTCACGACCAACGGACCCAGCCCCGTCTTCGCTGTCCGCTTGACGCCCACCAACAGCCTGGTGTCCTCTGGCGTCCAAGAGGGCATCCTGCTCAATGGCCTTGCAGACCCGGCTGACTGGGTTGGAGGGCGACTGCACGACGATAGTCTCAATGGCGACAGCGCCAAAGGCGACGGCGTTTACTCGGACAACATAGGGATGTTCTTTTCCCCTCCCTCCGTCGGGCCACGGACGCTGCGATTCAAAGCCGAGGTGCTCGGGGCGGACGGGCATTATCACGCCAGCGCGATTGACCTGGCACCTTTCTTTGTCGTGAATCGGGCTCCGACCAATCCGCCGCCGGCGATTATTTCGATCAGCCCTTCCAATGCGCCGCCCGGCACCCAAATCACTATCACGGGCACGGGTTTCGACCCTTCCCCCACTAACAATGTCGTGTTGGTGGGAGACGTCCCAGTCCAGGTTGTCAGTGTCAATCCCACAGGCACGCAGTTGGTCGTGGTAGTGCCTCCCGGGCTCCCACCCGGTCCCGTGACCGTAACGGTCAGCATCCCGGGCCAAACCAGTAATCCGTATAATACCGGCGGAGGCGGCTCGGAAGAGGATTGGCTCGAGCTCATGATGCTGGCAGGCGTCAATATTCACGGAGTGGTCGGCCGGAACTATCGCATCGACTATCTCGCCGACTTGCGCAACACCAATAGCTGGGAACCCCTCACAACCCTTGCTTTGCAATCGAATCCCTATTTCTGGGTCGATCTCAGCTCGACCAACCAGCCGAAGCGATTCTACCGCAGTGTCCGAGTCCCTTGAAGCTGCGGCTAGACGGCGGGGACGACCGCGCTGGTCAGCTTAGGTAGGTCCTGCCAACCATCGATCTGCTGCACAGTCTGGATAAATACGCGCGAACCCACCGGTGGCAAACCGTACTTGGCGACATAAAGCGCCGTGAGGTCGCTCGCCCCCCGCACTGGGTCGTCGAGCAATCCGAGAATGGTCAAGTGATCCTCACGCGTCCTCCCCGGGCTGCGCGGCTTCGAGCCGGAGACTACGATGTGTTGCGCAGGCTTGGCGGAGACACTCAGTTTGAGCGCGATATCCCCGGTAGAATTGGTGATAATCAGCGCGCCCACAGGGCTCGGCCCGAATTCCGGAACCTCGGGCGGATCCAGCACCACGTTTAGCCCTACGGCGCCCAGATTGCAGTTGATCTTCATGAACAGCAGGTACCCGGACAATGGGCTGGACTGATTGAGCCGCCTCCGCGTGCTCTTGCCTTGCGCGGTCCTGTTCCACGCAGCGCGTTGCGCGTCCGTGAGCTTGCCCCAGAGGAAGCGCGCACGCCCGAAAGCCGCCCGCCGGCTCACTTGGACCGCAGTGCGGGGGTCGTGTGGTACCACAAGCTGGCGGGTGATCTGGCCGTACCGAGTCTTGTAACTCACCGTATTACCTTGCGTGCCAGTTTGCGGGACATCGCGTATCTTCATCTTGATTGCCGGGCCGCTTAGGCCGTTGGTTTGGTTACCGCTCGCACATAAGCGGCGGGAATGCTCAGAGCCGCCCCACCAACCCGGTGGACGATGAGAACACGGATCGCTCGCAAAACACAATGCTATTCTCACAGGAGTGTTTAAGCGTTTAAGCGAGTGCTAGGGAAACGCAGAGAAACGATGGGCGCAGCGCAGCCAAGCCGCAATCGAACCGCGCGAAGCGTATAGAGTGCGTCCAGCAAGCTCCACGCACTCTTTCACACAACGGAAGCTGAGGTCCGGCCGATTTGTTGTGACGTATTCATAGTCTAATGGGGACAGAGATGAGATCGGAGAGCACCTGAACGACCCGTTCAAGTTCAGCGAGGAGGTGGCGTTGCTATCCCCAGCAGTTGAGCTGTTGAATATTCAGGTGTGCTTCCGAGGGATAGCCAGGTGGCGAATGCCATGAGCGGCTACTGGTTCGTTTGTGCGCCGGACGGCGCCTTCACACAGCGGAAGCCGAGGTGGTTGCTGCCGGTGCTGACCTCACCCTTGCCGCGAGTGCCGACCATGTAGCGAGTGCAATACTGGTCGGTGCAGAGGAACGATCCGCCCCGGTGAACGCGTTTCTTCTCGGTCGGTTCCAGCGGGTCGAAGGGAGTGTCCGGCCCTTGCGGGTTGCGGGCGGTGCCGCCCGTGGCGGCTAGTTGTTCGTAGTAATCGCGCCGATACCAGTCGCTGCACCACTGCCAAACGTTGCCGGCCATGTCGTGGAGGCCGTAGCCGTTGGGCGGAAACTGGGCGACCGGTGCGAGGCCCGCGAATCCGTCTTCGCCGGCGTCCTTGACCGGAAACTGGCCCTGGTAAATGTTAGCCATCCACTTCCCACCGGGCTTCAATCCATCGCCCCAGGCGTACGTCGTGCCGGAAAGCCCGCCGCGAGCGGCAAACTCGAACTCAGCCTCGGTCGGCAATCGTCTGCCCGCCCACTTGGCGTAAGCCGCCGCGTCAGAGTACGCGATCTGAACCACGGGATATTTCTCTCTTCCCCGCAGGTCCGTGTCCGGGCCTTCCGGATGCCGCCAGTCTGCGCCCTGCTGGTAACGCCACCATTGGAAATGGTTCTTCAACGACACCGGGCCGGGCGTCGGCGTGAAGACGGTGGACCCGGCGACCAGATTCTCCGGCGGCGCGGTGGGGAACTCTTCCTTGGTCGGCGCGCGCTCGGCGACGGTGACGTAGCCGGTGGCGATGACAAACTCCTGGAACTTCTCGTTCGTCACGTCGGTCTTGTCCATCCAGAAGCCGTCCACATAGACGCGGTGGATAGGCAGCGCGTCGCGAGTGACGCCCGGCAGGCCGCAAAGTGATTCGCACGCGGCGTCGCTGCCCATGGAGAACTCGCCCCCGGGAATCCAAACCATGCCCTCTGGCGCCGGGCCCGGCGGCCGCGCGGGATTGGGCCTGGTCGGGAGGAAGCCAGCGGCCGTGGTCGGCGATGTATCTGGGGCCACCTTCGGCCGGGTAGTGCCATACAGGAAAGCGCCAGCAGCGAGTGCTGCCAGTACGAGCACGATGACCCATCGCTGACCAGAAGCCTGCTTAACCCGGGCCGCGGGGGTGGCGCTGATGCTCCTTTTGGGTCTTAGGCTCTTGGTCATGGACCACTATATCATGAGGAAACAAGAGCTTAGGGTTTGGGCGGAGCAATCTCAGGCATCTCAGAGGCGATGCCCATATCCACGAATAGGGCCACCTGGTTTTCCACCTGGAGGAATTGCGCCGCCCGAATGGGCGAAACGGCCTTGCTGATCTTGCGATTGTATTTCTTCCACAGATCGAGACGGGCCTGGGAGTTCTTGAGCCACTGTGCAGCCATTGCCTTGGCGTTCTGATCGTTCAGGCTGCCGTTCCGATAATACCCCATGAACTCCCGGATCAGCGCCAGCTTCTGGTCACCGACGGCCGCCATTTCCTTTTCGTATTCCCGATAGATAGGCCAGAAGGCCTCCGCCTCGGGGCCAGTCAACTTCATGACCTGGTTGAGCGTGCGAATCTTGGTCGCATTGAAGTCGGAGCGCAGCATCTCCATATACATGCGCACGTTGTCGGATTCATTGGTTTTGGCCGACTGCGCGCCGGCGGGACGGGTGGCCAGGCAGAGCGCTCCGGCGCAGATACTAAGAGATAAGAGGAGTATTCTGGGGGTCTTCATTTTGTGTGTCTGGTGTGCTTGGAGTCTTTGGTGTTTAGATTTGGCATAGTCAGGACTTCATTGGCGGCGTCTATTTATTCAGGCTTGAGTCCTTCCAGTACTTGGTTCCGGCCACTGTTGCCTGCAAGGAAATGCCGCTTTCGGTGAACTGATAGATCTGCATCCCCCCGGGCGAGGCGACGTTAGCGCCGGTGGCATCCTGATTGTTAGCACGGGCGGCAACGTCTGTGGCGCTTCCGGCCGCTACCGTGCCGTCTTTAAAGTCCACATTAGCTTTCACGCTCTGATCGGCGGAGATGCCCGTGTTCTCATATTTTGCGGCGGCATCCGCCTGGCCGCCAAACTGCCAGCCCTGGGTGACGAACTGGTTCATCACGTCGGCATTGTTGAAGATGAAGATCACGCGCAAATCCCGCACGCCGGCCCCGACGCCGTATCCCAGCGACGCTACGCGCATATAAGTATCTTTCCCTGTCTTATTGTTCACCACCACGCCGTATCCGTTGGCGGTGGAGAGGAGGAGCAGGTTGATGTTAACTTGGGTAAAGGTGGCGTAACCCGCCGCCGTCTTGAGCGTATCCTTCAATTGGGGGTTGGTCGCCAAAAGCTGGGCAATCATCGCGTCGCGCTGCTTCAGTATGTTAGCCTGCTTTTCGGCTCGGTCGTCGCCTTTGGGTCCAAAAAACAGGAAGGCCTGCGTCGGAGTTAGGCCGGCCAAAGCGGCAACCAGCCCCAGCAATAGGGTTGGTCGGACAGTGAATTTGAATTTCATATGTCTGCGTTCTTTAGTTGTGTGTGCTCCATATAGTTTCACCCTTTTTCTGGTTCCGGCAAATGCATTTGGTCGGGCACGCGGCTACTGCCCCGGAATGGTGACCAAGCTCAGGTGGTGTTTCGGAAGGACGTTGCGGACCCGCATCGCCGCGGCTGCCGCGCCGAACACGCAGGCAAACACGCACAGGCCGGTGGTGGTGGAAGTCATTTTAGCGTCGGAACCCGCCGCCACGGCTCCAGCCGCCCCCACCGCGGTTCCAGCCCCCGCCTCCCGAACTGTGCCAGGAGTTGAAGCGATCCGAGCCGGTGGACTGGCCCCAGCTTTCTTTGTTGAGGCTACTGGTGGAACTGGCGGACTTTGCCGAGGATTGCCAGCCGCTGCTGCCGTATTTGTCGTAGCTGCTCGTGGAGGGGTTGTATTTGTTCACATTGCCGTTCTTGTCGGTATAGACGTTGCCGTTGTTCCAGGCGACCTTGTTGCCGGTGTTGGCGTTGCCCACCACACCGCGGCTGGCACTGGCGGAATTACCCGTGTAAGCATTGCCGACCGTGGCCTTCTGGCCGGCGCCGTACATGCCGGTGCTGGGGTTGTAGCCAGCGCCCTGTTTGCCAGCAGCGTAGTTCCCCGTGTAGGCGTTGCCCTCGACACCCTTCGAGCCCGAGGCATGCGCGCCAGTGTACGGGTTGTAGGCCGAAGCGTGGCTGGCCGAGGCGTAGTTACCGGTGTAGGGGTTATAGGCACTGGCATGGTGCGCCGAATAACTTGTGCCCGTGTAGGGATTGTAGCCGTGGGCGTAACTGCTGGAGACCGCTGTTCCGTAATGCGTGTAATAGTTGCAGGCATTCACGTTGCAGTGCATGTAGCTGTAACTGCTATAGTGATAGGAATAGCTGTAGCAGCCGTAGTGCGGCTCGTACCAGCAGGAGGAACTTGCGCCCGCCGCAAAGCCGATGGCGAAGCCGACGCCGGCGCCTAGAGCCATGCAGGCGCCGTAACCATAGGTCGGCGGATAACTCACGTAAGTTGTGCCGACGACGACCGGCGGATAGCAATAGCCCGTGCCGTAAACCACTACGCCACCGGCAACGACGACGGTTCCCATGTAGCCGGGGGTGTAACCGACATAGACGACTTGCGGAGTACAGCCATAGACGTAGGCGTAGGTGACGTAATGGATCGGGCAGGTGGTCGGGATGGTGTAGATGACGGCGGGCACCGTGGTGGCGACCGCCCACGGCCCCAGAGAACTGGACGACACAAACCAGACGCCGTCCTGGCAGGCGTAGTACGTGTTCGCATTCACCATTACCACGGGCGTTACGGTGTTGGCGGCGTAGAACAGCGATGTGCCGGGGATGGCGACAAAGCTCGGTCCGCCCACGTATTCCACCGTGAGTTTCGCCTCGGCGCGTTTGATGGTTGCGGTCTGCGGAATCGAGTTGGCGATCACCGCCTCCTGTGCCATGGGGGTGCCGGGAACGGAGACGAGCGCGTTGGCTTTCGGCCCCCCGGGCGGGATCTTCTTGAAGTCGCTCGGTAGTGTGCCGGTGGCCACGAAACTCCACGGCCCGTAGAGCGAGTTGGACTTGAACCAGCGCCCAGAAATGAGCAAGTAATAATTCCCGTCATCCAGGTAATAGAAGATCGCGTTGTCCGTGTTGGAGATGTAAAGGAGATCCGTGTTTTCGTAAGAAAGCATGTTGGCCTGGCCGGTGGTTTGCAGCAATTCCGTCGGCACGGTGGAAACGTAAACGACGAGCGGCGCGGCCAGCGGTGACGCGGGATAAGCCGGGTCCACCTGCTTCGTGGCCAACGCGGCTTCGAGAGCGGGGTTGATGTCGCCCGGCGGCGCTAAGTTCACACTCCAGGGCCCTTCGATGGACGGGGCGCTGTACCAATTGCTCGCCGCGTAGAGATAGTAGCTGGACGCGAGGAGATTGGTGTTCAGCAGCAGGATCGAACGTGTATTAACCACTCGCTCGTAGCTGCCCACCAGCGGCTTAAGGATGGGCGCGCCATCGACGAGCACGAGCAACGAAGGTTGCGTGGTGTAGATGATGCGCGGCGGAGTGTTGTCCACCTGCTGGATCTTCGCCTTCGCGACTTCCGCGGAGATGGCGAAGACGGCTTCGAGGTGATCAAGCGGGATGGTCTTCGCCGCTTGCGGCAGCTCCGCCTGGATGATCGGCTGATACACCTGCTGCATCGCGCGTTGGGTGGGGAAGTCCATCTTCGTGACCTGGAACTCTTCCAGCGTGACGAGCCGGCTCATCTTATCAATCTCAGTGCGCGCCGTGAAGAAGACGACGCCGTAGGTCTCATTGCTGGTGCCCGCCGGGCGCACCGCGATGGCGAAACGGCCCTGAATCTGGTTGCCTGGCCACTTGGCGACTTGCGGATGATACACAGAGAACTCGTAGCCGTTGGCAGCGAAGAAACGCGGCCATTTCATCGTGAGCGGGTCGAGCTTCTGGCCGGGCGGCGGCGTTTGCGCCGTGGACCGCAGGGGGCCCAGGCAGGCGCAGAGAAACAGGAAGCCGATGGCGGGAGCCGCGACCAGGCGATTTGAAAAGCGTGGTATCATGAGGCGAAAAGGTATATTGCGAGCCGATGCCGCTGGAGACAAGCGCCGTCTTCAGCCCGCCAAGGCCGGATTACCCGGGTCAATTGTTCTGGTTCATGTAGTCGTAGTTCTGAATGAGCAGAGTCAGATTCTTGTCGGGCACGTTGACCTGGATGTAGGCCGGGTAGTTCAGTCCATTGGCGAGGGTCTTGAACGTCGCGATGACGGTCACTTCATCGCCATTGAAGAAGGTCATAATGGACATCCGGCATGTCTGGCGCGTCGGCGCGTTTATCGTCAGAGAAACCGTGTCACTGGGAACCACCACGCTGGCCCCGGTGATCTGCAATGCACCGTCCGGACTGGGGGCTGGAATCGTGGTGCTGCTGATGAGATTGATGACTTGGCCGGCGGTCGGCAGCGTGTACTGATGCAGGAAGGTGCGTAGGCTCTTCAAGTAGGTTTCCATCTCCTCCCTTTCCCTCTCGGCGACCCGCTTTCGGAGGAAGCCCCGCGGCAGCGGATTGCTCTGGTCGTTCAGGAGCGTGTGCTGGGGCTGGCCGTCAGGGCCCCAAGTGACCGTATCGACCCGGGTATCCTTGGTGACGCCGTTTTCGCTTAACTCCGAGCGGCAGTTCCAGGAGTATTGTTTCAGCAGCGCGGCATTTTTCTGGCGCGCGGCAATGATTAAGTTGGCCAGGCCCTCGTTCGGGACCTGGGCGATAAGGGTTGGAGCGCCGCTCAAGGTCATCAGGGCGGCGGTGAGTAATAGCATTTGTTTCATCTTGTGACTTTCATTCGTTATTCGTTTTGGCTTGCTTGTTCGTTGCATTTCCAGGGCTGGATTTGTGTTTAAGCGCCGGACGGCGCTTTTACACAGCGGAAGCCGAGGTGGTTGCTGCCGGTGCTGATCTCACCCTTACCACGGGTACCGACCATGTAACGGGTGCAATATTGGTCGGTGCAGAGGAACGAGCCGCCTCGGTGGACGCGCTTCTTATCGGTCGGTTCGAGGGGATCGAAGGGATTGTCCGGCCCCGGCGGGTTGCGCGCGATGCCGCCCGCGGCGGCCAGTTGCTCGTAGTAATCGCGCCGGTACCAGTCGCTGCACCACTGCCAGACGTTGCCGGCCATGTCATAGAGTCCGTAGCCGTTCGGTGGAAACTGAGCGACCGGCGCGAGGCCCGCAAAACCGTCTTCACCTTTGTCGCTGACCGGGAACTGGCCCTGGTAAATGTTGGCCATCCACTTGCCGCCCGGCTTCAAATCATTGCCCCAGGCGTAGGTCGTGCCGGAAAGCCCGCCGCGCGCGGCAAACTCGAACTCGGCCTCGGTCGGCAATCGTTTGCCCGCCCACTTGGCGTAAGCCGCCGCGTCAGCGTACGCGATCTGCACCACGGGATATTTCTCTCTGCCCCGGAGGTCGGTGTCCGGGCCTTCCGGGTGACGCCAGTTCGCACCTTGCTGGTAGCGCCACCATTGGTAATGGTTCTTTAGGGATACCGGGCCCGGCGTGGGCGTGAAGACGGTGGACCCAGCGACCAAGTTTTCCGGCGGCGCGGTGGGGAACTCCTCCTTGGTCGGCGCTCGCTCGGCAACGGTGACATAGCCCGTGGCCTTAACAAACTCCTGGAACTTCTCGTTCGTCACGTCGGTCTTATCCATCCAGAAGCCGTCCACATAGACACGGTGGATGGGCAGCGCGTCACGGGTAATACCAGGCAGGCCGCAGAGTGATTCGCAGGCAGCGTCGCTGCCCATGGAGAATTCGCCCCCAGGGATCCAGACCATGCCCTCCGGCGCCGGTCCCGGCTGCCGCGCAGGGTTGGGCCTGGTCGGGAGGAAGCCAGCGGCCGTGGCCGGCGAAGCATCCGGGACCGGCTTCGGTCGGGTAGTGCCGCATACGACCGCAGCAACAGCGATGGCTGCCAATGCCAGCCCGATGACCCATCGGCGGCCCGAAGCCTGCTGTCCCCGGGACGCCGGGGCGGAGCTGATACTCTTCCTTGGTCTTGGATTCTTGCTCATGTCACGACCAGCAGGGTTTCATGGTCCTGGAGTTAGCTGTCTTTGAATTCGCCGACTGCTGCCTATTGATGATAGGTGGGCGGCCCTGGGGACCGCCCGCCGCGTACTTCAAATCGCCGAGTGTTTTTGGGGTTCGACTCGATGCTTGTAACGGATCAAAACGGGCACCGGCGTCCCAGACACCGGGTCTGTTTCTGTTCCGGAGGGATAGACGACAATAACCCTGCGTTTCAAAGGCGGGTCTGTGGTTGGACCAGGACAAGCGCAGGAGAAGCGGCTGGCGCGATCGGTTTCAGCCTTCCCTCCTGGACTCGACCCTCGCTCCCGGCCCTCCTGGCGCTGAAGCGCCGGGCTATTCTCAGCCATCCGTTCGGGATGATGATGCCGAAATCCTATGCGCATTGGGCTGGAAAGAAGGCGGGCGGCCCTCGCGGGCCGCCCGCCGTGGAGAACTTCCCGTTTAGTCGCTGGCGCCGTGGCTTGCCCTCTCCGCCGCGGCCATCTTTGACGCCATCTCCGCTTTCAGAGCATCGAGATTGAAACTCGCGCCCCGCTGCATCGGCGGGTAGTCGAGGAAGGTCTGAATCTCCTTGCCAATCACCTCTTGGACGAACACGAAGCGCCAGAATTGGTACTTGAACCAGTCGAAGTATCCCTGCGCTCCGTCTTTTGTCCCATTGCCGGGCCAGCCCATGCGTTCGAACGGATCGAGACGCAGGTCAGTGATGTAAGGCACGTCCGGATGGGTCTTGTCACCCAGCCAGCCGGCGGGCTGGTCAATGAATCGATACTTGTAGTCGTCGATGCGCACCGCACCGATGGTGCTTTCGCCGAGGTAGAAGATTTCGTGACGCGCGGACGGCCCCTTGCCAGTGATGGCGTCCATCTGGTTGTAGCCGTCCAGATGGTTCCGGTAAGCCTGGTCGCCGAGTTTCACGCCTTTGAGCAACTGGTCGGTGATGTCCGGGTTGCCTGCGGCGGCGAGGAAGGTCGGGAACCAGTCGAGGCCGGAGAAGATGCCGTTCTCGACCGTGCCCGGCTTGACGCGGCCTGGCCAACGGATGATGGCCGGCACGCGAAAACCACCTTCGAAGGACGTGCCTTTCGTGGCCTTGAACGGCGTCATGCCGCCATCCGGCCAGGTGAATACCTCCGCGCCGTTGTCGGTGGTGAAGACCACGATCGTATTCTCGGCCTCGCCGATGTCCTCCAGGTGCTTGAGGAG
>Ga0118677_10005065_pt1 | contig 23423 bp, 18 predicted proteins | sample AliMusrvi5mmetaG_FD_86154 | JGI IMG/M metagenome (GOLD analysis project Ga0118677, IMG submission 86154)
AGTGCCGGATAGTGGATAAAAACGCATACTCGTGCCCCGGGTTTATGAATGACACGAGCTACGCGATTTGTCAGAGCAGCGTATATTCAAAATTCATGGCTGCGGGCATCGATGAGACGCTGAGGAAGTTTGACCTCGATGGCATATACTCCGACAGCATGACCTGCATCGGAGATTGCAGCAATCCCCTCCACGGATGCGGATATCTCGGAGAAGACGGCCAAATGCATCCGTCGGTGGCTATATTCGGCCTGAGAGATGCCATCAAGCGCATCTATCGCGTCTTGGAGTTGCGCGAGCAAGAGACCGGTCGAGAGATGACTTTTATCGGTCACACCTCAGCAAATATCATGCTGCCGGCGCTGGGTTTCTGCACTGCATACCTGGACACGGAGCATCTGACCAACGTGGCCAGGCCTTTCGCGATACCTCTGGATGCTTTTAGGGCGGAGTTCATGGGCCGCAACTACGGGATCCCCGCACAGACGCTCTCATACTACGACTCCACCAGCAAGGGTCTGACTGTGCAGGAGATGATTGCGCTAAGTCTGCTTCACGATACGGAGACACCCTGGGCCAGCAGGGATTCCAATAAGAACTGGATATTTCCCATGTCGCCGATTTGGAAGGTGTGGGACGATTTTGGAATGGAAAACACCCACTTTCTGCCTTATTGGCAGAAATGGGGTTGGACCGCCCCGGATGGAGTGAAGGTGAGCGCCTACTGCAAGCCCAACGGCAAGGAAATGCTTGTGGCGGCAGTCAGCCTGGGCTCAAGTGACATTCGAGGCAAACTAAGCCTGAACCGGCCCATCCTCAGCGCGTCGGATGCCTTCAGCGGCCAGGCGGTCGCATTGGGGTATTACAACCGGCCTGAAGAAACGGCCGCGCGATTCCTGCCCGATCCTGAGGCGCCGGCTGAACGCATGTACCGGACCGGCGATCGGGTTTTCGAAGGGCCGGATGGAATGCTTTACTATGCCGGCCGCGGCGACCGGCAGGTTCAGATTCGCGGCAATCGAGTGGAACTGGAAGAAATTGAGAATGCCTTGATCGGCCTGAATGCGGGCATCAGGGAAGCTGTTGTGGCGGCCGTAGGGCTTCCGGGTGAACTGCGGCTGATCGCTTATATAGCGCCGACGGAGGCGAACTCCTGCCAGTTGTCGACGTTGCTGGGCCAGGTTCTGCCGGAGTTCGCCTGCCCCGGCAAGTTCATCGGAATGGAAGCCCTGCCACGGCTCCCGAACGGAAAACTGGCGCGTGATATTTCGCGGTGGGCGCCGCAGTCCCATCCGGACCCCGATGTCAGTCCCAACGACCTGCCGGCAACGGACTCCGAGCAATGGATCGCCGCGACCTGGTCTGACCTTCTCAACGTTTCACCGGTGCGCCGGACCGACAGTTTCCTGCGGCTTGGTGGCGATTCCATGCAGTGGATCCGTTTCCTGTTGCGTCTCGGCCGCCGCCAGGCAATCGGCGAACGGCAGGAAAGTGCACTCACGATGCGAATGTCAGCGCTGGAAGCAGCGCTTATCCTCGATGGGGCCGGGCCGGTCTCGCCCATTCCCGATGAAGGAATCATCATCGAATCGTTGACGCATGCCGATGTGGACCAGACCGCCGCGCTGGCGATGGAATCGTTTCTGCGAGCTGAGCCAATGGCTCAGGCTCTCGAACTGCCGTCCCACGAATTCCGCCTCTTCTGCCGTCAGGTTGTAGACGAAAGCATGAGGCACGGCACATCGGTGGTTGCCCGCGACCGGGTCAGTGGCAAGCTCGTTGGTTTCTGCATGGCTCACGGGTTCGACGGGGCGATGCCGGCCGCATCCGGCGAGGCCCAGTACCCCAGCATGTCACCGATCTTCGCGCTTATGGAGGAACTCCAGGCCAAATATGTCGCGTTGCGAGGCCCGTTCGAGCCATGTGAGGTCGCCGAAATATTTATGACCGGATGCGCTCCTGGTTTAGATGCCTTGTCTCTGGCCGCGAGTATGGAACGCGAGGTATGTGGCCGCCTCAGGGCACATGGCTATCGGCGAGTGATCACCATCTGTACTCACCAGGCAACCGTGTTCCTCAGTGAACGCGTTCACCTTTTCGAGAGCCTCGCCGTTACCCGGTACTCTGAATTTGTTTACCAGAACCGTACGCCGTTCGAATCGATCGGGTCTGGCCATCCGGGCGCCGTCCTGTTCGAGGGTGGACTGTAAAGGCCATTGAGCGCCCAACCATCGAAAACTTCTAATTGGCAAGAGGATTTTATAAGAGCCAGGCCGCCAATGGGTCGGTTTCTAATCTGCGAGCGCTCGATTCCGAGCTGGCCCGGTCGGGCAGTTGTTTCCCGTCTCCGAAAGTGAGATTCAAACTCGCCACGCACGTTGATTTGCAAGCCTTCCGGCACTGGTGAAAGCCCCGTAATCGAGAATGTAGAAACCGGCATCCGCGCCCATCGACGTCCTGTTAGCTCGGATCTCAGCATCGCTTGCGCGAACCCCTTGCGATGTATAGGACCGACTGTCTGTATTGTCGGCCACTCGTACAGAGCGGCAATGCCAAATCGGCTAAAACCCGCGAGGGCCGAACACGTTCACCCCAGGTGCCGAAGAGAACCCATGCAACCGTGATCGTCCTCCCACGAATCGGACTTTCCCCCCTTCCGGAGGCGGCTGCGGTTCGCGTTTTCCACATTTCCACAAGCACCGCGCTCTCTAATAGCGGGTGATATCGGCCAGCAGGCCAGGACCGGCGGCCGGGTTCGCTATGCTGGAGGGGAGGATCGCGATGAGTATCCAGTTGGCTCCCGATATCGAAGCCGGGCTCCGCGCGGAAGCGGCCGGGCGCGGGATGGATGTGAGCACGCTGATCTCGGCGGCGGTCCGGGCATACCTGGGCGAGACGCCGGTCCCTGCGGTCCGTCCAACGCCATCCCGTCCGCGCGCCGCCGAACTGGCTTGGGCTTCGCGGCCAGAGGCTCGGTTCATCGGTCAATGGGTGGTTCTGGAAGGCAGCCGGGTAGTGGCAAGTGGCCCGAATCCGAAACAGCTGTACGAAGACGCGCGGGCCGGCGGCGACCTGTCACCGTTCCTGATCTTCGTTTCCCCGCATGACGAGCAGCCGTTCGCCGGCGGATGGCTCGATTGAGATCTCTGGATTTCGACGCGGACCTGGAATATCAGGAAACCAGTGCCGGGATTCTGGTCCCTGTCCGGCTTAGCTACGGGGACCGCAGCGTGGGAACTGACAGCGCGTCTGGATACAGGGGCGGCCGACTGTCTTTTTGATCGCTCCTATGCGGAGGTCCTGCAGCTCCCCGACTCCGGAGTCGAGCGGCAGTATCGGACCGTAACCGGGTCGTTTCTGGCGATCGGGCACGAGATTGAAATCGAGACCATTGGGCTTCAATAGTGGGCGCTTGTCTTCTTCCACGCGCTGGGAAATCCGGCGCACGCGTTTGTCGGCCGACGGGGCTGGCTGGATCGGGTTCGGCTGGGGATCGTGCACGCCGAGCGGAGGTTATTCCTCGGCCGCGCAGCGAAGCTGGAATAAATCGCTTGACTCCCGGGCCATCCGGCCCCTTAATGGATAATGCAAACGCGATAAACGGAAATTGCGAAGTCAAATTTGGGGAAATACATCGCCTGACTTGACTCGCGGCGTCCGGATCCTCGCCGAGACGGGGCTGCGCGTGTACAAGGAACTCGCGCCGCTACGGAAAGAGCAGATCGATCCGGACAACCGCGTCGTTTTCATCGAGGACTCGAAAACGCCCACCGGCGTCGCCGAGGTTCCTCTGACGGACATCGCGGTTGAAGCATTCCGGGATCAGATCGAACTGGCCGGACCCGGCCCGTGGCTGTTTCCGAGTCCGGTCAATCCCGATGGCCATCAGCTGAGTTTCAAGAAGCCCTGGCAAACGGCGCTCCGGAAGGCGGGCATCCCGTATTTCCGGCTCTACGATCTTCGGTCCACTCACGCGACGCGGCTGAGCGCCGGCGGCGTGGCCGATGAGTGGGTGACGCAGATGCTTCGGCAGACTGACGCGAAGGTGTTCAAGAAATACTCGCAGATGAAACTGCAAATGAAGCGGGAGGCGCTGAGCAAACTGAATCGGCGCGCCAATGAAAAACCTGACCCCGGGTTTTGATACGGCAGTTCAGAACCGGAGGGGTTTTGATACGGTTTTGATACGTTTTTGACTCGGAGAAGGCAAATGATAAATCCGGAGAACTACAAAGTATTGATTCTAAAAGGGGTGAAGTGGTGGGCGGTCGCGGGATCGAACCGCGGACCCCCTGCTTGTAAGGCAGGTGCTCTAACCGGCTGAGCTAACCGCCCTGAGCGAGAAACTCCAGTTTAGCACCTGGCCGATCACCCGTCTGGCACCCGTCCCCCGGGCACCGTTCCGCCAACGCCTGACAAAAATCGCGCGATCCCGCCATTGCTGGCAGCCCGCCTTCGCGGGCCGGAACAGTCCCGGGATCGCACCTCAATTCTGCAACAGCGAAGTTCCCGATCACAATACATCTTTCGATATATCCGGTACCTCTATTTCACCTTGTACTTCGCCAGAGTCTTCTCGTTCAGCCGGATCCCCAGGCCCGCCCTCGAACTCAGGGACAGATACCCCTTATCCATCACCTCCGGCGGATCGATCAGTTCCGCTCTCCACGGCACCTCGCCGAACGAAAACTCCAGAATCAAAAAGTTGGGCAGACCCGCGCAAACATGGGCGGCCGCGACATTTCCCACCGGACTGGCAGGCCCGTGCGGCGCCACCTTCAGCCCCGCGGCCTCGGACAGCCCGGCGATCTTCTTCAACTCCAGCAATCCGCCGCAATATTTCACATCCGGCATCGTGATGTCCACGGACCCGGCGTTAATGTACGGCAGAAAGCCTTTCGCCCCATAAATCACTTCTCCGCCGGCGGACGGCATCCGCGCCTCGCGCCGCACGGCGGGCAGGTCGGGGACCAGCGTCACCTCCTCCAGCCAGAACAGCTGCAGGTGTTCCAACCGGCGCGGCAAAGCCAGTCCACGGCGCAAATCGAACTTACTGTGCGCATCGAGCAGCAGGTCTTTGTCGGATCCCAGGACGCCGCGCACGGCCTCGGCCCGCTCGATCCCGAGTTGCGTGATTTCTTCGACCTTCCGCGCGTCGGCCAAGTCGCGAGGCATGTCATCCCACGGGGCCAGTTTGACGGCATTGAACCCGGCATCGACCGCCTTCGCCGCCATCGACGCAAACCCCGCCGGAGTGCGCGGGTCCGTCGAGCGGTTGATATTGGCATAGTTCCGGATGCTGGTCCGCAGCGCGCCTCCAAAAAAGTCGTACACGGGAACGTCCAGCGCCTGCCCGATCAGATCCCAGAGGCATTGTTCCAGGCTGCTGAAAGCGCACGCCGCGCTGGTGCCGCCGGACGCCAGATCCGCAGCCACGGCAGCCCGAAGCCACTCGATATCGAAGATGCTCCGGCCCCGCAGGCGCTCCGAAAACCGCAGCAGATAGCGCACCGTCGCTTCGTCACTGGCCCCGTGGGACGCTTCCCCGATTCCGGTGAGCCCCGCGCTGCTGCCCAGTCTCACCAGGACCCAGTTGCCTCGTGCATTGACGTGCACCTGAAAAATCTCCAGAGCGCCAGCCAGGATCTTGCGCGCATCGCGCTGCGCCGCGGCGGACGCGACGGTCAGGCCCGCAAACAGGGCGGGCAGGCATTCCCGTCTGGTCATCTTCATTTAGCGGAGATAGTGGCTGGCATCAACACTCCGGTGCCATACTTCTCGATCTTGCGGGTCTTCATGTTGTAAACGTCGCCGGGAGAGAGAACGTAATACGGTTTCTCCCACGGTTCATAAGCGCGGGTATTGTCATGAATGGCGACCTTCCATTTACCGATCACCTCGAAACGGTCGCCCGTCACCACGATCGCGGTGCCTTCCGAAATGCCGATTCCAAGCATCTCCGGATATTTTTTGATCACCGGAATGATATCGTCCCAGCGATTTCTGGTATTAATATGCTGATCGATCGCGCTTTTCCGCAAAAAGGCAAAACCGCGCTCATGCTGCGGCTCGGGCGTCATCACGATTTCCGAGCCGGCCACCGCGCCGCGAACCAGATAATCGCCCTGGATCGTGGCCCCGGCCGAACTGCCGCCGATCACGCCGCCACGCTGCAGCACCTTCCTGAATTCCGCCAGAGTGCGTGTGTTGGCGTAGGAATCCACAACGTTCCACTGGCGGCCGCCATCGAACCAGACGCCCGAGGCATCTTTCAAAACGGACGCGAACTCTTCCGTATCGGCCACCTTCGGGTCCGCCGTGTGCAACATGTGGACATTCGTGAGACCCAGCTTTTTCCAGACGGCCACCACCTTGTCTTCTTCATAGGCCTTGATCGACCCATCCGGATTCCGGTTGCCTCCGGCGGTGGGAATCACAACGATCTTCGCATTCGGGCCGCCCGCCTTGTTGACGAACGTTTCCATGATCCCGGTGCCGGCCGCCGAGCCGCCGCCCTGAATCACGAGCGTGCCTTTCTCGGGACCATACTCCGGGGTCTGGGCACAAAGGCTCCCGAGCGTCAGCGCCGCGGTCAGCGCAAGGTGGAAGGGCAAACGCTTTGTGGATTGAATCTGCATTGTGTTGATCGCTCCTGATTGAAGATCCGGCTTAATGCGCGGCCTGCACGCCCACCTTGACCGAGTGCGCTGTTTTACTTCCTTTTTCCACGTCGATCACGACCCGCATTCCGGCCTTCAGATCGGAGGGCGTGAACTTGTGATCTTCTTTGGTGACCTCGGTTTTCGCATCCAGTTTCACGTCCACGTTGCCCTTGGCGGTGTGGACGGTGACCGTCTGGTTTTCCATCTTAACGACGGTTCCGACGACATGATCGAAATTGCCGTGCGCGAACAGGGAAATTGCCATCAGGCCGGTAGCAATAAGCCTGAAAATCTTAGTGATGCCGATGGGCAGCCGTTGGTGCATCGTCGCTTTCTCCTCGCAAAAACTTTTCTTCCCGCTCTTCTTCCAGTCTCTCCTGCTCGCTCTTGGGATTCATTTTCTCCATCTGCTTTTGCTCCTCGAAGGTGAGCCGCGGCAGATAGCGGATCAGACGGACCAGTTTCCAGGAGTCGGTGCCGGCATCGCCGGGCGAACCCCATGCGGGCATGCCGGTGTGCCGGACGCCGTTCTGAATCGCGAAGAACAGTTCGCCGTCGGTTTGCCCCTGCGTGCCAGGCAGCCGCATGTCGGGCGCGGGCGGGAACATCCCTTTCCCGAGCACCGTGTCACCGCTGCCATTGTTGGCGTGGCAGGAGGCACAATGATCCGCCCAGTGCTCCTTCGCTTCGGACAAAACTTCGGGCGAGTCCGGAACCGGGTTGCGTTGGTCCCTGGCACCGGCGGGCAGAGAGAGCCTTCGCGCCGTGCCGGCGGCCCACACCTCTAAAGTCCCGGGCGCTTCACGCGCGCTGAAACCTCCGGCGTTGCGCAGCAGCAGGACTCCCGACAACGCGGCGAGCGCAAGACCTGTCAGGAATCCGGCGAGAAATCTCATCGGCGGACTTCCCTTCCGCCCAAAGCACCGATCTCCCCGGCGTTCAGTTCGCGCCAGGACCCTTCCGCCAGACCACCAATGCCCAGGCCGCCAATTCGTACACGACGCAAATCCGCGACTTTGCTGCCAACCGCTTCGATCATGCGGCGGACCTGGCGATTGCGGCCCTCGGTGATGGCGATCTCCACTTCGGTGCCTTCCCGGCGACGCACTTCCGCAGGACGCGTCGGGCCGTCGTTCAGCGACACACCGCGCCGCAGTTGCTCCAGCGCGCCATCCGGCAGCACGCTTTCGCAGCGCACAAGATAGGTCTTGGAAATCCGGTGATCCGGGTTTGTGAGCCGTTCGGCGAACTGCGTGTCGTTGGTGAGAATCAGCAAACCGCTGGTCTCCAGATCGAGCCTGCCGACCGGCGACACGAAGGTGTCCACGCCGGTGATGAGGTCGTAAACCGTGGGCCGGCGTTCCGGATCTTTGAACGTGGTGATGTAGCCCGCCGGCTTGTTCAGCAGCAGGTAGACGCGGTCCCGGACCTGCAGCGGTTTGTCGTCGAACAGGACGCGGTCGCGGTCGAAATCGATCCAGTGGTCCGGATTTTCCACGATCTTCCCGTTCACGCGAACGCGCCCGGCGTGGATCCAGCTGCGGGCCTGCGTGCGCGACCCCAGACCTGCCTTCGAAATCACGCGCTCCAGCGTTTTCTGACCCGATTTCGTCTGCATCGGTTCAGCGCAGAATGACCTTCGCCAGTCCGGTGTTGTTGCCGCCATCGGCCACGCGGATTACCAGCACGTGTTCTCCCGGCGGCACTTCCGCGAGATGCAGCCGGAACTGTTCGGACTGCGAATCGAGAATGCCGTCGGCGGGGGCGATCGCGGTCCAGGGCCCGGCGTCCAGGCTCCACTCCGCGCGCTTCAGCGTGGAGGCTTCGTCGCGCGCGTCGAACACGATGTCCGCAGCGCCCGCGGTCCGTGTGGAGGACTGCACGCGCAACACGGGCGGCGTGTTGTCGATCAGCACCGGAGAGCTGACCAGTTCCGCGTCTTTCGCGGAACCCGCGGCGTTTGCTTCCCGATCCGAAGCCGTGACGCGGAAGAGATAGCGGCCGTCCGCCAGGGCGTCGCCGTCGATGGTAAAGCTGTTCTCGTGAAGGCCTTTGCGCAGGGCTTTCCAGTCGCGCTCTCCCTCGCCCCGAAAATCCAGCTGATAAACCAGCTTGTCGCTGTCGGGGTCGTCTGCCTGCCAGGAGACCAGCAGTTGCTGGCCCTGGGCGCGGGAAAGGGTCTGCGTCGGCGTGCCGGTGGAAGATACGGGAGCGGCATCGCCAGTGTCGGTCACGGTTACGGTAAAGGGCACGGAAGCCGCGCTGGAACTGTTGGAAGCCGATGCCCCGGTCTTCGCCGCTGATGCCGCGACGGGCTGCGTCAGCACCGTGACGGAGCGAATTACCGGAGGGTTGTTCTGCGGCAGATACGCCGCGCTTACGTTCTCCACCGCCGCCCCGGCTCCCGCGAAGGTCGTTTTGAATTGCAGGTAGCGGGCGTTCGGGCTCGTGATCTGCGCGCCCGCGCTGTCGCGCAGAGGTTCCGACCAGTCGCTCCACGTAGAGTCAGGCCGGAGACTGTTGCCGGCGCGCGTCAGCATGGTGACGGCCCCGGCGCCCTGCCAGCGAAGTTTCCCCCAGCGCGCGATGCTGCCGGCATCGAAAACGGGGGATTCATACAGGCCCGAGGTGTTCCCCGCGCTCTCGCCCAGACGATAAATCCTGCCCATATTCGCCGTGGCGGCGAGCATGGCCCCGTTCCACCGGAGCAGCCGGACCGCTTCGGCTTCATTCGTCTGCGCGACCAGAGTCAGCTTATGGTCGGCGGTGAGGCGATAAACGCGCCCGCTCTGGTCCGTGCAGAAGTAGAGCGGGCTGTCGCCGGACGCCGGGAGAATATCGAACACGTTCTCCTCTTTCGAGCTCCAAAGCGTGTCGACCGTATTGTCCGCGCGAATGCGGTAAATGGCGCTTTTTTCGATGCCGCTCAGATCCACGCCAGCCGTTGTTGTGGTCGCGGTTACGGTGGGCTGGGCCGGAGCCGTGGTGGTTGGTTGTGGCTTGGCCGGTTCCGGCGGATTCGGCTTCAGGTCGCCGCCGGCGTCGGCCGTTACTGTCACACTGGTTACCGAGGTGGTGCTGTCCTGCTGCGCGCCCTGTGTGGCCTGCTGAGCCGCCTGCACCTTCTTGGCGAGAGCGCCGCCCAGGCCGACCGCATAGAAGCCACCCTCGCCATCCGGGGCAATGGCGCGAATTTCCGGCAGCGTGGAATCGTAGAGCGCGAACGCTTTGTTCTTCGCGGTGATGCGATACAGGATGCCGTTCGGTTCGGTGCCCGCCAGCAGGCGGCCTTCCGCGTCCAGCATCAGGCTGGTGACGTTTCCCTGACCCGTCGCGTAATACTCTTCGCCTTTGCCCGGGCCCGTGATGCGGAAAATCTTTCCGCCATCGCCCGTGCCCGCATAGAGAGTTCCGTCCGCCGCCAGAGCCAGAGACCAGATGTATTTCGCCTGCGGATCGAAATATTCCGTGGCTTTACCGTTCTCGATGCGGAAGATCTTGCCGTCGGGCGAACTCGCGGCGAAGACGACGCCTTTCGGGTCCACAACCAGGGCGAAAACTTCGGGGCGGTCCGCCACCCACAGAAGACGAGGCGCGCCTGTCTTATCCATCCGGAACACCCGACCGCGATGTCCGGTCGCCGCATAAAGCGATCCGTCCGGTCCCGCCGCCAGATTCCAGACCACCGGCTGCTCGGAATTGAAGAAAACGTCCAGTTTCGGCGCGAGCGACATCCGGCCGTCTCGTCCCAGCGAAACGCCCTCGAATTTCCCTTTCATGAAATCCGCGAAAGACGACATTTCCCAGACCGAGGAAGACGAGGCGGCCGCGGCGCCGGCGGTCAGCGCCAGCAGGGCCGGGAGGCGAAGCCGCATTATTCTTTCACCTCAAGCTGGACGGTCTTCGAACCCGTGACCATCATGTTGCCCGCGTCGATGACGATTTCCGCCATTTTCGAATTCCGGTTCTGCGTCACGTTCTGGGTGCTGCCGAGCACCAGCGCCAGTGAGGGCGGGGGATCGGGCATCTCCTCGCCCTGCACCTGATAAGAGGGCTCGGCCCGCCAGACTCGCACGTAGGCCTTATCGCTGGAATGCAGGCGATTGATATTGGAAATGAGCTGTTCGGGCGAATGCGGTGTTTCGGTCAGAATCTGCCGCAATTCGGCGATACTGGTCTGTCCGCCGTCCGCCACGGTGAAGTACAGCAGTCCCGGCGCGGCGCCCTGAGGAATCGTGTATTTCACGGTATTCGTCAGCTCCACACCATTCTGACCGTCCAGCAGGGTCATCAGTTCCACGGTTTCGCCGGGCTTCACTTCCTTCTTCGAAAGATAGACCTGGCCGATGCTCAGATCCTTTTTTACATTGGAACTTTCCAGCTTTACCGACAGCCTTCTGATCCCCAGCGTATCGAAGCCAGCCTGCATGAGATAGGAGAGCGGGACAGCCGTATTCATGGCCGCCGCCATGGCGGAACTGCCCTCGCCGGCATAAATATTGCGGATTTCCACCGGTTTCTGAGAATTCCTGAATTCAATGGACGCATGCACCAGGATGCTGTTTGCGCCGGTGGCCCGCTCCGTCGCGTCGATGGCCGAAAAAACCGCCATCTGCATCAGATAGGGAGACAAAAAGCGATCGTTGACCACCTGCATGTGATACTCGCCGACCGGCTTCGACCCGCCGAACTCCTGTGTAACGGAAATATCCAGCGGCAGCATGGCAGCCTGGCGTCCCAGCGCGCCGGCAACGGCCGTATTCCGGTCCTGTGTAATCACGCCCATCAGTTCCTTCGCCGCGGAGATCTTGAACGACGTGTTTACGTTCGCCAGCAGCGTAATCACCTCGGAACGCGTGAACGGCAACTCGGTGGGACCGATCGCGAGGAAGCGGTGGCCGAACGCGTAGACCTTGTTTCCATCGATGCAGGTCAGGGTTCCGTCCGCGCCGACGCTCATATCGCCGGTCATCAGTTCCACGCTGATCATGGAGCCGGGTTGCAGGCGGGCGGGATCGCCCATGCGCATCTCCGGGGCGCCACCGAGCGAAATGCCCTGCCTTGGTTCGAGGCCCAGGGAGCGCAGGCCGCCCGCAAACTGCTCGACTGCCGCGGAGGTGAAGCCGGAAAGCGAGAGCGGGGTCGCGACCTCCGTCAGCGACTGGTTTCCGAAACTGCCAGCGGGCCGGGCGGGGAACAGCGGGGAAAGATCCTTGCCGGCAGCGGCGCGGTTTACCGCGGGCCGCACCATCGCCGGACTGACAGGGGGTTGTCCCGACATGGAATCCACCTGAAACATCTCTTCGATGGGCCGAATTCCCGCGATCGGGTCCTTCGCGTAGGGGAACGCCATGGCAACGGCCCCAATCAGCTTGCCATCGATGTAAACCGGACTACCGCTCATCCCCTGCATGACGCCGGTGTGTTCCAGTGGGCCACCGGACAGACGGGCCAGGATCAGGGATTCGCGGGGGCCGGTGTTCTGCAGTACGCCCAGAATCTCGGCATCGAAATCTTCCACCTTGTCGCCGGTGAACACGGTCCGGCCGGTTCCGTGCATTCCGGCGCGAATGTCCGTGAGCGGCATAATCGGGACGGCGGCTTGCGAGGCGGCAAATGCGCAAAGCAGCATTCCGGCCAACGTCGGGGGCGTGAGACGGTTCACCATTTCAGTGTAGTCTCCGGACGACGGGATCGAATTTTCACATTGACTGCTGTCCGCCGACAGAATGGTATGCTGGAAACACTTAACTCATGACCCCCGCGCTTACCGGGTCTCCGTCCGCCCGGACTTCTGCCCCATTCTCATGGTTGACTGTCTCATGGGTATCCGCACTCCTGATTGTTTGTTACGCACCCATGCTGAAGGGGTTGCTCTGGCAGTGGTACGACGACCCCGACATGGGTCACGGCTTTTTCGTGCCCGCCATCGCCGCATACATCGCGTGGCAGCACCGCGATAAGATCGCCGAGACCCCCGCGTCGCCGAACTGGTGGGGACTCGCGATCATGATCTGGGCGGCCCTCCAGCTCTACCTGGCCACTTTGGGCGCCGAACTGTTCCTTACCCGCACGTCCTTCGTCATCTCGATCATTGGTGCGACTCTGCTGCTCGGGGGTATGCCCTATCTCCGGATTTTCGCGTTTCCGCTTTTCCTGCTGTTCTTCATGATTCCCATCCCGGCGATCATTTATAACCAGATCACGTTCCCGCTTCAGTTGCTGGCGAGCCAGGTGGCGGAGAACACGATCTCGAACATCGGAATTCCCGTGCTGCGGGAAGGCAACGTACTGGAACTGGCCGAGCAGAAACTGAACGTGGTGGAGGCCTGCAGCGGCATCCGGTCTCTGCTCACCCTGACATTTTTCTCCCTCGTTTACGGCTACTTCGCGGAAAAGCGCACGTGGGTGCGCGTCACATTGTTTCTTTCGACCATTCCGATCGCGATCGTGGCCAACGCCGGACGAGTCACCATGACCGGCATCATCGCGAACTTCCGGCCGGAACTGGCGGAGGGACTCTTTCACGAAGCCCAGGGCTGGGTGATATTTATGGTGGCGTTCGCGATTCTGGCCTTATTTCACCAGTTCCTGATCCGGGTTTCGAATGTGGCGGGAAAAACGGCATGAAACAACTGCTGCGCAATAATTACCTTCGCCTCCTCACCCTTGTGCTGATCGGGCAGGCGGTCCTTTTTTACAGCGCTTCCCACGGGGAAGCGACGCCCTTGGCTTCCCCGCTCATCGCCTTTCCTCGCGAAATCGGCGATTACCGCCTCGCTCAGGAAGGCTACGTGGACAAAGAAACTCTCGAAGTTCTGCGGGCCGACGATACGCTGACGCGCTTCTATACCGGTCCGCTGGGCAGCGCCAACCTTTTCATCGCGTACTTCAGGACGCAACGCCAGGGGCAATCGCCGCACTCACCCAAGAACTGCCTTCCCGGCGCCGGGTGGCAGCAGGAAGAGAGTGGAAAAGTGGATGTTCAGGTGCCGGGCGAAACCATTAATATCAATCACTTCGTGGTTTCCAAAGGCACGAACAAGAGCCTTGTCCTTTACTGGTATCAGTCTCAGGGCCGCGTTATCGCGGATGAGTTCGCCGCCAAGTTTTACCTCGTTTCCAACTCCATACGCAATCACCGCAGCGATACCGCCCTGGTTCGTGTTGTGGTCGCCGTGCCTCCGGGAGAGGACAACAACGCGGAAATTCTGGGAAGGGATTTCGTCCGCGCGGCTTATCCGGCAGTTCGCGATTATCTTCCCCGATAATCTCTGACCTCGCAACTTCTCTCACCCGTTGAATCGCGTCAGGCCCTCAGGCCGTCATCGATCCAAGCACGGCCGCGGCGCGGCGCATGGCCATTACGGGGCTGGAAAGCATTGGCGGTCCGCTGTTTTCCGGCAGCAGTGCCGCCACGCGCGCCATCGAGGCCTGCGCCAGAACGATCACATCCACGCGGCCTTGCAAACCCAGCAGCGCGGCCAGCAGCAGTTCGTCGTGACGTTTCGTATCGCCCGCGAGTACGGCTTCGAACGCTCCGGCCGCCAGCGCGGGAATCAGTTCCACCTCACGGCCCGCACGCGCGGCCGTTTCTCTCAGCAGTTCCAGAGTCGGATTCAGCGTGGTGCTGAGGGTGGCTGCCACACCAATCCGGGTCCCCGCGGCTACCGCTGTATCCGCCAGAGCCTCATCGATGCGCAGAACCGGGAAATCGTATTGGCTCCGGGCCAGTGCCGTCGCGTGCCCGATCGAGGAACACGTCACCATCACCGCATCCGCCCCGCCGTCGTGCGCCAGTCCGATCATCGCGGCCACCCGGCGGATGGTGTTCGGCGTCAGCCGGCCCGCGGCGATGGTATTGCGGATCAGAGACTCATCCGTCATGTGAAAGGTTTCGATTCCGGGCAGGTGTTCTTTCGCCAATTGAGTAAACAGCGGAATCAGGACATGACTGGTGTGAAGGAACGCGAGTTTCCGGGGCGCCTCGGGATTGTTGGACATTAGAAGATAATACCGTCATGGCCATTTTCGACCGGCGGGAATTTCTGCGACTGATGCCCGCCGCGGTTGCTCTTCCCGCCGCGGCACAGAACACACGCAGACCCAACATCGTCGTCATCGTGACCGACGATCACGGCATCGGGGACGTCGGCTGCTACGGACATCCCGAAGCGCGAACCCCGAATCTGGACCGGCTGGCGGCGTCCGGCGTCCGGTTCACACAGTGGTACTCGAATGCGCCGGTGTGTTCGGCTTCCCGTGCCGCGATCCTGACCGGAAAGTATCCCGACCGCGCCGGTGTCAAGGGCGCTCTGCCTTCGGAGCCCACCTGGGACGTGAAGGGGCTGCACGCCGGCGAAACCACCCTGCCCGGCTTATTGCGGGCGGCGGGTTACCGGACCGCGGCGTTCGGCAAATGGCATCTGGGCAGCGCGCCGGAGAGCCGGCCCATGCAACAGGGTTTCGATGAGTTCTTCGGGTGGTATTCGGGCTGGCTCGACGCCTTTTCGCACCGCTATTATCAGCTTGGTTCCGCCCCCGGAAAGATCTTCCACGACCTTTGGCGCAATGACACGGAGGTGTTCGAAGAGCCGGCCTACATGACGGAACTGCTGGGGCGCGAAACGCAGGCCTGGCTGTCGCGGCAAACCAGCGGGCAGCCGTTTCTGATGTACCTGGCATTCGGCGCGCCGCATTATTCCATGATGGCTCCGAAAAAATATCTGGACCGCTTTCCGGTCACCATGGAACGGGACCGGCGCATGCACCTCGCCATGGTGGCGGCCGTGGACGACGTCATCGGCAGCCTGCTGGACCAGTTGCAACGGCAGGGCCTGGAGAACGACACGATCGTGTATTTTCAGGCCGATAACGGCGCTACCCGGGAGGTGCGCGCGTCGAGCGACGGCAAACCGTACCACGGCGGCAGCAACGAGCCTTTCCGCGGCTATAAGCTGGGCCTGTTCGACGGCGGCATGCACGTTCCGGCGTTGTTGCGCGTTCCCGGCGCGGTAAAACCCGGAACGGTCTGGGACAGGCCCATGATTTCCATGGATATTTTGCCCACGCTGCTCGCCCTCGCCGACCCCGGCGCAAAGCCCCCGGCCGGCATCGACGGACAGAATCTTCTCCCGGTGCTGCGGGGTGAGGCGCCCGATCACGAATTTCTGTTCTGGAGCCACGAAAATCAGCGGTCGGTCCGGCAGGGTGACTGGAAACTGATCCTGAACCCGCCCAAGTTTCCCGGCGAAGAGCAGGTAGACCGTATCTGGCTTTCCAATCTGGAAGCGGATCGCTCCGAGAAGAAGAATCTGGCGAACGAGCAGCCGGAACGCGTCCGTTTCCTGATGGAAAAACTGCGGGACTGGGAACGGGATGTGAAGCTGACTCCCGCGCCCTGAGCGCGCCGGATTTTGCCGGCTACGACGGTTCGATGGTAATCACGGCCTTGCCAAGCACTTTCCGCTCCGTCAGAGCCTGCATGGCGGCGGGAAGCTCTTCGAGCGGCCAGGAATCTGAAATTTCCGGCAGTAGTTTGCCGGCGGCCCAAAGTTCGTCGAGAGACTGCTGCGTCTTCCGGGTGTAACCCGGGTGCATTTTGACGTGGCCGCCCCAAAAGACGCCCACGACGGAGATATTTTTCAACAAAATGCGATTGGCGGCAATGGAAGGGATTTTCCCCGAAGCGAAACCGATCACCAGCAGGCGTCCATACGGGGCGATGCACTTCCCGGAAAGATCGAAAATATCGCCGCCCACCGGATCATAAATGACGTCGGCGCCGCGGCCTCCGGTGATTGCTTTGACCTCGTCCACCCATTTCGGGTCCCCGTAATCGAGCACGTGCTCCGCGCCCTGCCGACTCGCAAAAGCCCGTTTTTCGGCCGAACCCGCCGTCGCGATCACGCGCGCGCCGAACGCGCGGCCGAGCTGAATGGCGGACATGCCCACACCGCTGGCGCCAGCATGCACCAGGAGCCATTCTCCTTCCCGGATCGCCGCGCGGTCTTTCAAAGCCAGCCACGACGTGTGATAGACGATGGGGAACGCGGCGGCCTGCGCGAAACTCATCCCGGCCGGAATCCGGAAGATTTTGCGGGCGTCCACCAGAGTCTGCCCGGCGAAGCCGGAACCCTCGGGAATGCCCAGCACGCGGTCACCCGGCGTCCAGTCGGTAACGCCTTCGCCAACGGCTTCCACGGTGCCGGCAATCTCCGCGCCCGGCGTGAACGGAAACGGCGGTTTCACCTGGTATTTGCCCTGAATCTGCAGAACGTCGAAAAAGTTCAGCGCCGCCGCGCGATTCCGGACGCGGACCTCACCGGGGCCGGGTTCCGGAACGGGAATGTCGGCCAGGAGCATCTCCGACGGCTCACACCACTGCTTCACCTGCCATGCGCGCATGTTCTCAAGTATCTCGCGGATATCGCCCCGGGGGGCGGCGCGGCCCGGAAACGACGCTTCGCTGAGAATGCGGCAAATCGGATCGATTTTTCAGGAATTCGCAAAATCCGGTATCCGCGGGGAACGGTATTTTCGCGCGACATGTTCCCGCTTTCGTTATATTAGGTCCAGGGCTTGAGACGGAACGGAAAAGGCGGGCTTGAGAAGAGCGTGACAGCTTTCGCCCTGTTGCGCGCCATGAGTGCGCTTGCCGTTTTGTCCGTCTCCGCGGCGGCGCAGGCGCCTCCCGCGTGGCGTTTCTGGAGCACCGCGGAAGGCATGACGGAATCGTATACCGCCAATGTGGCGATCGATTCTTCCGGAGCCGCGCTGGCAAAACACGGCGATGTCGAGCGCATTTCCCGTCTTACGGGATATGGCGTGGAGACCGTACCCGATCCCACGGGACTGGGACGGCTGACCATCGGCAGCGACGGCGACCTCTGGATGTTTGACGGCACCAGTCTCCGTCGTTATCACGGCGCGAAGTGGACTTCTTTCGAACTGCCCGAACTGAAGCGGTGGCCGAAGTTCACCCGGGACATCCGCCTTCGCTGGGTACTGCCGGGCGGCGCGGATCCGCTTTATTACGTCGCTCTGTGTCCACTCCGAGGGGGGCGTGTCCTGGTCCTGCTGCCGGACAAACTTGTGGAATTCGATTCCGGCACCGGCGCCACACGCACCATCAAGACCGCGGCGGAAAGCGCCCTGCAGCGGTTCATTGCCATGTACCGGACGCCCGGCGGCCGAATCTGGGTTTCCGGACAGCGCGGCACGGCTCTGGTTCACGAAACTCCCGGCGACGACCGGCTGCAGTGGCAGGAATACGTGGCGCCCGCCGCCTATTTCGATTTCGACCAGCCTCGCGAAGGCGTTGACGGCGAGGTATTCGTCGCCGCCTCATCCGGGCAGAGCAGGGTTCTGATCCGTTTCGACGGCAAAGACTGGCATCCGTTTTATCGGGGCAAGAGCAAACTGCTGACGGGATGGCGAGGGGCCGATCGGGACATCTGGGTGGCGGACAGCGACCAGATCATGCGCCTGACCGGCGGCCGGGAGGAACCGGCCGGCCGCCTGGGCGCCCTTTCCGGCATCGTGCTCGACATCAATCCGGCCGCGGACGGCACGTTCTGGGTGTCCACCAGCCAGGGCATCGCGCGCTATTCTCCCTCGATCTGGAGGACTCCGGCCGCCGTTCGCGGCCCCGAGAACGACGAGCTGATTAATGCGATTACCGACGATGCCGCGGGAAATGTCTGGTTCCTCAGTCCCAAAACCCTGATCCGCCTGCAAGGCGACCAATGGACGAAATACCCGCTGCCAGGCGGTCAACGGCCTTCGAATACCCTGACGGACGCGCTCCGGGCGCTCCCGGACGGCCGAATCGCGATCCTTTCCGGAATACCCGGCACCGTGCTTGTCTTCGATCCGGGCACCGCTCGTTTCAAACTGGTCCGGCACCCGGAAGGGCGCAAGATCCGGCCGTTCCTGCCGCGCCGCGACGGTGGCTTTCTGGTGCAGACGCAGGTGCAGGACGATCTGGCCGCGTGGCGGTTCGAAACCTTCGACGGCAACGAGTTTCATCCTTTTCTCGCCCCGGAAAACACCTCGTTAAACACCGATTTGCGGGCACTCTGCGCGACGTCGGATGGCGATTTGTGGATCGGCGGCTCCAGTGGCCTCGGTGTCTACAGCAAGGGGAAATATCGCTCCGTGCGGGCGGCGGACGGATTCACCCTGACCGGGGCTTTCTCCCTTTTCGAGCCGTCGCCGGGCCGGCTCTGGGTTGGCGGACGACTGGAAATCCAGGAGTTCGACGGGCACAGGTGGACCTCCGTTCACAAGGGTTTCGACCGGGTCCGCAACATGTTGCGCGCGCGCGACGGCACCATCTGGGTGGCTTCCGGCACCGGCGTTGACCGTTTCCGGAACGGCGCCTGGATTGTGAACAGCGGCGAAGACGGCTTGCCTTCGTCCGTAGTCTATACCGTGTTCGAAGATCGCCAGGGGCGCATCTGGACCGGCACCACGCGGGGCATTTCTCTTTTCCATCCGGAAGCCGATCCGGCTCCGCCGAGAACGACGCTGAGCGAAGATGTGAACCCGCGGGAAGCGGCCCCGGACGCGCCCGTGCACCTGTTGTTTTCGGGCGTGGATAAGTGGAATATGACGCTGCCGGAGATGCTGCTGTTCTCCTGGCGGCTCGACGACGACAAGTGGAGCGATTTCGCCGAGGGCAACTCCGCGTCATTCCGGAAACTGGCCGGGGGCGCCCACCGCTTCGAAGTGCGCGCGATGGACCGGAACGGCAACGTCGACCCGCACCCGGCCCGCCTCGCTTTCACTGTTCTGGTGCCCTGGTACCGCAGCACCGGGTTCCGGATCGTCACCGTGCTGGGCATATTTTCCTTCGTGGCTCTGTTGGTGACTGCGTCCGGCAGTTACCGGAACCGCGGGAAATTGCTGGCGCAGCTGGAAGTGGCGCGAAAGCTGGATCACGACCGGAAGGAAACGCTGGAGCTCATCGCCCGTCGCGAACCGCTCCGCGTGGTGCTGGGGCGGGTGGCGCAACTGATTGCGGCCAGCGAGCCGGGTTCCGCCTGTGTGGCGGTCACCGCCTCGGCCGGGGATTTTACCTTTACCGCCAGCGCCGGACTGCCGGAGGTCTGGGCGGACGCCCTCCGTGACAAAGGGACAGGCGAAATGTTTCACGCCAGGATCCGGGCTGCCGCGGCACAGGCGCGGACTCCGACCTCCAACGCGCCGGCGCGTCCGATCGCGCGTCCCGGCTCCGCCCCGTCCGAACAGGTTTGGTCTCCCGCCGAGACGGAATTCCTCTCCGCCTGCTATCATTCCGCGTCCACCGTACCCATTCTCTCCGGCGCCGGCGAGATCCTGGGCGCACTCGAGGCGTACTGGCCTTACAAGGCAAAGCCGTCCGCTTACCGCCTGAATCTGCTGGAAGCGATGGCCGGACTCTCGGCCAGCGCTATCGAGAATGCGCACCTATATCGGGAACTGGCCTACCGGGCCCAGTACGACAGTCTCACGCGGCTGCCGAATCGCTTCTTTTTCACCGAAAGATTGCAGGAAGCGGTGGATCGGGCCCGGCGGAACGGACAGAAACTCGCGCTTCTTTATCTGGATCTGGATCGGTTCAAGCAGGTCAACGACTCGCTGGGCCATGGCGCCGGCGACGTGCTTCTGCAGCAGGTTGCCGGCCGCCTTTCCGCCTGCCTCCGCAAGAGCGACATCATCGCCCGCATGGGCGGCGATGAATTCATGCTGCTGCTGGAAATCGACGACGAGCATATCGCCCGGGATGCCGCAATGCGCCTGCTGGCGGCACTCAGCCGACCCGTCGTAGTGGCCGGCAACGAACTGTTTGTCACCGCGAGCATCGGCATCAGTTTCTACCCGGCGGACGGCGAAGACCCGTCCACTCTGCAGAAGCACGCGGACAATGCCATGTACCGCGCCAAAGACCAGGGCAAAAATCGCTTCCAGTGTTTCACGCACGATATGAACGGCACGGCGTTTCACCGGCTGGACATGGATCGGAACATGCGCCAGGCGCTGGAGCAGAGCCAGTTCGAACTGGAATACCAGCCGCAGTTCATGATCGGCGAACGTGCCGACGGCGCGGGGGAGTCTTCCGGCGGCGCTGGCGAAGCCGTCCCGGCCGGCATGGCTCTGGCGGGAATGGAAGCTCTGATCCGGCTGCGCCATCCGCAGCTTGGTCTGCTCCCCCCGGGCGATTTCATTGGTATCGCCGAGGAATCCGGCCTGATTCTCGAGATTGGCGCCTCGGTGCTGCGGGAGGTTTGCCGGCAACGCGCAGCCTGGGTCCAGGCCGGTTTCATCCCCCCGAAGATCGCCATCAACGTCTCCACGCTTCAGTTCGCCCAGGCGGATTTTGCCCAGAGCGTCGCGCGGGCGCTGCGCGAGGGCGGAACTACCGGCAACGCAGTGGAACTGGAAGTCACGGAGAGCGTCGTCATGGTTCATCTGGAGGAGTCCGTCCGTCAGATGGAAAAACTGCGTTCACTGGGTCTTACCATCGCTCTCGACGACTTCGGAACCGGGTATTCGTCCCTGAGCTACCTGCACCGCCTCCCCATCGACGTACTGAAGATCGATCGCTCGTTCATTCGCGAAATCGATTCGCCGTCCGGCACCTTGCCGCTGGTCCACTCGATTGTCGATCTGGCGCATAACCTGGGACTGAGCGCGATTGCGGAGGGCGTGGAGCGCTGGTCGCAGCACGCGCTGCTGCGCAGTGTGGATTGCGATGTGGCGCAGGGGTTCCTGCTGTCGCGCCCGCTCTCGGCCAGGAGTATGGAGCGTTTTATGTCGCGCGAGACGGATCCGAGGCTGCTTGCACTGGTTTCCCGCTGAGGCGGCTGTCAGCCTTTCGGTGATAGGTTGAACGCTGTGCATCCTGCGAACAAAGTCATCGTAGTGACGGGCGGCGCGAACGGCATCGGCCGCGCGCTGTGCCGCCGCTTTGAAGCCGAAGGGGCGCGCGCCGTGGTGTCCGCCGATCTGGAAAACGGTTTCGATGTGGCAAAGGAGTGCGATCTGCAGCGTCTGGTGGGCGCCGTGGAGCGGGAACACGGGCCGATCGACCTCTTCTGCTCGAACGCGGGCATTCTGATCGAGGGCGGCGTCGAGACCTCCGACGAAGACTGGGACCGGATCTGGGCCGTGAACGTGAAAGCGCACCTCTACGCGGCGCGCGCCGTGCTTCCCGGCATGATCGCGCGCGGCGGCGGCTACCTGCTGCAGACGGTCTCGGCCGCCGGACTGCTCACGCAATTGGGTTCCGCGCCGTATGCAGTGACGAAACACGCCTCCCTGGCGCTTGCGGAATGGCTCGCGATCACGCACTACGAGCAGGGAATTCGCGTCTCCGCCGTTTGCCCGCAAGGCGTTCGGACCAGCATGCTCGGCGCGCCGGAGAGCGGAATCGCCGCGAAGTTGCTGGAAACCGCTCTGACCCCGGAGCAGGTGGCCGACGCCGTCATGGAAGGCCTGGCCGACGAGCGTTTCCTCATTTTGCCGCACCCGGAAGTGGCCGAGTATTTCCGGCGCAAAGCTACCGATTACGATCGCTGGCTGAAGGGGATGCGACGCCTGCTGGCGTCTTTGCATCAATGAAATCTGGGTAATAAATATCTGGAACCGATTTCCCACTTCTTCTACTCCGACCGCCTGAAGCTGCAGTTCTGGGACTACGGGCAGGACGGCAAGCCGCCGCTGGTGCTGGTGCACGGCGGGATGGACCATGCCCGCAGCTGGGACTGGGTGGCGCGTTCCCTTTGCCCGGAGTATCACGTTTACGCGTACGATCTGCGCGGACACGGCAACTCCGCCTGGGCGCCCGGCGCGATGTACAGCATGGCGGAAAACGTCCTCGATCTTTCCGGTCTGCTCGATATCGTCGGCGCGCTGCACGGCGGCGTGCCGGTCCGTCTGGTGGGTCATTCGCTCGGCGGCATGATCGTGCTGCATTACTCCGGCCTGTATCCGGAACGGGTGGGACGCGCGGTGTCCATCGAAGGGATCGGTTTCCCTCCGCAACACCGGATGAGTGAACCGGCGCCGCAGCGCATGCGGCGCTGGATCGAAGCCGTGCGAAACGTCGAAACCAGAACGGCCAAAGCGTACCCGGATCTCGATTCCGCCGTCGCCCGGATGCGCGAGGCGAATCCGCGTCTCTCGGCCGAGGTGGCCCGCCACCTCACGCTGCACGGGACGAACTGGAACGCCGATGGCTCCATGACCTGGAAGTTCGATAACTACATGCGCGCACTGGCGCCCTACGGGCACGACATCGGCGAGGCGACCGAGATCTTCCGCCGCATCGCCTGCCCGACGCTGCTGTTCTGGGGACTCGAGAGTTTCGCGCCGCTGCCGCACGGCGATCCCCGGTTCGAGGCCATTCCCGATTGCCGCCTGGTGACCGTTCCCAACGCGGGCCACTGGCTTCATCACGATCAGCGCGAACTGTTCCTCCGGGAAACCACCGCGTTTTTGCGCGCATAAAAAATTTCGGAATTTTTTGGCGGACTTTTTCGCCTCCTCCGCTCTGGTGGGTGAAGGAAGCGAAAACATGCTCAACAAAACCTCACCCGCTCACGATTGCCGGATTGCCCGCACCCGGGAAGAACTGGACGAAGTCTATCGTCTTCGTTACGCCTGCTACCGCCGGAAGAATTCCATCGATCCGCGCGCCGACGAACGGTTCACGGATCCCTTCGACGAGATGGAAAGCAACTTCAGCTTTCTGGTCCGCGATGCCGCCGAGCAGGC
>Ga0118677_10005067_pt1 | contig 23414 bp, 10 predicted proteins | sample AliMusrvi5mmetaG_FD_86154 | JGI IMG/M metagenome (GOLD analysis project Ga0118677, IMG submission 86154)
CCTGCCATCTGCACGCCCAGGTTGGTCAGAACGGCGACCTGGCCCATCGTGTTGGTGATGAAAGCCAATTCCGACGAGAAGTTGGTCAGCCCGTAGAGCTGTCCGACCGCGTTGGTCACGCTTGCCATCTGCGTGGCCAAGTTGGTTAACACTGAAACCTGTCCCATGGTGTTCGTGATGAAGGCCAACTGGGACGAGAAGTTCGTCAGGCTGTTGAGTTGCCCCATCGCGTTCGTAACCCCCGCCATCGACGCATACAGGTTGGTCAGGCCCACGACCTGACCCATCGTGTTGGTAATATAGGCCAGTTGCGGCGCAAAATTCGTCAGACCGTTGAGTTGCCCCATCGCGTTCGTAACCCCGGCGATCGATGCGTACAGGTTGGTCAAACCCACGACCTGACCCATCGTGTTGGTAATATAGGCCAGTTGCGGCGCAAAATTCGTCAGACCGTTGAGTTGCCCCATCGCGTTTGTAACCCCGGCCATCGATGCGTACAGGTTGGTCAAACCCACGACTGTACCCATGGTATTTGTGATGAAGGCCAGTTGCGGCGCGAAATTCGTGAGCGAGGCAATCTGCCCGATCGAGTTGGTCAGGATCGCGACCTGCGGAGTCAGGTTGGTGAGCACCGTTATGCTGTTGATCACGTTTGTCAGGTAGCCCAGTTGGGGCGCCATGTTAGTCAGGATGTTCACGCGATTGCTGATGGCGTCCATGGAGCTCAACAGCGTCGTGATATTGGACCAGTTAATCGTCGCCTGCAGGTTCGACACCGCCACGTACATGTCCGACACGTCGGTAACCAAGCCGGTCAGGCTCGTCTTGAGATCCATGACCGTCCAGTTGACGTTCGACATAGAGGTCGTCATGTTCGTGACCGCCAGTTCCATCTGGCCGATCGAGACCGCGATATTCGTCAGTGACATGGCCATGTCATCAAGATCGGACTGCGTGACCTTGATGATCATACTGTCGGCGCCGCCCAGGCCGTCGGCACAGGCCAGCACGCAGTCACCGGTGCCCCAGTTAGCCCACAGCGTCTGCTCGTAAATGCCGCCGGCCATGGGGCTCATGGCCGCCTGGCCATAGGAGACCCCAGTCGTCAGATTGGAAACCGTCACCCAGGCCGTCGTACCGTCCCGACTGCGGAACAGCAGGTTCACCGCGCCACCGAGCTTGACGCTCGTCGGTCGGGTCAGAATGCGCGACGTGCGTTGCAGAGTCTGCTCGTGGAACGTGCGGATGGTGTCGTACAGGTTCGTGTCATTCGGGCCGATGACGCCGATCGTGTTCGTCAGCATGTCGAGGCGCGCCAAGGTCTGGGTGCTCAACGATGTCAGCAACGAGTTAATATTGGTGATCCCGGTGACCTGGCCGATGATGTTGGTCAGGAAGTCCAGTTTTGCGCCAGCACTGGTCCTGAAGGCGGCCTGGGCCGACGCCAAATCCGTCAGGTTTGTTTGAACCTGTCCGACCGCATTGAGAATTTGTGCAGTCTGATCCTGACTTGCCGGCACACTGAGTTGGAACGTTAGGCCCGACGAATATACATAGCCCGAAAAATTGATATCCACCTTGGCAAAGTACGTACGCCCCGGTTGCAAGGTCGGCAGGTCCATCCAAAAAACGCCATTGGTCCCCGGACTCGTCGAAGTCACCTTTGCGACCTGAAGACCGCTGCTGTCATACAAAGTGACGGTGGAGGACGAAACTCCGGCAAGGATCTGGCCACCACGTTCGATCCACGAGGTCACGCGGTAGACCCCGACGGTCCCGGCAGTCGAGTCGTAGATGAAATTGGCCATCACTCGATAATCCGGCGCAATGCCGGACTGGGTCATCGGGACATCGATGGTACGCGACGGCTCGGGCGACCAGTTAAAAACCACACGGTCCAGGTAGTACTGTCGCGACCATATGGAATCGAAGTAGCCAAAGGGATACTGGTGCACGACGTAGGGCGCGGAATTGAGTCCTGACGCGGACCAACCGGAACTGTCGGTGACGCTCAATTGATCGAAGTTCGTTGCGCTGGGGGTCGCCGTATCGTACACATGCCAGTTGATCGTATAATAGTTGATGGAAAAACCCGCGTCGCAGTCGTCATAAGGCCCGTCAAGCGTGGCCGGATATATTGCCGAGTAGTTAGCGTCCTGAATGCGCACCCAGGCAATAGGGCTCTGCACGTTGGCGACGGTCCATAGGTACTGACTGTCCTTGTTGTTGCCGTTGCCTGGGATCGGCGTCGCACCATTGACCTTCGTCCACGATCCGGTACTGCGTGCCTGGTCGGTCGAGTAATACAAATCGAACGCCGTTGTGTTTCCCAGCGTATGCCAGACGATGTACGTCGGCTTCAACGCATAGAAAGCCTCGCCGCCATTGGGCGAACTGACGGTCAGTTTCGGCACCAGATAGAATGCCTGGCTCGTATCGGTGATATTGGTGTTGTCGCCATTGGTTACGCGAATCTTGGCGGCCCCGAGGCTGCTGGGATCGCTGGGCGTCCAGGGCATCACGTAAGTGCTGTTCGTCAAAACCGGCGTTCCCGGGATCGTAATAACGGACATCACAAAATTGTCCAACGAGTACTCAATATTGAAATTGTCGGACATATGGCCGGCCTTCGACCAAGTGATCGTGTAGGGCTGAGTCAATTTCCAGAAGGCGCCAGGCTGCGGAGCCGTGATACCGATCGTCGCTTCTATCACAATGCGAAAAGGCTGCGACAGGCCCACGGTCCCGCCCTCGTCCGTGACACGAATCACGAGGCCGGAACCTACGGCGTTGCTCGTGACCGCCCAATCGTAATAGGACCCCGTGCACCCGCTCGCAATCGTCAGGACCGAACTGTCGGGCCGGATCAGGTCGATCGTGTTGGTGCCCGTGGTGCCGAAGGCCACCCATTGGATACGATTGGTCTCGCCGACGGCCCAAATATCCGTGGACTGGGGCGCCAATACCATGAGACCGCCGACCGTAAATGGAGCCGAAACGGCAAAGTCCGGCAGGGTTGTCGACTGGATTTTGATCCGGGCCGAAGCCGAAGGCTGACGGAACGCTTCAACCGTCCAGGCGTACGAGGAGAGCCCGCCGGGCATGGACACGTTCAGGGCAATGGGGTTGGCCAGGTCGAAATTCACGCCATCGCTGGCGTAATAGATATTGGCCAGACTGCCGGCGGCCGCCGACAGGAACTGGATCGTGTTGGTGGTGCCGATCGGCCAATTGTTGGTCGCCGTAGGCGACAACACCTCGATCCCCCGCAACGTGAAAGGCAAAGTGACGGCCTGGAAATTGATGGCCGCGTTCGTCACGACCAATTTGATTACGGCATTGGTCGTCGGGTCCATGGAGGCGGGAACCGCCCAATTGACCCCCCGCAGGTAGACCGTGACGGGAGAAGCGAGCAGGGGCGTCGGGCGATAGGTAGCGCCTCCGTCGGATGACAGATAAAAATACGCGCCGCCCGAGTCGAGATCAGACTCCAACCAGACGATCCGGTTCGTATTCGTAATCCGGAACACCGTGCCGGTCGTCGGCTGCGTAAGACGAATGCCTCTCAGGCTGAACGTTTGCGTCAACCCCGTGTAAGAACCGGCGGTTGCCGACGAGGCGGCCACACGGATGTGGCCCAGGTCGGAAGGATCCAACGACATGTCGGGCGTCCAATCGCGAGAGTTGTTGCCGGGGAAAACCTCGTTATTGGGGTTGAATGCCGCATTCAGCAGTTGCACTTCATGTCCGTCTTCGGGCGAATAGAATACGTCGACCCCGGGGGCCAACGTCCCTGCCGAATACCAATCGATCGCCGCATTGCTGGCAACCCCCATCGTAACCATATCCCCGACCGTCGGTTTGATCACCTTGATGCCCGCCACCGTGAGGCTGCCAACCGAGGTGTCGGAGATATTGGTCTTGCCGGGATCGCTGCCTGTGATGCGGGCCCGGCATTTCGTGCTTGGAAAATTGGGAACATAGTTCGCCTTGTCGGCGTTCATATTATAACCGGGACCTGCGATGTTGGTGAAAGTGGCGCCGTTGTCGTACGAAAACTCGAGCAGGGCCCCGGCACCCGCCTCCGCCTGAATCCAACGGATGGTATTGGTCGCACCCATCAGCCAGGACTCGGTGCCCGAGGGCTCAATCAGTTTGACGCCGGCAATGCTGAAGTCGGGCGAGGCCGAATACAGGCTCGTATTGGTCACGGACTCCACTTTCACGCGGGTGAGGTCACCCGGCGTCGAAGGCACGCTCCACAAGTACGTGTTGATGGCAGGGAAATCGTAGTTGGTATAGCCGGCCACAATCGTCAGCCAGGAGACCCCATCATTCGTGGAATAGTAGAGGTTCATGCTGTTGCCGGCGCCGCCGGCAGTCCAAGTGATCGCATTCGTGGTGTACTGTGCCCAGACATCCCCGGCCTGGGGTGTCTTCAAGTCCACATCGGCCACCGTGAACGGGGCCGACGTGTTGAAGACCTGGGGATCCTGGCGGGCCGTAATCCGCATGCGGGCGATCGGCGTAGGATTGTCGGCCACGACCGTCCAGGCGTAGCTGTTCGTCCCGACGACGTTCGTGACCGCCGTCGCGATATTCGTATAGGTGATGCCGTCGCTTGAAAACGCGATATCAACGCCCTGCGTTCCGGCACCCGACGAAATCCAGTCGATGGTATAGACGTTGCCCCGCCTCCACGCCGTGGTGATATTCGGATCGATGAACCCGATGCCGGCCAGCACGTACTCGTTGTCCGACATGTCGGAATGACTATCCGTGTAATCACTTTGTGAAGGCGTCACCATCAGGCGGGCATGCTCGGACAACAGGCTGTTGTCCGTGGTGGGAATAGACCACGCGAACACATTGTTCGTACTGCCCTGTGCAATGTTCGGTCGGTCGGTGTAGTTGTCGATACTCAACCAGTCGGAGGTCGAGCCCGCGTTGTTGTGAAAAAACCAGACACTTGAATCGCTGTTGGGCGGCGACTGCCACACGACCGTATTGGTCGTCCCGATGTACCATCTCTCGCCGCCGTTCGGAACCACGAGCCGGTAACGGAACACCAACGCAAAATTGGCATCCGAGATATCGCTGATCGTGGGATCGAGGGCATCGCGCACGCGGATCCGGCAATGATTCTTCGCATCGGCGGCCTTGGTGCCCGGGGTGAGCCAGTTGTAACGACCCGTGTTGGGGATGTTATTCGTCACACTCGCCCATGTCTGGCCCCCGTCGCTGGAGAAGTCGACACTCACGTTCCCCACCGTACCGGTGGACGACCACTGGATGACGTTGGTCACCCCCACCAGCCAGGCATTCGGCCCCACCTCGGTGCCATTCGGCACCAGCACGACAATGCGCCCGGTGGAATAGCCCATCCGGACAAGATCGAGCGCGGTCGGATCATTCCCGGACGAATGCAAAAAGGCCTTGAAGCTGAACGTTCCTCCATTCGTCGAGGAGGGCTGGCTGAAGAAAGACCCGATATTCGCGTTGACATCGCCAACGAGGTTGGCAAGATTCCAACCCGCGCCCGCCACGTTCTGCCACTGCGCTTGTAAGGTGTTCCAGTAATACCAGCTCATTCCATTGTCGCCCGATATCTGATACAGGACGGCGGCGTCCGTGTTGGTGGCCATCAGGTGCGCAAACCCGAGCAGGTTACCGGGGAACGGCTGCCCGTTCGTGCTACTCGGCGTCACGTAAGGGTAGTTTTGCGGGTAACTCGAAGTGGCAAGGCTGACTCCTTGCAGCCGGGGGTTCCACCGAAAATCGCTGCTGGCCAGGTAAGCCACGTACTGGAAGTACTGGTTCATGGGCGCCGCAGTCTCCAAGGTCGAGTGGCTCCAGTCGGTAAAAAATGTATTCGTGGTGCCATCGGACCCCACAAAGGGTCCGGACGAAGCCGACCACGAACGCACCTGGAATTTGAGCGTCGCGATACCCGCGCGATAGTGGTCAAGCACCTCGCCTGCCGAAAGTGGACGGGCCCAGAACGCCACCTCGTCAAGCAGCCCCGAGAAGCCGGTAGCCGTCACGCCATCGTTACCGAGTCCCAGGCGAAAATCCTGCGAGGAGACAGCAGCCGAGGAGGCAAGCGGCACTTTGGCGCTGAGGAGGCCGTTCACATAGAGCCGCATCTGGCTGCCGTCATACGTGCCGGCCACGTGCGACCATTGGTGCGCACGCAAAGCATCCGTCTGGGCGCACGTGACGCCCCCGACCCAGAAGTACGGATGACCGCTCGCATCGAGCCCCAATCGGAAGCCCTCCGGAGTGGCATCGCTCTTGTCAATGATGATCCGGTTGAAGACGTCATTCGGCTGAATCCAGGCTTCCACGGTGAATTGAGACGGCTCGAGCGACACGTTGTCGGCGATGTGGGCGTACTGGCCGGAGACACCGTCCAAACTCAACGCATTGCCGAAACGGCCGCCACCTGCAATCGTGCCTCCCAAAAGCGTGCCGGAATTCCCACCCAGAAAACTGTCATCCACCAGCGTCGCCGTGCCAGTGACGCTGTCCAGATGCCAAAGCAACATCACGGAGGGGTCCAGCGACCCTTGTAATGGGCGCGAGTACGGCGCGTCAGCGCCCCAGGCCAAGTCCTCCCAGATCGTCTTTTGGGCGCCGCCGAAAATGGGGCTCGTGTAGATGCCCGAGGCAGCCGTATCCGCGCCTGCCGCCGAGAGGCTCCCGATCTCCTGCTCGCTCAACGCATGCTGGATGATCGCCACCTCATCGATGAGCCCATTGAAATAGAGGTTCTGGCTCCCGTATTTGGCGATGTAGGATTGCGCCGCCGAGAGCGAGCCAAAGCTCGTTCCCAGATCCGCGCTGCCGGCAAGGGCTCCATCCACATAGACATGCATCTGCCGCCCGTTGCGCATCCCGGCCACATGATGCCATTGGCCGTCGTTCAATCCGCTTCGATTCGCCACCGCCACCTTGGCGCCGTGGCTGTCGTTCAGAACAAAGGCCACGCATCCGGGAACAGCGGAACCCGTTCCGTTGCCATTGCACTCGATCGTGTAGTAGGAACTTCCGCCGTAGGAAGACAGGATCGCGCTGAGCGTGATGGCGGAGGTCTTGAACCATGCCGCGACCGTGAAGTCGCCCGAGGCCAGCGTCAGCAGGTGGGGCAAAAGGATATCGCCTGCCCCGCTGAACGAACCGCAGCCGGTACCCACATGGGCGAGAGCCGAAGGAGCGGCATCCCCCTGCGGCGTCCCCGCATACCCTTGCGCCGCGTCGAGCACCGATAGTGACCCGGACCAGGCCGTCTCGTCCAGGTGCCAGAGACCTGCAAGATCGGTCATGACCGACGGATCGAGATTGCCGACGCCGACATGAGCCTGATTCGGCAGCGCCAATTCGTCGCCATTCCACCAGGTCTGCGCGGCATCGAAGCTCCCGGAGGCGAACTGCCCGATGTTGTTCTCCGTAAAACTTGACGAGCCGTTGAAGGTGATCTTGAGTTGATCCATTGCCGGAGTAGCCGTACCGTCCCCGAGCATGGTCACGCGATACTGCAAATACCGGCCTTGAAAGTAAGGGGAAAGGGCCCGGCCGGAATAGTCATCGAAGTAACCTGTGATGTTGTTCGGCCCGTTGAAGGCCCCGGTTGGCGGGCTGTTGGTTGACGTTCGAACCTGCACCCTCACCTTGCCCGCGACGGCTCTGCGCCCTGCCATGTAATGCGCGGCCAATTCGATCTGACTCAATGCGCGGCTGTAAATCGCCAGTTCGTCAAGCTGGCCTTCCATGTGGTCGCCGTTCGCCACGCCCACTTTCATGGTCACGTTGGTCATCCCCGTGCCGCAAACGACGGCTACATGATTCCATCCGCTCGACAGAAATGGGGTCGCTGCCCCGTTCACGTAAATGAAAATCGCGGCAGACGCGGGATAGCCCACGGTCGCCATGGCGCCGTTGGTAATCACGAGATACGTTGCGCCGGGCAACAATTCCAGAATGCCGTCGTTCCGGTTTTCGTCCCTCAGCCAGAACTCAACCGTGTTGATCGCCGTACTGAGCGTCGAGGGAAACGTGCTCATCGAACTCACGCCATCGAACGCGGCCGAATACCGGCCAAGCTTTGCGTAGTCGACATAGGTCACACTGGTATCCGTCCCCGAACGCCCTTTCCCCGAAGCGTCGCTCGAGTCGCCTTCGAAATGGTAGAGCCCCTCGAGTCCGAGCGTCGCAGAGTCCAACTGGCCGTTCATCGTCCAGGATATCGCCCCCCAGGTAACCCCGGCGCCCCCATCCAACACCCTGGACGTGAACGTGCCGTTGGTGAAGTAACCGCCATTGAGGGACTTGGCGAGTCCCAGATAAGGCGTATCCCCGGTGGCCGGCATGTTGACCGTGTTGGTCGTGTAATCTCCTGCCAGAAAATCCCCCAGTGTATCATCGACCATTCTGATCCCATCCCCCTCGAATCCCGCAGCGTCCACCCGTGGCGTATCGGATCCGACCGCATCGGTACCCATGGAGAAACGATATTGGGCATAGCGATCCATGAGATGAAAATTCGCCGATTCCTGAATCGCTGCCGCATCCAGCACGCTGGACCATGCCCCCAAACCGCCGCTCAAACTGACGAAACTATTCATGGTCGAGGGGCTGGCCCCTGACCGGACCTGAAATTTGACGGCGTTGGCGGCCTGATTGTACATATCCGCGACCTCGCTTGCCGAGAGGCACCGGGTAAAAATGGCGACGTCATCTAGTCTACAGACTACATAGTTGCCCGACCCGTCGGATCCCATGTAGAAAGGACTGTCCTGTACCAGAGCGGCAGTGGTGTTGCCACCGCTGTAAACCAATGCGCCGTTCAGGTAGATGCGTGCCAATCCGTCCGCCTGGCTCCAAGTGCCCACAACGAAAGTCCATCGCCCCGTTGATAAGCCGGGGCTGGACATCCAAAGTTGTTGCCGGTTCACCATCATGCCCATGTACAACCCAGACTGCGTCATTCCATTCCAAGCCGTGAATGCGCTGCCCGGCGAAAAGAGCACGCGTCCGCCCGTGAGGCCCAGCGGCATGAACCAAAATGCAAAGCTGACCGCCGTGGCACCATTTATCAGGCCGTTATCCAACGCGACTGAGTTTAACGAGTTGAAGACTGCCGCCCCCGACCCAATCTTGGCCGAACCTGTAAATGTGGGGCTGTTTCTGGGAACTCCCGAAACGCCTGTAACGAGGTTAGTCCAAGAGAAGTCGAGGGGCCAGTAGCCGACGAGGCCCGCGGAATTCGTTGCCAGACTGCTTGTCGCATTAACGAGATCAAGATTCTGGTTGGAATAACGCGTTACAAACGACCTCCAGGTCCTGCCGCCACCATCAACAATGCGGGATGTGTATATCCCGTTAACGGGATACGCGGACACACCACGTTGCATGCCGACGCTGACATCCGCGCCGGCTTCAAGTTGCACCGTGCTTGCCGTGTTGGTCAGGTAGTCGCCGAGCGTTACGTAGTAGGAGCGGCTGAACTGCCGGATGAGTTGCGCCACCCCGCCCGTCACCGCAATCTCCGTAGGATCGGAAACCGAATACTGCCCCGGATTGGCGAAATCCCACGTGTTGGTCGTCGCCGCGTCGGCCTGCGCCGGGAAGACACCCAACACGGCAAGAAGAATGGCCATCCATTTCAAGTTCATACGAGTCTCCAGTGAGAAGCAGACAGGGCAGGAAATGCGAATTCCGGCGGTGGCGGGAGGAACCTGACGGCAAAAGGCGACCGTCTTTCTGTTGTGTGTCCGCTCATACGTGCCGTCCCTACTTAAGCCCCACAATGACATACTCATGCTAACACAGGGGCACGGTCAGGATTGTCAAATAAATGCAAAATCTCGACCCACGGAAAAGGGAGGGGCATCACCCGGCAACCGCCCGGAAAGAAAAGACGCCAAGGTCGGCGGGCGGCGAGGCAGTCATTCATTCCGCCGCCAGTATCCGTTTCCGGCCATCCGAGAACCAAAACCCCAGCAGATAGCGACTCCGGCGAGGAAAATAGAGTCCCAGGGACGACACGGCTACAGCCAGTTTCCAAGGTCGAAGCTTTAGATGCCCGACACCGATGATCTGGGTGAAGCCCAGCGAATGAAACTCCCTGAAGGAGTAGATGTGCTGGTGTGCCTCATGAGGGTTGAACCCGTCCAGCGTCTCGTTGCCGCCACGCAGGCATGGAAAGGTTGGCGTGGACACGATGAAGCCTTGTCGCGCAACGCGCCGGAGTTCGCGCATAAGCAGCGGACCTTGTTCCGCCGTCAAATGCTCCAGAACCTCGCAAGCAATGACCGTATCAAAGGACTGGTCGTCAAAAGGCAGCGCGACAGCATCGCCAACTCGAACGTCATCATAAATGCCCTCCGCCCGCAGGGACTCCACGTGAGGCGGAAAGACATCCACGCCGGCGACATAACGCTTCTGGGACGGCGGGGTGGCGTACTTCTTGAGCAGGTAACCCCATTTCCCGTGACCGCATCCGACATCGAGAAACCGGGTCCCCTGAACGTTATTCACCACATAGGGATCAAACGCAAGTGGACTCGTACTCATCGACTTCCTCTATGGAGCATCGCCACACACTGAACGCCGTGATGGTTACATCTGCACGATCGAGCACATGCCTTCGTTGCCGTACTGGTCTTTCACGGTCACCATCTGGTTGCCCAGCGCGCCGCTCCTGGCAATGTAGACGGCGTTGCTTCCGGAGCTGGTGAGCGTGCCCAGTGCCGGGGCCGACAGGCTCCACTGCAAGGGCAACGCCAGGTCGCTTTGGAGTGTGACGCTGATATTCTGCACGAGGTTGGAACTGCCGAGGGTCGCGCTCTCGGGATTCACCTGCAGCCCATTGAGGCCTTTCGCATTTTCGCACCCCGACAGGATGACGCCAACCGCCAGCCCCAACACAATCACCGCCAGCCAAAGTCCTGTTTTCATGATGGGTTCCTCTCAACCGTGCACGGCATTGTCTCCACACCCAACCCCTATCCCGAAGTAGCCACAGTCTGCTCCGTGCTCACATGAAATCGTATGCTGTCACACTCACCGCGGCGGCGTCAATCCTGTAACCGGCCTTGGGCCGCCCGGAGTTCCTTGACGGCCCGGAAGACCTGTTCGTCGCGGCAACCCGCCGCCCACACGCGCCCCTCGCCATCCGCGACCGTATCCTCCGTCACTTCGCGCGCCCCGAAGGCGCGGTAGGTTTCGCCCGCCACGTCGACGGCAATCATGGCGTCCGGCGCCAGCCCGAGCGCGGTTTGCACGGCCTCGTCGGTCCCTTCCCCGGCAGGCAGAACCCACACACACGTGACCGCCTCGCGACCGGTACCGCGCGGCCACAGCGGCACCGCGGTGGATTCGGACGACTCTTCGCGCCGCGACGATTCGGCGAACGCCGACCCGAAATGGTACACCACGATCTTACCCCTCAGGTCCTCCTCGCGCGGGACGCCGCCCCCGTCGAAACGCCCGCGCAGCCACCGCACGCGCAACGGCGGTACCGGTGCGCCCCGCGGCAGGGCGTGGCCAACCGAGCCCCGGCCCGCGGGTTCGAATTCGGTCACGAGGTCGGCGAGTTTTGTGTCCAGTTCCGCCTGCGCCGCCGGGTCGTGAAGACGACCGCGCCAGGCCACCAGGCCCTGGGCATCGATCACCGCCGCATCGCCGGCCTTCGCCCCAAATGAATCGAAGGTCGCACTATGCATCACCCCTGTGCCGGCCACGGGCGCATACCGGTCGATCGCCACAACGTAGCTGACGCCCTGCCGCAGGGCGGTCACAGCCAGGTCTTCGGGCAGGGCCGAGGCATCGTGCAGGCACACGACACGCAGCCCGGCAGCGGCGTAGCGCCGCTGCAGATCCTCGAGCAGCGCCGGGGGATTAAGCGGCCGGGGACGGCTCCAAAAATACAACAGCGCCACATGGTGCTTCAAACTGCCGGCGGTCAGCGAGGCCGCATTCAACGCGACCGCGTCCAGGGCCGGCGCGACATCTCCGACCCGCCCGCGCCGCTCCGGCGCAGGACCTGGCCGCCCCAGGACCAGATCGATCCGCCGGGGTCCGGGCCGAACACCCGACACGCGCCGCTCACAGAACCCTTCGGACTCCGCCACGACGCTGACCGGCCGATCCGGCAATTCGGTGAGCCGGTAGCGACCGTTCAGGTCTGTCCTCGCCGATGCGACGGGACTTTCATCCGGCGTGAATGAAAACGCGGAAACCGCCGCATCCAGCGGCTGGCCGCGCTCGTCGGTCACCACGCCCTCGATGCCCACGCGACCGATGGGCATCATCACGATTTCAGCGGAACGGTAACGCGCGCGGCTGGCCGTGAAGTCCACGGTCGCCGGCTGGTAGCCCTCCCCGTCGGCCAGCAGCCGCACGGGCAGATCTTCGATCAAGCTTCGGACCATGAAGGCTCCATTGGAGTCGCTCGTGGCAGCCTGGAGCACGACATGGTAAGGCACCATGAGTCCGCTGGCCGGGTCGACGGCCTCGGTCGTGATGCGGACGCCGGCCAGGGCACGATGGGCGGGATCCGTCACGTGACCCTCGACGGCCACGGTCGGCCGCAGCCGCACCACAAGTGTGGTGGCGGTCGCGGGAGTGACAGGCAGGGCCTCCAGCACGGCTTCTTCGCGCGCCGGGTGCTCGGCGTAGACGAAAACAAACCGCCGCGCCGGGTCGGCTGACGATACCGTGCGCCGCTCGACGGCGAAGCGGCCGGTGGCGTCGGTCAGGATGGGCGCGACCGTCACCCAGTCGCCGATCAATAGGTAGGCCTGGGCGGCCGGTGCGCCGGCGGCGTCAAGCACCTGCCCGGACAGGGACTCGCGCTCCGTGACGCGGTCGAGCTCGCGCAACTCCCCCCGGGCCCGTTCGGCCAACAGTTCACGTTCCGGAAAATTTGTGGCCAGCGTGCGCCAGGCATCCCGGCTGGACGCCCAATGTTCCTGCAGCCGCTCACAGACCCCGATCCGCCACCAGGCACGCGCCGCGAGTGCCGTGTTCGTGCCGGCCCGGCCGATCACCGCGTGGTAGGCCGCAACCGCCGCGGGCAGGTCGGCGCCCGACAGTTCCAACGTGTAGGCCGTCGCGAATGCGGTCTCCGTATCCGAGGGTTGGGCGGCGGCAAGACCGGGCAGACAAGACGCCAGAAAGGCCACCCAAAAGACCAAACGTCCAACATCGAACATCCAACATTGGCCATTGGACATCACCGCCGGGAGCCGGTCGGACGTTCGACGTTGGACGGTCAACGTTCGATGTTCGATGTTTCTCATTCTCACGCTTAACTCGCAAACTTATAGCCCACACCATGGACGGTCAAAATGTGCTTAAGCGTCTTGACGTCCTTCTCGATCTTGGCGCGCAACATGGCGACAAACGTATCCAGCGAGCGTTGCGTGCCGTAGTACTCCATGCCCCAGACATCGCGCAATAGCGTCTCGCGCGATAGCGACTTGCCCTCGTTTGCCAGCAGGTACGCCAGCAAATCGAACTCGGTGCGGGTCAGCGTGATTTCCTTGCCGCGCTGCGTCATCGTCCGCGAGGGCACGTCGAGCAGAAAGTCGCCGAAGCGGTACTGGTCGCGGCCTTCCACATGTTGGTCGGACCGGCCCAGGATCGCCTTGATCCTGGCCAGCAACTCCTTGATGCTGAACGGTTTAGTGACGTAATCGTCGGCACCCATATCGAAGCCCACGAGCTTGTCGAACTCCTCCTTGCGCGCGGTCAGCATGACTACAGGCGTGAAGACTTTTTTCTCGCGCAGACTGCGGCATACGTCATACCCGCTGGCGCCGGGCAGCATCACATCGAGTAAAATCAGATCCGGCTTCCGTTCCAGGGCAAGTTTCAGACCGTCGGGGCCGGTTCCCGCCTTGAACACGCGATACCCGGCCACCGTGAGGTTCTCCTCAAGGCCGAGCATCAGGGCTTCGTCGTCTTCCACAACCAGCACACTTTTGGGTCTATTCATCGGTCACCTCATTGTCTCTACGCCGCAACCACCCACCCCCAGGGCGGGCTATCGCCCACGACTTAATTGGAGGGCGGCGCGCTGTCGCCGCCGTTCTCCGGAACAGACGGCGCCGACGGCGCGGCGCCCTCCACCCGCTTTACGCAACCGGCAGCAGCACCCGGAATGTGCTGCCTTCCCCTACGGTACTCTCCACCTCGATGCGGCCACCGTGGGCCTTGACGATATGACGGCACAGGGCAAGGCCGAGGCCGACGCCGGACGCATCGCCGGCCTTGGCCCGTTCGCCCCGGTAGTAGGCCTGAAAGATACGACGCAAATCCTCGGGGGGAATGCCGATCCCGCGATCCTGCACGGCCAGCACGACCCAGCGTCCGTCCGCTGTGGCGTCCACGGACACCTGGACGTCTTTGTGCTCCGGCGAGTATTTGTCGGCGTTGTCCAGAAGGTTCGACACCACCTGCTCCATGGCGCCGCCATCGAAACGCACGGCCGGCAATTGCGGGGCCACATGCAGGCGCAGATGACGCTCGCGGTCCACGCCCGCCGCCGCATATGTCTCGACCGTTTCGCGAATCAAGGCGCCCAGGTCCCCCTCGGTGAGACGGTAGCGGAGCGCGCCCTGCCCGAAGCGGATAAAATACAACGCGCGCTCCGTGAGGCGACCGAGGCGGTCGCACTCGTTCACGATGGTGGCGAGGAAGCGCTGCCGCTTCGCCTCCTCTGTGATGCGCCCGAGGTGCAGACTCTCGGCCAGCATGCGCATGGACGAGAGCGGCGTCCTTAGGTCATGGGAGACGGCGGCGGCGAATTCGCTGCGCTGCCTGGCGTTGCGGATTTCCGCGGCGCTGATTCGCCACAACAGGATGCCGCCCACCACGATCGCCACCGCCAGGACTCCGGCGCCCCACGCGTAAAGCCTCGTCTGGAGGCGGGCGCCGGCCTCGAAGGCGGCCGCATCGGCCGGGCGCGCGGTCAGGGTGAACACGCCCAGCGGTGCCGCCAGTCGGGACTCCGCCAGCACGAGGGATTCGGCCTCGCCCGTGTCGTTGGTCACAAAGGGAGAAGTGACGCCGAAATGAGTCGAGCCGGGCGCGCTGCGGCGCATGGCGCCGTCGAGTTCCGCGTGCAGCCGGGCTGCGTCCACGGCGACGGCCAGCACGCTTCCTTCGGGTCCGCGACACATCAGGTACGTTTCATCCGGCGCGACGCCGATCCAGCGCCATGCCTCGCCGGGCGCAGCGGCCCGCCACACGGCGAGCCCGGCGGCCAGCGTGTCACGCCGAGCGTCGGCCGGCGCGCCAGCGCGTCGCCACTCGGCCAGCAGTCGCGCGGCCTGTGCCCAGCGCCGTGCGGGCAGCGGCCCCGGAACCACGCGCAGCAAAGCCGGTCCCCGGCGCTCGATGAATTGAGTCACCACCGCCCGCTGCCCGGGCGGGATCCGGAGGTAGCGCGCGTTCACGCCGTCGGCAAGCGCCTGGAGTTCGTCAAGGGCGCGCGCGGGATCGCCCGCTTCGTCGAGCACGTCCACCAGCGCCTGTTGCGCGATCAGGTCCAGGTGAAAGCCTTCGTCCGGGTCGCGCACCGGCCCGGCGGCGCCGGTGCCCGCGGCCACTTGGCGCAGTTCGAACTCGGCGTCTTTGAGGCGGCCGAGGCGGCCGAGACAGGCGGCCGACCACACGTGCAGTTGCGCGACCGCCGCCGGCGCGAGGCCGGGCTGCGCCAGCGCCTTGGCGTACTCCCGGGCCGCCGCGGCATCGTTAGTTCTCGCAAAGTGAAGCGAGACCGCCTCCGCCGCTGCACTCAGCCGGTAGATGGGCCGATCCGGAACATCGGTGACCGGCTCGCCCGGCACCGCGGTAAACGGCGGCGGATAGATGACGGCGCCGGCCGGACCGACCACGTAGACGTCGCGACACCACGGCGCGGCGTCGCGGAAGCCGGCAACCGCCTGGGCGACCGCCGCCCACTGGCCGCCGCCCCAGCCCCGGCTCACCGCTTTTCGCAACCCGTCGCAGACGCCCATGACATCCGCGGTCGCAGATAAGGCGGCCTGATCCAGTGCCCGGGATGCGGCGCCCTGCAACTGGGTCTTAAGGATCACGCGCCAATGGGCGATCACCCGACTGGCCAGGCCCGTCAGAACGACGGCGGGCCCGACGATCAGTACGAACGCCAGGGCCAGAATTCTGAGTTCACGGTTCACCGCGCCTTTACGTCGAGTTCAAGAAGCCAGGAACGCACGATGCTGGCATCGGGAGCGCCTGGGCTCATGTCCAGATACTTCCGGTAATGCAGGGCCGCGGCCCGTGGATCACCCAGGTAATCGTCGTAGAGCACGCCCAGGTTATAGTGAAACAGCGCGTTCGTGGGGTCGCGGTCCAGCCCATCCCGACAAAGGCGTTCCGCGTCGCGATACCGGCCGGCAGCGATCGCCTTGCGCACGGCGTCCAGGGCGGAGGGTTCCGTCTTACGGGGCCGCGCGGCGGCCGTTGAGGCCACGGCGTTCGTCGGGGGCGCGACCGTTGCCACGACCACCGTTTTCGCGGTGGCCTCCCGCAGCGCCGCTTCGTAGGCCGCTGCCTTGCGGGCGATCTTCACGATAGCCGCCTTGAAGGCCTTTTCCCGCGCGGCCGTCTGCTCGCTTTCGTGCCGACGGGTGGCGAGTTCCGCATTCAGTTCGTCCACCTGGGCCTTAAGCTGCGTTTCTCTGCGGCCGACAGCGTCGCGGGCCTGGCTGGCACTCTGCGAGGAGTCGATGGCCTTGGAGAGTTGCGCCCGCAGGTCCACGTTCTCGCGCTCGAGTTTGCGATATAGATCCGAATCGGGAGACGGCGCCGGCACCGTCGCGGCGGCGTGCACCGAAACAGAATTGGTGGACCGGGCTTCCGCCCGGGTACGCTCAACTTCCCGGCTCAACGTATCCCGGGCTTGGCGGGTCCGATCGAGATCGGCCCGTAGTTCGTCAGGCGACTGCATGCCGGAGAGGGCCGTCGCAAGCGCGTCCTGTTTGCGCTCAAGCTCCTGAACCTGGAGGAGCAGCGAGGCATTGCGGCGGCGCAGGTCGTTGGCGTCGCGGGTCAACCGGGTCTGCTCGCGTCGAAGATCGACGTTCTCGTCGACAAGACGCTGGTACGTGGCAGCATCGATGGCCAGTGGGACGGCTGGCGGGTTCGTCTGGCCTAATGCCGCGCTTCCCGCCACCAGCCAAACGGCGCAGATCCACCGTCGACGACAGGCTACTAAAGGATGTGCGAACATGAGCGCGCTCAAGTCCCCGATTCCCATCACCTCAACGCCCCCGGCCCGTACGCCGGCGTCACGGCCTCGCGTCGGTTCACAACGATTCCGGCATGGGCGTGACGACAGGTCCAGGAACCGCGGCGGACGTCGGCACCGCCGAGTGGGGCATCTTCTTGATATCCTTGCTGCGATCGAAAAACTTATCGCCCTTCACGATGCGGGGCGTGAGAAGAACAATCAGCTCGGTGTTGAGGGTCTGTGTCTCCGAGTTCCGGAACAGCGCGCCGAGGAGCGGGATGCGGCAGAGCAACGGCCACCCGGTCATGTTCTTGACGTTCTTCTCTTCGATCATCCCGCCGATGATGATGGTAACCCCGTCCTTCACGACCACGCTCGTCTCCGCCGAAGACTTCTGCACGATCGGAATGCCCTGGCCGCCGACTTGCAGGGTGTCGTAAGTCCCGGTCTGACTGCTCACCTCGGGCTTGATATTGACCGTGATAAAGCCTTCGTCGTTGATGCGGGGCGTCACCCCGAGCGTCGTGCCGATATCGATGAACTTGTACGTCTTGGCTGTCACGTTCGTCGACCCCGAATCGTACGACAACTCGGCGTAGGGCTGCGACGTGACGACCTTGATGGTCGCCTCCTGGCCATCCAAAACCGCGATATGGGGGTTCGACAGTATCTTCGTATCGCCCACGGTTTGGAGGGCCTGGACGACGGCGCCCAAGTCGACACCGGCGGCAATGGTACGGTAACTGAGCATCGCCGCCGTATCGCCACTGGGGAAATGCGAGTCCGCGGACGCGACAAAACGAGGATGGAGTCCCTCGAAGACGAACTTGCTCCAATCCACACCCATCCGGAAATCATCGTTGAGGGTCACTTGGACGATCTTGGCTTCAATAAAGACCTGCCGCTGTTCCTTGTCAAAGGCAGTGACCATTTCGGCGATCTTTTTGACGTTATTCGGCAAGTCAGTCACGATCAACGTCTTGGTCCGCTTGTCCGAACGAACCTGACCCATTTCCTTGTTCAGGATCGGCGTGATCTGCGGCTCGATGTCCTCCACCCGGGCGTATTGCAGCACGAAGTTGGTCGTCACCGTGGGATTCTCGCGCAGAACGGTGGGCATCTCCGCCTGCTTGACCACCGCCTCCATCTCGCGAATCTTCTCGGGCGTGTCAATAAGGACGAGGGTACCGGTGGCGGGGTCGGAGACAATCTTGCCCACCGCACTCTTGATCGGTTCGAGCATGGCCGCCATGTCTTTGGCCGAGGCGTATTTGAGCTGAAGGATCTTCGCCTGTTTTCGCTCGTAGAAACCTTCGCCGTGCAGGTCCCGGTACTCCTTGTCGGACATGACCTTGATGATGTTTCCGCGAACCTCGTAGGCCAGGTTGTTCGCGGCCAGAACGACCTCGAGCACGTCGCCAAGCGGAACGTCCTTGAGCATCAGCTTTGTCGTCCCGGTGACGTCCCGACCGACGATAACGTTCAAGTCGCCTTTGACGGCCAAAAATTTGATCAGGTCACCGATCTCCATCGGGTCGATGAGATCGAGGGAGATCTTTCGATCGAGATTCGTGAGTCCGTACTCCGTAATTGTCTTCGGAGAATGGACGGGAGGAAGCGGGGTCCCCGGATCGTCCGCCCAGGCGCCCCATGCGAGGGCGGCCAGTGCCGCTGCAAGGAATGTGATCCGTCTCACCTGACTTCAATCTCCTGTTTCTGTTTTTTCAAGATGACATGATCCGACAAGACGCGGCCCAACGTATAGCCGGTATCACCAAGCGCTTCCCCGACTTTCACGAAGTACGTCTGCGCCGAAGCCTTGTTTCGAAGGATCGCCATGGTCGCTTCCGGCGTCTTGGCGTCAATCGATACCCCCACCAACTTAAAGTCCGTCGTCTTCCCGCCCGCGGGCGCGTTCGTCGCTGTCACCGCGGCTTCCAACGGCTGAAAGATGTCCCTCACAGCCACCTTCTGCAGTATCTTATCCAAATCGGGCGGCTTCGGGGGTTCGTCCCCGACAGGGACAACGGCCAGTTCACCGGCTTCGCTCACCTGACTCGCCATGGCCGTGTCGATACCCGACTGGATTGACGCGATACTATAGACGACCGCCACAATCAGGACAAGGACAACAAGTGCCAGGGCGCGATTGGCCAGTGGCCACCCCAACCACGGGGTTCCGGAGGCTCGCGGCGCCTTCGCGTGGGAATGAACGGCCGGGGCGGCAGGCGCCGCTACCGCGGCGACAGCGACAGCGGGCGCGGGGGTCGCGGGGCGAGACGGCGCAGGCTCGGGCGCGGGTGCGGCTGAAGCGGCAGACGTCGATGCGAGCTTCAACTTCCGCCCCGCCTCCGGAGGCTCTTCCTTCCTGGCAGAGGCAGACGCCGCTACGGCCGGGACGGGCGCGGACTGAACTTTCACTTCCGGGGCCTTCGCGTCCGGTGCTTTTGCAATGGCCGTCGCAGGCGGCTGAACCATCGGGGCCGTACGCCCTCCCCGTTCGGCCGGAACGGCCGCAGCGAGGGGCGCGGCGGCCGGCATCGGAGCCGCTTCCGCACGACGCGGCTCCGCCGGCACTGCGGGTGCGGGATTTCTCAACGCGATAGAAACGCTCGAAAATTTTGGGTAATTCTTCTGCCGGTATGCCGTCTCCCTGGTCGGCAACGTCAATGAGTACTCGGTAGCCTGAGGTCCATACTTTCAAACTGATTGCACCTCCTGTCGGTGAATAGCGGATGGCATTACTCAGCAAATTGTCGAACACTTGCGCGAGTCGGTCCGAATCCGCAATTACTCTCAGACTCGCTTCAGATATTTCCAGTGTGGCCGTCAGTTGTTTTTCAGCCAGCATTTCCGACATCTTGTCGATTTGCGACTTCAGGAACAGCTCTATTGGCAGAGACTGAAAGTTTATTTTTAGTTCGCCAGCCTCAATGCGCGATAAATCGAGAAGATCTTTGATAAGAGAGTCCATCCGGTGGCTTTCACTGATAATCCGTTGCAGATATTTTTTGCGTTCATTTGGATCGACAACTACGTCATCCAGCAGTGCTTCTGTCATCGCCTGAACGCAGGCAACAGGGGTTTTGAGCTCGTGGGATACATTGGCCAGGAAATCCCGCCGGTTTGCCTCAGTCCGTTCGATAGACTCTGCCATATAGTTGAAGGTGCGGCCCAGCATTCCGATTTCATCTTCTCCCGTGGCTTTAGCCCGGCTAGAATGATCTCCTGCGGAAAATCGAGCGGCTGATATTCCTATATCGCGGATCGGAGCGATCAGACTTCGGGACATTAGCCAGCCGAGGGCAATAGCCACCAAGATGCTCGCCAGGAAGGGAAGCAGGAACAACTGGAATAAATTCAGCGAAGAAGTTTCAATGGCTGCGTATGGAAAATACAGAAACACGGCGATGGGTCGACCCAGTTTCTGAACGGGGACTGCAACCACAATGGATCTATCTGCTAAACGCCGCGAGGCACTGACCCAAGATTGGGCACTGCCGGTAAAGACTTCTCCGAGACGTTCAAGACCAGCAGGAGTAGATCGCCAGTAAGGCGGCGGATTTCCGGCTACCACTTTGCGATCACCATCAACCAGCCAGATAACAGCGCCAGTTATTTCCCCCAATGAATGCAGCGTAGCCGGACCTGGCATTTGACCCGACTGTACCTGAGGTGCAATATAAGCGGCGACAGAAGCTCCACGCTGCAAGAGATCCTTGCGTTTTACTTCGATGCTTTGCTGATGCACCACATAGGAAAGGGTCAGGCCGAGCATCAGCGTAGCTAGAATGACCACAACCGCATGGCTTGTCAGAAGGCGAGCAAAAATTGAACGCATCAAGGCTGATTCAACTCCAGTCGATACCCGCTACCCCACACTGTGCGTATGAGGTCTTGTGTTGCCGGTGCTTTTTGGCGTAGACGTTTAATCGTTGCATCTACCGTCCGTTCGTCGCCGTCAAAATCGTATCCCCAAACGTTGAGAAGCAGATCTTCCCGGGAAAATACTCTGTTTGGGTGGCGGACGAAAAGCAGCAGCAGATCGTATTCCTTTGGGGAAAGTGAAAGCTCACCTTGGGCTGTCGAGATTTTTTTTGCTGCAATATCAATCGAGAGTCCAGCAATGGAAAGAATCGATTCTGGGTCAACTCCGTACCCGCTCCGCCGGAGAACGGCCCGCACACGCGCAGTCAGTTCGCGAGGGCTGAATGGTTTAGTGATGTAATCATCCGCTCCGAGCGAGAATCCAGTTATCTTATCATCTTCCATACTTCGAGCCGTCAAAAAGATAATGGGGACCTTTCGCTTGATTGTTCTGGCAACATCCCAGCCATTAACACCCGGCATCATAACGTCTAGAATCAATAGGTCGGGTCGGTGTGACTCTTCTATTCTCAATGCTGCATCACCATCTGCGGCTTGAAATACTTTAAAGCCTTCTTTTTCAAGATACAGCGTGATTACTCGGCGGAGGTCCACTTCGTCATCGGCAACCAGGATTTTAATCGATCCCATATAGCACCTCGATAATTCAAAATCCCTATGCCGGAGATATTCGTTCAGGCAGTCAGCGTTCCTGCTGTCAAATAAAATAGGTTAGCGAGATTCAATAAGCTCATGACGAAACTCTCGCCAATCTTCTCGCCGATCAGCCCGGTAAACATGGTTGTCGTGCCATCTGTCCCGCCAAAATTCGCGGCGCTCTTCCCAGCGCTGAGCCGGCGTCAAGGAAGGATCCTGCATTTCACTGCGGAATTCGCGGCGATCTTCTCTGCGATCAGCCCAGTAGGCATGATTGTCATCTCGGCGTTCCTGGCGAAACTCCCGCCAAACTTGCCTGGGTGATTCAGCGGATACGATTGGAACTACAACAAATAACGATACTAGTGTCGCAAGAGCCAATCCGGTTCCCTTTAGCCCAATGGTTGTTTTTGTCATATTCTTCACTCGCTTTCTCGCATCTTTACTTGGAGTAAACAGTTTTTTACTGCCACTGATTGTAGTATACGGTCAATTTGTGACAAAACCATGACAAAAGAGCAGCTTTTGAAAAATAGGATTTTGGAACCAATATTTTGTGACTAAAGTCTCAGAGGAAGTATATTCTGTTGCGAGAAAGAATAATGTTAAGTATCGCTACCGCTGAAAGGAGTATGCGCATGAAGAAGATGCTGATGATTTCTATGATAGTTGCCGTATCGTTCAGTGTATTGGTCTCGGGATGCGGTAACGCTTCAAAAGCTACAGGCGGTTCCGGGAATAGAGATCCTCAACAGCAAGGCAAAGTAGGACCGTCAAATAATAAAGATGCACCGCAGCAGGGGAAAGGTGGATATTCGCTGGAACAAGCCATGTCAGATCGGGCTCAACTGAGTACGATCGCTTTTAACGGGCTTGCCTTTATAACAGGTAGCGCTGGCGCAGATACGTTCATGCCGCCGGGAAAAGTTGCCGATTTCTTTGGCTTTCAATATATGCGTGACGTGGATACCGCGGGTTATGGACACAATACCACCTTCTTGACAAAAGCGGCCAATAATGTGTTGAAGATTCTAACAAATGACCAGAAGGCCGTACTCGTTGCACTCGCCAAAGAACAAGAACCCCTGTATATCAATTTTGCTTATAACCGGTTTCCGTTAATGGCAGCATTCCGCAATAATCTGGAAGGCAGGCAGCCGGGAGGCACAACCGGACTAAGCTTTGATGCAGTAAAGAACTATACCGGAAATCTTTATGGACTGGATGCGCAACTGAGTTACCGACGTGCTGAAGTGATCGGCGGAATCATTACTTCTTTTACTGTCGATCAAAAGGCTTATCTGGCAAAAATGGAGTTTTCCAATTCGGCAACTTGGCCTGATGTTCCTGAAGATGAAAGCTTCAAGCGGGGTATGACTCACATCCAGTTTGTCGCGGTTATGACCTATGCCAGCGAGCTCTTTTCCTGGTACAAAGGCAACCTCAATGCCGATATCTATTTTTGTCCCGAGCGCCACGGAACCTATTTCGGCGGATTTTTTATGAAAGATTATCCTGCCATGAATAACCCCGGTTATTTCATCAGTACATCCGTGACCGGGGACAGCGGTCAAGAATTTTTGAATATTCTCAATGAATCTCAACGCCGGAGCATTACCAGCATTAT
>Ga0118677_10004913_pt2 | contig 23413 bp, 17 predicted proteins | sample AliMusrvi5mmetaG_FD_86154 | JGI IMG/M metagenome (GOLD analysis project Ga0118677, IMG submission 86154)
GCGTGACCTGCATCAGCCCGCCGATGAGTGCGGCCTCGCCCTCCCGCAGGCGAATAATGTGGTTCACTTTGCGCTGCCCGATGACAGGCTGGGATACGCCGCCGACGTCGATGGTCTGGCTGATGTTCGAGATTTCGAACTCGACCTGCAGAGTCACTTCATCCGCACCGTGAATGCGCGGCGTGAGGTCCAGATTCACGCCGATATCGGCGAACTGAAACTGGGTCTGCGCGTACGCGACACCGCTGGTGTTGGCGGTGGGAGAAGAGAAACTGCCCGAAGCGTAGGGATAGCGGTCGCCGATCTTGAGACTCGCCTTCTGGCCCTCGACACCGCGCAGTTGAGGCGAAGTGAGGATCTTGGCGCGCGTGTCGCTCAAGGCAGCTTGCAGCAGAGCACTGGGCATGGTGGTGGTCCAATCGCCAAGCCCGAGACTGCCGAGCTTCTTCAGTGTGACCGAAGTTCCGCCCGAGGGGGTTGAACTCGCAGACATGTTCAGGCCGCCGGGAGCAACCGTGGCTGCAAGTTGGCGGGTCTTATCCCCGTTGACCTCCATCACGATCATGTCCACCAGCACTTCGGACTTGGGCTTGTCGATGTCCAGAATGATCTTCTCCGCCAGCGCGATCTGATCGGCGGTGCCGCGGATTACGAGTGCGTTCTGCGAGCTGACCGGGAAGATGTTGCGCACGTTAGTGACCGTGCGGACCGCGGTCATGACTTCCTGCAGTTCCGGAGCCGAGGTGATGTTGTTGAGGTAGAAAACGCGGGTGACGTGGTCCTCGTAGTCGCGGCGCTTGGTGACGCTTTCCTGCGTCACGAAAATGGTATTTCCCGAGACGGGTTTCCAGTAGGTGTGGGTGAGCAGGGCGATGTAATCGAGCGCTTCGTCGAGTTGGGAGTTCTTCAGATCCAGGGAGAGCTTCTTGTTCGGTTCAACCGGCAGGTCGGAGTCGAACAGGACATTGAGTCCCGACATTTTGCCCACCGTCTCGTAGAGCGTCCTCACGGGCTGGTTCGAGATCTTCAGGTCGAGGGCCTGATTGGAGGTCGATTTCAGTTCAGGCGGGGCGGTCATATCCGCCTCGCGCTGCTCGGACTCTTTCCGCGCTACCTGGGAGGGAGTCAGTCCCTTGTCTTGCGGATGTTCGAGTTCCGCCCCGGTTTGCTGCCGGCGCTGCTTCTCGCGTTCGATCATGCGCAGCGTACGGCGAAGCTCCTGCTCGGAGGAAGTGGACGACGGGTCGATCGTATAGGCCTTGTTGAACTCCGCCAGCGACTCATCGAGCTTGCCGTCGGTTCGCAGCTTCAAACCGGCGTTTACGTGCATCTGCCCGGCCTGGAAGCGCACTCGGCGGATCATCAACTGGTAGTTGATGTCCGAGGTGTCGGAAGCGAGCGCAAGCTCGTATTTCTCCAGCGCCTCGTCAAACTGCCGCTGCATTTCGAACTTGAGCCCTTCGGCGGCAAGTTTGTCCCCTTTCTTGGTCCGCGCCGCGACGGGTGGCGCCAGCGCCAGCAGCACGGCCAACATCGCCGCGGGGGCTATCAGTTTCGCAACTAACCGGTTCATCTTCAACATTTTAAGATCAATCCGAAAAGACCTGCCGAGGGTGCGTCATGCTATTCTTGTCGTTGCCGGTCCACTCTGCCGGGGACGTTCTGCACCCTGAATACTTGACGCAATCCGCCCGGCAGGCGTGGAGGTGAATCCGTGCCCCAACAGAAGGAAGCCTTCAAACTCGTCGCCGACAACCGCAAGGCGTACCACGACTACTTCGTGCTCGACCGGCTGGAGGCTGGACTTGTGCTCACCGGGACGGAGATCAAGTCGGCGCGCGAGGGCCGGGTGCAGATTCGCGACTCCTACGCGGACGTCGTGAACGGCGAGGCCTGGCTCATGAATTCGCACTTCAGCCCATACTCGCACGGCAACATCTTCAACCACGAGCCCACAAAGAAGCGGAAGCTGCTGCTGCACCGCCGGGAAATCGACAAGCTCACCGGCAAAGCCCTCGAGAAGGGCCTGACGCTGATCCCGTTGAAGATGTACCTGAAGCACGGATTGCTGAAGTGCGAGCTGGGCATTTGCCGCGGCAAGAAGGAACACGACAAGCGGGCGGCGACGAAGGAAAAAGAGCAGGAGAGCGAGGCGCGCAGGGCGATGAGCCTACGCAACTCCCGCCATTTGAACGAGTAAGCTCGACGAGTGTGGCCGGTTCTGAGGTGACTTTCAAGGGGACGGACGGTCGCGCTACCGAAGCCGGTGCCTACGTACAAACCAGTCGAGAGCGCCGGCATTGGCGGAACGGTCCTCCGGCCGAATGGAGTTCGGATCTGGAGGGGAATCAAACCGGAAGCGAGGCAGGTTCGGGCGGATCAAGCCGGAAGCGGATTGTTCAGCATGCCTTTAAGGGTTGCGCCTATCTCCATGAACTGATCCAGGCCGGAAGGCTTGGTGATGAAGCGGGCGACTCCCAGCTCTTTCAGTAAGGCCTGGTCGCGCCGGGACTCGGACGAACTCCAGGCACAGACGGGAATGCCGGCGAGATGATCGGTTGCCCGAATCTCGCGCAGGATTTCCTCGCCCGTGTACTTGGAGAGGTTCAGGTCCATCAGGATCAGATCAGGGATCGGCGCATCCGCGTACTGCCCCTGCTGGCGAATGAAGGCGAGAGCTTCGCCGCCGTCCAGCAAATGAACCAGCTCAAAACTGAAGTTCTGGTTCCTCAGCGCTCGCTCGAGCAAGAAGACATCCGACGCGTTGTCTTCAATGACGAGAATTCGAGCGGCGCAAGTAACCGGTGCGTGTTTCACGTTCAGACTCCCACGGGCAGCCGCCGGCGGCTATTTTCGATCATTCCACATTTGTTGGCGGCACCGTTTGGGGCGCCACCTGTCTGGCCCTGGCAATGAAGCGCTTGGGCGCGGTCCCAATATAGGAAAACGGATAACAGGTGACCAGGGTCAACATGTTCTCGGACGAGGGAGCAAGCGCCTCCACGTAGTCCGGCTCCACAACCGCCAGCGATTCGACCTCGTACTTGAAGTCACCTTGCGGGGTTGAAAGCTGGATCTCATCCTTGACCCTCAACTCGCGCAGCGAGCGAAAGAAAGTGTCCCTGTGCCCCGCCAGCGCCACGTTGCCAGGCTGTCCTGGCAAGGCCGTTCCCGGGACGTGCCCTACAGCGCGCCGGAAGGTCCCTGAGTCGCTGCCCTCGACGACGACTGCGGAGAGCAGCAGTCGCGGGATCTCAATTCTCCCGATCAATCCGGCCCCGCTGGCGGCCAGGGCGACCTGCAGCGGCGTTGTCCGCGGTTCCTTGGCGGTACCCTCACTCACTGTGCTCCGGGCCCGCAGCAGGCGGTCGAGAGCGCTGCTCTCGCGCCTTTGAAAAACCCAGGCGTCCGTAACTGCGTAGCCGCAGTAGCCCAGCATAAAGACGCCACAGGCGAACAATCCGCCCTGCATCCAGAACAAAATCCGTGCGATCGCGTGATGGTGAACTGCGAACCTCATCTGGCGCCCTTCTCGTTGAGTTCCGCACCCGGGGCGGCTACGTAATTAGTGCGCGCACGGACGGACATTCTCTCGTGACCCTTGGCCTGAGCGTGCACCCGAATGGCATGGGAGGCTCCATCACCAGCCGCATTAGCCGGAGCGAATCCGATGGTGTATTGATGCCGGATGTCGCGGGCGATGCGCTCGGAGATCGCGACGATTCCACTCACCTCGTTCACGATGAACGCCTCGCCGCCGGTCAACAGCGCCAGGTGCTTGAGCAAACCCGGGTTCTGGTCCGGATCGTCCGCGTCGAAGATGCCGATCGTGTAGATGACCGCGCTCGACCGCTGTGCCAGCTTCATGATCTGCCCGCGGTTGAGCGCACTCGCATTGTCACCGCCATCGCTCACCACGATCAATACCTTCTTATCCCGGCTGCCAGCCGACAATTCGCCCAGAGCCTTGGCTATGGCGTCATACAGCGCCGTCTGGCCGTCGGCCGGAGCGGCCGTGATTGCAGTTTGGAGCTGGTCAATCCGATCCGTGAATCTCACCTTCGCCGGCAAGCCCAGCGACACGCGCTCGTTGAAATTGACTACGAACATCTCGTCTTCAGGGTTGCTGTGCTTTACGAAACTGCTGGCCGCGACGGTCACCTCCGCCAGCTTCGGGCGCATGCTCGAGCTGTGGTCGATGACCAGCCCCACGGTGACCGGAACATCTTCGTTCGTGAACACCCGGATCGCCTGCGGCTTACCATCCTCGAAAACTTCGAAATCGCCCTGCTCCAGGTTGGAGACGAACCCGCCCTGCCGGTCGGTCACCGTGGCGTGCAACACGACCAGTGCGACATCCATCGAGATCCTGAACGTGTCCGTGTCGCGATCCGGCTGCGAGGGAGGCGGTTGCCGCCCGGCAGACGCCACCGGGGCGACCAACAAAAAAAGCAGGAGGGCGTTCACATTCCCCAGTCGTCGCTCTCCCGCCCGCGACAGTCTCGTAGACATCGCTAAACTCTTTCTGACTTGACCGGTGACTCGTGCTGCTGACTGAGCCGCGCGCGGCAAACCACCCAGGCAAGTCGGGCCAACTCGTTCGGCGAACTTCACAACCCGGACTGGAGCCGGCCAGTGCTTCTCAGGCGTCCCTGATGGCACGTTGAGCGCCAATCCGGAAGGCTACCTCGGGGAGATCTCCCTCCCCTGCCCCGCAGGCGCGCCTCGAAGCCGGCGCGCCGCCTGATGAGCCAGGCCAATTAGACAATCTGCTTTTGCAGCAGTCGCAGACTCAACGCCCCGCCCAGGGCAAGCAGGCCAAGCAACGCGATCAATCCCAATGGGCTTGCCGTGTGGGGCAGTTCCGCGGGGGTCGGCGCTGCGGCAACCTGAACAGGGGCAACCTCAGCCGGCGGCGGGGTTACCACTTCGGCGAGCACTACATCTTCTCCGGTCGGCTTGACGGCCATTAGGGGCGCCGTCTTCATGACCACTACGACCGGTTCGTCCGCCGTCTTGATCGGCTCGACGACTTCCACCGGGAGTTCGGCTGGCGTATAGAGTACGGCCGTATTGGTAGTCTTAGCGAGTTCGAGCGCCATCGTTTTGCCGTAAACGAATTCCTCGCCCCAATTGCGACCGGGGTAAAACCAGGCCCGCAGCGCTTCGGGCTGGCCCGCCGGGCGTTCCGCGAAGGTCATGATGGTCTTGTCGGTAGACTGCAAGCGGAAGTTCGGAACGGCCAGGATCGTGGCGTAAACCTGCGTCTCGTCCTTATCGAAGATCTGGACAATGTGGCGATCCGACTGCGAATCCAGAATCTTGAACACGTAAGTGCCGGCGGGCAGCACGCCCCAGCCCTTCTGGTGCACACCCGGTATCTCCACAGGTGCGTTGAAGGTGATCACGGTCTTCTTGTTCCATTCGTCAGCCTTCACGGCCGGTGAGGTCACTGCGCCCAATAGCGCCAAGCCTAATACTGTTGTCGTTACTCTCGTAAATACACTCATTTGCTCGAACTCCTTTTACTTAAACTCTGTACAATCCGCTTTTCACGCTGCCGGACGATTTGCCTGCGGACCTCGGTTGGCTGATCGCACAATGCAGGAGAAGCAGTTCGAGGCCCAATCCAGGATGTTGGTCAAAAATCCCGAGTATTGCCGCATTGAATGCCGGGCCGGCTTCTTATCACTAGGGGATAAGGACGATTCAGAGTTGACACCCATGGAGATGCCAGCTTGGCCGTTAGATCGGCGTTTGATGCAGCTATTGCCGAAGGATGCAAGATTTGCTGGAAACTGGGAGCGTTGTGCTTGCAGGGATTGTTTTGGATGAAGTTTCAGATGCTTCGAGGAGAGTAGATGCGCGCGACCCGAAGTCACCCCAGCACTGGCGGCGAATGCAAGGAGACACAACCGGGTTCTGAGTCATTACCGCGAAGGACTTGGTCGTTGCCAGCGGACCTGACCGGGCTCGCCGAGAGTGAAAGGACCGGCAACCCCGTCAAGAAATAGAGGAGCGAGGGAAGGAGAATCGCAGCGTCGCGACGGGCGCGCAGAAACCCATCAGCGAAGAGCGGGGAGTGGCGGCCGTCGAGTGCTTGTTGGGTTCAAAAAGGCCAGCGCGGCCGAAAGGAAAAGGTGTGGTCTGGAGGACGGTGAACTCTGGATTGACAAGGTGCACAGGCAGTTAGACAGGCGGGAGCGAGTAGTTTCGAATCGGGGCGGCATCCAGCGGGACCGAACGCCCGCCGAACTGAATGCCTGCCCCATTCGTGTGATACCGGCTTAGGAGAGTGCGCGACCCGGGTCGCGCCCGAAGGGATTTAACGGAACATCCCGAGCAAGTAAGCAATCAGGAGGACCAGCAAAACGGTTCCCAAACCAATGCCCGTGCCGCCGCCGTAGCCCCAGCGACTGTGGCCGTAGTAGCCTCCGCCGCCGCCTAACACCAACAACAAAACGATGAGTATTATCAACATTAGTGAGTCTTTCTGTCTTTGAAACGTCAGTTCCCGGCTGGAATGGGAGTTATTCCTTCTTGCCTGCTACGAGGAGCACAATTCCGCCAATAAGCGCCAACCCGCCAGCGATTGGAGGCAGCGGCACCTCATGTGTTTTTTCACGGGTAGCGTGAATTCGCCCGATGTCAACCACTTTTTCCTGAGTCGTGTACGTAAAGCCGCCCCACGCAAGTCCAAATATTCCAAGCGCGATCAGTATTATCCCAAGCGTCTTATTCACGGCATCCTCATTCAGCGGTAACAACTAGTGGCGGCGAAGCACGCTGGGAACGAGCAGCTGCTTCAAGTGCAGAGACAGACACTGCACGGAAGTGTCGATCCCTATTTCTCAAACACTTTTTCGACTTGGCCGATTTTCTTTTGCACCTTGCCAGCAAGCTTCTCTTCCTGGCCCGCTTCCGCGAGTTTTTGGTTATTGGTGATTTCCCCAACCTTCTCTTTCACCTCGCCCTTCAATTCGTGGATCTTGCCGTCGATCTGGTCTTTCGTACTTGGTTTCGTAGCTATTTCCTGCTTTCTATTCGCATTCTTCGATCGTTCTCGCGTACCGGACTGATTCGCTCGACTGGCGGTCAGCCCAAAGAGGATGCATGCCGCCCGCCGCGCGTGCTGGCGCCTTCGGTGGACCGGCCACCAGTTGGAACATCAATCCCGTCGCAAGCCAGCCCTGATCAGCTTTGCCTCGCCCCCGACCGGAGCGAACCGGAGTTGTTCTCGACCTGTGAGTGGGGAGGCGGCGCACGACGTTGACAGTGCATCTGGAGGTCCAGTCGCCGGGGCTTGGATGGCGCGCCGTTCAACGCGCGCGATTGAAAGAAATCCTCGGGTAGGAGGCCGGAGCGACTCCTGGCGTGCAGCCTATTTTGCGTCGCGTGCAGTTTCTGCTCAACCGCACGGTAGATGCGCTTGCTAAATGCCGCCGGCATCGTGACGGCAACGAATTCGCCTGATCCGCCGTCGACTGCGGGCCACTCCATGGAGTGCCGGACGGACGGAAATGCTTCAGGGCGTGAAGTTTGGTCCTTCTCATGCTCTGAAGCATATCGACCGATGCCGTAACGAAGGACAAATATGAAGACCCTGAAATCGTGGATGTTATTGCTGGCTGTGATGGCCGCCGGGACGCTGGCGGGGTGCTCTACCACCGCCCGAAAGTCAGCGGATGTTTCAGCCAGCGTTCGCACAACTCTGGACCAGGCCGGCTTCAAAGCCGTCTCGGTAAGCCAGGACCGTGACAAAGGCGTGGTGACCTTGGGCGGGCGCGTGACGACGGACAACGACAAGGCGCAAGCCGAGGCCATCGCCAAGTCCCTGGCCGGCACGCAGGTTGTGGCGAACGAGATCGCCGTGATCCCGGCCGGCGCCGAGGCTGCCGCCCAAGAGATCAATAGCGCTCTCGACAAAGGGATAGAGGACAATCTGGACGCGGCGCTGATCAGCGCAAAGCTGCAAAAACACGTGAAGTACAGTGTCAAGAATCACGTGGTCACGCTCACCGGCGAAGTCAACTCGCCTGAGAATCGCGCCCGGGCCGAGTCGGTCGCGAGCGGCGTTCCCAACGTCCAGCAGGTAGTGAACGAATTGCAGGTTAAAGAGCAAAAAGCCACTTCGGGCATGTAGGAGAGGCTCCGGAGTCCAGGGCAGGACGGAAGTGCGCATCGCTCGTCGCACGGGTGGGTTGGCCCGGAGATCTGACGCTTGAAACGCAGTTCCGCCGGAATTGACCCGCCCGCTTAGTCGATGCGCCAGAAGCGCGTGCGGACCTGCGTGGTTCGGCCCATGCGATTCGATTCGGTTGACACCCCTCAGTAAGACGGCAGCGCCCCATCGACCTGCGTTGATTGCCGGCGCCTTCCCCACGGCACGCGCGGCCGCTTTGCGGCAACCGCCGGGACGCCCTGTGCGTCTGGCGTTGGCAGTACCGGTTGCTGCCGCGCTGGTCCTATGATTGAAGTCGAGGAGGGATGTTGCGATGCGACTCAGGGCTGTATTCCGCGCGCGCGGCGTCCCGCTGGCTGCCTTCGCGGCTGCGTTGGCCTTCGGCCAATCCTACCCGGGTCAATACCCTCCCGGCCAATATCCACCCGGTCAGTACCCGCCGGGCCAGTATCCTCCCGGCCAATATCCGCCCGGTCAGTATCCGCAGCAGTACCCGCAAGGACCAGGCGGGCTGCCGATCCCGCGAATCCACTGGCCCAAGCGCAAGCCGAAGGAAGAAAAGAAGGAAGAGGCGAAGGCCGACGATGCCGCCGGCAAGGCCAACAGCATCATGCTGGCCTGGGTGGACGGCTCGATGCGCAGCCTGGGCGAAAAGGAACTCATTCTCGAGTCCGACAAGAATCGCCTGTTGCGCTTCCGCCTGGTGGCCAAGACTCAGTTCAAGAACAAGGCCGGCGAGGTGATGCGCGATTCGTTGATCCACGCCGGCGATCAGATCAGCGTCGAGGTGGACACCGGCGACCCGGAGACGGCCTTGCACGTGGTCTTCGCCCGGGCGGCGTCAGCCGAGGAGAAAGCCGCCGCAACCAAACCGCTGGATCAAACCAAGGTGGTCGCGCCCTCCGCCGAAGACCTTATGAATACGCACCCCAGTCAGCCTGGCGAGATCCCGGCCAGTCCGTCTGTAGGTGGCACCGAGGCGACAGCGCCCGCTGCGGGAACATCGGGAACTGCCGCGCCAGGCGCCGCACCTGCCGAACGCACGCGTATTCGCGGCGAGGCCGAGACCGAGTCGCTATCCACGGACGCCATCATTCTGGAGGCGCGCTCCGCGGCCGACACCTTCACAGCCGATCTTCCCAACTTCCTGGTCAAGCAGGTCACCACGCGCTATGCCGGTAGTGCGGATGCTGGAAACTGGCGTCAGCTGGACGTGGTGACGGCCGACCTGGTGTGCGTCGATGGCAAGGAAGATTACCGCAATATCCAGGTGAACGGACGACCCACCGACCGCCCCATCGAGAGTACCGGCTCGTGGTCCACGGGCGAGTGGGTGGTCACGCTGCAGGACATCCTGTCACCCGCTACCGACGCCGGCTTCACGAAACGCCGCATGGAGCGGGTCGGCGGCAGGCCGGCCTTCGTCTTCGACTTCGCCGTCTCCGAAGACAACTCGCACTGGGTCCTGGTATCGCCGAGCGGCCGCCAGTATCGGGTCGCCTTTAAGGGGAGCTTGTGGATCGACAAGGACTCGCTGCGTGTCCTGCGCATCGAACAGCGGACCACCAGCATGCCTCGCGGCTGCCCTTACGAGAGCGCGCTGTCCACCGTCGAGTATGGCTACGTGAACATCCTGGGAAAGAACGCCCTACTCCCTGTCAGCAGCGAGAACGTGGGCTGCATGTCCGGTGGCGGCAGTTGCTCCCGCAACGTCATCAGCTTCCAGAACTATCGCAAGTTCACGGCCGAGTCCGATATCAAATTCGACTAAGCGTTTGAGCGGTGCAGGGATGGCGATCGCCACCGGGGTACGGCATTGTAATCTCCCATCGTAAGTGGCGTGAATGCATGACCACTGCACGGGAGGACACGTCCTCAGCGCAGCGGCACGCGCTTGCCGGTGCTGGCCGACTCGCGCGCCGCGGACAGAATCTCGGTCACAATCACGTTGTTTTCAAGCGACGAAAGACCGGCTGGCTTCAGCTTCCCGCGCACCACGGCCGCCAGGTACGAGATTGAATCGCGCTCCATCTCGGGAAGTTCAGGCGGCGTACGCAACTCTTCCTGCGCCATGCCCGGCAACCGCACTTTCAGCGTGCCGCCCCCGACCGCGCTGGCATACCCATGCTCGGCGTAAACTTCGAAATCCTTGCGGCTGAACGGCCAGTTCCAGGAGGCCTGCACAATGCCCTGCGCCTTGGGGTACTCGATCAGGATGGTCGCTTCATCATCCACCTTGGAGTAGATGTGCGGCTTGATTCTTTGCGTCATCGCCGTGACCGCAACAGGCCGCTGGTTATCCATCAGCCAGGTCATCAGGTTGGCTCCGTAGCAGCCGAAGTCGAACAGTGCGCCCGCACCGTTCTTCAGAGGGTCGGTCAGCCAGCCGAGAAACTCCGGGCCGACGCCGATTTCCTTCGGTCCCTCGTGACCGTCCATCGCCACCATCTTGCGGATCTCGCCGCCGGCGGTCTGCTGCTTCAGCAACTGCCTCAGTGCAGCGTGGCTGCGGTACCAGGTGGTCTCGTAGTTGACGATCACCTGAATGCCGCTCTCTTTCGAGGCGCGCTCGATGGCGCGTGCGCCGGCCACGTCGACGGCCAGCGGCTTCTCCATCATCACGTGGACGTGGCGGCGTGCACAGGCTTCCACGACGGCCGGATGATCGAACGTGCTGGTGAACGACGCGACGGCTTCCGGCTTCGATTGCTCCAGCATCGTCCTCAGGTTGGGAAAGAATAGCGCTTCCGGCAGGCCGAATTTTGCCGCATATTTCTGGCGCAAAGCTGCATCGGGATCCGAGATGCCGACGATCTGAATGTCCGTGCGGCTCTTGGCGGCGCGCAGGAATCCGTCCACGTGCCCATGGACCAGGCCAGCCACGGCCAGGCGCACCGGCGCGGCCTGGTCTTGCGCCCTCAGCGGCGCGAGCAGTGCAAATGCCAGCAGTCCCAGGACGGCGTGTTGATGAATGAGAGGCACACAGGCATCATATCCGGTCGTCATCGTACGGGCACTCCCGCTGTCGCCCGGCCGGTTGTGGCGCACGCTTCAGCGTGCAGCTCGGACACTCTTGTCCACGTCCGGAAAGCTGCCGACAGGAGTGGCGGCACTGCACGCTGAAGCGTGCGCCACAGCCGCGAGGCAGCCGGCATTTTCGGGCGGGGCAAATAGCAAACCGCTAATTTGAGCGGTTTGCAATAAACACGCCCTTACTAATCAGTCACTTACAGACGGAACCGCTAATTTATGCGGTTTTGTGTATTTTGCCCCTGCGCGCTATCGCTGTTTCAGCGACTTATCGGGGTAGGCCGGATGAGGCGGTACCTGGCGCGGATCCTTGCGGATCAACTCCTCCAGGTGCTTCACGGCGGCCTCCAACTGGGCGTCTTTCCCCGCAAAGGTCTCGTGCGGCAGATTATCCACAACGAGGTCCGGATCCACGCCGTGGCCCTCGATCAGCCACTTGCCCTCGGGGCCGTAGACGCCAATTTCCGCGGCCGTCGCTATGCCGTGGTCGGCGAGCGAATTCTGCGCGCTCAGCCAGATCTCGCCGCCCCACGTCCGCGTGCCGATCAGCTTGCCCAGGCCGAGCCGCCGGAAGCCTTCGGCGAAGGCCTCCCCGTCGCTGCCCGTGTGCTCGTCCATCAAAACCACCATGTGTCCGCGGAAGGCGAACTGCATGTTGCTGCTGGGTTGGCCCACGCGCGGCTGCCAGTAGAACCAGGCTTTGCGCAGCAGCTTACCCAGCAGCCAGGAGTCGATGTTGCCGCCGCCGTTGTGGCGCACATCGACAATCAGTGCCTGCCGGTCGAAAACCGGGTAGTAATCGCGCTCGAACTGCTCCATGTCACCCGATCCCATGGCGCGCAGATGCAGGTACCCGATCTTGCCGCCGCCCATTTCCTCCACCTTCTGCCGCCGCGCGAACTCCCACTCGGCGTAGCGCAGTTCGAATTCGTCACTGACCGGAACCGGCTTCACCAGCAGCTCGCGCGTCTTGCCGCCGGCAGTTGGATCCTTCACCTGCAGCAGCGTTTGCTTGTTGGCCTTTTCGCGCAGCAGCACGCCGATGTCGGGCACCGAGAGCACGTCCGCACCATCGACCTGCGCAATGATCTCGCCTTCGCGCACCTCCGAGCCGGGGCGTGCGAGTGGCGGAGCTTCGTTCGGCAGGTCCGGGTCGTGCCGGTAGATGTGTTTCACCACGTAGCCGCCCGCGTTGGCGACCCGCTCCAGTACCGCGCCCAGCGAGCCCACCCCGACCGGGTCCGGGGTCTTGCGGAAATCGCCACCGTTGACAAAGATGTGCAGCGCGCTCAACTCGCCCACGAGCTGCGCCAGAAGGTCGTTGAGTTCGGCCCGATCGGTCACGCGCTCAACGAGCGGCTCGTACCTGGCGCGCATCGCTTTCCAATCGACGCCGTTCATGTTCGGGTCGTAAAAGTAGTCGCGCTCCAGCCGCCACGCGTCGGCAAACATCTCCTTAAACTCGGCTCGCGGCTCCACAGAGAACTCCCAGCCCGAGAGCTCGACCTTGGCATCGCTCAGCGCCTTGGGCGACCCCAAAGCCGGGCCTTTTGCGTCGGAAGCGAAGACGTAATAATCCTGCTCTTTGCGCACGGCCAGTTTCTTGCCGTCCTGCGAAAGCTCGTAACCCCGCACGTCGCCGAGCACCGTCTCCGGCTTCTCGCCCTTGTTGGCGATATCGAGGCACGTCAGTGCTCGCTGAGGAGGCGTCTCGTCGCCTGTCGAAATCCAGCACAGCCGCCTTGCAAATGCGGCGAGATCCCCGTAATTGCCGGCCGGCGCCGGTACTTCCCGGATGCGCGCCGAGATGCCGTCCAGATCGATCTGGAGGTTGATCTTCGCCGCTTTCTCCTTTGCGTCGTCGGCCTTCTTCGCGTCCCCGGATTTCTCTTCCGGTTTCTTCTCGTCGTTCTTCTTGTCGCCGGCTTTCTCATCCGCCTTCTTGTCGTCGGGCTTCGCCTCGGGATGCAGCTCGTCGGCCGGCTCAAATGGCGAGCGTAAGCCCTTCTTCAAAGCAAGTTGGTAGATCTTCACCGTGTGATCGAAATGCGGGTCCGGCTGCCGCGTACCCCACGGGCTGAACACGGTCGTCTTCAGATTGCGGTCGGAGAGGAAATAGAGCCACTCGCCATCCGCGCTCCAGGCCGGGCTGACGCTGTTGAAACGATCGGTGGTGAGAGCCGTGATCGCGCCCGTCGCAACGTTCAGCAGCTTCAACTGGGCCATCAGGTTTTTCGCGCCCTCCACGAACGCCAGCCACTGGCTATCCGGCGACCAGGCCAGATCCTGGAAGTCGTCTACCATGCTCTGCGCGATCAGCTTGTTTTCCTTGGTCTTGAGGTTCAGCAGCCACAGCTTCTGGTTCTTGTCGGTGTGTGCCAGCCACTGACCGTCGGGCGAAGCCAGGCCGTCCCAGCGCAGCACCGCGGCGTCGTTGGTCAAACGCTCGCCAGTGCCGACGCCGTTGGCCGGATAGCGCCAGAACTCGGTCTCGCCACTCTCCGTGGAAATCACCAGGATGCTTTTCCCGTCCGCTGAAAAACGGGCGTCGCGGAAGCGTACGCCCGACTTGCGCGCCACCCGCACCAACCGCCCGGGTTTGGCCGGGGCCACGAACACGTCGCCGCGCGCCGTGAACACCATCGCTGAGCCGTCCGGAGCCAGGTGCCCGGAACTCAGGTAGTCCGCCGGCTTTTTCACCCAGCGCTCACGGAGTTGTTCGAAGTCCGATGCGAGCGTGACCGGCACAGGCAGCTCCTTGCCCGACTTCAGATCCAACAGCCACAGGTCCGCGCCGCACTGGTAGGCGATGCGCCCTTCGGAGAGCGAGGCCGATTGCGCGTCGAAGTCCTTGTGCCGCGTGTGCTGCTTCAGGTCCCTGCCTTCGGGCGTCATCGACCAGACGTTCGTGATGCCGTCGCGGTCGCTCAGGAAGTACACGCGGCCCTTCCAGAACATCGGGTTCTTGGAGGTGCCCGCATAGTCGGCGGTCAGCGGCACGGCCTCGGAGCCGGGCGTCCAGCGCCACAGGTTTTGCGCCGTCCCGCCCTGGTAGCGCTTGGTCTGGCTGCCCTGGAACGGCAGGCGCGTGAAGAAGATCGTCTTGCCGTCGACGCCGAAGCTGGCATCGGAGGCTTGCGCCAGTTGGATCACCTCGCGGCCGCCCTTCAAGTCGAGTGCGACCAGCTGCGCGTCGGGCAGGGTCGAGAATCTGCGGGTGCGGTAGATGACTCTCCCGTCCGGAGTCCAGCCGGCCACCGTTGCGCCACCACCGTCCCAGGTCTGCCGCACCGGCTGCCCGCCGTCAATGGGCATGGTGTAGACCTCGGCCGGGCCCTCATATTCCGCCACCAGCGCGATGGTCCGGCCGTCGGGCGAAATCGCAGCCGACGTCTCCTGACCCGGCGAGGTCGTCAGCCTGCGCGCGGTGCCGCCCTCCGCGGGCACGCTCCACAGGTCGCCCTCCGCCGTAAAGACGATAGTTTTCCCGCTGAGCGCCGGGAATCTGTAGTAGCCCGGCCGGCTCTCCGCGCCCGCGATCGCGCACAGTGCGCACACACCCGCAATCAATACGAAAGAACGCACGGCAGTGCCCTCCAAGAGGCTGTTTTGGGTCTTTTTTATACTAATCCCGGAGCGGGGCAAATCCGCCCCGGACCGATGTTAAATCTCGCGCGGCTTGCGATAGCGGTCGGAGACCTTCACCAGAATCACGCAAAACGCCAGCGTCGCCAGGGCGATCCAGAGGAAGTTGAACGAATTGGCTTTGAGGAATTTGATCGGCTCTTCGTGCAGTCCGCGCCCCAGCCAGCAGAGGGCCAGATAGCGCGGGATGCGCGCCCCGACGAACGTAATGACGAAGGCGGCTCGCGAGACTCCCAAGGCGCCGGCACAGATCTCGAACGCCTTCAGCGGCATGGGAATGGGCACCAGCGCGGGTATGAACACCGTGACCAAGCCGTAGTGCCGGAACCAGTCGCGGAACTTCTTGCCGCGCCCCGTGCTGAGGTGGTCTTCGAGATACTTCCTGCCGCCCCGGCGGGCGATCTCGAACAGCACCAGCGAGCCGATCAGCGAGCCGGTCACCGCACATAAGGCGGCCTGCCACCAATGGTCGGGACGGTGCGATGTGTAGAGCAGCAGGATGACGTCCGGTCCCGACGGATTCGGGACGCCCGCGCCGTCGATGATCGCCATCAGGAACAGACCGGGCAGCCCCAGTGCGGACAGGACGGCAAGGAAATGCTTCATGCGGACGCACCGCCGAAGAGCGAGGACTGCGCCGCGGCGAGGCTCTCCAGAAGCCGCGCTTCCGACCACACCTCGATGCCGAGTTCGCGGGCCTTGTCCAACTTGGATCCTGCGTCTTCGCCGGCCACAACCACCGATGTCTTCTTGCTGACCGAACCCGTCACTTTCCCTCCGGCGGCCTCGATCTTCTGCTTAGCCTCTTCGCGCGACAGCGTAGGCAGGGTGCCTGTGAGGACGAAGACCAACCCGGTCAAAGGCCCGGTTGCTGTAGTTTTGCGAATCTCACCCTGGAATTGCAAGCCGGCCGCGCGCAGACGCTCCACCAGCTCGCGGTTGTGCGGCTCGGCGAAGAACCTGCGGATCGATTCGGACACCTTCGGCCCCACTTCCTCGGCCGTCTGCAACTGCGCCTCGTCCGCCTGTACCAGCGCGTCGACGCCCCCGAAGGTATCCGCCAGGATTTGCGCGGTGCGCTCGCCGACAAAGGGAATACCCAACCCCGACAAAAGGCGCGCCACGGGGCGGTGCTTGCTGGCCTCGACGTTGGCCAGGATCTTCGAAGCCGACTTGTCGCCCATGCGGTCCAGTTCCAGCAGTTGCGCGAGCGTCAATTGGTAGATGTCGGCGATGCTTGTGGCCAGCCCCTTGTCGACGAGCTGGTCTACCAGCGCCTCGCCCATACCGTCGATGTCCATTACGGAGCGCGAGGCGAAATGGGTCAGCGATTCGCGCAGTCGCGCCGGGCAACTGGCGTTCAGGCAGCGCCTCGCCACCTCGCCCTCGGCCCGCACGACTGTGCTGCCGCAGACCGGGCAGGTGTCAGGCATGTGGAACGGGCGCCGGCCGGCGGGACGGCTCTTCACCTCGACGACTTTCGGAATCACGTCGCCGCTGCGCTCGATCAGCACGGTGTCGCCGATGGCGAGATCCAGCCGCGCGATTTCGTCTTCGTTGTGCAGCGTCGCGTTCGACACCGTGACGCCGCCCACCACCACGGGCCGCAGACGCGCCACCGGTGTCAACGCACCCGTGCGGCCCACCTGGACCTCGATGTTCTCGAGCACGGTTTCCGCCTGGCGCGCCGTGAACTTGAACGCGATGGCCCAGCGCGGGCTCTTGGCCGTCCAGCCGAGGCGGCGCTGTTGCTCGATCGAGTCCACCTTGGCGACGACACCGTCGATTTCGTAAGGCAGTTGCTCGCGCCGCTCGGCCCAGGTGCGGCAGAAGGCGGCCAGTTCGTCCAGCCCCGGAGCCCGAATCACGTTCGGGTTCACCTTAAAACCGAGGGCGCGCAGGCGTTCGAGGTTCTCCCAATGGCTGGGCAGCGCCGGTTGGCCGTCTACCAGCAGGAAGTAGGCGAAGAAGTCGAGCCGGCGCGACGCGGTGAGCGCGGTGTCGAGCATGCGCAGCGTGCCGGCCGCCGAGTTGCGCGGGTTCTTGTAGAGTTCCAAGCCCGCCTCGGCCCGCTCAGCATTCAACCGTTCGAACGCCGTGCGCGACATCAGAACCTCGCCGCGCACCTCGAACTTGGGCCAGGGACTATTGACCACCATGGGCAGGCTGCGGATGGTACGGGCGTTCTCCGTGACGTCCTCGCCGACCTGACCGTCCCCGCGGGTTATGGCGAGCGTCAAACGGCCATCCTCGTACTGCGCGGCCATGGATAGGCCGTCGAGTTTCAGTTCCGCCACGTAGCTGTAGGCCTCGCCCGCCAACAGCTCGCGAACGCGCCGGTCGAACTCGGTCAACTCCCCTTCGTTCAAGGCGTTGTCGAGGCTCAGCATCGGCGAGGAGTGCCGGACTTTGACGAACCCCTCACGCACCGCGCCACCCACCCGCTTCGTCGGCGAGTCGGGCGTGTCAAACTCAGGGTGTGCGTCTTCGAGCGCCTTGAGCCGCCGCATCAATCCGTCGTATTCGGCATCCGAGATCTCGGGGGCGTCCAGAACGTAGTACAGGTGCTCGTGACGCCGCAGTTCGGCGCGTAGAGCTTCGATTTCGTCCGGGACAGCACGCATGGGATAGGGCTCCATAGCTCAGGTCTCTATAATCGTACCGAAGGGGGCGATTCGTCATACCGACTCAACGTCCGGTTTTCGTCGTATACAACCCGCAGGCGGGCAAGATGCGCCGCCGCCCTGAGCTATTCCAGCAGGCGATCGACAGATTGCGCCAGAAATGGCCGGAGATTCATACCTTTCCGACCGAAGGTCCGCAGACCGCCGGGGGCATCGTGTCCCGATGCATCGCGGAAGGCGCGGGGCTGATTGTGGTGGCGGGTGGCGACGGCACGATCAACGAGGCGGTGGAAGGAGCGGTCGGAACGGACGTGCCGTTCGGGTTTCTGCCGTTTGGCACGGCAAACGTACTCTCCAACGAATTGCGCATGGGCAACAACCCCGTACGCGCGGCCGAATTGCTGACCCATTCCACGCCTGTGCCGGTGTCTTTGGGGCGGATGACCACGGAATCAGGTTCGCGCCTGTTCCTGTGCATGGCGGGCGCGGGTTTGGACGCGCGGATCGTGCGGATCGTGAATCCGAAAGTGAAGTCCGCGCTGGGGAAATACGCCTACTGGCTGTACGCGTTCGAGCACGTGGGACGCCGCCTGCACCAGTTTCGAGTGCGCCTGTGCGGCCGTGAGTACGTGACCAGCTTTGCGTTGATCAGCCGGGTACGGAATTACGGCGGGGACATTGAGATCGCTAAGCGCGCGAATCTGATGGAAGACCATTTTGCGGTGGTCTTGTTTGAGGGCCTCAGTTCGTCGCGCTACTTGAAGTACTTCGCGGGCGTCCTGTTCAACAACCTCGATCGGATGAGCGGCGTCCACCTGCTGGAATGCACCAGCGTCGAACTCGAGCCGATCGAGGGCAGCAAGCTCGACCTGCAACTGGATGGGGAGCACATGGGGTTTGGCGCGGCGCGCTACGAGATTGTCGAAGCCGCCGTGCGACTGCTGATCCCGGCGCCTTACCTCAGCGTGATGACGCCGGCCACGGTGCGCCTGCAGTACGAAGCGTTTTAGGCACAGGGTCGTTACTGAGTTGCATGCCAGATCCTACCGCTCCCTCACGGTCGCGGCTCCGATCCGGAACGGAGCCGCGACCGTGAGGGAGCGGTAGGATCTGGCTCTGCCCACGGCTTGGAATCGGGCGCACGATATTTTGCCACCACTCCCTGGCGGCTGCGGCTCCGAATCGGGGCGGCCGCTGACGATACAATACAAGGCACAGTGACGCCAGACGTTTCGCCCGCTATTGAAATACGCGAATTGCGTAAAGTTTACGGCGACAAGGCCGCCGTGGACGGTTTGAGCCTGTCGGTACCTCGGGGCTGCTTCTTCGGCTTCCTGGGGCCCAACGGCGCGGGCAAGACGACCACGATTCGCATGTTGATGGGGCTGGCTCCCGCCACCTCCGGTTCGATGAACCTGCTGGGGTTGCGCATGCCGCAGGATGCGGTCGCGATCAAAGGGCGCATCGGACTGGTGCCGGACGACACGCTGCTGTTCGATCACCTGAGCGGGCCGGAGTTCGTCCACTTCGTAGGTCGGATGTACGGCCTGGAGATGGATACTGTGCGGCAGCGGACCAAGGAGCTGATCCAACTTTTCGAGCTCGAATCGGCGGGCCGCAAGCTGATCGCGGACTACTCCAAAGGCATGCGCAAACGCGTCGCGATGGCGGCCGCGCTGATCCACAAACCCGATCTGTTTCTGCTGGACGAGCCGTTCGAAGGCGTGGACGCAGTCGGTGCGCGACTGATGAAAGAGATCCTGCTGGAACAGGCGCGGCGGGGCGCGACCATCTTCCTGACCTCCCATGTCCTCGAAGTCGTCGAGCGATTGTGCGAGCGAGTCGCCATTATCAATGCCGGGCGGTTGGTGGTGGAAGGCACGCTGGATGAATTGCGCTCCGGGGCGGAAACGCTGGAGGACATGTTCGTGCGGGCGGTTGGCGCCGAGGCGCGCACGAACGAGACGCTGGGCTGGCTGTAACGGTAAGCATGCTCAAGAACCTCATGCCGGCGAACCCATCCACTTTGATCCAGGTACCCTACGGTAGCGCCGGGTGCTGGGCGCGCTTCGGCGAGCGGCGTCGAGACTCATCCCGACGCCCGGCGCGTTGCTGCGGGAAGCGGGCAGGAGTGCCGGTGCGGCACGCCATAGCATGCTGCACGGGAGGACTGTCATGATCTTCGATCAACAGACCCGGGTGATCGTCTGGGCCCAATGGCGTTCCATCTTCAACCGCTTCCCACGCGAGTCCAAGTCCGGCCTCGTCTTCACCTGGTTTTTCACGCTGCTCTGGTACGCCGGATTCGCTTGCCTGGGAGTGCTGGCGGCCTGGGGCCTGCCCCTGACCAAGGACCACAAAACCCTGCTGCACATTGTAGATGTCGGCCTGCTGGTGGCATTCCTTTACTGGCAGTTTGTACCACTGCTGATGGCCTCGGGCGGACTTTCGCTCGACCTCAAACGACTTCGGGTTTATCCGATCCCAGATAGCCGTATGTTCGGCATCGAAGTGATCCTGCGCGCAAGCACCTGCGTGGAGGTGCTGCTGGTGCTTGTCGGAGCCACCATTGGACTCTGGCGCAGCCCGATCGCACCGTGGTACGGGCCGCTGTTCTTCCTGCCTTTCGCCGTGTTCAACCTGTGCCTGTCTGCCGGGGTCCGGGATCTGTTGACGCGACTGATGCGAAAGAAGGGCGTGCGCGAGTTCGTGGTGCTGGGCTTCGTGCTGCTGACACAGGTTCCGAACGTGCTCGTACACATGGTTCCACAAGAGAAGCTATCCGCTTACGCCAAACAATATTCGGCAATCAGCGCCATGTTGCCCGTGCCGTGGCAGTGGACGGCCCGGCTGGCGGTCGGCGAAATCTCGCTGGCAGCGGTGGCCGGGCTGACGCTGTGGGTGGCCCTGGGAGCGTGGTTTGGCTACTCCCAATTCCGCCGCGGACTGCGCTTCGACGAAGCGGCCGCCGAAAGCGCGAATCGAGCACCAACCACCAACAGTAATCGCATCCCGCTGTTGGAACGACTCGCCGACTTGCCGCTGAAGATCTTCCCGGAGCCGCTGGCCACGCTGGTCCAGAAAGAGTTGCTGACGCTGCCGCGCGTGCCTCGCTTCCGGATGTTGTTTTTAATGGGCTCGATCTTCAGCCTGGTCGTGTTCGTCCCGTTCCTCTGGCAGCCGGGCGGTGCGCCCACGCACGGCTTCATGCGGCAGAACTTCCTGACCTTCGTCATTCTGTATTCGATGCTGCTCCTGACCGAGCCGTTGTTCGCGAACGTGTTTGCCTACGACCGTAAAGCCGCCCAGGCCTACTACGTGCTGCCGGTTCGCTTCTCCACCGTGCTGATCGCCAAGAACCTGACTGCGGGCTTGTTCATAGTGCTGGAAATCCTGGTGGTGTGCCTGCTGACGAGGCTGTTCGGCGACACGATCGGCACGCTGCAGTTGTTCGAGGATCTGGCGACGGTGCTGGTGTTCGCGGCGTTCCTGATTTCGGTGGGAAACCTGACCTCCATCCGCTACGCACGTACCGTGGACGCGTCGAACCCGTGGCGCGGGAAAGGCAGCGGCAAGGGCGGCGGATTGCTGATGCTGGTGTACCTGGCAACCGCGCCGGCCGCGGTCTGCGCGCATCTGGCGCGGTACGCGTTCCAAAGCGAATGGGCGTTCTTCGCGGTATTGGGGTCGGCTTTTTTCATCGCTGTGCTAACTTACAGCGTGACGTTTGACAGTGCGCTGGAATCGGCGGACAAGGATCGCGAGAGGTTCCTGGCGGCGTTGGGAGAAGGCGAGAGTGTGATCGGCTGATGCTGGGGACGGAGCCGCCATCACCAGTTGTGGCGCACGCTTCAGCGTGCTGTGCCGGCTTCAGCCGGCATGGAACCGGACGTCGACAGGAGTGTCGACGCTGCGCGCTAAAGCGTGCGCCACAAGCGATGATGCGGACGCTGATTTTGCTGCTTGCAATGCTGCCGCTGCAAGCCGCCTGGGTGGAGCTGAAGCACGGGCCGTTCGTGGTTTACTCCGACGCCGGAGCAGAGCCCGCACGCGTCGCGCTGAACCACTTGGAACAGTTCAGGTTCGCGGTTGGCGAAGCGGTAGGCAAGCCCGAGCCGCTGCTGGCCTGGCCAATCACCGTGGTGGTGCGCAAGCCCGGCAAGGGCGCGACTGCTCCGTTTTTCGGATTTTCCCGCGACGGCTGGATTCTGGCCTGGCCCGCCGGCTCACAGCCGGACGCGCGGGTATTCCACGACCTCGCCAAGGCGATCCTCGAAGGCAACCTGGTCCGCCCGATGGCACCGGGCTTCGAAGCCGCCATCGCCTCGCTCTATTCCACGCTCGAAGTGCACGGGCAGCGCTGGACGCTGGGCACGCCTCCGCAGCAGTCCGACCGCACTCTCGAATGGGCGCTGCTGCACCGCTTGGCGGTCACCGAGGAGAGCACTTCGCGTTGCCGGGTGTTCCTGTCGAACCTGGCCAACGGCGCGGAGGAGGAGATCGCGTGGCGCAACGCGTACGGACAACCGACCGGCGGTCCGTGGAGCCCCAAAATGCGGGACGCCGCCAGCGCGTACCTGAAGGCCGGCCAGTTCGGGACGAAAATTCTGCCGGCGAAACTGATTGTAGAGCGGGAGTTGCACGACCTCCCTGCCCTGCCGTCGCGCATCCGGTTGCTGCCCGGCGATCTGGCGCTGGGAGGCGGGGCCCCGCCCGCCGAAATCCGGGCCGCGTATGAGACGGCGCTCAACGAAAAAGCATCGCCCGCGGGACACGAGGGCCGTGCGCTGGCATTACTACTACAGAACAAGCCGGAAGATGCGCGCGAGGATCTGGTGGCCGCTACCGCGCTGGATGGCGCAGGTCCGCGGGCCTGGTACGAATTGGCGCGCCTGGAGAAAGACCCGGCGGAGAAGCTTAAGCTGCTGCAAGCAGCCGTCAAGCTGAACATCCGCTGGGCCGAGCCGTTTCTGGAACTGGCCGCGATGGAGCCGGGGCCCGTGCGGCGCGAAGTCCACTTGAAGAAGGCTGCGGAACTGCAGCCGCGCGACACGCAGATTTGGCTGCGCCTGGCGCAGACGCAATTCGACCTGCAGCACTTCGCCGACGCGGAGAAGTCGATGCGAGTTGCCCTCGACGCAGCTGCGGACGAGGCATCACGGCTCGAATTGACGAAACGGTTCGAGGACTTCCAGCAGATGCGGGGCGACGCCGAAGCAGCAGCACGCAAGCGCTTGAAGGACGAGGACAAGGCGGAGTTGGAGCGGCTGAGAAACGAGGCGCTGGCGAACGTGCACAAGGCCGAAGAAGCGGCCAACGCGAAGGCCGGCGGGGTGAAGGCTGGGAAGGTCGTACCCTGGTTCGAAGGCCCCCCTCAGCAGTCGGTCACGGCGAAATTCAAACAGTTCGACTGCCTGGGCAAGCGCGCGCGGCTGGTGCTGGACCGGGAGGACAAGCCGCTGCGACTGTTGATCCCCGACACGACTCAGGTGCTGATCGTTGGCCCGGACGGAACTGAAGGCGGCGAGGCCAAACTCGGCTGTGGGGCGCAGCGCCCGGCGCGGCGTGTCAAGATCGAATATGTCGCCCGGCCAGACAAGGCGGCGGGCACTTCGGGCGACGCGGTTTCGATCCAGTTCCTGGCGGCGGAAGCGCCGTAGTTCGACGGCGGGATGCCGGCAGTAGGGCACACCTCGAGTGCGGAGTTTGGCGGCTTGAATTCACAATGACGATGCCCAACTCCGACAGCGCCCGCAGCGGCTCCTGGCGCTGGATCGCCATCGCCGTCATCGCCCTCTCGTCGTCATTGAACTTCCTCGACCGGCAGGTGCTGGCGTCGGATAAGGCGCATGCGCTGAAGTGGCAGCGGAAGGTGATCGACCTGGAACTCAAGACCGAAGCGCTCGATCCGGCGCTGAAGTCGTTGGATGCC
>Ga0118677_10005070_pt1 | contig 23409 bp, 12 predicted proteins | sample AliMusrvi5mmetaG_FD_86154 | JGI IMG/M metagenome (GOLD analysis project Ga0118677, IMG submission 86154)
CACGATCACCAACTGCGTCGAGGCCTGCCCCAAGGAGCTCAACCCCACCGAGGGCATCCAGTGGCTCAAGATGGCGGCCGTACGGCGCCGGCTGTTCGGCAAGGCGAAGTAGGCCGGCGGCCCACCGCGGCCGCGAGCAGCGCTAGAGGCGCCCGTCGAGCGTCGCGAGCAGCACGCCCGCGAGCGTGACGGTGGCGGCGAACGCCAGGCGCGGGCTCGGGCGCTCGCGCAGCAGGACGACGCTGAAGACGATCGAAAAGACCGGCGTCGTCGCCATGATCAGCATCGTGAGCAGCGGCCCGATGTTGGCGATGCTCAGGTAGAAGAGCACGCTGACGCCGGATTCGAGCGCGCCGGCGGCGAGCAGCAGGAGCACGGCGCGCCGCCGCCGCGGCCCTTCGAGGCGCCGGGTCGTGAGCGGCGCCCGGCGCGCCAGCAGCAGGGCGCCGAGCAAGACGGCCCCCAGCACCTGGCTCTCGATCATCATCGTCGCCGTCGGTCTGCCGTAGGACCGGGAGGCGAGCTCGATGAGCACCGGGCCGAGCCCCCAGCCGGCGGCGGCCACGACGGCGAGCGTGATCAGGCGCAGGCGGCTGTCGGGCGGCCGCGTGGTCTCCTCGGTCGCCGCGCCGGCGATGGCGATGGCGCCGGCCTCGCCGCCGGCGCCCATCCAGCGCGAGATGAGCAGGACGCCGGCCATCGCCACGGCCAGGCCGGCCACCGTGAGCGCGCCGAAGGCCGTGCCCAGGATCAGCCACGCGAAGATGGCCGTCCACAGCGGGTCGGTGCCGCTGATCGGGGCCACCACGGCGATGAGGCCGCCGCGCAGGGCGTAGTAGTAGGCGTTGAAGGCGATCAGCCAGGTGGCCACGGCGGAGAGGGCGATCCAGCCGGCCGCGGCCGCGTCGATGCCGAAGCCGTTGCTCCACAGGTGCAGCACGGTGAGCGGCACGGTGATGCACACGAGCCCCACGATGGCGACGATGCGCACGAGGAAGTTGACGGCCACCGGGTGCACGTCCTCGAGGACCTTCTTGTTGAGGATGACGACGAGCGCCCAGAGCGCGGTCATGCCGAAGGCGGCGGCGATCCAGATGGAGTAGGTGCTCGTGACGACCCCCGTGAGACTGGCGCGAGTCTATCGCACGGCCGGCCGGCGCCGGCCGCGGCCGCCGGCTCCTGCGCCGGCCGGGGCCGCCGGCTCCGGCGCCGGACGGGTATACTCCCCGCACTGCGCCGGCCGGCGTCACTACTCATCGTGGAGGGCCATGAAGACGTCCGTGGGCAAGACCAAGCTCGAGATCGCCTCCGGCGACATCACCGAGCTCGAGGTGGACGCGATCGCCACCGCCGCCAACAGCGAGCTCTGGATGGGGGCCGGCGTGGCCGGCGCCATCAAGCGCGCCGGCGGCGAGGCGATCGAGAAGGAAGCGATGCTCCAGGGCCCCATCGAGGTCGGCGCCGCGGTGGTCACCACCGGCCACGACCTCAAGGCGCGCTGGGTCGTCCACGCCGCCGTGATGGGCCAGGACCTCAAGACCGACGCCAACAAGATCGCCAAGGCCACGTACAGCGCGCTCGACTGCGCCGAGCGCGCCCACGCGCGCTCGCTGGCGATGCCCGCCTTCGGCACGGGCGTCGGCGGCTTCCCGCTGTACCAGTGCGCCAGCATCATGACGGCCGAGACGGTGCGCTACCTCAAGGACCACCCGGGCACCGGTCTGCGGCACGTCATGTTCTCCGTGTACAGCGACGCGGCGCGCGCGGCGTTCAAGCACGCGCTCGCCGCCATCAGCCGGTTCTAGAAGCGCCGGCGAGCTCCGAGGGCCGCCGATGCCGATCGCCGCGCTGACGGGTTCGACGGCCGGCATCGAGCAGGCCGTCGTCCTCCTGCTCATCATCGCCGCGGCGGTCGCCGTCGTGGCGCGGCGCATCGGCGTCCCGTACACGATCGGCCTCACGCTCGTCGGCCTCGCCGTGGGCGTCGGCGCGCACGTGCAGGACCTGCGCCTCTCCTCGGACCTCGTCTTCTACGTCTTCCTGCCGATCCTGCTCTTCGAGGCGGGGTTCCACCTCGACGCCGCCCACCTGCGCGACCAGTGGCGCCGGATCCTGGCGCTTGCCGTGCCCGGCGTGCTCGTCGCCTTCGCGCTCACCGCCGTCGGCGTGCACTACTTCGGCGGGATGGCGTGGCCGCTGGCGCTCCTGTTCGGGGCGCTCATCGCCGCGACCGACCCGGTGAGCGTGGTGTCGCTCTTCCGCCGCCTCGGCGTGCCCGAGCGTCTCACCACGCTCGTCGACGCCGAGAGCCTGTTCAACGACGGCGCGGCCGCAGTGCTGTTCGCCGTCGTGCTGGCGGTGGTCGTGGACGGGCACCAGTTCACGGTCGCGTGGGCCGCCGGCAAGTTCGTCTGGATGGCGGCCGGCGGCCTCGTCGTCGGCCTCGCCGTCGGCTACGCGGCCTCGTTCGTGCACCGCAACCTCGACGACCACATCATCGAGATCACGCTCTCCGCCATCGTCGCCTTCGGCTCCTTCCTGCTCGGCCAGGCGCTCGGCATGTCCGGCGTCGCCGCCTGCGTCGTCGCCGCCATCGTGCTCGGCAACCTCGGCCGGCGGCGCACCATGAGCCCCGTCACGCGCGTGACGATGGACACCGTCTGGGAGTTCGCCGCCTTCATCGCCAACTCGCTCATCTTCCTGCTCATCGGCCTCAGCATGCACCTCTCGCTGATCGGCGCGCACGTCGGGCTGGTGCTCATCGCTTTCGTCGTCGTCGTGGCGGCGCGGGCCGTGGTGATCTACGGCTACGGCCTCATCGCGCGCCCGCTGGGCGGCGGCCTGCCCTTCCGCTGGCAGCACGTGCTCGTCTGGGGCGGCCTGCGCGGCACCATCGCGCTGGCGCTGGTGCTGAGCGTGCCCGCCGCCTTCGCCGTCCGCCAGACGCTCGAGGTGGTCACGTTCGGCGTCGTGCTGCTCTCGCTCGTCGGTCAGGGGCTCACGGTGCCGTGGCTCACGCGGAGGCTCGGCCTCGCCGGCGAGGAGCAGTCGGTGGCGCGCCGCCGCCGCGACGCGCTGCTCGACGGGTTCGTGAGCGCCCACGAGGAGCTCGACCGTCTCCAGGAGGCCGGCGTGATGCCGCGCCCGGAGCGCGAACACCTGGAGCGCACGATCGAGGAGCAGGAGGGCCTGTTGCTGGAGGGGATGGCGCCGCTCTCGGAGGAGCCCGCGGAAGGCGAGGAGGAGCGGCTCACCGAGCGCCTCGGGGCGCTGCTCGCGCAGCGCCGCCGCATCGAGGCGCTGCGCCACGCCGGCGCGCTCGCGGGCGCACCCGCCGGCGAGCTCGTGGACGAGGTCGACCGGCGCATCGCGCTGCTCGGCGAACGCCTGGCCTGCGAGCGCGGGGCCGAGGAATGCTGACGGAGCGCCGACAGGCGCCGGGAGGAGCAGAGATGAACGGGACGCTGACGGATGTCGCCGGGCTCACGGTCGGTCACTGGAGCGACGAGGCCGCGGCCACCGGCTGCACGGTCGTGCTCTGCGGCGCCGAGGGTGCGGTGGCCGGCGTCGACGTGCGCGGCTCGGCGCCGGGCACGCGCGAGACCGACCTGCTCGCGCCCATCAATCTGATCGAACGCATCCACGCGGTCCTGCTCGCGGGCGGCAGCGCGTTCGGACTCGACGCGGCCAGCGGGGTCATGCGCTGGCTCGACGAGCGCGACATCGGCTGCGAGGTCGGGCCCTGCCGCGTGCCGCTCGTCTGCGCCGCGGTGCTGTTCGACCTCGAGGTGGGTAGCGCCGTCGTGCGCCCCGGCGCCCCGGCCGGCTACGCGGCCTGCGAGGCCGCGTCCTCGGCCGCGGTCCCGCGCGGCTCCGTCGGCGCCGGTACGGGCGCCAGCGTGGGCAAGCTCCTCGGCATGGAGCGCGCGACCAAGTGCGGCCTCGGGTCGGCCAGCGTGCGCCTCTCCGGCGGGGCGGTCGTCGCGGCGCTGGTCGCGGTCAACGCCGGCGGCGGGGTCGTGGACGCGGCCACCGGCGAGATCGTCGCCGGGATCCGCGACGTCGCCGGCGGCTTTGTGGACGGCACCGCGTGGATGCAGGAGCACGGGATGCCCCGGGACGGCGGCGCGCCGCTCGCCAGGGCGGGCGGCAACACGACCCTCGCCGTGGTCGCCACCGACGCCGTCCTCAGCAAGGCCGGCGCCACCAAGGTGGCGCAGATGGCGCACGACGGTCTGGCGCGCTCGATCGACCCGGTGCACACGATGTTCGACGGCGACACCGTGTTCGCGATCGCCACCGGCGCCAGCGGCGAGGCCGCCGACGTGAGCGTCGTCGGCGCCGTCGCGGCGCGCGTCCTGGCGGCCGCCGTCGTCGACGCCGCGCACAGCGCGACCGGGCTCGCCGGGCTGCCCTCCGCGCTGGAGTATCGCCCGGGAGCCTGACCTGCGGGAGGCGTGGGCCCGCGCCTCGCGCCCGCCGCTGTGCCTCGCGCCCGCCGTCGCCGTCGCCCCCGCCTCGCGCCCGTCGCCGCGCCTCGCGCCGGACGCATCTCCGGGCCTCCCGGGGGCGTTCCGCTCGTCGGGCGGCCGCGGCATTCTTCAAGAATCCGTGGCTTTGGGTCGATGAGGGGGGCGAGGGGGAGCGGGCGCGCAGACCCTGGCCGGGGTCTGCGGCTCCTTCAGCAGAGAGAATCTCGCACCTTGCGCCTGGATCAGGGCCTATGGCCGTGGCGGTCGTCGTGCTGCACGACTCCGCCGGCGGCTCGGGACGGCTGGGAGAGGATCCGCTGTGACGGACAAGAAGACGGGTGGCGAGGCGCCGGCCTCCGCAGGAGACCTGCGCCGCCGCGCCGAGCAACAGTACGACGCCCGCCTCGCGCCCGCGACGCCCACCGGCGCCGAGGCCGCCGCCCACCTGCACGAGCTCGGCGTCCACCAGATCGAGCTCGAGATGCAGAACGAAGAGCTGCGCCGCCACCAGCAGGAGCTCGAGGCGGCGCGCGCCCGGTACGTCGAACTGTACGACCTGGCGCCGGTCGGCTACATGACGCTCGCTGCCGACGGGCGCATCCTCGAGGCCAACCTGCCGGCCGCCGCCCTCCTCGGCGTCAACCGTGAGCGCCTCTTGGGGCACCGCCTGCGCGGCTTCGTCCACGAGGCGGATCGCGACGCGTACTACCTGCACGAGCGCCGGCTCGCGCGCGTCGCGATGCGCGAGGCTTGCGACGTGAGGCTGTCGCGGCCACCCGAGGAGACCGTCTGGGTGCGCCTGGAGTCGACGACCTTCCCCGCCGGCGATGGCGAGCTTCACCGGCGCACCGTCATAAGCGACATCACCGCGAGCAAGGCCTCCGACCGGGCGCTGCGCGAGAGCGAGGAGCAGTACCGCAGCCTGTTCGAGGTCAGCGCCTCCGTCACGCTGCTCGTCGATCCGGACGGCGGCGCCATCGTGGACGCCAACCGCGCCGCCTGCGACTGGTACGGCTGGAGCCGCGACGAGCTGCTCGCCATGACCATCGCCGACATCAATACCTTGGCGTCCGTGAGCGTCCAGGCGGAGATGGCGTCGGCGCTGGCGCGCGAGAAACGGTTCTTCCGCTTCCAGCACCGGCTGGCGGACGGGACGACCCGCGACGTCGACGTGGTCAGCGGGCCGTACAAGGCGCGCGGCCGGACGCTGCTCCACTCCGTGGTCACGGACGTGACCGAGAGCGTGCGGGCCACCACGGAGCTGGCGGACCACGGCGAGCAGCTGGGACGGCTGGTGGCCGAGCGCACGGCCGAGCTCAACGAGGTCAACCGGGTCATGGCGCAGCGCGCCGACGAGGTGGCGCGCTGGCGCCGCAACTTCCACGCGTTCTTCGACACCATCGACGACCTGCTCTTCGTGCTCGACGCAGGCGGCGGCATCATCCACGTCAACGGGACGGTCTGCCGCCGGCTGGGCTACACGCCGGAGGAGCTCCTCGGCCGGCCGGTCCTCGACGTGCACCCGGCCTCTCGCCGCGAAGAAGCCGGCCGCATCGTCGCGGCCATGCTCGCCGGCAGCGCCGACGCCTGCCCGGTCCCCCTCGTCACCAAGGACGGCGTCGAGATCCCGGTCGAGACCCGCGTGGTGCCGGGGATCTGGGACGGGAAGCCGGCGCTCTTCGGCGTGAGCAAGGACGTCTCGGCGCTGCGTCGTTCGGAGGAGAAGTTCGCGCGCGCGTTCGACTCGGCGCCGGCGCTCATGGCCGTCTCCACGGCGGCCGAAGGGCGCTTCATCGACGTCAACGAGATGTTCCTCGCCACCCTGGGTCTGCGCCGGGAGGAGGTCGTCGGCCGTACCCCCGAGGAGCTCGGCCTCCCCGCCGGTCTGTGGCCGCGACGCGATGCCGCCGGCGCGGCGGGGCAGAGCAGCGTCCGTGACCAGGAGTTCAGCCTCTGCAGCAAGGACGGGACCATCATCCAGGGGCTCTTCTCCGTCGATCCGATCGTCCTCGGTGACGAGCCTTGCCTGCTGACGACCATGCTCGACTTGACCGCGCGGAGGCAGGCCGAGGAGGCGCTGGCGGAGAGCGAGGCGCTCTACCGCTCGATCGTCAGCGCATTCCCCGAGAACGTCACCATCACCGACCTCGAGGGGCGCGTTCGGCTGACGTCTCCAAGGGCCGTGAAGATGTTCGGCTTCCAGAGCGTCGACCAGGCGGTGGGCCGACCGCTCACCGACTTCCTCGCTCCCGAGTCTCGCGCGTCTGCCATGGAGACGATCGCGCGCATGCGCGAGCGGGTCGGCACGGCGGTGAGCGACTACCGCGGTCTGCGCACCGACGGCAGCACCTTCCCGATGGAGGTGAGCGGCGCGTTCATCCGCGGCCCGCAGGACGAGCCCACCGGCATGGTCTTCATCGTGCGCGACGTTACCGCGAACAAACAGGCGGCGGCGCGCGTGCGCGAGAGTGAGGAGCAGCTCGCGCGCGCCGTCGAAGGCTCGGGCGCGGGGCTCTGGGACTGGAACGTCAGGGACAGAGAGGTGACCTTCAACGAACAGTGGGCCGAGACCGCCGGCTACACGCTCGCCGAGCTCGGCCCGATCTCCGTCGACGACTGGAACGACATGTGGCACCCGGACGACCTGCGGCGCTCGGACGCGCTGATCGAGCGGCACTTCGCCGGGGAGTTCCCGATGTACGAGTGCGAGGTGCGCGTGCGCCACAAGGACGGGCACTGGATCTGGGTCCTCGACCGCGGCAAGGTCTCGGAGCGGGACGAGGAAGGCCGCCCTCTCAGGATGGTCGGGGTGCAGCTCGACATCACGGCGCGCAAGGAAGCCGAGGAGGCCCTGCGCCTGCGCGAGTCCTATCTCTCCGCGATCATCGAGAACCAGCCGGGGCTCGTGTGGCTCAAGGACACCGAGGGCCGCTTTCTCGCCGCCAACACCGCTCTTGCCGGGTTGGCCGGTGTACCCGCCGCGGGCGAGGTCATCGGCAAGACGGATCTCGACATCTTCCCTCGGGAGCGTGCCGAGCGGTTCCGCAGCGACGACGCCGCCATCATGGCCGGGGGCGCGCCCATCGTCTACGAGCAGATGCTCGAGCTCCGCGGCGACTCACGCTGGTTCGAGACCTTCAAGGCGGCGGTCCGGGACGCGGAGGGGGTGCTCCTGGGCGTCACGGGGTTTGCCACCGATGTCACGGATCGCAGGCTGGCGGACGAACGCCTGCGCGAAGCCAACCGCCGCCTGGAGGATGCCGTCGCGCGCGCCAACGACCTCGCGGTCGAGGCGCAGACGGCGACCGTGGCCAAGAGCGTCTTCCTGGCGCACATGAGCCACGAGATCCGCACGCCGCTCAACGCCATCATCGGCTTTGCGCAGGTGCTGCAGCACGATGCCGACGTCACCGAACGGCAGAGGGACCGCCTGACGATCATCAACCGCAGCGGCGAGCACCTGCTTGCGCTGCTCAACGACATCCTCGAGCTCTCCAAGGTCGAGTCCGGAGTGCAGCGCCTCGACCCCGTGCCCTTCGACCTCCCGGCGCTGCTCGAAGACCTGGCGCTGGTCTTCTGCGCCCGTGCTCAGGCGAAGACGCTCACCTTCGCCACCGAAGGCTTCGGCGAGCTGCCCCGCCACGTCGTCGCCGACCAGCTCAAGCTGCGCCAGGTGCTCACCAATCTGCTGAGCAATGCCGTGAAGTTCACCGACTCCGGCGGGATCCTGTTCCGCGCCCGGGCCGTCGCGCAGGATGCGGGCGCCTCACGCCTGGTCGTCCAGATCGAGGACACCGGCGCCGGCATCGCCCTCGAGGAGACGGCGGCGCTGTTCGCGCCTTTCGAGCAGGCCGCCGCCGGGCGCCGGAGCGGGACCGGCACCGGGCTTGGGTTGGCCATCAGCCGCCAGTTCGCGGAGGCCATGGGCGGCACGCTGGACGTGACCAGCGAGGTCGGCGCCGGCAGCGTCTTCCGCTTCGAGGTCCCGGTGGCCACCGGGACCGAGGCGGCAGCGGCGGCGGCAGCGGCGACCTGTGCTCGTCGCGTGCTGCGCATCGAGCCCGACCAGGCGCCGTGCACGGTCCTCGTGGTCGACGACGCGGACGGCCGCAGGCTCCTGCAGGACGTGCTGACCGACGTGGGCTTCCAGGTGGTCGAGGCCGCCGACGGGTTCGCGGCCGCGGCGGCGCTGGCGAAGTGGCGCCCGCAGGTCGTCGTCACCGGCGCCGATCCGCGCAATCTGGCGGGCGCCGACATCGTGCGCCATATTCGCCTGAGCCCCCAGGGGGCCGACACCAGGATCATCGCCCTCACCGCCGAGGCGACCGCCGAGGTCAGGGAGAGCGTCCTCGCCGCCGGCGCCGACGCCTTCATGACCAAGCCGTTCCGCCAGGCCGAGCTGCTCGAGCAGATCAGACTGTTCACCGGGGTGCGCTACGTGCTCGCCGAGGCCGCCGAACGCGAGACGGCCACCGCGGAGTCGCCGCCGGCGCTCACGCGCGCGCAGATGGACGCGCTGCCGGACGAGCTCAGGCACGCGATCCGTGATGCCGCGATCCGTGCCCGCCATGGCCGCCTGCTCGGCCTGACCGAGCAGGTCGCCGCCATCGATGCCGAGACGGCCGCGCGGCTGCACGCGGTCGTCACGAGCTTCGACTACGCAGCGCTGCTCCGCGCTCTGGAAGGTGGGGCCTCGTGACGCGGCCCGCGTTCCGTGCGGCCGTCGGGCGTCACTCCTCTTCGCCGACCTCGGCCTCCACGATGCGCTCGATCTGCGAGACGCCGCGCGGCCGCCCGGCGCGCACCCAGAGCCAGTAGAAGGCGCCGGCGATGAGCAGCGCGGCGGCGAACGAGACCAGCGGGTAGCCGCGCAGCAGGTTGACGACGAGCGTGAACCCCACGAGGACGGCGCCCAGCCCGTTGACCACGACCCACCTCCACCTGTGCTCGGCGAGCGAGAACTTGAGCATTGCCAGCAGCCCGGCGAGGAAGCTCAGGAAGACGGCGACGGCGTAGAAGAGCACGAGCTCCTGGTCGCGGGCGCCGGCGGCGACGATCACGGCGGCCGACACCAGCAGGTAGACGAGCCCGGCCCAGTAGGGCGTGTGGTGCCGGTTGGTGCGGCCCATCCAGGCCGGCAGGATGCCGAGCCGCGCGCCGTCGAGGCGGTCGGCGCGGGCGAGCGCCTTGAGCAGGCCGGGCCCGGCCTGGAACGACGAGCTCGCGGCGGCCAGCAGGAGGACGGCGCTGGCCGCCTGGAACGCGGCGAAGAGGCCGGGGCTGCCGGCCGCCCGCGCCACGTCGCCGATCTGCGTGCTGTTGGCCGGCGGGATGCCGATGCCGAGGCGCACGGCGAGCGCCGTGATGCCCATCGTCAGGCCGCCGACGATCAGCAGGGTGAGCCAGAGGGTCGCCCTGCCGAAAAACCGGCGGCCGGCGTCGTCGAGCTGCCCCAGCTGGGCGATCGCCGACGAGGGCGCTTCGACGCCGGTGGCCAGCGCCATGCCCACCGGGAACGCCAGCATCACCGCGACGGCGGCGATGCCGGAGGAGTGGCCGCTGAAAGGCGGCAGGGTGACCTGGGGCTTGGCGAAGCCCGATACCAGCAGCGCCGTCCCGATGCCGACGAACGACAGGGTCATGAGCGCGAAGAGGATCCGGCCCCAGTGGCCGAACCAGGTGAGCGCGGCGACCAGCAGCAGCAGCCCGATCGCGAGCGGCACGCGGATCGTGTGCGCCACCGGGAAGTAGGCGATGATCGCGGACGCCCCGGCGGCGATGCTCACGGCGATGGTGAGCACGAAGTCGACGACGAGGGCGCCCAGCGGCAGGAAGGCGAAGCCCTCGCCGAAGGCGGTGCCCGAGGCGGCGGCTGCGCCGCCGCCCTGCGGGAAGCGGCCCACGAGGTCGTGGTAGTTGGCGATCACGACGGCGATGATGGCGATGACGACGGCCATCGTGGGCAGCAGCAGCGAGAGGTTCCCGCCCAGCGCGCGCAGCGCCGCCTCTACGGCGTAGGCGACCGACGACACCGGATCGGCCATCACCGTGAAGGCGAAGGCGATGAGGAGGATGGAGCGGTGATGGGCGAGCCACTGCCCCACGCGCGCGGGGCGGCCGTGGGCGCGAGTGGACTCCCGGCTGGCTGGGTGCACGGGTGTCGGCATCGGGCGCCGCGCCCCTTCCGCTTGGGCCACTGCACCCTCGAGATGCGAGAGGGCGCCACTGGCAGTTGCCGTCCCGGCGCCCTCGGTGCAGGCGAGCGCTGGTGCCGACCAGACTTCCCGGCTCACCTACGAACGAGCTGAGTATACCCCGGCGGTCTTTTCGAGCCGCACTCGCCGCTTCGCCTGAAACTCCAGATTACGCTCCTCGCTGCCGATGATACGTGCGGGAATCTCTGACCCTGTGCCTGGGGTGAGTCCTCCTCCTGCCTGCATCTCTACAACCACAGCGGCGCTCAGGGGCGCTGGTCCGGCGTGGCCGGACAGGGAGTCGCCCGTGAAGAACGGGAGCACAGACGACGAAGGGCGCACTTCGGCTCCGGACCTTGACCTGCGCCTCCAGGCCGAGGCGCGCCTCGACGGGCTCTCCGCAGCAGCACCTGTGCCCGAAGAGCTCTCCGCCCTCGTCCACGAGCTGCGCGTCCACCAGATCGAGCTCGAGATGCAGAACGAGGAGCTGCAGCGTGGCCGGCTCGAGCTCGAGGAGCAGCACGCCAGGTACTTCGAGCTCTTCGACCTGGCCCCGGTGGGCTACCTCACCCTCAGCGACAAGGGCATCGTCGAAGTCGCCAACCTCAGGGCCGGGCAGCTGCTGGGCGTGGATCGGCTCCTGCTCCTCGGGCAGCCGTTCAGCGCCTTCGTCCCGGCGTCGGACCAGGGTGCGTACTACCTGCACCTGCGTGAGCAGGCGCAGTCCGAGGTGCCGCAGACGTGCGAGCTGCGCCTGCAGCGCCTCGGCGCCGAGCCCTTCTGGGCGCACCTCGAGGGGCGGCCGCAGATCGTCGCCCACGGCGAGCCGCTGCGGCACCACCTGACCTTCACCGACGTCCACGACAGAGTCGTGGCCGAGGAGGCCCTGAGGCGCTCCGAGCGCGCGCTTCAGTCGACCGTCGATGGACTTGACGCCAACATCGCCGTGCTGGACGAGAGCGGCATGATCGTGCTCGTGAACCAGCTGTGGCGCGACTTCGCCGAGCACAACGGCCTCTCGGCCGGCGCCGTGTACGAGGGCACGGACTATCTCCGCGTCTGCGACGCAGCCGTCGGCGAATCCTCCCAGGAGGCGGCCCCGCTTGCCGCCGGCATCCGTGCGGTCCTCTCGGCAGAGACGGACTCGTACATCATCGAGTACCCGTGCGATGCGCCCGACGAGAAGCGCTGGTTCGCCGCACGCGTCACGGCGCTCCCGGGCGAAGGGCCGCGCCGCGCCGTCGTCGCGCATGTGGACATCACCGCGCGCAAGCAGGCCGAGGAGGCGCTGCGCGACCGGGAGACCATCTTCAGGAGCATCGTCGAGCAGGCCGGCGATTCCATCGGCCTGGTCGATGTCGCCACGGGCCGCTTCGTCGAGTTCAACGACGCGGCCTGCCGCAACCTGGGCTACACCCGCGACGAGTTCGCGGCGATGGGTCTTGCGGACGTCGACCTGCAGTGGCCGGGTGAGGGCATCGTCCAGGCGCTGGCCGATCTGCAGGCGTCGGGCCTCAATGAGTTCGAGACGCGCCATCGGTGCAAAGACGGCGAGGTCCGCGACGTGCGCGTCAGCGCCACCATGATCGACGTCGCCGGGCGCGCCCTGTTTGCCGGGATCTGGCAGGACATCACCGAGCGCAAGCGGGCCGAGCAGGCGCTGGCGGGCCACCGGCAACGCCTGGAACAGCTGGTGGTCGAGCGTACCGAGGAGCTCGGCGAGGCCAACCGCGTCCTCGCGGATGGCGCCGCCGAAGTGGCGCGCTCGCACCAGAACTTCGACACCTTCTTCAATACGATCGACGACCTGCTCTTCGTTCTCGACGGCGATGGCATCATGATCAACGTCAACGAGACGGTCTGTCGCCGCCTGGGATACACCGAAGACGAACTCCTCGGCCGGCCGGTCCTCGATGTGCATCCGCCCGCGCGCCGCGAGGAGGCGGGGGCGATCGTCGCGGCCATGCTCGCCGGGGAGGCCGCCTTCTGCCCGGTCCCCGTCGTCACCAAGGGTGGCGCCGAGATCCCGGTCGAGACTCGCGTGGTGCCCGGCGTGTGGAACGGAGAGCCGGCGTTGTTCGGGGTGACCAAGGACGTGTCGGCGCTGAGGCTTTCGGAGGAGAAGTTCGACCGCCTGTTCCGCAGCAACCCGGCGTCGATGGCGGTGAGCAGTCTGCCGGAGCAGCATTTGATCGACGTCAACGATGCGTTCCTCGACACGCTCGGCTACACGCGCGACGAGGTCATCGGCCGGACAAGCCTTGAGCTGGAGCTCTTCGTCGAGCCGGAGGAGCAGCATGACGTGGCGGACCAGCTGCGGGAGCAGGGCCGCGTGGCCGATCGTGAGCTTCGTATCAGGCGCAGGGACGGGACCATCCTCGACGGCGTCTTCTCCGGGGAGATCATCGAGAGCGGGGGGCAGCAGTATCTCCTCACCGTCATGATCGACCTGACGGAGCGCAAGCAGGCGGAGGAAGCGCTGCGCGAGAGCGAAGAGAAGTTCCGCTTGGTGGCGGACTTCACGTACGATTGGGAGACATGGCGGAATCCCGATGGCACGTATCGCTACGTGTCCCCTTCCTGCGAGCGCATCACAGGGCACACGGCGGCCGAGTTCCTGGCCGACCCGGACCTCCCCCTGAAGATCACGCATCCGGACGACCAGGCAAAGGTCCGCTCCCACCATGACTCGCTCGCCCACAAGGCTCAGGACCGGCCCCTGGATCTTGAGTTTCGCATCGTCACGCCCGGCGGCGAGACTCGCTGGATCAGCCAATGGAGCGCCGCCGTCTATGGCGAAGACGGGCAGTGGCTGGGCCGCCGCGTGAGCAATCGCGACATCACGGCGAACAAACAGGCGGCGGACCGCGTGCGCCAGAGCGAGGAACAGCTGGCTCGCGCCGTCGAAGGCTCGGGCGTCGGGCTCTGGGACTGGCAGGTGCAGACCGGCGAGGAGACCTTCAGCGAGCGCTGGGCCGAGATCGCCGGCTACACGCTGGCCGAGCTCGCGCCGACCTCCATCGAGACCTGGAGGCGCCTCACTCACCCCGACGATCTGCAGCGCGCCGACCAGCTGCTCGAAGAGCACTTCCGTGGGGAGTCGGCGATCTACGCCTGCGAGGCGCGCGTGCGCCACAAGGACGGGCACTGGGTCTGGGTGCTGGACCAGGGCAAGGTCTCGGAGTGGGACGGCGACGGCCGCCCGCGCAGAATGACCGGCACCGAGCTCGACATCACGGAGCGCAAGCAGGCGGAAGAGTCACTGCGCGACAGCGAGGAACTCTACCGCTCCATCCTCAGCGCTTCCCCCGAGAACATCACGATCACCGACGCGCAGGGTCTTGTTCGCCTGACGTCTCCTACGGCCCCGGCAATGTACGGCTACGAACGGGTGGAGGAAGGGCTGGGTCGCTCGATCTACGACTTCCTGGCGCCTGAGGATCGGGATCGGGCCAAAGCCAACGCGGCGCTCATGTCCGCGGGAGCCCTTTCGGGCCCGCGCGCGTACCTCGGGCTCCGCGCCGACGGCAGCACGTTCCCGAACGAGGTGAGCAGCGAGTTGATCCGGGACGCGCGGGGGCAGCCTGCCGGCATGGTCGTCATCGCCCGTGACATCACCGAACGTATGCAGGCCGAGGAGGCGCTTCGGCAGACCACCGAACGCCTCTCTCTGGCCGCGCGCGCCGGCGGCGTGGGCGTCTGGGATTACGACCCTGTCAACGACGCGCTCACCTGGGACGAGCAGATGTTCGCTCTCTACGGCATCCGGCGCGAGCAGTTCAGCGGCGCCTACGAGGCCTGGCAGGCGGGCCTGCACCCGGACGACAAGCAGCGCGGCGACGAGGAGATCCAGGCGGCGCTGCGCGGCGAGAAGGAGTTCGACACGGAGTTCCGCGTGCGCTGGCCGGACGGGACCGTTCGCGACATCCGCGCTCTCGCCCTGGTGCAGCGCGACGCCTCCGGCCGGCCCACGCACATGATCGGCACCAATTGGGACATCACCGAGATCAAGCACACGGAGGAGCGCCTGCGCGACGCCAATCACCGGCTGGAAGAGGCCGGTGTGCTCGCCCGCGACCTGGCGGCGCAGGCGCAGGCCGCCACCAACGCCAAGAGCCGGTTCCTGGCCAATATGAGCCACGAGATCCGCACGCCGCTCAACGCCATCATCGGTTTCGCGCAGCTCCTGCAGCACGACCCGCAGCTCAGCGCGCAGCAAGGCGACCGGGTGGCGATCATCAACCGCAGCGGGGAGCATCTGCTGGCGCTGCTCACCGACATCCTCGAGCTGTCCAAGGTCGAGGCTGGACGGCAGGACCTGGACCCGACCACCTTCGATCTGCGGGAGCTGCTCGAGGATCTGGCCCTGGTGTTCCGCGTGCGCGCCGAGGCCAAGAAGCTGGTCTTCGGCACGGACGGGCTCGACCGCGTACCTCGCTACGTGACGATCGACCAGCTGAAGCTGCGCCAGATCCTCACGAACCTGCTCAGCAATGCCGTGAAGTTCGCCGACACCGGAGGCGTCCGGCTGCGCACCTCGGCGTCGCAGGGAGAGGCGGGGGAGTCCCGCCTTGTGGTCCTCGTCGAGGACGACGGCCCGGGCATCGCGGCCGCGGAGATGGAAGCGCTTTTCGCGCCCTTCGAGCAGGCCACGGCAGGCCACCAGCGTGGCTCCGGCACGGGACTCGGCCTCACCATCAGCCGCGAGTTCGCACACATCATGGGCGGCGACCTGACCGTCACCAGCGAGGTGGGCCGGGGCAGCGTCTTCCGCCTCGAGATCCCCATCGAGGCAGGCACCGCGGAGTCGGCGGCGGCGAGGGTGGCCGCTCGCCGGGTGATGAGGATCGATGCCGACCAGCCCCGCTTCGGGGTGCTTGTCGTGGACGATCAGGACGGCCGCACTCTGCTCGTCGACATGCTGGGCGAGGCGGGTTTTGACGCCTTCGCGGCCGGCGACGCCGGCGAGGCCCTGGCGGCGTTCGCGAGCCGGCGCCCGCAGGTCGTCATCATGGCCCACGGTATCGCCGACGTGGACAGCACCGCGGCCACCCGCCGCATCCGCTCGTGCCCGGGAGGCGACACGGCGAAGATCATCGCGCTCACCGCCAGCGCCACGGGCGAGGTCCGCAACAGCGCTCTGGCCGCCGGCGCCGACGCCTTCATGGCGAAGCCCTTCCGGGCGGCGGAGCTGTTCGAACAGATCCGCCTGCTTTCGGGGGTGCGCTACGTTTATGCCGCGGCGGCTCCGCCGGAGGCGGCCGCCGACGATGAGCCGCCGGGTCTCACGCGGGAGATGATGGACGCCCTGCCGGCCGAGCTCAGAGAGCAGATCGGCGCGGCCGCCGTCCGCGCCCGCCATGACCGTCTGCTCAAGCTGACCGAGCAGGTCGCCGCCATCGATCCCGGGGTGGGCGAGGAGCTCCGGAAGTCCATCGCGAGCTTCGACTATGCGGCAGTGCTCCGGGCGCTGGAACAGGACCCCTCGTGACGACACACGCGCCCCTTGCGGCTCCGGCGGCGAGCATCCTCATCGTGGACGACGCGGTGGCCAACCTGGAGCTGCTGTCCGAGATGCTCGGGGGGCGGGGGTACGAAGCACGTCCGGCCATCAGCGGCGAAGCCGCCCTGATGGCTGCGCAGGCCGACCCGCCCGACCTCGTCCTCCTGGACGTCGACATGCCGGAGATGGATGGCTACGAGGTCTGCCGGCGTCTCAAGGCCGACGAGACGCTGAGGGACATCCCCGTCATCTTCGTCAGTGCGATCTTCACGCAGGCCGACGACAAGGTGAAGGCGCTCTCCCTCGGAGCCGTGGACTACGTGACCAAGCCGTTCCAGGCTGAAGAGGTGTACGCGCGCGTCGAGACCCACCTGCGCCTGCGGAGCCTCCAGGTCGAGGTGGAGAGGCACAGCCGCGACCTCGAGGCCCTCGTGGAGGAGAAGGTCGAGGAGATCGTGAGCGCTCAGGCGGCGACCATCTTCGCGCTCGCGACGCTGGCGGAGCATCGCGACGACGACACCGGCCGGCATCTGGAGCGCGTCGCCGCCTACTGCCGGATCCTGGCCGGCGACATGAGGCGCACTCCGAGGTACGCCGCGCTGCTCACCGATCAGTACCTCGACAACCTCTTGCGCGCCGCGCCGCTCCACGACATCGGCAAGGTGGCGATCCCGGACGCGATCCTCCTGAAGCCGGGCAAGCTCTCGGCCGAGGAGTTCGAGCAGATGAAGCGCCACACGACGATCGGCGCGGACACCCTCAGGGCGGTCCGGGCCCAGTATCCGGGCAACGCCTTCCTCACGATGGGCATCGAGATCGCGGAGTCGCATCACGAGAAATGGGACGGCAGCGGGTATCAGCAGGGATTGGTCGGCGAGGCGATCCCCGTGGCGGCGCGCATCGTGGCCGTCGCCGACGTGTACGACGCCGTGAGGTCGAGGCGCAGCTACAAGCCGGCCCTGCCGCACGCCGCGGCAAAGGACATCATCATCGAAGGCCGCGGAGCGCATTTCGATCCCGCGGTCGTGGACGCCTTCGCCGCCAGGAACGACGAGTTCGAGGCCGTGCGGAACGCCCTGCGGGGCGCGTAGAAGGCCGCGCGCCTCAAGGGGCGTCGCGCCGTGGCGGACGGCTTCAGTCGCCGGCGGTCGCGCCGCGGCAAACGGCCTCAGTCGCCGGGCGTCACTTCGCGGTCGGCGAAGGCGCGCAACAGCCCGAAGCAGCCGGTGAGCATCATGTCGCCGTGCGGCGCCGCGTACTCAAGCGGCAGCGAGCTGCCGGCGAGCAGCGCGCGGCGCGGGCCGGTGGCGTACATCGGCAGCCCGCGCAGGTCGCGCTCCGCGACATCCGGCCCCATCACCGCGCCGTGACCCCCGTCCTCGCGCACCTCGTCGTTGTCGAGGCCGCCGCTGAGGAAGCGCTGCAGGAAGTCCTCGAGCCGTGACGCGTCGAGGGCCGAGGTGTGATGCTCGAAGACGCCGGCGAGCCGGCCGCCCAGCGTGACCACGCAGATCGTGTGGCCGTTGCCGACGTTGACGAGGACGGCGTCGGCAACGCCCTCCGGCAGGGCCCCGTACAAGGCCGCCGGGCCGGTGTCGGCTACCAGCGCCGGCCCGCCGCACGAGAGCTCGCTCGCGAGGGCGGCCGCGGCGCGCAGGCGCGTGAACTCGGCCGGTGCTTCGGCGGCGTCGTAGAAGAGGCCGCCGACCGGGCGCCGCTCGCGGACCGCCGCCTCCCAAAAGGTGAAACGGAAGACGCGGTTGGAACTGTGCGGGCTGAAGCCGTGGTCCTGCACCGCCACGGCGACCGCGTCGAAGCGTGAGTCGGCGCCCAGGAGGCCGAGCGCGTCGCGCAGGGCGCCGGGGTCGAGGTCGCCGCTGCCGATCGGCGCCACCGAACCGGCGGGCATGCGAGCGGCGACCTCCGCGGCGGCCTCGTCGCCGACGATGCGCGCGCCGAGGGCGCGTACCTTGTCGAGATCGTCGCTGAACGTGAGCGCGGCCTCCTGGGTGGCCACGAACGCCTGGCCGGCGGCGAGGTGCCGCTTCATCGCCGCGCCGCAGGCCCCGCCGCCCATCGTCGGGCCGCTGAAGACCACGGTCTGGCCGCGCTCCGTCGCCTGCGCGATCTGCGCGCCTACCACCTGGGTGCGCGACGGCACGACGAGCTTGACCGCGTTCTCGAGGGGCTCGCCGGGGAGCGTGAGCAGGATGTCGGCGGTGCCGGTGCCCACGTCGACGGCGAGGATGCGGGCGCCGTCGCCCCCGCCGAGCGCGGCGGCACCGCAGGCGCCTTTGCGGCGGCCGGTATGGGCGGCGCCTGCGGCGCCGCCGGTCACGCCGGCCGCCGCGCCGGGACGCGGCTGAAGCGGAGCTTCCACACGTTCGTCATCGCTTCGAGGACGATGTCGTTGCTCATCTTGCTCTCGCCCACCTTGCGGTCGACGAAGATGATGGGCAACTCGACGACCTTGAAGCCCATCTTGTACACGCGGTAGGTCATCTCGATCTGGAAGCCGTAGCCCGCGGTGTCGATGGCGTCGAGGTCGATCGCCTCGAGCACGCGACGGCGGAAGCACTTGAAGCCGCCGGTGAGGTCGCGCAGCGGCAGGCCGAGGATGGCCTGCGCGTAGAGGCAGCCCCCGCGGCTGATGACCTTGCGCGAGATGCCCCAGTTCTCCACGCCGCCGCCCTTGACGTAGCGCGACCCGAGCACGAGGTCCGCACCCTGGTCGATGAGGCGCAGGAAGTGGGGGAGGTAGCTGGCATCGTGGCTGAGGTCGGCGTCCATCTCGAAGATGCGATCGGCGCCCATCGCCATGGCTTCGCGGAAGCCGGCGATGTAGGCCTTGCCCAGGCCTTCCTTGCCGGCGCGGTGCATCACGGATACGTCCGGCAGTTCGGCGGCGTACTGGTCGGCGAGCTCCCCGGTGCCGTCCGGCGAGTTGTCGTCCACGATCAGGGTGTGCAACTGCACGCCGTGGCCGTCCGCGACCTCGCGGATGCGGGCGAGCGCGTGGCGCAGGTTCTCGCGCTCGTTGTAGGTGGGCAGGACGATGACGTTCATCGGGGAGACAGTATATCGCTGCGCACCCGCCTTGGCTCCCCGGCCGAGGGCCGCGGACGGCGTCGCCGGCGGCCGGACTTGCTCCGTCCCGACGCCGTGCTACACTGCGCTGCTCACGTGCCGCGGAGCCCCGGAGAGGTCCATTGTCTCACCCTCGACCTAAGCGTGAGACTTTCGTGCCTGAGTTTGGTTACGGCAAAGGTGAAGGAATGCTTGTCTCGCCCGCTGAATACACTATAGTGGTGTCCGCGTCCCGTGGGGGCACTACATCTTGTGGTGAGGGGTTGGCCGTGCATTGTCCGTTCTGCAGCAGCGAAGAGAGCAAAGTCGTCGACTCCCGTGACTCGGAGGCCGGCGACGCGATCCGCCGCCGGCGGGAGTGCCTGGCGTGCGAGCGCCGCTACACCACCTACGAGCGCCTCGACGAAGTCCCGCTCGTGGTCGTCAAGCGCGGCGGCGGCGAGGAGCTCTTCACGCGCCGCAAAGTGCTCAACGGCCTCCTGCGCGCGACGGAGAAGCGCGACATCCCGCTCGAGACGCTGGAGCGCGCCGTGGACGACATCGAGAACGAGCTGCGGCGCGTGCCCGGGCAGCGGGTCACCTCGCAGATGGTGGGGGAGCGCGCCCTGCGGCGCCTGCGCGACATCGACAAGGTGGCTTACGTGCGCTTCGCGTCCGTCTATCGCCAGTTCGAGGACATCGAGGAGTTCGAGCAGGAGCTTTCCCGCCTCGAGCTCGCCGGGTCGGACCCGTTGCCCGGCGAGGAGCCCTTGCCGGGCCTCGCTGAGGGCGGCGAGGCCATGGACACGATCATTTTCAACGAACCGCTGAACGCGGTCGTCATCAGGGGGGATCACGCGGTATGACTGAATCAGGGAAGGCAGTGATCGAGCTCTCCGCCAACGCACTCAAGGTGCTCCAGCGGCGCTATCTCAAGAAGGGCGAGAACGGCGAGCTGCTGGAGACGCCCGAGGAGATGTTCCAGCGCGTCGCCAAGGCGGTGGCCAAGGCCGAGCGGCTCTACAACCCCGCCGCTCTGGTGGAAGAGTGGGAGTCCACCTTCTACGAGCTCATGACCTCCCTCGAGTTCCTCCCCAACAGCCCCACGCTCATGAACGCCGGGCGCGAGCTGGGCCAGCTCTCGGCCTGCTTCGTGCTCCCCGTCGGCGATTCCATGGAGTCGATCTTCGAGGCCATCAAGAACACGGCGCTCATCCACAAGAGCGGCGGCGGCACGGGCTTCTCCTTCTCGCGCGTGCGCCCGCACAACGACGTCGTGCTGAGCACCAAGGGCGTCTCGTCCGGCCCGCTTTCGTTCATGAGCGTGTTCGACGCCGCCACCGAGACGATCAAGCAGGGTGGCACGCGCCGCGGCGCCAACATGGGCATCATGCGCGTCGACCACCCGGACATCCTCGACTTCATCGCCGCCAAGCAGGACGACGACCGCCTCAACAACTTCAACATCTCGGTGGCGGTCACCGACCCGTTCATGCGCGCCGTGCACGAGGACCAGGAGTACGCCCTGGTCAACCCGCGCTCCGGCGATACGGTGCGCATGCTCAGTGCCCGCCAGGTCTTCCAGAACATGGTCACGCTCGCCTGGAAGAACGGCGATCCCGGCATCGTCTTCATCGACCGCATCAACGCCGACAACCCCACCCCCCAGCTCGGCGAGATCGAGAGCACCAACCCGTGCGGCGAGCAGCCGCTGCTCCCCTACGAGAGCTGCAACCTCGGGTCGATCAACCTCTCGCGCGTCGTGCCGGACGGCCACGTCGACTACGCGCGCCTCGGCCGCATCGTCAAGACCGCCGTGCGCTTCCTCGACGACGTCATCGACGTCAACCGCTATCCGCTGCCCGAGATCGAGCAGATGACCAAGGGCAACCGCAAGATCGGCCTCGGCGTGATGGGCTTCGCCGACATGCTGCTGCAGCTCCAGGTGCCGTACGACTCGGAGGAGTCCTGCAAGATCGCCGCCGAAGTGATGAGCTTCATCCACGGCGAGGCGCGCGCGGCCAGCGAGGACCTCGCGCGCGAGCGCGGCGTGTTCCCCAACTTCGAAGGCTCCATCTTCGACGCTCCGGGCGGGGCGCGCGTGCGCAACGCCACGGTCACCACGATCGCGCCGACCGGCACGATCAGCATCATCGCCGGCTGCTCGAGCGGCATCGAGCCGCTGTTCGCGATCAGCTACGTGCGCGCCAACGTGCTCGACGACGACCGCATGGTCGAGGTCCACCCGTACTTCGAACAGGTCGCCAAGCAGCGCGGCTTCTACAGCGACGACCTCATGGCGCGGATCGCGGACGTGGGCACGGTGCGGCACCTCGACGGCGTGCCGGCCGACGTCCAGACCGTGTTCTCCACGGCGCACGACATCACGCCGGAGTGGCACATCAGGCTGCAGGCGGCGTTCCAGAAGAGCACCGACAACGCCGTGTCCAAGACGGTCAACTTCCCCAACGAGGCCAGCACAGACGACGTCGAGAAGGTCTACCTGCTGGCCTACAGGAGCGGCTGCAAGGGCGTCACGATCTACCGCGACGGCAGCCGCGAGGAGCAGGTGCTCAACGTCGGCCAGTCCAAGAAGAAGCGCGAGCCCGAGGCGGGTCTCGGCATCGCCACCACCCGTCCGTCGCGGCCGCAGCTCCTCAACGGCGAGACGCAGCGCATGGAGACGGGCTGCGGCAAGCTCTTCGTGATCATGAACGACGACGAGTACGGCCCGCGCGAGGTCTTCGCCAACATGGGCAAGGCCGGCGGGTGCGCCTCGAGCAACACCGAGGCGCTGGGCCGGCTCATCTCGCTCGCCCTCAAGAAGGGCGCCTCGGCCGAGGAGGTCACCGAGCAGCTCAAAGGCATCCGCTGCCACGCGCCTTACGGCCTGGGGCCCAACGCCACGCTCAGCTGCGCCGACGCCATCGGCAAAGCGCTGGAGCGCCGGTATGTCAGGGGCGCGGCAGCGGCCTTTGGAGATCCGACCATTGACAACAAAGTGCACGTGGGTTTCTCGGATAAGGTGCGACCCGGCGAAGGTGGAGCAGTAGACTTTGGGAGGGATCAAAACGGAAAGGCCAACGGCACGGTAAACGTCACATTTTCCACCGGTACGATCCAAGCAGCAAACAGCGGAGGAGCATTCAGTCTAAATGCAATTGATGCGTTGGTTGGCCATGAAGGTCAGCATGTAGTCGACGATCAAACCCTCATAACTCACAACTATGATGCAAAGTTCGACATTACGCACCGAGAGGCAGAAGATCGGGCCTACTCGACGGAAGAACGCGTCATTGAGACAGAATCCAATAGGTACAACCCCAATTGGACGTCGACTTCCGCGATCAATAAATACCTTGATTCAAATCCCCTTTACAATCCAGCAACTCTCAATAATCCGATCCTTCCCGACAAGGACAAACCGTGATGACTAGCCCGAGATGCGTCGTTCTAGCTCTTTTGATTTGCGGCAGCCTGGGTGCGCTAGCACAGGCGGGTTCACCTGCCCATGAATTAGGCTTGCCGAGCTGTAGTACGAAGTGTATTTCTTCGGAAGGCCTTTGTCATTGGGAACGAGCGTCATATCTGTTGCATGGATACGAATCTTCATTGCCTGAATGCCTCCTTTCGGATCTGAGATCACTGTCAAACATGGGAAACTCGGCCCGAATAGAATTAGGGATCAGTGAGCTTGAAAAGGCAATAGGGAATCCCTCGGGCATATCTAGATCATCCCTGCAACTCCACTTGGATAACGCTGACGCTTTGGTTTCCCTCGCATACGCGCAGCTTGCGAGCGGTGATGCTGTATCTGCGGGACACACGATGGATCAAGCGGCCGCCGTTTACCACACGATCATTCACGACGAGGGACAATCCAAAGAGTTTTCATCGTTCGTTCCAAAGATTTCGGCGGGATTCATTCGTAGCGGGCGAGCATTGGATGCATTACTGCTTCTGGAACATCAACAACCAAATACCCCTACCAATCTCTATCTGAGAGCTGAGGCTCTATTTAGTTTGGGTGCCCGCGAAGAGGCTGCGAAGGGCTATGAGGGATGGATTAGCGTTGGTTGTAAATCTGAGCCCACAATGCTTACCGATGATGAGTTCGGCCCGCAATGGGCACTCTTGCTTTCTAAGAGACCCATCTTTCATAACCGCTGTGAAG